>Ga0315291_10002051_pt1 | contig 26647 bp, 22 predicted proteins | sample YL17G12_20_MG_FD_203070 | JGI IMG/M metagenome (GOLD analysis project Ga0315291, IMG submission 203070) | Sediment microbial communities from Yellowstone Lake, YNP, Wyoming, USA - YL17G12_20 | ecosystem: Environmental > Aquatic > Freshwater > Lake > Sediment | place: USA: Wyoming | collected...
TATCCGGCAACATCTATTTTACAAGCTCAACCGTAGTATGTCCGTCTTTGGCTTGAGCTATAACTTCCATATCTTTTTCCTGCTGAAGCAATTTACTCAAACCATGTCTGACAATCGTATGGTCATCGGCCAATATAATTCTTATGCTCATAATCTTTTATTCCTTCTTCACTTATGAAGCCTCTATTTTACACTAAAATTGGAGCAAATCAATCAAGAAATATCTTGGTATTTTACGTTTCAAGCAATTACGAACTCTCAATCAAGGTATTCCCCTATTCTCATCTAATTAAGTTATCAAGTAAATTACAGCCAAGTTGCTTAAGGCCTGACAGAGTTCAAACTTACAGGATAAGAAAGTCGGGAAACTTGAGTCGTTTTAAGTAAAGAAATTATCAGGAAGGCTTAAAAGTGTCAAATACCATGAAAACACTTATGTTAGGCTGGGAATTCCCGCCTTTTATCAGTGGTGGATTAGGCACAGCCTGCTACGGCCTTACCAAGGCGATGAGTCGGCTTGGGATGGAAATTACGTTTATCCTGCCCAAAGCCGACAAAAGCGGTTACAGCAGTCATGTAAAAATGTTAAGTGCTGAAGGATACGTAAAATCCGAAGAACTAAACAAGTTTAAAAACGTTCGTTTCAGGGCTGTTGTTTCACCGCTAAGACCGTATATTTCCTCCGGAACATACGAAATCTTTGGCAAAAAAAGAAAAACAAATTGTGTGAATTCCTGGCATTGCAAATCGTCTAAATTCAACCAAAATTACGGCCGTGATATATATGAGCAGATTCATCGCTATGCTGAAAAGGTAGCCGAAATAGCCTCTGTCGAGGATTTTGATATTATACACGCTCACGACTGGATGACGTTCCCTGCGGCAATAGCGGTAGCAAAATTAAGCCAAAATCCATTAATTGTACACATACATTCAACAGAATTTGACCGCAGCGGCGAGAATGTAAATCAGACGGTCTATGATATAGAACGCCACGGTATGCACGCGGCCAACAGAGTGATTGCTGTCAGCAATTATACGAAAAATATCATAATTAACCGTTATGGCGTCCCATCTGATAAGGTCGAAGTAGTTTATAACGGCGTTGAATGCAACGGCAAAAATTACCCACAGGAAATAAATAACAAATTCGACAAAATTGTCTTGTTTCTCGGTCGAATCACAATGCAGAAAGGCCCGGAATATTTCATTGCCGCAGCCAAAAAGGTTCTGGAGAAAATCAGCAATGTTAAATTTATAATGGCCGGCGATGGGGATATGACGCACCGGATGATTGAATATGCCGCCTATCTTGGTATCGGCCACAAGGTTTTCTTCACACGTTTCCTGCGGGGAACTGATGTTGATAGAGCTTATCAGATGGCTGATTTATATGTGATGCCTTCGGTCTCTGAGCCTTTTGGCATCGCTTCGCTTGAAGCTCTAAGACATAATGTGCCGGTTCTTATAAGCAAGCAAAGTGGAGTTGCTGAATCACTCAGACATGTGTTGAAAGTTGATTTCTGGGATATAAATCAGATGGCAAACAAGATATTGGCAGTACTGAAACATCAGTCCCTGAAGGAGACGCTTAGTGAAAATGGGCACGACGAAGCAGAAAAGTTCCGCTGGGAAGATTCGGCGGCAAAAATAAACGAAATTTACAAACATATTTTAAATTACAACTGAATGAGAAAGGGCTTTTTATATGGCGTCAGTATGTTTTTATTTCCAGGTCCACCAGCCTAACCGGCTGAGAAACTATACCATTTTTGATACGGACAGTAATTATTTTGATGACACCAAAAACGCTCAGATTTGCAGGAAAGTGGCAGATAAGTGCTATCTACCCGCCAACCGGCTAATGCTTGAACTGATAAAAAAGCATAATGGAAAATTCCGGATTTCTTACAGTATAACCGGCATTCTGCTGGAACAGCTTGAAAGATATGCACCACAAGTTCTAACAATCTTTAAGGAGCTTGCAGCAACAGGTTGCGTGGAGTTCCTGGCAGAAACTTATTATCACAGTTTAAGCTCTCTTTATTCACAGAACGAATTTATAGAGCAGATTAAACTTCACAAGCGGACCATTCAAAGGCTATTCGGTCAAACTCCGAGGGTGTTCCGCAACACAGAACTTATCTACAATAATCAGATGGCCGAACTGATTGAACGAATCGGTGGTTTTGATGCAATATTAGCTGAAGGCGCAGACCACATACTTGGTTACAAAAGTCCGAATTTCGTGTACAGACCGCCGAAATGTAAACACTTGAAACTATTGCTCAAAAACTATCGTCTTAGCGATGATATTGCCTTTAGATTTTCCAATCGAGCCTGGAACCAGTGGCCTTTAAATGCTCACAAATTTGCAAATTGGGTAAATGCCGTTAACGGCTGCGGTTTTGTTGTGAATCTCTTTATGGACTATGAGACTTTTGGCGAACACCAGTGGGAAGATACGGGTATATTTAATTTTTTGCGGCACTTGCCTGAAGAAATCCTTAAACATCCGGATAATAACTTCAAAACTCCCTCCGAAGTCGCTGCCAATTATGACGCTGTTGATACAATTGATGTCCCACATACAATAAGCTGGGCGGATATCGAACGGGACCTTTCCGCCTGGCTGGGAAATCCAATGCAGCAAAATGCCATTATTGAGTTATACAAGCTCGAAGAAAAAATAAAAAGTACCGCGGATGAATCTATTATCAGGGATTGGCGAAAATTGCAGACATCAGATCACTTCTACTATATGTGCACAAAATGGTTCGCTGATGGTGATGTGCACAAATATTTTAACCCTTATGACTCGCCTTATGATTCATATATCAACTTTATGAATGTTATGGAAAATCTGAATTCCCGTTGTTCTAATGCATTGCTTGAGAACAAAAAAGAGTTTCCCAATGTCTGCCAAAAGCAGGCCGGACCAAAACAGAAATTCATGCAAAAAACTGATAAATCTTTTGCTTTAGAAAGGAAGTAAACATGAAAACGTTAAAAATCACCAAAAGAGATGTAACTAAAAAGAAAGCTGCTGTTAATGAAATTGTCTCCTGCTACAGCGTCCACCAGGTCAAGGATGGCATTATCTTCTCCGCCCTTTATCCAAAGGCTGGTACTGTACAAGTCGCCGGCAATTTTAACAACTGGCAGCCCAAACTAGCGCCTATGAAAAAAATCGATGAAAACGGCACCTGGCAGGTCAAGCTATCCTTGGCCCCGGGGACTTACTGCTATCGTTTGGTTGTTGACGGCCAATGGCAGCAGGACCCTTTCAATGAAAAGACCGAACCTAATCCTTATGGCGAGTTGAATTCTGTCCTGCAGGTAAATTAAAAAACTTATAAAACCTGATAAAACTCATATAAGGATATTTGTATGATTTTTAAAAGTATTTTTGTTTACCCCAAATATCCTGAGAACTTGACGCGATTATATGAATTGGCATGTAATCTTTGGTCTGTCTGGGATTATGACGCAATAGGGTTATTTTACAGAATTGATACTCCGCTTTTTAGAGGGGTTAATCATAACCCTTTAAAATTTTTGAATAGTTTGAGCAAAGAGAAACTGGAGGCTTTGTCCGGTGATAAAGGATTCTTACTCGAACTCGGAAAAGTCTGGGAAAAATTTCAGCACTACATTCATCATGTCGGCATTTTAAAAGACGAATGCAATGACGAATGCCATCTTACACAAAACGATGTAATTGCCTATTTTTCGATGGAATTCGGTCTTCACGAATCGATTCCGATATATGCCGGCGGTCTTGGAATTTTATCGGGAGACTTTTTAAAAGGTGTTTCAGACTTGGATTTGCCGATTGTGGGCATTGGACTGTTGTATAAATATGGTTATTTCACCCAGCTTATTGACCCCAAAGGATACCAGCAAGAGGTATTTATACCGTTCGAGAACCACCTTATCCCGGCCAAAGAACTGCATGACCATCAAGGAAACTGCGCCTACATTACTGTTAAAATTATAGATGAAAATGTAAGGGTCAAACTCTGGGAACTCCATATTGGTAAAGCCAGGCTGATACTGCTCGACACTGACATCGAAGAAAATCCACGCCATTTACGGGATATTACCGATGAACTTTACATCAACGACAAAGAAAAAAGAATCCAGCAGGAACTGGTACTCGGAATTGGAGGCATCGATGCCCTGGACCTTCTGGGCATAAAACCAAAAGTTTATCATTTCAATGAGGGGCATTCCGCATTTGCTGTTATAGGCAGACTATGTAATTTAATGCAGGATAAGAGATTTTCTTCCTCGCAGGCAAAAGCTGTTATTAAAGCTTCAACTGTATTTACTACACATACTCCGGTCATAGCAGGAAACGAAAACTTCGACACCAAGTTAATCAAAAAATACCTACAGCCCAAACTCAAAGAAATAGGACTTGCATACGATGAGGTAGCAAAGTTTGGCTATATAAAAGACGATACAGATCTTTTCTGGATGCCAGCCTTTGCCATGCGGTTTTCCAGACATATCAATGCTGTTTCTAACCAGCACGCCGGCGTATCTCGGAATATGTGGCCTGACCTTTTTCCGGAAAGACCAACCATAGAAATCCCCATTGCTTCCGTTACTGATGGCGTACATATATCCTGGATGAGTGCGCCTTTCACGGATTTATTTAACCGTTACCTGGGACCAGATTACATACACTGCGGCAAACGGGAGAATATTTGGAGCAACATTTATAATATTCCCGATGAAGAACTGTGGGAAGAACACCGTAGGAATAAAAAAGATTTGATTAACTTCATAAGAAGACAGTTCAACGGCCAAACAACTGCCAGAGGATATTCACAATTCAAGTCATCAGGCACAAGTCTTTCCTTGAACACCGACTGGCTCACCATGGTTTTTGCCAGGCGTTTCACCGCCTATAAAAGACCAACGCTAATCCTCGAAGACAAGGAGAGATTCAGGAAGATTCTTACTGACCCAGCCAGACCTGTACAGATGATTTTTTCAGGAAAAGCGCACCCTGCAGACCAGCAAGGCAAAGAGATGATTAAGGAAGTGCTCGATTTTGCAAAGCAGTATCAGGTAGAAGACCGTGTAATTTTTCTGGAGAATTACGATATAAATATAGCAAGACATCTTTACTGCGGTGCGGATGTCTGGTTAAACGTTCCTGTCCATAATATGGAGGCCTGTGGAACAAGCGGAATGAAGGCGGCTATGAATGGCGCCTTACATCTCAGCACTTTTGAAGGCTGGTGGAGGGAAGGCTACAACGGCAGGAATGGCTGGGCAATAACCGCAGGCGAACTTCATAACAAACCTGATGTACAGAATGCTGCTGATGCTAATCAGTTGTACGACCTGCTGGAACACGAGATAACCACCTTATACTACGACCGTAATGAAGCAGATATTCCAGAAATTTGGGTAAGAATGATGAAGGACTCATTGTTTTCAGTTTGCCAAAAATTCAATATAAATCGTGTGCTTTGTGATTATCTCAAAAAATGCTACCTTCCTTCTATACGGTATTCAGAGAGCATTTCGCAGAATGATTATAAAATGCTCGAAAAGGCTGTTCAGGAAGAAAAAGACGTACTGAAATACTGGAACAATATAAAGATAACATCTTTCTTGACTGATATAGAAAAAAAAGAGCACCTTATCAAGGGTGAACTTGCAAACATTGAATGCAGCGTACAAACAGGCCGTGCTCCGGCAGAGCTTTTCTCTGTCGAATTGTTTTATATGCTCGATAATAACAGCAGATTTAAAGTCATTCCTATACAACTGGAGAGTATGGAAAATCAGATTGCCCGCTATAAATGTTCATTCGAGGTAGAAGGGTACGGATTACAAGACATAAATGTCCGTATCAAGCCGGCAAATGAAATAGTGCAGGATTTGCACCCGGAACTCATCAAGTGGGCTGAGTAGATTATCATCAAATAATCAGGCTCTGCCGTAAATTCTGGTTAATTTTGCCAATTTTCTAATTGTCGCAGGCTTTAATCTCCCATTTCGAAACCGCCATTTCCAGTTGCCCTTGGTAGTGGCTGGACGATTCATCCGGGCATCTTCGCCCAGTCCTAAAATATCCTGCAGAGGTATAATAACAGTGTCGGATACAGACTTCATCGCCAGATGTATCAACTCCCAATGTATTTGCTTTACGGAGACTTTTCGCCCAAGATATTCAAATAAGTTTTTCTTTTGTTGATATCCTGCCTCTTTCATAAACCATCCTTTTATCGTATTGCTATCGTGCGTGCTTGTGTAAACCACAGAATTCTCTGGATAACTACCTGGAAAATGAGGATTAACTGAACTATCCCTATTAAAAGCAAAGAGCAGCACCTTTGTAGAGACAAGCTTGTATTTTTTGATGGCCGCTCTGACATCGGCGGTTATGCAGCCTAAATCTTCAGCTATGAAACAAGATTTGGGAAAATACTTGAATAATTTTTTGAGGAAATCCTCTCCCGGCACCTTAACCCACTTGCCGTTTACAGCGGTTTTGTGTTTGGCGGGAACCTGCCAATAAGCAAAGAAACCTCTGAAATGGTCAAGACGTACAATGTCGAACATAGCCAAGCTGTGTTTTATCCGCTGAAACCACCAGAGGTAACCCGTATCCTTCAAGACTTTCCAATTATAAACAGGATTATTCCACAACTGTCCTGTCCTGCTGTAATAATCCGGCGGGACGCCGGCGATAAAATGAGGCTTTTTTGCTTTTGTCAACTTAAAGTTATCAGGATATCTCCAGACGTCAGCACTGTCATAGTCGACATAAAGAGGGATGTCGCCTATTATTTTAATGCCTCGCCGGTTGCAGTATTTTTTAAGGGCAAACCATTGCTCGAAGAAAACGCACTGGAAAAATTTCTCCCGGTCTATAATATCCTGCAGTTGCGGTCTGACAGACTTCAAGGCAGACTTTTTTCGGCCTCTTAACTCTACCGGCCAATCACACCATAAACGAGACCGGAAGTTTGACCGCAAAGCGGAAAATATCGCATAATTTTCAAGCCAGTTTTTATTCTTCGCACAAAACTTTTCATAGTTTGAATCCGTCGGCATACTTTTAAAACGCGAGTAAGCAAGATGTAACAGCCTTGTTTTATAAGAATAAACCGAATGGAAGTTTACACTTGCAGGGGTAAAAGTCGGAATATCTGAAATATCTTTTTTAGTTAAAAGACCTCTGTGGCACAGCAGTTCGGGGCTTATTAACAGAGTATTGCCCGCGAAAGCAGACATGCAACTATATGGAGAATAACTATCCCTCGGATTAATTTGATTCAAAGGTAATATCTGCCAGTAACTTTGACCGGCAGCGGCAAGAAAATCAGCAAACTTATAAGCCTCAGGGCCAAAATCACCAATGCCGTACTTCGACGGCAATGAAGTTATGTGGAGCTGTATGCCGCTTGACCTGTTTTTCATCATATGCCATTGTTACAGGAAAAATGCGTTTGTTATTCAACTTTTACATCCAGATGTTGCGCCAAATTTCTGAAATGGTCAACCCATTTTTTCGCGGATTGGTCGCCTGCCCCGGCTTTTTTATTCATATCCGGATAATTCTCTTTACTTATCTTAAAAAAGACATTTTGTGCGGTTTGCAAATCCAGTCCTGAAACTATGGCAAGCAGCATCTTAAAAGTTGCTTCAATGGTTTCAAGCAGTTCAACATCGTCCGACGAACCGCCGAGTTCTTCCATAAGACGGCCGATTTTACGACTTGCTTCAAATCGAAGGGTGGATTCATCAAGTTGAAGCGACAATCTGGCAGCCTCATCCACAAGTTTTTTTAGCTGTCTCAGGTCGGATTTGTCTTCATGTATCACCTTGCACAGGTCGTTATTGAGTATAAACTCAACCGGCATAGAAAGCGCTTTGGGCAAAGGCATATTCATACCGCGGATAACCTGCATCGTGGTATAATTATGCTCGTAAATGTGCCGAAAAGAATCCTCGATTTGCTGCCATGTTGTCTCAAGCAGCTCATACAAAATATTCCGCTGCTGGTCTTTAAACAGATGCCAAAGCGAGTAATTGTGCCCTCCGAAGGAAATATTCATTATCCGCATAACTTCAGCGGTATCGCCCTTTACAAAAGCTTTTTTCAAACTTTCCTGAATCTCCGCAAAGGCGTTATCAGCCATTCTGGCATTCACGGCACAAGTCAAATCATGCTCGCCAAAATGCAGCACGGCAAAATCAACAGCATGTTTTTCCAGCACAATATTGGATTGCACCGCCGCCCTTCCTGTCGCGAGCGTTTGAATCCCGGCATCTGTCCGGTCATAAGATTCGATATCCGTCGAATAGCAATAAATATCTATCTTGTCCGGATACTCTTCAAAAATAGAACTCACCGCCAAATGGGCTCCTACCCTATTTAAATCGATACTTATTGGTTTTACCAGAGCATGATAAACTTCCCTGCCGTTGGCAAATTCCCTGACATTTGTAGGTGCTTTTTGAAGGATATTTTCAAACTCAGGTTCGAAATCACTGCTGCCGGTTTCCTTGGCCAGTTGTATCGCACGGGAAGCATAATTCATTATCTGAAGCGATTCTATTCCACAGATATCATCAAAGTACCAGCCACAGCTTGTGTACATAAGCAAAGCATTCCGTTGCATCTCAAGTAGTTTGAGCACGGCCACCTTTTCATCATAAACAAGCTCTCTGCCCGCAGATTTCAAAAGAAAATCCTCTACGTTTCCAGTTGACCTGTTATTTACGACTGATATGTATTTATTTCTTGCACCCCACGGGTCAGGGACATATTCAGCCATCTTACTTTCATAAACACCAGCAAGCTGGTCCCGCAGCCAGTCCATAGCCTCCCGAAGAGGTGTCCGCCATTGTTGTTTTCCTGACGGATACCTGCCATAGTTACAGCCGCAATTTCTTCTCCACCTCTCAATACCATGGCTGCAACTCCATGAACTGTTCTCATAGATTTCAGCCTCATAAGCGGCAGGAAATTTTTCCAAATATTCGCCGTATATAGTTATTTTAGCCAGGTTATTGGATTTGATATAGTGGAGGCAATAGGCTAACGCCATATCTGCGTAACGATAGTGATGACCGTATGTTTCACCATCTGTCGCAATATGAGCGAGCTGAGCGTTTCCATTATTTTCTGCCAGAATCCAGGCCAGTTTTCTGGCAAAAAACTCACCATTTTGTAAAATACGACCGTCTGCCACCTCCTGAGCCATAGCTCTATGGTAGAAAAACAGATTGATACTTCGGCCGGAAATGAGTCGGCAAAGGTAAGGTCTGGTTATATCTATTTCACCACGGTCTATGTTTCCCCACTGGTTGCTGCCTATTTTCCGTATCCGTTTGGCCTGATGCGGCGCAAGAATGGTAAATTTAATTCCAAATTCTGCGAGTATATCTAAAGTCTCCATATCAACAGCGGTTTCCGGCAGCCACATACCCTCCGGCTTTCGTCCGAAGCGAGACTCAAAATCACTTATCCCCCAGGCCACCTGCGTATATTTGTCATTCTTATTGGCAAGCGGCATAATAATATGGTTATATGCCTGTGCGATAGCGGCGCCGTGGCCGGAAAAAAGTTTTTGACTCTCTTCATCAGCTTCAATAACACTTTGATAAACATCCGGGGCGTGTTTTTCCAGCCAGGATAATAATGTAGGGCCAAAATCGAAACTTATGTTTGTGTAGTTGTTGACTATATCTATAATTCTTTTATCAGGTCCGAGTATTCTGGACGCTCCATTTTGCCTGTAGCACTCCTCTGTTATCTTGTCATTCCAGTCGTGGTAAGGATATGCTGAATCCTGAAGCTCTACATCCTCCAGCCAGGGATTCTCTCTTGGCGGCTGATAAAAATGGCCGTGAATACAAACATACTTTTCCATCAATGTCTTTTCAATTCATTAAAACCAGGGAGTCTTACCTGACAGAGATTATATTCTAAACTAACAGCTTTGCTTTTTCATTAAGAATAAGGAATTTCCTCTATTTTGACTTCGCAATTGCTTTACGCGCCAATCAGCTTATAAGATGATTATATCTTCAGCTTTTTGAGAAGAAATTAAATTCGTCAGTGCCTGTTTTCTTTTATCGCTCTTGCTTTTTACGCATTAAAACCATAGAATAAAAAGGTTTTATAACATGTTGTTGATTACAGGATATGACCCCGGAAAAGAAAAGAAAAATAGCCAAGGCACTGTCGCTGATAGTGAGTATTGCCGGCATTACGGTAATAACAGGCTGGATATTTAATATCAGCATCTTAAAAAGCATTTCCCCGCATTGGGTATCGATGAAGTTTGATACCGCGGTTGCATTTGTTCTGAGCGGTATTAGTCTCTATTTTATTGCCAGAGCCGTAGAAGGTGAGTTTGACAAGGCACTGGTAGTCCTTTCAATAACCAGTTTAATAATTATGCTCCTTATGGGAATATTATTTTTTTCTACGCTTCTTGGGGTACGCACAGGCGCGGAAGAGCTGTTTATTAAAGATACTTCCATCACAAAAACTGTAACTCCCGGGCAGCCATCAATACCTACGATGTTTAATTTTGTCCTGATAGCCACGGCGGGTATTTTTACGATGTTTAATTCAGAAAAATTGCAGTTGCAGCTAAGAATTATCGGCTTGGCAGTCGGAATAATCGGAGCATTGGCAGTATTTGGCTATATAATTAATGCCCCGCTTCTTTATTATTTTCTGGAAGGAATAAACTCGGCTATGGCCTGCCATACTGCCGTTTTGTTTGTGCTGTTAGGGACAGGACTGCTATGTCTATAAGAACAAAACTTACGATTATGTTTCTGGCAATTGCCTTAATCCCTTTGCTCTTTGTCAGCGATTTAACCTACACTAATTATAAAAAATCCTTAGAGGCCAATCGCCTTTCACAGCTGCAGGACCTTACTATTTTTAGAGCGGATACAATAGAAACATATTTTGCTGGATTAAAGTCGCACATAGAGGTAGCCCAGGGTTTTTACAACATTAAGAAAACCTTTCCTTTGCTGACTCGACTTGTTAACAACCCGAACAATCCGGAATTCCTCGCTGCTAAAAAAATGCTCGATGAGCAATTACAACAGATGCAGTCAGTTTCAGACCTGTCTGATATTATGCTGGTTAATCCCGAAGGCAAGGTCGTCTATGCAAATAAACCCGTGCATTACTCCAAAGATATGTCTAATGGTAATGACGCTGAACAGAAGGCCTTTAGCCAGGGGAAAGACAGGATTTACTTTTCGGATGTATATTTCGACAAAGCCGAAGACAACAGATTCGAAATACTGCTTACCGCACCGGCCTTTGATTTTAACGGTGCTTTTATTGGGGTCATCGCTTTTGAAGTGGATATGACGCCCGTTTATAAACTTATCCAGGATACAACCGGGCTGGGTGATACCGGAGAGGTTCTGGTGGGCAAGAAAATTGGCAATCAGGTGGAATTTTTAAATCCTCTCAGGTATGAGCCAAACACAGTTATGAAAAGGATAAATATAGGAGAGAAAATTGGCGGCCCTATTCAGGATGCCGTGCAAGGCAAAACCGGAGTCGGCCAGTTAATTGATTACCGCGGCAAAAAGGTTATATCGGCCTGGCGGTATATTCCTTCTTTGGACTGGGGATTGGTCGCTAAGATTGATACCGAGGAAGCATTTGCTGATGTGACAAATTTAAGAAATTTGTCAATGATAATCCTGATTATTATTTTTGTCCTAAGCGGCATAATGGCATTTTCCATCGCCAAATCTATTTCTGAGCCTATAAAACGGCTCTCTGAAAGCGCTCAGATAATCGGAAGCGGGAACTTAGACTATAAAATTGGAACAAATCTAAAGGATGAAATAGGTCAGCTTTCAAGAGCATTTGACAAAATGACCCAAGATTTAAAACAGACCACCGCTTCGCGAGATGAATTGAACAGGGAAATCGCCGAGCGCAAGCAGGCCGAGGAGGCCCTGTACAAGGCTCACGATGAGTTGGAGATGCGAGTACAAGAACGGACAAAAGAGTTAAGTGCAGAGATTGCAGAACGCAAAAAGGCCGAAGAGGCCGTGAAATCCGAACGACAGAGGCTCTATAACGTTCTGGAAACGCTGCCGGTTTATGTGGTACTGCTTACAGAGGATTATCATGTGCCGTTTGCCAACCGCTTCTTCGAGGAGCGTTTTGGCAACTCCAACGGCAGGAAATGCTATGAGTATCTGTTTGGGCGCAACGAGCCCTGCGAGACCTGTGAAACTTATACGGTTATGAAGACCAATAAGCCCCATCACTGGGAGTGGACCGGCCCCGACGGCCGCAATTATGACATCTTCGATTTCCCCTTTACCGACACAGACGGCTCCAAACTCATTATGGAAATGGGCATCGATATTACCGAGCTCAAACGTATGCAGGAGGCACTGCAAAAGGCACACGATATCCTTGAAGTCAAAGTCGATGAGCGGACCGCTGAACTGGAACAGGCCAATGTGCAATTGGTGCGTTCCAATAAGGAACTGGAACAATTCGCTTATGTAGCCTCTCACGACCTGCAGGAACCTCTGCGGATGATAGCAGGGTATACACAACTGCTCCAGCAGCGATATAAAGACAAACTTGATGAGAATGCCAACCAGTTTATTTTCTATACTGTGGATGGTGTGCTGCAAATGCAGAATCTTATCAATGATTTACTGACTTATTCACGTCTTGAAACTCGCCAGGAAGATTTAAAACCTGTTGACTGTCAGGCTGTTCTTAATGATATGCTGACCACTATGCAAATGACCATCGAAGAAAGCGGTGCCACCATTAAACATGGACGGCTACCGACTATCAGGGTCGACCGAACACAGTTGTTTCAGCTGTTTCAAAACCTTATCAGTAATGCCATCAAATTCCGCAGCGATAAACTGCCTCTGATACACATCACGGCCAAGCCTCAGGATAAACAATGGTTGTTTTCGGTCAGCGACAACGGGATTGGCATTGAACCGCAGTATCTGGAGCGTATTTTTGTTATATTCCAAAGGCTGCATACCCGTGATAAGTATCCCGGTACCGGCATCGGCTTGGCGATTTGCAAGAAAATTGTCGAACGCCAAGGAGGGCGAATCTGGGCAGAATCGCAGCCGGGCAAAGGTTCGACATTCTATTTTATTCTTTAATGTCTAAAGGAGACAAAATTGATGAGTTTAAAAAATGTCAAAATAGTTGAAATTTTGCTGATTGAAGACAGCCCCGGTGATGTAAGGCTGACCATTGAAGCTTTCAAAGATGTCAAGGTTGCCAACAATATCAGCATTGTGCCGGATGGAGTAGAAGCAATGGATTTTCTGCGGCAGAAAGGTTCGTATAAGGATGCGATACGCCCGGATATTATCCTTCTGGATTTGAATCTGCCGCGGAAAGACGGCCGTGAAGTACTGGCGGAAATAAAAAATGACCCAAAACTAAAGCAAATTCCAGTGGTAGTCCTGACAACCTCACGGTCGGAACAGGATATTCTGTGGGCTTATGATTTACACGCCAACTGTTATATCACCAAACCCGTTGATTTTAAACAGTTTATGACTGTAGTAAAATCTATTGAGGATTTCTGGCTCACAGTGGTAAAATTACCAACACATAAATGATATGAGTAACACACCTGTTAAAATTTTGTTAGTTGAGGACAACCCGCCGGATGCCCTGCTGCTGCAGGAAACCTTTAGGGAGATAACCAATATTAAATTCGAACTAACGCATGTAAAACAGCTTAGCGAAGCGGTGTCGCAGCTGGGCAAGTCCAGCTTTGATGTTATATTGCTTGACCTGTCTCTGCCAGACAGTTTTGGACTTGAAACTCTCGAACGGGCGTTAATGATGGCACCATCACTGCCTATAATCGTGCTGACCGGTTTAAGAGATGAAACAATAGGTGTGCAGGCAATACATAAAGGCGCACAGGACTATCTTATCAAGGGACAAACCGACAGAGACTTGCTGTTTCGTGTTATAAACTACTCTATGGAGCGAAAGCGGATCGAGAAAGATTTACGAAATGTATGCGATGATTTGGAAATTAAAGTCAAGGAACGAACGTTAACACTCGAAAAAACGGTTAGTGTTCTGCGGAGTGAAATATTGCGGCGAATCGAGGCGGAAAAGAAAATCCATGCAGACCAGAAACAGCTCAGGTCCTTGACCGCTGAACTGGTGCTTACTGAGGAGCGGGAGCGGCATAATATCGCGACAGAACTGCACGATTCTCTCGGACCGATACTTGCCTTCGCCAAAAGAGAATTGACGTTTTTGCAGAAATCAGTGCCGGAAAAAACCGCGGAAGCCCTTGATACTATCAGCCTTAATATCGGTCAGGCAATAAAACAGATTCGGAGCTTAATTTTCGATCTCAGTCCTCCGGCGCTTTACACCCTTGGGTTTGAACCCGCGATTGAAGAACTGACCGAAAACTTCTGTCAGGAGCAGAAATTAAAAGTGTTTTTTAAAAACAGCGACGAACCCAAACCTCTGATGGACCCCGTGAAAATTCTGCTTTATCGTTCCATTCGCGAATTGCTTATAAATATAGCCAAACACGCCGAGGCGAAGACCGTTCAAATTACCCTGTCAAAAGACCGAAATAGCGTAAAAATTATCGTTGAAGACGACGGTAAAGGTTTTGATATATCCAGCCTTGATTCCAAATCAAGCCGTTCAAAAGGATTCGGCCTGTTCACCGTCCGTGAGCGACTGGCGCACATAGGCGGCACACTTGATATTCAATCTGAAACCGGCAAAGGGACTAAAGCCATCTTGCTGTCGCCTCTGGACATTAAAAAGAAAAACACAAAACCGTAAAATATGCTATTTTTTCTTTCTTATAAATACCAATGAACCCATTGCCAGCAGACAAATTGTCGTAGGTTCGGGAACGACCAGCGGAGCGGCCAGCGCCTGAACGCCTTCAATATACCAGTTGTTAGTCCCGTAGAAATTCTGCAGATACCAATTCTCGCCAATGTTTTTTACCTCATAATATCGTAATGTATCGGGGCGGGGAGAATCACCATTTTCGTCATCGTCCGAATCGCTCACGTATACGCCGGTATAATATTTTGGGTTATTGGTATCATACTGAAAACCCCAGCATGTAATAGCATGTCCGCTATCAGAGAAATAGACCGCCAGCGTTGTGCCGTAACCGGAATGAAGATACTGGTCGATGGCGGACAACGCCTGTGGAGGGTCCCACGTCTCGTGGAAATAGTCATATAAGTTTTGTGAGGGATAGAACCCGCCGCCCGGAACATCCGGCTGTGACCAGCCTGATTCAGTCGGACCGCTATAAGTCCCAGAAAACCACAATTCCCAGCCGTATTCCATCAAACTGCCTTCGTCTGTCCAGTGGTTTTGGAAGTAAGCGAACATCTGGTCGGTATTGGTTAAACCGGCGACTTTACCCCATCCTGTCCATTCCAGAACATTTGAAGCTGCCGCCGCCCAGCACATTAAATCATCTTCCGTATTGATAGAAGTTTTTTCGGCATCAGCCAATGTCCCGCCCCATTTATTCTAGATATAGTAATCTATTGGAACTGCGGTTACGGAGCCGGTCACAACTAAGAGTAACCCTGCTGCCGCATAGATTATTCTTAACTTTTTCATATAACTTTCTTCCTGTAAATATTCGTTAATTTCTTCTAACAACCAAAATATATAATCCTAACAATTCATTTCTTCTCTTGTGTATATGTTTCAGTGTCATCATCAATTCTTCTTTCTGAACGAAGTTAGTGAAAAAGAAGGCGAGGGAGGCATGCCTCCCTCGCTGCATAGACAATATTTACTAACTTACGGCAGCATAGCGGAAATCACATTGGTGTACGCAGACCTGCCGTAGGCATTGTATGCCTGGACACGGTACCAGTAGGTTCTATTTCTAATCAACCTTGCGTTCGTGTATGAAGTCGTGTTGGGCCGTGTTATTATTACTATACGGACCCATGGGCCACTAGCGCCGGCGGTACTTCTCTCGATGCAGAATCCTCGCTCATTGGCAGCATTATCCGTCCAGCTGATAGCGATGGAGCTCGCGGTTGAACTTACGAACGTCAGGTCAGTCGGAGCCGCCGGGAGCTGGCCGGACGTAACAATAGTCACAGTGTTGGAGAATGCGGAGCTGCCTATCGCATTAAAAGCCAGTATCCTGTAGTAGTACCGCGTTCGTATCTGGACCGTGGTATCGGTGTACGCCGTTACGTTCACTCCAACTGTGAATGTCGTTAGCCCCCTTGTGAAGCCGACATTCGTTGCTCTTTGTATGCTAAAGCTGGTCTCGTTGTTGGAGTTGTCTGCCCAGGTTAAAGTTACCGTTGGTAGGTCTGTGCTGAGGGCAGACGCAGCGGCAACCAGATTCGAAGGCGCTACAGGAGCGGCTGTTGTGACCATTACGGTATTTGACGGAAGAGAGTCGCCTGAACCGTTGAAGGCAAATACCCGGTAGGCATAAGTTGTAGCAGGGGCAACCGTGGTATCATTATAATCCGTGATGTTTGCTTCGACTGTTGCGACTGCTTCGAAGGTGTTGGGTTCGATGACCCGTTCTATCAGAAAACCTGTTTCATTGTTGGAATCATCCGTCCAGCTGAGGTGTATCCACTGGGTTGTGACTACTTCGGCGGTAAGACCATAAGGCGCGGACACCGGCGTAACATAATCATTAACATCTGTCATTACAATCGGACGCATCATATCCATCTCTTCATGACCCAGCAAATGACAGTGCCACATATACTCCCAGCCAAAGTTGGTCAGTGCGTTGATGACGGTATATGCCTGGTTTGTTACTGGGTCTATGCTTTGAAAAGTAGAATCTACGGGCATCGTCACATCAAAAGGCCGATTGCTATCGGGAAGCGTGAAGGGCAGCGCAGGAGCAACTGGCTTTAACGCCACAATACAATCTTCCAGAGGGTTCATTCTGACGGTTTCCTTCCAGCCCAGCTCGTTCTTTTCAGGCGGTCTTACAGCCCCGTCCCAGCCAACCCTGTTAATCAACTGCACATTGAACAGGTGGAAATGAATGGCATGGGTATCAACGCCATTATGGGTAATCTTCCATATCTGGGTATTGCCGTCCTGTATAAACTCAGTGGGCGGGTCTATATAACCGAGTGGTATCGTCGTCTGGTTCCGGGAGTTGGTGAACGGCAGTTCGACGCCAAGTGTGGAATTCATCCGCCCATAATCCATCTCAAAAAGCTCCTGTATAGCCTTCGGCTTCATCGAGACCGTTGTCGGTGTGGCTGAACCAATCGGGGTAAAGGTCAAATTGGTATCTTGGATTTTAGAATACGTATCAGTGGCTGCCGTATAAGGTGCCGGGTAAGTCGTTTCCGGCACGATAGGTGCGGGCTGGGACGCAGCGTAGACGGCCGGCCAAATCGCATCTAACGCATTCACATCGAAAGCAGCCGCCGCCAGTCCCCTCACCGCTACCCGGAACTGCATGATGGTTCGGATGTTGGGTCCGTAGCCTGCCAAAGTCGTAGGTGCGCCGCCCGTATCGGTCATATTCGGGTCACCTGTGTAGTAATCGAAGCGAGGGTCAAATCCAGGAACAGGTGCCGGTGCGTCATTATAGAGAATAAGTTTGGCGCCTCTTGGAACTTTGGAGAAATCAATGATGACATCAGCGCGCTCCGCCGGCCCAAGAAACAACGCATGGTCTGAGACATTCAAAACCACTATGTCTCTGCGGTTGTACACATAACCTATCGGTGTGCTGGGAATAACAACCGGCGATGGCAGAAAACCGCCTTCAGTGCCAATTTGAATAATAGGTGGGCCCGCCTTGCGAGGATCTGGTACACCGCCATCCCTTGCATCAGTAGGCCAGCTTGCCGGCAAACCGGTGTTCGGAACAGCTGGAACCATTTTGACTTCCGTAGGTTTGGCTGGGTCGGCATAATACAACTGCAGATTCAGAAAGCGGTCATTGCAGGCATTCAAAATACGGAACCGGTAGGCTTTGCGCTCCACCGTGAGAACAGGGTAAGCGGTCCCATTGACTAAGGGGGTGTCCATAAAGGCTTCCATCGCCATAGATGGATTGGGTGTCCCGGGAATTTGCGTCCCACCAGGGAGCGTTATCGGCGGGTATGTTATTGGACTAAACACAGGCCAGAACCATGGACCATAATCCCATCTGCCAAAGGCGTTTGCGCCTGTTGGGTCAGCCGGGTTCTGATTCGGCATATAAACATGTGGAAGCCACAGATCACCGGTCATCGCCATTCCAGGCATACAACCCCAATTCCAGGTAGGATCTGTTGCACCGATTGTGTTGGCGTCAACAAAAGTTTTATCCTGGATTATCAGAGGAATTCCATAATGGTAAACTCCTCCCAAATCAGGAAGGATTTTCTTCCTAATCAAGTCTTCTTCGACCGGGTCTGTTACAAGATAACCCGCGGCCTCGCCGGCATAGACATTAAGACGAGTTATTCCGTAAGAATGGTCGTGATAAAACATCAGCCGGGCGCTCTGTTGGTTGGTGTAATAAAAAGTCAGCGACCCCTGCCCCGGGTCCGGCATATCGGGAACATTTTGCGCACTTAAGCCCTTTTGGTAATGGGCGTTGACATCTCCGACAGGAACTGTCCACTGGTGCGGCGTCCCATCGCTTATCCATGGTGTGTTGCCCCCGTGAAGATGGATGGTGGCGCGGTTCTGTTGATATTCGATTGGATCACCGTTGGAATCATTATCGGGCCCCATCCCCGCACCCATAACAGTGGTGTCCACAGGGATAAAGAGGTCGCCCGCGGCGCCTATGCCAAGCATGTTGGTAAACTTGATGCGCACAGGTCTGTCTTGCTGGGCTATGATTTGAGGTCCCAGATAATGCACCGGTGCTGGCGCCACTGTGTTGAGGTTTGTATTAGGGTCCGTACCATTATTGAGCTGCACATAACCACGCAGGCAGGTGGCGGGCAAGTCAGAATGCATTTGTTCATTATAGTCGACCAGGCCGATCTCGTAATAATCAGACCCCGGATACGTTATAGTATCCGGATTCGCAATAGGGATATATTGTCCGAGATTATTTCTGTTGGCATATCCCAGACCTGGCAGTGTATCGACAAATTTTCTGATTCCGCCGATGATGGTACCATTCGGCCGTACCGTAGGAAGTGGGCTATTGGCCCAATTCGCCACATTGAAATAATCTGGCGTTCCGCCGGGCATAAGCATGGCCATAGGCGCGGCGGGCAGACCTCCCTGTGCGCCCTGCACAGCAAGCTGGCCTGCCTGTTTGCCCTGACGAACTGTTGCGGCACGACGCGCTGCGGCAAGATCTGCTGCGGCCTGCCTGTCCGCTTGTGTAATTCTGTTCATCATTCTTTCGATGATAGCATTGCTGTCGCGCTGCGACGGCTGCAAATCTGCTGCCGTTTGTGCACGTCCATAGCCGCTTCCCAGGAAAAGGACAGTTGCCGCCAATATCAGCAGACGAGTAAGTGTCAAAAATCTATACTTATTCACAACTGCCATCCTTTCATTTCATTAATTGCATTTACAAAAATACTTTTGCTGAAATAATTTTTTATTTTTATTCGCGCCTTAAAAAACCTCCTTTCATTTTTATAAAATTTCACCATATTAATCTTTTCGCTTCGGTTTATTTTGTAATCAACTCGCAATACCGTAAATTTTTTCCAGTCATAATGAAACAGGGAATATCCCTGTTTTGAATCAGGAAAACCCTTATGTTTTATTTACACTGCTGCAGTTATTCAGATTGCGAAATCTTTTTTTTACTGTCCGTTTTTTTTACGTTAATCTGATGAAAGTAAGGCAAGCAATTACGAAGTATCTTTCGAGGATATCCCCTATTTTCTAAATATAAGCGTGCGGGTAGCTTTTAATCATAAACTTTGATTAATTTGCCGAAGAATTTCAAAAAGTAATAACCGGAAGTTTTAAATTTGAAGGAACAAATTGTGAGTAAAACACTAACGCCATGGTATGTATCGAATTCACCGGAGATAGGCAGGCCTTTCCATGAGTTTTATCAGGCCTGTCTGACAAAAGGCGTATTAGACAAAAAAACCAAAGAGCTTCTGATGGCAGCACTGGCCTCTGTATTCCGCTGTCCGCATTGCACCGAAACGCATATAAAAGGTGCGATGGACGCCGGCGCCAGCAAGGAAGAAATAACTGAAGCGCTGCTTATCGCCGCTGTCGAGGGAGCAGGCACTCAGCTTACCTGGCTGAAAGATGTCTTTATTAAATATCTTAAATAAAGGAGATTTACAATGAGAGCTAAAGTTAATCCGAAAATGTGTAATGGGACAGGCTTATGCGAACAGACATGCCCGGATGTTTTCGAGCTTATAAAAGGAGTATCCACCGTCAAAGTTAATGAAGTGCGGCCTGAGACCGAACAGAGCTGCAGAGAAGCTGCCGACAGCTGTCCGACAAAAGCCATCTCGATAATAGAAGACTGATTTTAAAAAAGGAAATATTGAAAGGACAGAAGTATGCTTGTACTGACCAGAAAACAAAATGAGAGCATTGTTATCGGCGAAGGTATAGAAATTAAAATCGCCCGTATAGATGGAAAGCAGGTAAGAATCGGCGTCATCGCTCCAAGATATGTACCGATTTACCGAAAAGAAATAGCTCCATCTTCCGCAGGCAACGAAGAAACCAACGAAATACCAGTAGCGGCAAGATTTAGCTATACGGCATTTTAAATCGACAAAGATAGAAGCTCCTTTACCAAACGTATTAAAATATTTTGAAGCAGACAGGAACAAGTTTATTTTCCCTGTATCTGCGTCCGCTCTTTGGCTCAAAATTAATATCTTCTTCCTCCTCCTCATTCTTGAACTGCCCTAAATAGTAAAATATTTGGGGCAGTTATACTTTATAATCAGATTGAGCCCAATGGCAATAACATAGAAGACCAGCACACTGGCTATCTTGGAGAGTTTTGCTCCAAAAATAAAACCTTATAAGTCATCGACCTATAAGGCCCTATCAAACGAGGCCGAAGGGGCTCGAACCCTCAACCTTCGGATCGACAGTCCGATGCTCTATCCAATTGAGCTACGGCCCCGAAAATAACCAAAGAACCGTAATAAATAATACCTAACACCATTTTGTCAAGCTCTTTAAACCCATTTTTCACTTAAAGCAATCCAATTCCATACAACTTCTGCATTCATAAAAACTTAGGTATGCTAACCATATCACCCAATTAATTTTAACCTGATTCATCTTATAACCTACATTACCACAATATATTGTATCTTGCCAATTTTACCTTAGAACATCCAAATTATATATGAATAGTTAAAAGTCGAAAAAAGGCAAAATACAGCAATAACAAGGCCAATAAGCCATTTCCTGAGTCGCCAAGTTTGCCAAAATACCTCAAAAGAAAACCGTAAACTTTTTTAAAGTTTTCATTTCCACACTGTCGATATCAATATTAGAAGTTCTGATATTCATCCGCAAGGGATTAGCGGGAACACAACATATAGGGGTTCGACAGGAAATAAAACCTTCGATCCCTGAGTTTTAGCGGGAAAACAGGATTTTCCAGGCTAAAACCAGATAGAAAAGGTAAAAAGCCATGAATCAAGCTAAAGCTCAAACTCGTATTAGCAGACCGCAGGTAAATCTTTACCAGACTCTGGGCTTCAAAGATGACTGCAAAACTGAAGAACTCCTCCAAGCCGGTGCCAAAACGCCTCTCGGTCAGTTACTTGAAAAAATGGTAGAATTGCCCGAGGTCAGATTCGAGAAGGTCTTAAGTATTCGAAGGCAAATCTGCAAGGGACAATATAAACTCGACGAAAAACTTGACGCAACAATAGACAAAATGCTTGAAGAATTATTAATCGAGCCTTAACATCCTCGATTTTCCCGGTATTTGATTGGGGATAATATTGGTTGCAGCCCTTCTATACACGACTATTCCCTCATTCAAACACAAATGTGTGTTAAAAAGCCACTAAATCAAAAACTTAATAACGAGCAAAAAACTTAAGACTGTTCGGTCATATCTTCAGGAACATCATCGTCAGGCTCGTCAAAATCAACAGGTTTGTAGCCCGGCTCTGCTGATTTTTCGACTTCTGCCTCGTAAGCCTGGACAATTTTGTCCTGAATAGTCTGTCTGCACTGGGCATTGATTGGATGAGCTATATCGGCATGTAATTTCATTCTGCCCTTGACGTCCTTTCTTGCTCTGTCCTCACCCAACGATGCGCCGCAGTTGTTGCAGAACCTTGCTCTGAGATGATTCTTGCCGCCGCATTTGGGGCAGTGGTCGCTCATCTTCCTTGAGGGCATTGCAACAAAGTAGCCGTTGGTGCCCTGGATGACCTTGACGTCGCGGATTACAAAGTCATTGTCCAGAGTCATCGAACAAAATGCTTTCAGCCTTTCGTCCTTGTTGTTGATAAGCTTTACTCTTACTTCAGTAATTTCCATAACAATCGCCTCACAAAACTACCATGTGTTGTTGAAAACTATAATACTATTGCAGTCAAGCGAACCTTCGATTTCGCGCTGTAAAATTGTCGCTTTACGGTAGTCTTTGTCAGCAAGAACCACAAATAAGGCTGACCCGCTTCCGCTTAACAATGTCGGAAGCTGACATATATTTTCTATTTCAGTCTTTAATAGAGCCAGTTTATTATTTAGTGCAAAACACGTTTTGGCAAGCATATTTGCGCACATTTTTAGCACTAAATCAACTCTGTTTTTCAAAAGAAGCGGTTTTATTTGCTCTTTTAGGGCTTCAAACAGCGATAAATCAACCTTAAAATTATCATAAACCATTTTAGTAGAAACACTTAAATCCGGTAATATCACAAGGGCCAAAAAAGAGAAAATATTGTCCAGTTTTGAGATTTTTTCTCCCCTGCCGCTGCATAAGGCCTGGGGACCGTTCAAAAAAAACGGCACATCGCTGCCAAGCTCTGCCGCCATAGAGAACAATTTGTTCGCGGCAACCGGCTCCTGATACAGCCTATTCAAGGCCAAAAGAGTCGCGGCTGCATCGCTGCTTGCCCCGCCAAGACCTGAACCAGCCGGGATATTTTTTGTAAGGGTTATTTTAATCGAAGGCTTTCTACTAACGGTCTCATAAAAAATATCACACGCCTTATAGACAAGATTATCTTTGCCGGCTGGAGACCAAAGACCATTACAAATAAGTTCGATTCCTTCCGCTCTGTCGGCCTCAAAAAACAACTCATCATAAAATGTAATCTTTGTCATCAGCGTCTCTATGTTGTGAAAACCATCAGGTCTTTTATCTGCAACCAGAAGATAAAGGTTGATTTTCGCAGGCGCTCTCGCAAATAAAGCACCGTTTGCAAATTCAAACTGCGGTTTTAAATATTCCTCTGTCATACTCATCACGGTCAGATAATTATTTATTCTGTTCAGGCAAAAACCGAATTATAAGCTTCTCGTCCTGAACTGTTATCTTTTCAATATGAAGCTTTTTATGGTTAATTGAAAATACCGGCTCTATTCTACCGTTATTAAATAGCACTTTAGCAAAATCGGCAGCGTCTGAATTGTTCAGAAAGCCATCAAGTCCCTCAAGAATCTTCCCTTTCAAAGTTTCGGCAACAAACGGAACACGGCTGTTGCCCGCCTGAACTTTTGAAACACCGAGAAAAAATCGCCCTTTTTTGTCTATGCCCGGTTTTAAAACAAGCGTTATAATAAAATCAATTCCGCAATAAACCGTTCTGCCTGTTAACAATACCCTGTCCTGTTTGAAAGCGACGCTTAAGTCCGACAGATTCGCCTGCTGCAGATTATCGGCGTCAACATGTCTTGCTATCACATCGTTGATGCCCTGCTCGGAAATAATGAGGTCAAACGGCTGACCATATTGTGATTTGTTGTGAAGCTGCGGCAGGATATAATTGCTGAGATACTGACTTACGTTTCCATCGGCGATAACTTTTACAGACCTGTAGTGGCGCGGAGTTCTGAAAAGTCCGACAAACCAGAGCACAAGCAACAAAGTTATCAAACCGGCCGACAGAATAATGATTCTTCTGACTTTGCGGTTTTTGAAACTTTGCTTTATTTTTTCATAATTGAAATAATTTTCCATTACTTTCTTGCCAAAGCAATTTTTGTGTTTATAGTGTCTTATTCTGTACAATATAAATATAAAATCAGGATAGTATATTATCGGAAAGGACCACAATGGCAAGTCATTTTGCAGACCGACTTTGTCAGGCTGTTAAAAGCAAAAAAACTGCTTTGACCGTCGGACTTGACCCTGTTTACGGCCGGCTGCCTGCTGCAATACGTCAGAAAAAAAGTATGGACGATGAAAATGACGCTGCTGCGGCAGTTGATGCAATATTTGAATTCTGCACGAAGATTTTGCGGATTGTTGCCCCGCTTGTTCCTGCGGTTAAATTAAACATTGCCTTCTTCGAAAGATACTTATGGGAAGGCGTTGAATGCTATTATGCGCTTGTCAGCGAGGCAAATGAGCTTGGCCTTGAAATAATCGGCGATGTCAAACGCGGCGATATCGGCCATACCGCCGAAAGCTATGCAAAGGCTCACCTCCAGAACCCGGAACTTGTAGGCCTGGAAGACATGCTTGCGCCTGACGCGATTACTATAAACGGCTTTGCAGGCTCTGAAGGAATTTTGCCTTTTGCAGATATCGCAAACCAGCAGGGCAAAGGGGTTTTCGTCTGGGTCCGTGCAAGCAATCCATCGGCTGCAATTATCCAGGATTTTGCCGATTCAAGCGGCACAAAGATGTATGAAAAACTTGCCGAGGTTGTTGCAGAGATTGCAAACCAGCCGCAGAGGATTGGTAAAAGCGGTTATAGTAATATCGGAATGGTTGTCGGCGGCACAAACGGTCAGCAGACAACCGCACTTCGTAAAAAATACGGCAAAATTATTTTTTTGGTACCCGGCTTCGGCTCACAGGGAGCGACCGTCGCCGATTGTATCAGATTTTGCAAGCCTGACGGCAGCGGCGCTCTTATCAACGCCTCGAGGTCCATAATCTACGCATACGAAAACGAAAAATACAAACAGCAGCTCGGTGATAACTGGGAAAAGTGTATAGAACAGGCTGTAATCGACGCAAAGATTGAACTTGCCCGTGCGGCACAGTAAAAAGATGAATGTCGATTTTCTCAAAGGTAAATCCGTTCTTGTAATGGGTCTTGGGGTATTTGGCGGCGGCGTTGATTCTGCAAAATTCGCTGCCCGATTCGCAAAGAAAGTTATCGTAACCGACAAGGCCGATGAAAGGAAACTGGCCGAATCAATAAAAGAACTCCAGGGACTCAAAAACATCGAGTTCCACATCGCAGGCCACAAATTAGAGGATTTTGCAGAAGCTGATGTCATTATTGTCAACCCGGCAGTAGATGAAGCAAATCAATATATAGAAGCAGCTAAAAGCAAAAACAAGCTTATAACCTCCCAGATGGAAATTTTCTTTCAGTTGTGCCCTGCGAAGATTGTCGCAATCACCGGCTCAAACGGTAAAAGCACGACTGCCGCCCTCACGGCACATCTGCTTAAAAATGCCGAAGGCGGCAACAGGAAAAAATACGGCGAAGTCTGGCTCAGCGGCAATATCGGCAATCTGCCCCTGCTTGAAAATCTCGACAGTATCCAAAAAAATGACCTGATTGTGCTGGAGATTTCAAGTTTTCAGCTTGAGCAGCTTGCCCGCATAAAAAAATCGCCGCCTGTCGGTTGTGTTACCAATATCACCCCCAACCACTTAGACAGACACAAGACGATGGAAAATTACTGCAATGCAAAGGAGAATATCTTCCGCTTCCAGAAAAGCGGCGATGTTGCTGTATTAAACGCGTATGATGAAAAATGCCTTGAATGGTTCAAAAAATATAAAAAGACAGGCTGGAAATGTGTCCTATTTGACAGAGAAAAGCTCGACAGCAAATTAACAAAAGCTTTCAAGCTGCCCGGCAAAGCAAACAGGGAAAATCTCGCCGCAGCAGTAACGATAGCTCATCATTTTGGCCTAAAGGATAAGCAGTTGACAGAGCCGACAGGAAATTTTGTATCGCTTCCGCACAGACTTCAGCTTGTCGGAACAGTTGCCGGCGTAAGATATTACAATGATTCAATTGCGACAACGCCGGAAAGCACGGTTGTTGGTGTTGAGGCTTTCGATGAACCGAAAATCCTCATAGCAGGCGGCTACGATAAGGGTCTGGATTTTGACAAAATGGCCCAGGCAATTTCAGATAAGCTCAAGGCGTTGATTCTGATAGGCCAAACGGCCGATAAGATTGAACAATCGGTTAGAAAAACCGGCAAATTTGCGCCGATTTACAGGGCTGGTTCGCTTGCCGATGCAGTCAAGAAGGCCCAAGAGGTTTCGAGCAGCGGCGATGTCGTTTTATTGAGTCCTGCCTGTGCAAGTTACGATATGTTTGTAAACTTTGTGCAGAGGGGAAATATGTTCGCAGACTTAGTAAAACAGCTATAAGAAATTTTAAGGGTATCTCTAAAAATTAACGAACATACATGCAATTTATTGCATTTATGATATATTTTAAGCTCTTTGACATTTAAATCACAATTTTCCTTTCAACG
>Ga0315291_10002053_pt1 | contig 26637 bp, 19 predicted proteins | sample YL17G12_20_MG_FD_203070 | JGI IMG/M metagenome (GOLD analysis project Ga0315291, IMG submission 203070) | Sediment microbial communities from Yellowstone Lake, YNP, Wyoming, USA - YL17G12_20 | ecosystem: Environmental > Aquatic > Freshwater > Lake > Sediment | place: USA: Wyoming | collected...
AGGGGCGTGCGTCCAACCGAGGGGGAGTTGGGGGCCGGCTCTCCGATGCCTCTGGCCCAGAACAAGATAATAGCCCAGACAACTGTGATGTGACACAGCCTGTGCGCTTGCCGCTGCCACCCGGATCCACAAGGCCTTCCGTCGTAACATGCATTAGGTTTCCCCGTTCTTCCCCTGCCAAACAACACGCCATGCAGATGCTATTGCCTTATCCACGACCGCCGGTCCATTGAGGTAGCCGGGGTCGAGCCGCGCCGGTTCCTGTTCCAGTGCATCGCCGAGGAGACGGTAAAGTTGGAAACGGACCGACTCTGTGTTACCATGTTGGCCGTCTACTGCCGTCATGGTCGCAGTCGGGCCGGCTCTTAAAACAGAACGTGGCTGGGAGAAAAGGCAATGTATCGTTCCCGTGCATCATTGATTGCTTTCGCGATTCTGTATGCCCTTGATTCCTCTCACGGCTCATCCTCGGCCGGAGTGACTCCGCTCGACAAGGCCTCCCATTATGCCGTCGAGGTCGAGGAGGTCGTTACGCGGTATGCTCCGGCCAACAACGGCGCCGGCCCTCTGTGGTGCTATGGTTCCGCTGTCATTGTCCGGCAGGGTGAGGAGGTCTTCCTTTCCGCGATTGAGACGGGCGAAAATGTGCCCCCGCTGCTCAACACGCGCTGGCAATTATGGCATCGTTCCGGCAGTGGCTGGAGCCTGGCACAACACGAAGGCGAGTATCGCCAGCGAGAGCCCTGTCCGATTGCAGCTTATCATAAAGGACCGGTTTTCCTGTCCGTCAATCCTTCCGTTGAGCCGCCGGGGGCGACGCACGGCCGATGCGAGCCGCTGATCCTCGAATTCGATCCGAACGACCCGAGCAGGCAGCCTAAAGTGCACAAACCGGCCTGGGTTGACGGCACACGCTTTACCGAGCACTCATACAGAGGCCTCGCCGCGGATGGCGCAAAAGGGGAACTCCTGCTGTTGAATATCAATGCCGAGACGGGCGAACAATTCGTCTCCTACTGCGACGCGGAAGGCAAATGGCACGCAAGAGGCAAAATCGCTTTCCCCATTCGGGCGTGTTACCCGCAGGTTGCTCTGCGGGAGGGTGCGGCCCACGTCATGGCCATCGGCGACATCGTCGAGCCGGTGGAAGAATGGAAGAAACTGAAGTACGAGCGACTCAAGAACTCATGGGATTACGTGTTCCGGCGTCTGTTCTACACCTGCACAACGGACATCCGCCAGACCGCCTTCTCCCAGCCCCTGGAGATTGACACGGTCGAGGAGACCTGCGGCCATATCCTCAACCTGGACCTCTACGTTGACCGAACCGGAGCGGCCCACCTCTTGTACCTGAAGAGGCCCTTCCAGTACGATTTCATTCGTGATAAGTACTTCCCCGGCCGGGTCATGGAGGTTTCACTGGAGCACGTTGTGGTCAAGGATGGGCAGGTATGCTCGCGCACAACGCTCGCCAAACTTGCACAGGGCGAAAAAGGGCTGGAGCCGTCCTACGCCCGATTCCACGTCAGTGCAAACGATGACCTTCACGTTCTGCTTGCGGGCACGGCCATCACCGGCAACGACAGAGCCTTTGGCAACGTCATCGGGCGGATTCAGTCCGACGGGAGCCTGCAAAAGCCCGGCCGCATCGACCTCAAACACCCGTTTCGCACGTTCTTCACCAACACAACCCGCGCCGGCTCAGAGCCATCCGATGTGATCGACCTCTTCGGCATCGCCGACGACGGCCTTGCCCTGCGGTATGCCCGGCTGCACCGGCAGGTGATAAATGACAAGTGATAAGCAAGAGTCTGCTTATCACTTGTCACATGTGCTCTTATCGTTGGCTACTTTTCCTGCTCCTTCTTCAGCGGAGCGGTCCACAGATAAACGGTGTGGTCAAGGGTGGAGTCATCGCCCTGGACATTGACGACCTGGTCCGGCGTCACGCCTCTCATCGAGAAATCGTGCGAGACGATCCGCGAGCCCGGCTTGAGCTTCTCCAATTGGGGAATCAGCTTCACGTTCAGACTCGGCAACAGGTACAGCGTAATAACGTTGGCTTTGCTCAGGTCAAGGGTGAAGATATCCTTCTGCTCGATGGTGACCAGATCGCCGACGCCGCTCTTCTCGACGTTTTCGAGCGACTCCTTGATCCGGCGGGGATCGACATCAAAGCCGTAGGCCCGGCAGCCATACTTCTTCGCCGCGGTCACGACAATGCGGCCGTCTCCGCAGCCCAGATCGTAAACCACGTCATCCTTGGTTACCTGGGCCATCTCCAGCATCTTCTCCACGACCTTCTGAGGCGTGGGAACATAGATAACGTCCGGCTTATGCGTCTCCTCGGCCGGCTCGGCGGGCTTGGCTGGCTCGGTCGCTTGCTGGGCCGCCTTCGCCGGACCCAGCTTGGCGGGCGGACGAGTGTCAGGCTTCGTCAGCGAAATACCATCCAGATGCGGCTGAATGGCGGCTGCATCCACGCCCATCGCCTCCAGAATCGTCGGGGCGATGTCCTGGCGCCGGCCATCCCGAGAGACCGCCTTGTTGTTGGTGGCCAGGAATACGTAGGGTGCGAAGCTGTGACCCTTGGCGTCCTCATTGAAGCCGTGATCGGCCGTGACGTAGAACTGCGTCTTGTCCGCCAGTCCCATCTCCCGAACCTTGTCCATGATCTTGCCGGTCCAGAGGTCGTTGGAGATCAGGGCATTGGCATACTCTTTGGAGTTCTCTCCGTATTTATGCCCGGCATGGTCCACCTCGGCAAAATGCACGAAGAAAAAGAACGGCTTGTCCTTATATTTCTCCAGCAGCTCCAAGGCCCGCGCGCCGACTTTCTGGTCCTCCATCAGCCCAAAGTCCCAGACCTCCAGAGCGGTATACATCTCATAGTACGGCGAGCCGGGGATCACGCGGTACTTGACCCCATTCTCCTCCACGATTCGGCCCTTGGCTCGCGCGCGGGCACCGGGCTGAACCTCCTTGTTCGGGTCGCCTGCATTGGCCGCCGCCTGGTTCTGCTTCTTCTTGCCCTTATTGTTCTTGCCGTTCGTGGCATTGTTCTTCTGCTTCTCCTCGTCCAGCCGAATCTTTTGAGGCGGGTCAATCTCCCCGCAGTGCTGCTTCTTTCCAATGACGGCCACCGTGACGAAATTCTCTGTCCCGTACTTCTTCTCGAGCCGCTCGAAGATGCTCAGGCCCTTCGGCACAGGCTGGTAGCGACCGTTGCTGTACACGCCGGTGACCTGCGGGTAATAACCGGTGAGGATCTGCGACCATCCGGCCTTCGTGTCGGTCGTTCCTTCGATGTCGATCTTGACGTACTTGCCCTCGTCGATCAGCTTCTGAAGGTTCGGCAGCTCCTTGCGGCTCAGACACTGATCCACGTGCTCCCGCTGGGCCCCATCCCAGCCGATCAGAATGACATTCCGGGGCTGTTCCACGGCCGCCCATACCGGCGAGGCAAGGGCCGCCAGGACCGCGACAGCGCAAACAAACGACACTCTCCTTCCCATGGATCGATCCTCTCAAAAAACAAAGTTGACTTGATAGAAACTCCGAATCCCTTCGGCAAAGTGCCAACGTTCGAGCGGCTACACCCGCTCTGAGCACGGGGTCATATTTTCGCACCGCAACCGGCAAAAAGCCAGAGGATTTCTGCCGTCATGGACTATGATTTCATCTGTATTACGGACAGACGCACGGGTACTCCATCCTATTGCAGGATCCCGTGGCAACAGCCCTCGTTCTCCCTGGTTGTCCTGCCACGTTGTACCATGCTTGCCACATAGGCGATTCCCCCTGAGGCCGAGTGCGATATAATTGTGAGGGAGTGACTGTGTCTTGCGACCTACGGGCGAATGGAGAATGAATTCAGCAGGCTCCGTGTCTTTCGCATGTCTCGACAGCTATGAATGAGGATAAATAAATCCATATGGGCAGAAGAAAGCTGAAGACCTGGCACATCGCCGTCGCGTCGCTGGGTGTCCTGGTGCTCGCGTTCGGGGTATTCCGCGTCGCGATGCGCGCACAGTTGCGAAGCAGAATCGATGCGGTGCGTGCCGCAGGGTATCCTGTCAGCCTCACAGAGCTTGACGGGTGGTACGAGATACCTCCGTTAGCCCCGAACGCCGCTGACTATATCACGACGGCCTTCACGTATATGAAAATCCCCAGGTGCAAGGCAATCCCGCTGTTGGGCACCGCCACACTGCCGCCGCGTGCACAGCCGCTTGATAGCAATACGATCTCTCTGGTTGACAAGCTCCTCACGGACAATGCGAAAGCTCTCGAGCTGCTGCTTTGCCGTGGAACGGTAATCGGTTACACTCCCCTGCAATCAGGCCACAGGCCTTCCGCAGGCCATAAAACATTTGTGGTGGCGGATCGTAGAAAGCAATGTGTGGGTTCAGGACCTGCGTACGCTCGCGGGCGATACAAGGAGGCCGCCAGACAATTAAGGGTAAATGGTAACCATGCCAGGCCAGGTGGATAGCCAACAGCTTCTATACGACATCAATGAACTGAGCCATCTCTTCCGAGAGAGCGCCAGCATCGAGACCCTGCTCAGGAAAGCGGTGGAGATGGTCGCGGAACGCACCCGGTCGGCGGTCTGTTCCATCTACCTGTACAATCCCGAGAAAGATGAGCTGACCCTCCGGGCCACCAAGGGCTTGAATCCCGAATCCGTCGGGCAGGTCCGATTGAAGCTCGGGCAAGGACTCGCGGGACTGGCATTGCAGGAGATGCGACCGATCTGCGAAGCGGTGGCCAGCCACAGCCCCAATTACAAGTTCTTTCCCGGCATCTTTGAGGAACGCTACGACGCGTTTCTCGCCGTGCCGATCGCACGGGGCATCTCGAAAATGGGGGTCCTCGTCCTCCAGCGCGAGGCCAGCCAGTGTTTCAGCCAACCCGATATTGCGGCTTTGGAGACGGTAGCCTCCCAGCTTGCCAATATCATCGAGAATGCGCAGTTTCTCCTCGAAATTCACGAGCTGCCTCCTGCAATGACGACCCCGCCCGTAAGCCTCACGTTCATCAAAGGCAAAACGGCGGCTGAAGGGTACGCTTATGCCCCGGCCATGGTCCTGCATAAGCGCAGGAGCCTGTCCGCCCTCTTCCGTCAGGATTTCAGCAAAATCTATACGGCGGAGGATTTCCGTATCGCCGTGGCCCATACTGAGAAGCAGCTTGAACAGCTTCAGGAGCAGGTGGAGGACAGGCTCTCCGACGCCGCCTCGCTGATCTTCACCGCCCATCTGATGATCCTCAAGGATCCGGATTTCATCGGCAAGATCATCCAACAGATCGAAATCGGCGTCAACGCCCCGGTGGCGATTGCCGAGGTCGCGGGCGACTACATGCGCAGCTTTCTCGCCACCGACAACGCTTACATGCGCGAGAAGGCGAACGACATCGAGGACCTGGCTGTCCGGCTCGTGAACAATCTCCTCAGCGAGGGCGAGGAAACGGATGCCTACAAGGATCGCGTCATTATTACCGGGGGGCTTTTCCCGTCCGACCTGCTCAAGCTCTCCTCGGAAGGCGCCGTCGCCGTCATTCTGGTGGGCGGCGGTGTCACGTCCCACATTTCGATCCTGGCGCGATCGCTGGCCATGCCCATGATCATCACGGACGTGTTCGAGCTGCTCAGCTTGCCCGACGGCACTCTCGTCCTGGTCGATGCCGAGGTCGGCAATGCATATATCGATCCGGACGACGAGGTGTTGGAGAGATACCGCGCCCAGGAGCGGGCCCGGCTGACGCTGGACAAACAGAAGCGTCTGATGAAGCCGGTGACGCAGACGGCCGACGGCGCCCGCGTGCGGCTTATGGCCAATATCAACCTGCTGAGCGATCTGAAAGTCGCCTGTGAGCTGAGCTGCGACGGCGTCGGCCTCTATCGCACGGAATTCCCCTTCATCATCCGAACTACGTTCCCGACGGAAGCGGAGCAGTACGTGATCTATCGCAAGCTGGTCGAGGCCATGTGGGGCAAGCCCGTGACGTTCCGCACGCTCGACGCCGGCGGCGACAAGATTCTCTCCTATTACCACGACGTCCAGGAGCAGAACCCGGCGATGGGCATGCGCTCGATCCGGTTCTCGCTGCAGAACAAGGAGATCTTCCGCGAGCAGATTCGGGCGATCCTGCGCGCCGGGACCGGGGCCGACCTGCATATCATGTTCCCGATGATCTCTTCGATCGATGAATTCCACCAGGCCTGCGAGGTCGTCTGTGAGTCCCTGGAGGCATTGAAAAAGCAAGGGATCGAGCACCATGAGAAACCGAAGCTCGGAATGATGGTGGAGCTGCCGTCGGTTGTGGACCTGATCGACGATTTCGCCCGCGAGGCCGATTTCTTCTCGATCGGGACGAACGACCTGATTCAGTTCATGCTGGCCGTGGACCGGACGAACGAGAGCGTGGCGGATTTCTATCTGCCGCATCATCCCTCTGTGCTGCGCGTGCTGAACCGGATTGCCCGCGCCGCCATCGAGAATGACTGCGGGCTTTCCATCTGTGGCGACATGGCCCATCAGCCGCAGTATATCCCGTTCCTGCTCGGAATCGGCGTAAGGGCCTTCAGCGTGGACCCCATCTACTTGCTGCGTACGCAACAGGCGATTATGGCCACGTCGCTGAAGGACGCAGAGGCTTTGGCCAGGTCCATGCTCGCCCAAAGCCGGATCAGCGACATCGAAGCTCTCCTGCCGGCCCAGACGGTGCACACTCCCCAAGCCGGTTGATCCCCCTCATGACTTGGACCCCGAATGAGCATTCCGCGAATCAGCACCGTCAACAAGTTTAGCGGTGGCACCCGGCGGCTGGTATCGAAAGAAATGGCCCTTTGAAACAATTCGTCGTGACCCGGGTGCCGGGTGCCATGCTCACGCTCGCGTAAGCATGTCTTGCCCACCGAGTCGAGCATGCCCACGTGTCAGATATAACACCCTGCCGAGTTAGTCTCTCGTACATGTTGCGACTGGCAACCACGCGCCTGCGCCGCTCCCGCAGCCGTCAACCGGCGCCCATGCCGTCCCTATGGACTTACCGGGCTTTGATGTCGTAGCACATCAGCGCTTCGCCGTGGCGGATGTAAAGGCGCCCGTCGCTGATGGCCGGGTGCGCCCAGTGCTCCTTGCTTCCCTTTCGGATACGGAGAGAGCCGACCCGCTCATAGCCATCCGGCTTGATCTTGACCAATGCGATCTCACCTTTCTCGCCGTAAGCATAGAGCATACCATCCACGTAGATGACGGAGCCTTTGCCCACGAGCTTGTCGGACTTATCAGACTTGTCGGAGAACTTCACTTTGCCGGTCGCCAGCTCCAGGCATATCCAGCGTCCGCCGGAGCTGGCCCCATGGATATCGCCGTCCACGAGAACGACACCGCCGTGGTGGACATCGAGAGACTTCTCCTCCCACTTCTTCTCCACGGCCGTCCCATCGGGCGATAGGAGAAAGCCCTGGCCGCCATGATGATACGCATTGGTGACGTACATCATGCCATCTTTGTAGAGCGGACTGACGGCCTGAATGTCGTAGCTCACTTCATGGGGAACGATCCAGTGGACCTTGCCGGTATTTGCATCGACGCCAACAATGGCCTTCTGTATCAGCGTCAGAATGAGATGATTCGATCCGCGATCCACCAGGATGGGCGAGCAGTAGGCGGACGGTTCGCTCAAGCCCTTGCTCGTCCAAATGGTCTCACCGGTCATCTTGTTCAGAGCCACCACCGTCGCGTTTTCGCCGCCCGGGGTGCAGATGGCCTTCTCGCCGTCGATCAGCACGGACTCGGCCATTCCCCACTGGATATTCTTACCCTTGAACCTGTCGAGGGTATCCACATGCCATACGGGTTCACCAGTCTTAGCCCGGTAACAGGCGATCCGGCCCTGCCCGCTCATGAGGTACAGCCGGTCGCCGTCGATGGTAGGAGTCGTGCGGGTCCCCGGATGGTTGCCGGCCTTGGTCCACTCCGGCCCATAGGCGACGTCGTATTTCAAGCTCCCGTTCAGGTCGAATGCAAACAGATGACCCTGTCCGCCGACCATCCCGCAGACGTAGACCACCCCGTCGGCAATCGCAATGGAGGAAAATCCCTCCCCCAACTTCTGATACGACCACAGTTCCTTTGGCCCGTCGGCCGGCCACTGCTTCAGCAGCCCGGTCTCCGGTGATGTTCCATCGCGGTTGGGCCCGCGAAACTGCGGCCAATCCGCCGCGCCGGCCGCTGAAGCTGCCGCCAAAACAATCGCCAGCGCAATACACATTCTTCTCACGTATTGCATAGGCCGTCCCCCGTATCCATGGCGATTTCGAACTCTACTCAAACCCAGGTGCCACACAAATCCCGTAGGATCTATACGACCTTCGGCATCCATGGTGCGGGCTGCGACTATTTCGTGCCCCGCTGCTTGTGGCCGTGACCCGGCTTTCGCTTCTTGCCGCCGGCCTTCAGCTTGCGCTGCCTGTTGATCACCAGCCGCCCACCCTTCGTCTGCCTGCGCGAGCGGAATCCTTGTGACCTTTTCTTCTTGCGATTACTGTTGCGCGGGTTCTCCATACATTCCTTCCATCCTCATGGGATCTACGATTTCCTATTTACGAATGTCGCCCGTCGAGCGACGCCAAATAGTAAAGGGTAAACGGCAAATAGTCAATCCATTGCTGCCGGGTCCTGCTGATAGAAGCGTTTCAATTCCTCATACAGTCTCGGATAGACCCGCTGCAGGTCTTTTGCCTTTTCGAAGAAACACTCCGTGGCCACGGCGAAGAATTCCGCCGGATTGGTCGCTCCATATTCGTCAAGGACCTCGGCCCGGCCGTACTGCAAGTCGCGCCGGAACTTCCGGAAATCCTCGCCCAGGGCGCGGGCCCACGCGATGAAGGTCGAGCGGTTCTGCAGGACCGGCGTACTGTCGCCCCGGCCGCCGGAACTGTCGAGCTGGTGCGCAAACTCGTGAAAGACCACGTTCTGGCCATCCCGAATATCGGTGGCGCTGCGCCGCACATCATCCCACGACAGAACGACCGAGCCCTGGTGCCACGATTCCCCCAATCGAATATCGCGGCCCCCGAGGATGACCCCGCCGGCCTCATGGTAGACGTCTTCGACAACGTACGCGCTGGGATATACGAGGATCGACTGTAAACCCGGATAATAATCGGTCTGGCGATGGAGCAGAAGCATGCAGGCGTGGGCCGCGATCGTGATTTTGATTTCATCCGTCATCGCCAGCCCGCCGCAGCCCTCAAACCGCTTCTCCGCGAGAAAAACCAGGATATGCCGCTTCAGCTCGTCGCGATCGGACTCCGACAACCGCGCGAACAAAGGCACATTCCTCTCCAGGATGGTCAACCACTCATCCGGGAACGGCCGGCTCGCGAGCTTCTTGCGTCGTCTATCCTTGAAAACCATTTGTTATTTACTATTTACGATTTCCGATTTACCATTCGATCAGCGGCGCCAGGCTACGTGCTTGCGCCATAGGTCCTATTAGTCCTATAGGCCCCATGAGTCTTATCGCGACCCAGATAGTGAATTGTAAATCATGGACGATAAATCGAATAGTGTTATGCAGGATTCCCTCCCATTTCTGACGGCGGATCTCCCCGGTGTGGGTGGCGTTATCAAAACCCGGCCCGAGGATTTCCTCGTCGAAGAGCTGCCGCTATACGAAGCGAGCGGCTCCGGCGATCACACGTATGCGCTGATCGAGAAGAAAGGGCTCGGCACGCGGGAAGCCCTCGACCGCATTGCCCGGGCCCTGAATATCTCGCGCCGGGATATCGGGCTGGCGGGCCTGAAAGATGCTCAGGCCGTGGCCCGACAGTGGATTTCCGTCGAGCACATTCCGCCGGAGCGGTTCGAGCAGCTATCTATCCCGGGTGTGCGCATCCTGCAAACCAGCCGCCACACAAATAAGCTCAAGCCCGGCCACCTGCGGGGCAATCGCTTCGTCATCCGGCTTCGCAGGCTCGCACTGCCCTTGCCGCAGGCAGCCCAGATTGCTGAAGGAGTGCTATCGATCCTAACCCGAAGAGGGGTGCCGAACTACTTCGGACCGCAGCGATTCGGCAACCATCAGGACAATCACCTGCTCGGTAAGGCGGTGGTCCGAAACGACGCGGCAGTTTTTGCGGACCTGTTCCTGGGCCATCCCAGGGAGGACCTGGACTCGCCCGCGGTGTTCGAGGCCCGCCGCCTGTACGACGAGGGCCGATATGAAGAAGCCGCCAAGGCGTGGCCCGGCCAATTTTTCGACCAGCGACGCGCTCTGCGGGCGCTGGCCGGAGGCAAAGGCAATAAGAAGAAGGTTTTCTACACCGTCGATAAGCACCTCAAGGGTCTCTTCGTCTCCGCCTACCAATCCGACCTGTTCAACCGCGTGCTCGCCGCCCGCATGCCGGACATCGATAGGCTGCTGCTCGGCGATATGGCTTACAAACACGACAATGGGGCCTGCTTCCGCGTCGAGCAGCCCGAGATCGAGCAGCCCCGCTGCGACCGCTTCGAGATCAGTCCTACCGGCCCCCTCCTCGGCGGACGAACAACCAAGCTCACCGGTCCCGCCGGCGAAATCGAGAATCCGATTCTGGATGGCGAGAACCTGAACGAAGCCGACTTCCGTCAGATGCGACATCTCGGCGCCCGCGGCGGCCGGCGCCCGCTCCGCTTCCAGCCGCGAAACGCGAGCCTGACCTTCGGCACCGACGACCTTGGCCCCTACCTCGAGTTCCGCTTCGAGCTCGACGCCGGCTGCTACGCCACGTCCGTCATCGCCGAAGTCACCAAAGACCGCAGCGCCACAGCCACCGAGCCGGAAGAATAGCAGATGCCAACGGTCAGTTTATCTTGTCTGCCTCATTGAATCACACCCGCCGATGTGCTATCCTGTTGATGGCAAGTGAATGGGCATCAGCCATCCACGGTCGCCTCTATAGTTGGTCGCAAGAGAGAGCGTACGATGTGCTTTGTCGAGGTGAGAAGATGATGGAACGAAGCGGCTCTGTTACTCACGACCGCAGCGAGGAGAGCATGGAGGCGAAAGCTCGGTGGTTCCAATCTCTCACTCTTTCCGACCGGATGGACATGCTTTGTGCCTTCACGGACCTGGCACTGTCCGCCAATCCGACGTTGCAGGAGCGTAAACATGCTCAACCGGTTGCTGGACGTATTCAGGTCCTTTCAGCAGCATGACGTGAAATATGTCGTGATCGGAGGGATTGCGTCCGTTCTGTATGGCGTGCCCCGCGCCACGTTCGACATGGACATCCTGATGGAAGCCACGCCGGAGAACGCCGAACGGCTCTTGCGTGCCCTGCTTGACGCCGGTCTCGCCACCGCATCGCTCACTTCGCCGGATGACCTGCTCGCCCACGAAATCACCATTTTCAAAGACCGAGTCCGCATCGATGTGCAGACCTCGACGCCCGGCCTCAGTTTCAAGCAGGCATGGGACCATCGCCAAGTCATGTCGTACGAGGGGCAACAGTTCTATATTGTGTCCAAGGAAGACCTCATACGCTCGAAGCGTGCCGCCGGCCGAGAGATTGACTTGAGCGACGTTCGCCTGTTGGAGTCGGGTGAGTCAAAGGGCGCAGGAGAAACGGGTCCAGGCAACCAACAGTAGTAATGGGAGGTGATGATGAGGCGAATGTGCATTGTAGCGATGGTCTGGGGAACGATCCAGGCCGCGGCTTTGGCACAACCCGAGCCCACGGCCCGGGAATTGCCGCGCTGGCGAGGATTCAATCTGCTGGAGATGTTTTACAAGGGCAGTTCCACAGGCCCGTTCAAGGAGGAAGACTTCCGGCTCATCTCGGAGTTGGGATTCAATTTCGTGCGGCTGCCCATGGACTACCGCATCTGGATTAAGGATGGGGACTGGACCCGGTTCAATGAGACGGCTCTGCAATGGGTGGACCAGGCCGTCGAGTACGGGCGCCGATATGGCGTGCACGTATGCCTCAATTTCCACCGGGCGCCGGGGTACACGGTAGCCAGCCCGCCCGAGCCCACTAATCTGTGGACCGATCCCGCCACCCAGAGAGTCTGTGCCAGCCACTGGGCCCTCTTCGCCAGACGCTACAGGGGCATACCCAACAGCCAACTCAGTTTCAACCTGCTCAATGAGCCGGCGGACATTGACCCCAACGTCTACGCGCAGGTGGTGGGCCTGCTGGTCGAAGCCATCCGTGCGGAGGACCCGAATCGCCTGATCATCGCCGACGGGACCAACTACGCCGTGAAGCCCTGCTGGAACCTGATCCCGTTAGGCGTGGCCCAGGCCACCCGCGGGTATCAACCCTTTACGCTGACCCACTACAAGGCTGGTTGGGTCGCCGGGTCGGACCAGTGGGGCGTGCCCACGTGGCCGGAGCCCTTGGGATGTGCCGGCTACCTGTATGGGCCCGTCAAGAAAACCATGCAGTCACCGGTGCTCATCGAGGCGAACCTGCCGGAGCCGTTTACGTTCCATGTCCGCGTGGGCACTGTGTCACACTCCTCACGGCTGGAGGTCTCCGTCGATCGCGGGCGCGGGACCACGTGGCATCAGGACTTCACGCCCGGACCCGGGGATGGGCCCTGGAAACAGGTCGTGTATGTGCCCGAGTGGAACGTGTACCAGAACATCTACGATCAGGACTTCGCTATCCCCGTCCCCGTGTGCCGCCGGGAGATTCGACTGGACAACACGGTTGGCGACTGGCTGACCATCACGGAGATCGGGGTGGAATTGGCAGACGGCCGGTTGTTCTCCATGCGGGTGAACCCGCGCTGGGGCGACGCCAACCGGCTCGTGCGCTTCGACCCGTCGAATCCGGCGGGGGCGTTCCAGAGTGATGCGGCCATGGACCGGCAATGGCTGTGGGACAATTACGTCCAGCCTTGGGTCCAGCTCAAAGAAGCCGGTGTGGGTGTGATGGTGGGAGAATGGGGTGCGTACAACCAGACGCCCCACGACGTGACTTTGCGCTGGATGGAGGACTGCCTGCAGAATTTCCAACAGGCCGGGCTTGGCTGGGCCTTGTGGAACTTCCGCGGGTCATTGGGGGTGATGGACAGTGGCCGGGCCGACGTGTCGTACGAGGACTTCCGGGGCCACAAACTCGACCGCCAGATGCTGGACCTCCTGCAACGCTATTGACCGAGAACGCGGACGATATGTCTGGTCTCGGCGTGAACAACAAGACCCCGGGAGCATCGTCCCCCGGGGTCTTGCGTTGATATCGAGCCGGCACGCTGGAACTCAGCAAGCCCGCATTACGAAGAACACGTTGCCGTAATAAGCGGAGTGCCGCCTGTAGATGTCGATCTCCTTCTGGATGGACTCGATCACGGACAGCTTCTCGCTATCCCCGGCATACCTGTCGCGCAGCAAGCGAAGTCGCTCTTGCAGCGGCAGGTAGAATGGCTCCCACCAAGCCGATTCCGGCTGCGTGAAGTGCTCGATGACCTCAAATCCGCAGGCACGGATGGCAGCCACGTTGGCGTTGATGTCCGCCATCTGGGGGTATACGCCGGCGAAGAACTCCCGGCACTCAGCCGGCGGATTGGACTTCAGCCAGCACAGCTCGCTGACGGCCAGTCCGCCACCCGGCGCAAGCAGAGAGCGGCAAGCCGCCACGCCTTCACGAAAGCCCATGACGAAAAGAGCTCCCTCAGACCAGACCAGATCGAAGGTCCCATCTTCTGCCGTCAGCGTGCGCATGTCTCTTAACGAGAGGCAAATCTTGCTCAAAACCCCGGCTGCTTCGGCGCGACGCTGCAACTCACTGAGGAATGGCTGATGGTTGTCTATCGCCAGGATCGTCCCCGGTGCATGTTTCGCCAACTCAATGGTTTGAGCGCCGTTTCCGCAGCCGATGTCCAGGATTCTCCACGGGGTGGAGGTCGAAGCTTTTTCGCGTAGCAGTCCCGCGGAAAGCAGTGTATCCAGCGATCTTCTCGTCGAAGCGTCGTCTCCCGGCCCCAGACGCGGCAATGAGGCGTCAAAAATCTCATAGAAGAACTCCGTCTGTTCGCGTTGATCCATTGTCTATATCTCCTGTATTCCTCTGAATATGCGCAGGATTCCTGCGAATAAGCGTGTTGAGACAAGCGAAGAAATTCAGAAGCCAGATCGATAGCGCGGCCCATGGCGATGGTGGCCGCCAGGGGCATTGTGATGTCGCTACAATCGCGGCTTCTGTTACAGGACAATAACCATACTGCCGTAATCTTAGCCGATCAGCCCCGCTGTGTCAACTACGGATAGGCCAGTACCGACCGTAATCCGGCACGGACCCCTCTGATTCGGTTGCACCGGCCGTTATCCCGGACTATCATCTTCGACACATGGAAAGACAACGTAGGTCCGAAGAGGATTTGTTCTCGCCATATAGGCAGGTGGTCGGGGCTGTGAGAGGTTTTGAGATGAGACGATTCAAGAGTCATCGTCACGGTGCAGTCCGGGTAATCGTGCTGGGTGCGTACCTTCTTCTCATGACGGCGTTTGAACCGGCCGCGCACTGCGCGGAATCGTCCGCGCAACAGCCGAGTCAGTACTTCGCTATCGAGGTCGTGGATGAGCAGACCGGGCGGGGTGTGCCTATGGTGGAGCTCCAGACAACCAGCGGCGCGCGATATTACACCGACTCGGGCGGGCTGGTCGCGTTCTACGAGCCGGGACTGATGGACAAGAGGGTCTTCTTCGGCGTCTCGACGCACGGCTACGAGTTCCCGCCCGACGATTTCGGCATCCGGGGCGTCATTCTGGAAGCCAGGCCCGGCGGCAGCGCCCGGCTCAAGATCAAACGCATCAACATCGCCGAGCGTCTCTACCGCATCACCGGCCAGGGGATTTACCGCGACACCGTGCTGCTCGGCCGCAAGGCCCCCATTGCCGAGCCGCTGCTGAACGCGGAGGTGACGGGCCAGGACGGCATTCTGACCGCGATCTATCGAGGCAAGCTCTACTGGCTCTACGGCGACACCGGCAGACTGGCCTACGCGCTGGGTAATTTCGCTATGTCCGGCGCCACGACGGAACTGCCGGATAAGATCGATCCATCCGTTGGCATCGATCTGAACTACTTCGTCGGCAAGGACGGCTTCGCCCGGCCGATGGCCCCGATGAAGGGCGAGGGTGTGGTCTGGCTTGGCGGCTTAGTCGTCTTGCCCGACGAGTCCGGCCGGGAGCGCATGCTCGCCTTCTTCCACCGCCGACGCGGGCTCGGCGAGGTGCTGGAGAATGGCTTCGTCGTCTATAACGACGAGAAGGACGTGTTCGAGAAGCTCAAGGACGTCCCTCTCGACCCGCCGATAAACCCCACGGGCTACCCGTTCCGCGTCAAGCAGGACGATGGGACCGAGTACATCTACTTCACCGCACCCTACCCGTCGCTGCGCGTCCGCGCCGAGTGGAAATCCTACCCGGACCTCTCCACCTATGAGAGCTACACCTGTCTGAAGCCCGGCACGCGCGACAGCGGCAAGGACAACGTCCAACTCGACCGTGACGGCGACGGCAAGCTCGTCTGGGGGTGGAAGAGGGGCACGCCACCGCTGAGCCTCAAAACGCAGGAGGACCTTATCGCCGCGGGGAAGATGAAGCGGGAGGAATCGCCCTTCCGACTCCAGGACGTCGACGGCGGCAAGCCCGTCCTGCTGAACAACTGCTCCTGCTTCTGGAACGACTACCGCAAGCGCTACATCATGATCGCCTCGGAGGTCATGGGCGCGACGATGCTCGGCGAGGTCTGGTACAGCGAGGCCGACCGGCCCGAGGGGCCGTGGGTCCACGCGCACAAGATCATCACGCATGCGAACAAGCCGGGCGACGCCCACGACTTCTACAACCCGACCCAGCACCCCTTCTTCGACCGCGAAGGTGGCCGGGTGATCTACCTGGAGGGCTCATACGTCAACACCTTCTCCGGCAATCCGCACCCAACGCCCTACTACGAGTACAACCAAATCATGTACCGCCTGGACCTCTCCGACCCGCGCCTGAAGCTCCCGGCCTCAACCACCTCCGAGTGAGAGAGAAGCAAAAGAGGCGGTTCCGAGTGTAGTTAACCGCCGGGAGCACCGGGGCCACAGAGGGAAGGGGTCCTAATTGCATTGCCTGTCTGCACTGTGGCCTGTGTGGCAAAGCGTGTCTCCTCAGCAGGTACGCATTGAGGCAAACTCTCCTGCTGATTCTGTTGCATTGACCGATATGACATGCTATTATTGATATATCCTCTCAGAAGGAGCCATATGCCTATCATCTCGCGTGTCAAAGGTTATAGGTTCTGGTTTTATGAAGCTGATCTCGACGAACCACCACACGTCCATGTCGGTAAGGTAAGGACAAGAAGCAAAATACTGGCTGGACCCGGTGAAGATAGCGCGTGCAGGCAGGTTCAAACCCGTGGACCTCCGTGAGATTGAGCGTATCATTAATGATAATCTTCGTTTCCTGTTGCGTGCATGGGAAGAGGAGCAGAGCAAACGTGCTAACGGTTAAAGCAAGAATCCCCCGAGGGACCGACAATTCGCCCATCCTGCCCGTGGTCATTCCGGACTTGAGTGAAGTGAAAACCTTTGCCCATCATCTTCATGTTGCGGGAAAGCCCTGGCAAGGTGAGATGTTTGGCTGGCCCGCGGAATACACCCCGGAGAGCCGCAAGAAGCCTCCCGGCTCGAAGATGCGGTTTACCCCCGCTGGCTTTTGGATAGGCGAGAGCGGCATCTGGTTCTATTCCCTCATGTGGGAGCGCGGCAAGAACAAAGAGCCCGTGGAATTCCTGGATGATCGGGGCATCATCAAGAAGCAATAAGGCATGACTCACTGATGTGAAGCAGGAAACCCGCCAGAGTGGTCGAGACCCCTGTTTACGAATATACGTGAGCACGGCGGCAGGCAATTGGGCCGAAGCTGTATAATCGGTATAGGCAGGAGGTCGGCACATCCTGCCTGGTGGAGGAGGGAACAGACTCAGTTGGTTTCGGCGGAGGCGAATTGTTTGCGGTGGTATTCGCGGTAGAGGCCGCCGTTGGCGAGCAGTTGGTGGTGCGTCCCGGATTCGACGACCTTGCCCGCTGAGAGGACCAGGATGCGGTCGGCGTTGATGACCGTCGAGAGGCGGTGGGCGATGATAAAGGTCGTTCGGCCGATGATCAGGCGCTTCATCGCACTTTGAATCAGGTGCTCGGATTCCGGGTCCAGGTTGGCGGTGGCCTCGTCCAGAATCAGGATTTTGGGGTCTTTGAGGAAGGCGCGGGCGATGGTGATGCGCTGGCGCTGGCCGCCCGAGAGGAAGCCGCCCCGCTCCCCCACCTCGCTGTCGAACCCGTTGGGCATGGACGTGATGAATTCGAGGGCGTTGGCCGCCCCGGCCGCCTCGATCACCTCTTCGTCCGTAGCCCACGGCTTGCCGTAGAGGATGTTCTCCCGGATACTGCCGCTGAAGAGAATCGAGTCCTGCAGCACCATGGCGATGTGGCGCCGGAGCGACTTGATGGTCACGTCCCGCACATTGTGTCCGTCGATGAGAACGTGGCCGGCGGCAACGTCGTAGAAACGGGGAATCAGGCTGACGATGGTGGTCTTGCCCGAGCCGCTGGGCCCGACGAGCGCGACCCGCTCGCCCGGCTCGACGTGAAAGGTCACGCCGTGCAGCACGGGACATTTCTGGTCATAGGAAAAGCTCACATTGTCGAATTCGACTTCGCCTCGAATTTGGGGCAGATCGACGGCACCGGGCACATCGACGATCTCGGGCTCTTCGTCCATGACCTCGTAAATACGGTCGAGCGCCGCCATCGCGTTGGCGTAAACAACGTTCAGCTCCGAGAACCTTTGCAGCGGCAGGTACAGCGGCGACAGATACATCGTCACAGCGATCAGCTCGCCCACGGTCATGGCCCCCGTAATCACGCGGTAGCCGCCGAAGCAGACGACGATCAGGGGCGAGACGCCCACCAGGGTCCCCGTGATGGACTGGTTGAGGCTCTGGATCAGGATGCGCCGCATGTTTGTCGTGAACAGCCGCTCCGAATCGTCCTCGAATCGTTTCTTTTCGCTATGCTCCTGGGCAAACGCGCGAATGACGACGCTGCCCGCGATTCGCTCCTGGGCACTGCTGCTCATCACGGCCAGCTCGTCCTGGACCTGCCGCGTCGTCAGGCGGATCTCGCCGCTGAACCGCCGGAAGAAGAACAGATACAGCGGAAACGTGGAAAGGGCCACGACCGTCGTGAGCGCGTCGATTCTCAGGAGAAAATAGAGCACAACCACCACGGCGATGGCGTCCATCCAGATGTTCGTCAGGGCCGTGCCGACGAGGTTTTGCGCCAGGGCGATATCGCTGATCAGGCGCGTCATAATCGAGCCGGTCTTATTCCGCTGAAAGAACGAGGCGGACATCCGCAGGATGCGCCAGTACAGCTCGCACCGCATGTTGAACACCGCCCGATGACTCGCCTTATCGGCATAGAGGTGCCGAAGGTACACAAAGGGTGCGTAGACGAAGACGAAAACACTAATCATCCCGCCGGCCCAGAGCAGCAGTTCGTGCAGCTTCTGCTCTCTCGTCAGCATCTGGTTCAGAAAGACGTTGTCCAGCAGATGCCGCGTGACCTGTGGCACCAGCAGCGGGACGGTGAACTTGACGATACCCCCGGCCACGGCCACCAGCAGATACTTCCAATACGGCCGAACGTATTCCACGAATCGAACGAATTTATGCCGTTTTACTTCCATACGAGATTCGAATCGGCGATCCTGCTCTCTGTCCGTCGCCCCCTCTTGGGTGCACACGCCCATGAAACGACCCTTGTATCATACCGAATCGGCAAGGTGCATTCAACGGCTTTCAGTATATCGGATTTCCGGTGCGGACTGCTTGACGCCGCGCGCTTTGCGACGGTACCATGCCGTCGCTGTGCAACGAAGCACAGAACGGCGGAACACCAATTGAATCAGCGGATTGGGAGGTACTCAAATGGCAAAGCCTCTGGCGATACATACACTTCATATCTTGACTGTGTTTGCATTGACCGTAACCGCGACGGCTGCACGGACAAGTGAAGTCCGCACGGCCCCCGTGGGCTTTTGGACTCCAAGCCGGCCGCCGCGAGCGAGCTACAGGATCGATTGCACTCTCACGATGGCAAAGGACATTGCGCTGCAAGGCAAAGAGACCATTCATTTCGTCAATACGACGTCCCAGCCTATGCAAGCCCTGGCCGTCACGTGGTTTAAGGAGGGACGCCAGACGCTGACGGTGGTGGCCAATGGTGAGCCGGTGGCGTTGCCCAAGAGCCCGGGCTCCTACCCGCAGGACTTCGCGTTGACCAAGCCCATCAACCCCGGACAGGCGGTGACCCTGGAGATCGAGTTCAACGTCTCCGTGCCCGCCCCGCCCGAGATGCCGGAGAAACTGCCGCTGGACGACTGGTATCCGCGATTATGGTGGGACGGTGGCAGCCATGACGACTACGAAGTCAAGCTGGACGTGCCGGAGGAGTACGCGGTTGCCACAAGCGGCCGGCTGGACCCAAAGAACGAGGTCTACTGCCTGGAAAAAGCCCCCTCTTTTGGAATCTGGCTGGGCCGGAAATGCGAAGTCCTGGAAAGCCGGGCCGGCGAGGTGTCCATTCGCTGCCTCTACAAGCCCGACGACAAGAAGTGCGCCCAACTGCTCATCGATACGGCCGTTGATGTCATCAACTTCTATCGTGAGCGGTTCGGATTCTATCCGTATCCCGCCCTGGCCATTGTCCCCGGGGCTGACGAGCCCATGGGAGGGTACCCACTGGCCACGAGCATCATCGTGATCCACGGCATGGGGCGGATGAAGGACAAACCCGAAGCACACTGGCGCTGGATCACGGCCCACGAGATCGGCCATCAATACTGGGGCCGGTACGTCCTGGAGAAGGACGACCCCGGCTGGCTCTGGATCGGGCTGGGAATCTATGCCGACCGGGAGTACTGCCGGGCGAGAAATCTGAGCGATGAGAGCCATCGCCAGCTCCTGGCCAGATATATTGAAGGCGTGAGAAAGGGGCTCGACACAACCGTGAGCCGATCCCAGGAGGAGAAATCACAAATCAAATTCGATTTCAACAATGTGGTGATTCACGGCAAGGGCTTCGCCATCATCAGCGCCCTCGATTGCACGCTCGGAAAGCCCGTCTTCGAGCGCATCTGCAAGCGATGCCTGAGCGAATTCGTCGGACGCGGAATGGGTCTGCGCGAGTTTCAGACCGTGTGCGAGCAGGAGAGCGGGCAGGACCTGGGCTGGTTCTTCAGCCAGTGGGTGAACTCCAACAAATGCCTTTCCTATGAGCTTGGGCCGCAGAAATCCGAGAAGAAAGAAAATGCCTATGCCACGGAGGTACAGGTCCGATGTCTGGGCACGCTGAAAATGCCTGTGCCCGTGGCGGCGTCCTTTGAGGATGGCACGTCACAGCAGATTTTCACGAACCGCCTCCATGACGTCGATACCATCCGGTTCGAGAGTCACGCGCCGCTCAAGCAGGTCCGGCTGGACCCGGAGGGAGCACTTGCCATGGCTGCTTCTCCCCTGGCACCCGCCGGAAAGCAGCTTTCGCAGCTTATCGACGATCTTCCCTGGGTAGGAGCTGGAGAGAAAGCACTGGAGGTATTCAAGAAGGCGAAAGAGGGCGGGTTCTCCGATGCGGACGGCTGGTTCAAGCTCGGGCTCACCTTGTACGACGGCAAATACTACCGGGAGGGACTCGAGGCCTTCGGCAAAGTACAGGCTATGGCAAAGGATGACACGTTGTTGACCTTCGTGGCAACCGTCTGGCAGGGTCATCTCTTCGACCTGCTCGGGCAGCGAGACAAGGCCGTGGAGTGTTACAAAAAGGCTCTGGAGATGCCCGAGGTACCCGATATGAGGCACGACCAGTACAACATGCGCATCAATCGAGAATGGGTCCAAAAGCGGCTGGCGGAGCCCTTCCGCCGGGAGTAGCGCTCCCGCCCACCTGGAGGCCCGGCAGTTGCGACACGGGTCCAAACCAAGTGTTTTGTCACAAAGCTGGGAATTCGTGAGGACACTCACTATAGGGGCACGCCATATGGGTACACATGCAGTGCGAAAAAAGCCGAGGCTTTCAGGTGGATGGCCGACGGCAATCCTGCTGGTTTTTTTCCTGGTCGCAGGGGCAGAGGGCGGAATCTGGCACGTTACACAAAAGCCACTGGCCGGGATTGATCCCAACTGTCAGGTCCGCACAATCGGTGAGGCCGTGGCACGTCTCAAGCCTGGCGACGCCGTATTCGTGCACGGCGGCATTTATCGAGAGGGAGTCGTTGTCGATAAGAGCGGCCTGCCGGAACAGCCTATTCTCATACGAGCGGCCGAGGGGGAGTACGTTGTCCTCACCGGTGCCGACCGCATTGCGGACTGGACGCCCGTGCCAGGTGAGGACCGGGTGTACAGCACGCCTTGGCCGCACAAGTTCGTCCCCTGGAACGAGCACTATACGCACCCGGGCGACGAATATCATCGCCTGATCGGGCGCTGCGAGCAGGTTTTCATCAACGGTTACCCGCTGCGACAGGTACTGGAGCGGGATAAGCTCACGCTGGGCACCTTCCTCGCGGACATCGACGCTCAGCGCCTTTACATCAAGCCGGCCGACAACCAGGAGATCACGGAAGGCAAGGCGATGGTGGAGGCGTCCACTCGTGAACGAATCTTGGCCGTCAAGGGAAGCTACGTCCACATCAAGGGCATTCGTTTTCGCTATGCGGCCAACCGGGCGCAATTGGGAGCCGTCGTGCTCTCCGGCGCTCATGTCGTGGTGGAGGACTGTACCTTCGAATACACCAACGCCAGCGGAGCCGAGTTCACAGGGCAGGACATCGCCGTCCGCAACTGCACCTTTCAGTACAACGGTCAACTCGGATTCGGGGCCAATCGTGCCCACGGCCTGCTGATGACCGGCTGCACCGTGCGGGAGAACAACGTCAAAGGGTTCGATCGCGGGTGGGAGGCCGGCGGCAACAAGATCTGCCTGACACGCCGGGCCGTCCTGGAGAACAGTACCTTTACTGAGAATCGCGGCAACGGCATCTGGTTCGACATTGGCAATGAGGACTGCGAGGTACGCAACTGCCTGATCGCCTGCAACGAGAACGCCGGCATTTTTTACGAGATCTCCTATGGCCTGCACGCCCACGACAACGTCATCCTCGGCAACGGGTTCGCCTTCACGCCCGGAGCCTGGGGTGCCGCCGCCGGTATCAGTATCTCCAGTTCCCCGTTCTGCACCGTCGAGCGAAACCTCATCCTGGGCAACAAGGAGGGCTTCAACTTCCGCGAGCAGTTCCGCACAACCCGTCGCATCGACGGCGGCACCGAACCGGTCTGGAACCACGATGAGGTCATCCGCAACAATATCCTTGCTTATAACAGAGATGCTCAGGTGTGGGGCTGGTTCGACATTCCCGATGAGCGGCACTGGCCCCGGTCGATGCAGACCGGCCAGACTGCTCGGCGCCTTCCCGACGATGGATCGAAAGACTCGCCGTCCCAACCTACGGGCCTGTCTCTCGAAGTGCTCCGCTTCACTTTCGAGAGCAATCTCTACTGGCCCGGCGCCGGCCAGGACCTCTTCCACTGGGGCGTTGCGTGGAAGAAACACAAAAAGTATGAGAACCTCGATGCGGTGCAAAAGGAGTTGTCTCTGGAGCAGAACAGCGTTGTTTCCGAGTTCCATGTCCAGAATTACTCCGCACTCGATTTGCGCGTGCCGGCCGACAGCCCCGCCATCAGGATGGGCTGCTATCCCCGCGGCCTCGTGCCCAGTGTCAAACTCGGAGCGCTTCCCTGAGAGTCCCTAACACAGTGAGTCTTGTACGGCGTGCACTCGCCATCCCTGCAAAAGCAGACCCGCCCAGCACGACTCTGTCATTCCTGCGCAGGCAGGAATCCAGATATCGCACGCATGGGGATCGCTCCTCAGGCATGAGCACGTTCGCGGTTCGGATGTCGGCTGGACCCCTGCCTGCGCAGGGGTGACAGGCTACGCCTGTGGAGGCAACGACAGCAGTTTCTGAACGTGCGCTCATTCTATATTAGAGGCTGTAGGTGTGCCGTGGGCCAAACCTCAATCTATCTTCGGCGGAACATCTCAATCGTGTCGCAGCGCGACAACCGGATCTACGCGGGCGGCCCGGCGGGTCGGATAGATGCCCGCCGCCAGACTGACCAGGATGGAGAAGGCGATCGCGCCCAGGCACAGCCACCAGGGAAAGCGGAAATAGTTGATGTGGGGCACGCCGTGACGCATCATCATGCTGTTGGCGACCTCGTTGACGATCAGGCTCACCACCCAGCCGAGGGCCAGGCCGAATGCACCGCCCAGCAGGCCGATGGCGCCGGACTCGAACAGGAAAATCCTCTGCACGTCACCGTCCGTGGCCCCCACCGCCTTCATGATGCCGATCTCCCGGTACCGTTCGAGGATCGACATTACCATCGTGTTGATAATCCCCAGCGACGCCACCGTGATGCCAATCATCCCGACCGCGATCAGGACCGCATCCATGATAAGGAAGCCTATCCTCATCTCGTTCAACTGGTCCATCATGGCAAACGTCCGGAAGCCGCGCGACTCCAGTTCTTGCTTGACGCCCGCCACATCCTCCGGCGACTTGGCTTTGACACTCACCATCGAATAGCCGGACCTCTGGGCCGGCGACTGGAACAGGTCCCACACGCTCGTCACCGACAGTTTTCGCATGCGTGCGGCCGTCCCGGGTGGAATGAATACGTCGCTTCGGACCGGCATCGGGCCGGTGAAGCCCATCTCCTGCGCCACGCCTGTGATCCGGAACGGGTAGTCTTCGCGGGCCAGAGGAAGGCCCGGCCCACCCGAGGAGAAGGCCATCCGCAGCAGATTCGTGAGACCAAAATCGAGCGTCAGCGTCACGACCTCGACCTGCCCGCCGATGGCCCTCTCCAGATCCTTCTGGACGGCGGCGGGCTCCGCTCCGGCGAGCACATGAAGGCGCCTGAGAAGCGAATCGCTGATGATCAACTCATTGGCGTCGTCCGATTCGTAGACGCTGCCCGCCCGCAACTGCACCAGTCCGGATTTGGCTACGGCTGAGGACAACACCTGGACCAGCGTGAACTCATCCCGGTCGCCCAGCCGGACTTGGGCCGGAAAACGCACATCGGGAAACACGGTCTGGACGCCCTTGATCTTCTCGATTTCTTCCAGAGCCTGAGCATTAAGCTGCGGGGCCGGCTGGTTCGGATCTTCGGCTTGCCCGGCGCGATGGTCCCTCCCGCCGCCCTCTCGCGCTGCCTCCGCGTCGTCCGGATCAACCGACGGCGGCCGGCCTCCCTCGCGTCGACCAAAAACACTGATGTAGCTGAATAGATCCAGCTTCTTGAACTGGTCGGTGATATTCTGCTGAATACCTTGCCCGAACGCGAACATGGAAACCAGCGCGCCGATCCCGATGACCACGCCGGAGGTCGTAAGGATGGTGCGGAGCTTCTTCTTCCACAGGTTCCCGCCCGCCTGCTCGATGTAATCCACGATTCTCATGGCTGCTGGCTCAGCACCTCCCGATCGGCCACGACCCCGTCGTGCAGGCGAATCACCTCGTGGGCAAACTCGCGCAGCAGGTCCTTTTCGTGAGACACCATCACGATGGTCAAGCCGCGACGCCGGTTCAAATCCGCCAGGATCTCCACGATCTGGCGGGAGGTCTTGCTGTCCAGATTGCCGGTAGGTTCGTCGGCCAGCAGAATCTGCGGCTCGTTCACGAGGGCTCGGGCAATCGCGACCCGCTGCTGCTCGCCGCCGGAAAGCTCCATCGGGCGATGGTGCTTCCTGGCTTCCAGACCAACCGTATGCAGAAGCTCCTCGGCCCGATGCCGCCGCTCCTTCTTGGCGACGCCCGCGAACAGCAGGGGCAACGCCACATTTTCGAGGGCTGTGTATGCGTTCACCAGGTTGAACGACTGGAAGATCATGCCGACCGTGTTGCGGCGATAGAGGGCAAGCTCCTTCTTGCTCAGATCGGAGATCAGCCTGCCATCGACGCGGATGCTGCCCGTGGAAGGCCTGTCCAGCCCTCCCAGCAGGTTTACCAGCGTCGATTTGCCCGACCCGGAGGCGCCGGTCACGCCGACGAGCCGCCCGCGCACCACGGAGAGCGTCACGCCGCGCAGAGCCGCCACTTCCACCGCCCCGAAGACGTACACCTTCGTCAAATCCGTTATTTCGATGAAGCCGTCAACGTCCATGCCGGAGGAGAAACTCCTGTAACCCCTTCAAATCGTCCGTGTTGAGCAGATCGACACCTTCCGAGAGCAGCTCTCGCCAGAAGGCCTCTCTTGCGGGCGACGGGGCATCCGGCGTCGCCCAAAACCGCACGAGCCGACCCTGCGCGTGTGCCTTCTGAACAACGTTCTTCAGCTTCCGCTGCTCTTCGGGCGGCATCGGCCCCTCCCCACGCCAGGTGAAGTGTTTGCTCCACTGGTCGCTGATCAGAGGAATAACGTCGGCCGATGCACGGGAATCGAGGTCGGTCAGCCGCCCGTCATAACCCGCGTACCGCACCGGCTGCGCTTGCATCAGCTCCAGGGGCCGATTCCCGGACACAATCACGAGCACAGCCCCCTTCTTGCGACCCTGCGGACCCAAGCCGGCGAGGATGTCCCGATATCCTGTCAGAATATCATGAAGTCGCCGGTAGGTTGGCTCGGCCGGAGTTTTGAGGTCCACCAGCAGAATGAACCGCGAACTTCCTCTATATACACGCCCGCCGTTTGCCTTCACGAGGTCCCGCAGAGGCTCCAGGTAGAGCGACTGCAGGGTCTTATCGGGCTGAAGTTCGTTCGGGTCGTGGCCCACACAGAGCTTGTCGCCCACGAGGAATACGTCCGCCTCCACGCTGGTGAAGCCGTGCCGGAGCGCCGCGAACAGGGGCGGCGCGTGCCGATAATCATTGTGCGCGTGGGCATGAAGCAGAGGGACCGCGCCATATTGCCGCTGACAGCCGGACTGCAGGGCCAGCAGCAATCCCACGATACAGACTTTTCTGACCATAAAGCTCCCTGGTCGTCACTTTCGACAAAACCGCCATGCCGACACTCCGTGGCGTACACAATAATGGGCCGGCCCGCCCACGACAATAGGCAACTTTGGTCTCGCGCTCTCTCGCGAAATGGACATGCGACCATTTCTCCTGCAATATGGACACTGGGGTTGCACGTCTGTACTGGAGTCCATAGAATAGCCGCCATGAGCCTGGAGGCCGCAGGCTGTAGGCTGTGGGTGCCTATAGTCTCCTGCCCACGGCAGAGACGCAAACCGTGCGTCTCTACGGCTTCTCAGAAGATGATTGGAGGTCTTCGATGAAACGGAGAGCACGCCTGAGCACTTCTATCACGGCAGCCGTCATCCTGGTCGTGTTCTGTGCGTTTTGCCGCGTCGAGGCCAAAGAGACGGTCATGGTCCCGATGCGAGACGGCGTCAAGCTCGCGACGGACGTCCATCTGCCCGCGGGCGAAGGCCCCTGGCCGGCTATTCTCGTCATGACACCATACGGCAGGAAATCCGCCGAGCCGCTCGCCGGGGAAGTCAATCGGCG
>Ga0315291_10002054_pt1 | contig 26635 bp, 32 predicted proteins | sample YL17G12_20_MG_FD_203070 | JGI IMG/M metagenome (GOLD analysis project Ga0315291, IMG submission 203070) | Sediment microbial communities from Yellowstone Lake, YNP, Wyoming, USA - YL17G12_20 | ecosystem: Environmental > Aquatic > Freshwater > Lake > Sediment | place: USA: Wyoming | collected...
GCTCTATGTCGGGATTGTGCCCGGGATCCCGGGAGCCCATACGCAGGGCGCAACTCTCGATGAGCTCAACGCCAATCTCCGAGAAGTCGTGCAGCTCTGCCTGCAAGACTACGACGGCTCCGTTGAGGCTCTCCCGCGGTTGGTCGGACTCCAAGAGGTTGAGGTTCCGGAGTGAACCGCCTGCCCATCGTCGACGCGCAGACGATGGAGGGTGTTCTCGTTACGCTCGGGTTCAAACGGATCCGACAGCGAGGAAGTCACATCTTCTACCGGCACCCAGACGGACGCACGACCACAGTCCCCTTCCACGCCCGGAGAGACCTCGCCCGTCCATTGATCGGGGAGATCCTCCGCGAGATCGACCTTACACCGGTTGAGTTCCTTCAGGCCCTCAAGAGAACCGGTTAGACCTTCGTCCGGCATAGGACGAAGCTTGGCACAGTTTGTGACTCGCCTCTCGCTGCTGCCACCTCCCACCGCCACATGCCACACGCCGCCTCCCACCCGCCACATGCTACTGGCCACTCGCTACATGCTACAACGCGATCGACAAGGAAGCGGTCTGGGTCTTCCCGCGCGGCCAACAATAGCAGGCAATCGGCACACCTCTTGGAGACCCCGCGCGATCAGGCAGGATATGTCTAGGCTCAGTCTGTGGACCGCAAGAGTCCGCTCTTGATACCAAGCCGGATTGTCTCCGGCGTCACGGCCAATAACGCGGTCGGGATCACGAGCTTCGCCGAGGCGTTCACGTGCCTCGTCGGCATCGCCTCCTACCTCATCTTGACACCGGGGACGTCGTGGCACGTCGCCGCCCGCCCCTGCTTCTCGGCGCGGTCCTCGCCGTTCCCTTCGCCGCCCTGACCGTGCGCCGCCTGCCTCAGCGGTCGTTCACCCTGGCCGTCGCGGTCGCCGTGGTCCTCCTGGGAAGCTGGAGCCTCTTCCAGGCGCTGCGGTAGGGAGCCGGGCGGGCAGACTCACCGCGAGGGACGAAGCGCGCTCGGTCGCGTGGCCTTGTGAACGCCCATTCGATGGGTTAAAAAGGGCGCATGACCCACGCTGAGGCCCTCCTCAAGAAGATTGCCCACGGCGAGGCCAAGGTCGCGGTAATTGGCCTCGGGTACGTCGGCCTCCCCCTCGCGGTGGAGAAAGCCAAGGCCGGGTTCACCGTCGTCGGAATCGATCGCAAGGCCGACCGGGTAGCACAGGTAAACCGCGGAGAGAACTACATCCCCGACATCCTCGCGAGCGAGCTCGCCCTGGTCGTCAAGTCAGGCAAGCTGCGCGCGACGCAGGACTTCTCCGCAGTCGGGGAGGTCGACGTCGTGACGATCTGCGTGCCGACGCCCCTCGACAAGAACAAGCAGCCCGACACGAGCTACATCGAGAGCGTGGTGGAACTCGCGCTCCCCTATCTCCACAGAGGCCAGCTCGTGGTCCTCGAGAGCACGACCTATCCGGGGACGACTGAAGAGATCATCCTTCCCCAGATCGAGTCGCGCGGCCTCAAAGTAGGCCTGGACGTCTTCCTCGCCTTCTCCCCAGAGAGGGTCGACCCGGGGAACGAGCGCTACAAGACGAAGAACACGCCCAAGGTGGTCGGCGGGGTGACGCCGTCCTGCACGGCGGTGGCGAAAGCCCTGTACGAGCGAGTGATCGACGGGGAGATCTTCGCCGTCTCCTCGCCGCGCGTCGCCGAGATGGAGAAGCTCCTGGAGAACATCTTCCGCATCGTGAACATCTCGCTCGTGAACGAGCTTGCCATGCTGTGCGAGCGAATGAAGATCGACATGTGGGAGGTCATCGAGGCGGCCAAGACGAAGCCGTTCGGGTTCATGCCTTTTTACCCGGGGCCAGGTCTTGGTGGACATTGCGTCCCGCTGGATCCATTCTACCTTTCCTGGAAGGCGAAGGAGTACGGCTTCACCACGCAGTTCATCGAGCTCGCCGGGCAGGTGAACGACGCCATGCCCGCGCACGTCGTCGCCCGGTGCATGGAGGTCTTGAACGACTGCGGAAAGGCTTTGAAAGGCGCGAAGGTCCTTCTCTTGGGAATGGCGTACAAGCGCGACATCGACGACCTGCGGGAGTCGGCCGCCCTGAAGGTCGCGCGGCTTCTCGTCGAGCGAGGTGCGATCCTCTCCTACCACGATCCCTACATCCCCGAGTTCGACCAGGACGGAATCGCCCTGAAGAGCGTTTCTCTCACGCCGGCGACCCTCGCGGCTCAGGACCTCGTCGTCATCACGGCCGGCCACTCGAACGTGGATTACCAGGCCGTTGTGAAGCACGCCCCGCTCATCTTCGACGCGCGGAACGCCACGAAGGGAATCTCCTCCCCGAAGGTCGTCCGCCTGGGGGCGGGGTAGGATGCGGGTTTCGATCCTCGGTGCCGGCGGCTGGGGCCAGAACCTCGTGCGCGTCTTCTGCGAGCTTCTGGGGGACGAGCACGTCCTCGTCTGTGACCCCCGCGAGGCGCGCCGAACGGCGATGAAGACCGAACACCCAGGGATCCGCGTCTCGGAGGGGCCCGTCTTCGAGGGCATCGACGCGGTGGTGATCGCCGCCCCGGCGGTGGCCCACGCCGAGCTCGCCCGCAAGGCCCTCGCCGCCGGCCGTCACGTCCTGGTGGAGAAGCCGATCGCCCTCACCGCACGGGACGCCGCGGAGCTCGTCGGGCTCGCGAAGGAGAAAGGGACGATCCTCATGGTCGACCACCTCCTCGAGTACCACCCGGCCGTCCGCGAGCTGAAACGGCTCATTGACGAACGGCGGCTCGGACGGCTCCTTCACTTGACGAGCGAGCGCCTGAACCTCGGCGTCATTCGCTCGGAGGAGAACGCCCTGTGGAGCCTCGCGCCGCACGACATCTCGGTCATCCTCTACCTCCTGGGGGAAGAACCGAGCGAGGTCGCCGCCCACGGCGCCGCCTACCTCCAGCCCGGAATTGAGGACGTCGCCTTCGTGACGCTCCGCTTCCCGTCCGGAGCGGTCGGCCACGTGCACGTGAGCTGGCTCGACCCGGTGAAGACGCGGCGGCTGACCGTCGTCGGTGAGGAGAAGATGGCGGTCTTCGATGACAGCGAGAAGCAGGCGCAGCTCTTCCTCCACGACGCCCGCGCCGAGCACGTTGAGGGGCTCCTCCGCCCGCGCCGCGGGGGCGTCGAGTCGATCCCCATCCCGAAAGGGGAGCCGCTCCGCGCCATGGCCGAGACGTTCCTCGAGAGCGTCCGGACCGGGACCCCGCCCGCAAGCGACGGCCAGGACGGCCTTCGCGTCGTCCGCGTCCTCGAGGCCGCGGCGCGATCGATGAAGGAAGGAGGAAAACCAGTGCAGACCAGAGCTTCAGAGGACAAGGGCTACTTCGTCCACCCGTCGTCGTACGTCGACGACGGGGTCACCATCGGTCGCGGCACGAAGATCTGGCACTTCTCGCACGTCATGCGCGGGACGACGATCGGCGAAGGCACGAGCGTCGGCCAGAACGTCCTCATCGGGCCGAACGCCACCGTCGGCTCGAACGTCAAGATCCAGAACAACGTCTCGGTGTACGAGGGGGTCACCCTGGAGGACGACGTCTTCTGCGGACCGAGCTCTGTCTTCACCAACGTCTACCGCCCCCGCTCCGGCTTTCCGACCGATCACTCCAAGTACCTGAAGACCGTGATCCATCGCGGGGCGACGATCGGCGCGAACGCGACGATCGTCTGCGGCCACTCGCTCGGGGAGCACGCCTTCGTCGGGGCCGGCTCCGTCGTCACCAAGGACGTCCCCGCCTACGCCATCGTCTACGGGAACCCAGCGCGGATCCACGGCTGGGCCTGCCAGTGCGGGCAGCCGCTCGAGTTCGTCAAAGACAAGGCCACCTGCGCCGCGTGTGGGAGGAAGTACAGGAAGGATGGAGAAGAGGTGCGTTTCGAGGAGGAGAAGAGATAGTTCGGAGTTCGAAGTTCGTGGTTCGGAGTTGCGGTCGCAGGACCGAACGAGACGAGCGTGAAGATCGAACGGTTCGAAGAGATAGAGGCTTGGAAGGAAGCGAGAGCGCTAACGTCAGATCTGTACGGCCTTGTCTCCAGCACCGGCCTAGGGAAGGATTTCGCCCTGCGCGACCAGATCCAAGCGGCGGCCGTATCGGTCATGGCAAACATCGCCGAGGGCTTCGACGGACGCTCCAATCAGGAATTCATCCGCTTCCTCGGATACGCGTTCCGCTCGGCGACCGAGCTGCAGTCGCACCTCTACGTCGCGCTGGATCGCCAATACGTTTCCCAAGAGAGGTTCAACGCCCTCTACGAACGAGCGGCTGCCATCAAGAAGCTCCCGAACGGCTTCATCCGCTACCTGAGGACGGTGAAACGGTGATCCCACACCGGTTTCGAACCACGAACCCCGAACTACGAACAGCGAACAAGGAGAGTGACCTCAACCGATGAAAGTCCCAATCCTAGACCTAGTTCGTCAATACCAGTCCATCAAACCGGAGATGGACGCCGCGATCCTGCGGGTCGTCGCTTCCGGACGCTTCATCCTCGGCCCGGAGGTCGAGGCCCTCGAGCAGGAGGTCGCGGCGTTCTGCGGAGTGAAGCACGCGATCGCCGTCGCGAGCGGAACCGACGCCCTCCTTCTCTCGCTGCGCGCCCTGGGGGTTGGCGAGGGCGACCGCGTGATCCTTCCGAGCTTCACCTTCTTCGCCACGGCCGGGATCGTCCACAACGTCGGCGCGACGCCCGTCTTCTGCGACATCGACCCGAAGACGTTCAACCTCGACCCCGCCTCCGTCCGCCGCATCTTGGCGGAGCACAACGGTGCGGGCCGAGCTTGTGGCACGTGGCACGTAGCCCGTGGGAAGGCCGAGGAAGGCGCGGCCGCGTCTCGAACGGCTTCTTCCACAAGCCACACACCACAAACCAAGAGCGGGTTCTTCCACAGGCTACACGCTACACGCCACAGGCTGCAGATCAAAGCGATCATCCCCGTTCACCTCTACGGCCAGATGGCGGACATGGACGAACTCATGGAGATCGCCGCCGAGCACAAGCTCGCCGCGGTCGAGGACGCCGCTCAGGCCATCGGCGCGCAGTATTCCTCCAGGGCCGAGCACGTAGCTCGTAGCCCGTGGCCTGTAGGAAAAGGGGAACCCAACCCCGCGAACACGGTTTCCCCACAAGCTACCAGCCACATGCCACAAGCCATCAAGGCGGGCACGATCGGCCACCTCGGCTGCTTCAGCTTCTTCCCCACGAAGAACCTCGGCGCCTACGGAGACGCCGGCATGATCGTCACGAACGACGACGCTCTCGCCGAGCGGGTGCGGATCCTGAGGGTCCACGGGTCGAAGCCCAAGTACTACCACAAGCTGATCGGGTACAACTCCCGCCTCGACGCCCTGCAGGCCGCGATCCTGCGCACCAAGCTCCCGCACCTGTCCCGATGGACGGCCGCCCGGCAGCGGATCGCCGACCGCTACGACAAGCTCCTTTCCGGAATCGACGGGATCGAGACCCCGTACCGGGCGCCCGACCGGACGCACATCTTCCATCAGTACACGATCCGCGTCGCGGGCGGACGCCGGGATGCGCTCCAGAAGTTCCTCAAGGAGAAGGAGATCGGAACCGAGGTCTACTACCCGCTCCCCCTGCACCTCCAGGAGTGCTTCCAGCACCTCGGCACTCGTCAGGGCAGCCTCCCCGAGTCGGAACGGGCGAGCCACGACGTCCTCTCTCTTCCGATCTTCCCGGAACTGAAAGACGAAGAACAGGACACCGTCGCAGAGGTCATCCGGACGTTCAAGTAGTGATAGGATCTCGCCTTCGGGCCTTGAAGTTCGGGGTTCGGGGTTCGAAGTTCGGGGTTCGAAGTTCGGGGTTCGAACTTGAAGGAATGTCATCGCGCGCGTTGTCGAGCCCTGAAGAAGCGCCACTGAGAGACCGTGCCCACAAGCCACGTGCTACAGGCTACAAGCCACCCGCCACGTGCCCGGTCTTCCGAACCCCGCACCACGAACCCCGAACGCTTCTTTTTCCCACAGGCTACCCGCCACATGCTACGAGCTACCCGCCACCCGCCACGTGCCCCGTCTTCCGAACCCCGCACCCCGAACTCCGCACGCCCTTCCCCACCCGCCACATGCTACAAGCCATATGCTTCCAACTCCGAACCCGCCTCCCACACGCCACGCCACATGCTACCTGCCACCCGCCACGTGCCCCGTCTTCCGAACCCCGAACCACGAACTCCGAACCCCGAACGCTTCTTTTCCCACAGGCCACTCGCCACATGCTACAAGCCACATGCTTCCAACCCCGAACCCGCGTCCCACAAACCACGCGCTACGCGCCACTTGCCCCGAACTTGAACCCCAGAGACCGACGCCGCAGCCCGTCTGGATAGGTCGACGTTGCTGCCGGGCGGTACCGTTTGCAGTCCTTCCTTCTCTTCCCTATGATCAAGGGTAAGGCTCTCCGGAGAAGGAGGTGGCGCCCATGGGTTCCTTCGTCGCGTACGCGGAACGGAATCCTGAGACACAGCTCAACATAGAGGTCGTGCCCGGAAGCCCATACGCAGGGCGCGACTCTCGACGAACTGCGCGTCAATCTGAGAGAGGTCACAGAACTCCGTCTGCAAGACGACAAAACCTCCGTCGAGAGTCTCCGCTGACACAGGACCCGGCTTGGTGCACGGGCAGTTCGCGCTGCGCTCCCGGCGCGGGCTTGATGTGTTCAGCCTTGACCCCAGCGCAGACTCAGCGGGAGGTGATAGCGCTTGAACGGCAAAGAAGCGCTCCTTCGTGAGCTCGAGGGGCTCTCTGATCTTGAGCTTCAGGAGGCGATCGACTTCGTCCACTTCCTGCGTCAGAAGGCGACTCAGGAAGCCCGCGCGCCAGCCAGTCTGAGCGAATCTGTGCTGGGAAGAGATTGGCTTCGCCCGGAGGAGGACGAAGCTTGGCGCGCCTTGTGAGGGGAGACATCGTCGTGGTCCCCTTCCCCTTCTCGGACCTCTCCCAAGAGAAGAGGCGTCCGGCCCTTGTTCTAGCCTCTTTCGACAACGGAGACTGCATTCTCTCCCAGATCACAAGCCGGCCACTCAGGGATCAGTACGCCGTGCCTGTACGCAACGAGGACTTCACCGAAGGCGGACTGCGGCGGGAGAGCAATGTCCGCCCCAACAGGCTCTTCACTGCCAACTCCGAGATCATCCTCTACAGAGCAGGACACCTGAAGACAGAAAAGACAACCAGTGTCATCGCGCGGGTCGTCGAGATCCTGAAGAAGAGCCCCTGAAAGACCGCGTCCCACACGCCACGTGCCACAGGCTACCTGCCACCCGCCACGTGCCCGGTCTTCCGAACCCCGCACCACGAACCCCGAACGTTTCTTTTCCCACAGGCTACGCGCCACCCGCCACATGCTACTGGCTACTGGCCACTCGCCACCCGCCACCCGCCACCCGCCACGCACCGAAGACACCCAGCCTCACCCATAGACCTGAGGAAACGCCTGTGGTAAGGTTAGCTTGCATGCTTGAGTGAGATGGGAGGTGTCACCATGGTGGGGCGCGTTGTCTTTAGGGGAGAGGTTTACCGCGAGGGCGCCCTCTTCGTGGGGGTTTGCCCCGAGCTCGATGTGTCGAGCTTCGGTGGGACCCCGCAGGAGGCCGAGCAGTCTTTGCGTGAAGCCGTGGCGGCCTTTCTCGATGAATGCGAGACGCTCGGAACTCTCGAAGAGGTCATGGAGGAAGCAGGCTTCAGCAAGCAGGACAGAGGGTGGACACCCCGGGAACCCGTCTTGGCTGAGCTTCTGACCACGGAGTGAGCGGTGGTCAGGAGCAGAATCACTCCTGTTCGCCACGAGGACCTCGTGAAGGTGTTCGAACTCGACGGCTTTCACGTGGCGTGACAGAGAGGGGATCACCTCGTCCTTACGAAGCCTGGGGCGAAGAGGCCTGTTGTCATCAAGAAGAGCCCCTCCTTGGTGCCAGTCACCCACATTCTCACGAATCTGAGAACGGCGGGGATCAGCCGCAAGCGCTACTTCGAGCTGCTCGCGCGCATCCGCTGACATTCCCTGAAGCCGAAGCTTTCCGCCCTCGTTTCGGCGGAGCTTTCTTCTCGTCTCTATAGACAGCGGCGAAGTCCCCTGGAAGAGGAGGTCGCTCGCATGCGGTTTTTCGTGGCGTATGTAGAATGGGATCCCGAGATCAAAGTCTATGTCGGGATCGCACCGGGGATCCCAGGAGCACACACCGAGAGTGCCACTCCTGATGAACTGAACCTCAACCTGCGGGAGGTCGTGCAGCTGTGCCTGCAAGAGCACGATGGCTCCGTCGACGCTCTTCCGCAGTTGGTTGGACTTCAGCAAGTGGAAGTTGGAGGTTCCGGAGTGAACCGCCGCTGACCGTCCCTCCCGCCAAACTACGAACCTCGAACTTCGAACCTCACAGTCCCCACACGCCACAAGCCACTTGCCACATGCCCCGTTTTCCGAACCCCGAACCCCGAACCACGAACCCCGAACGCCTTTCCCCTACACGCCACATGCTACAAGCCACATGCTTCCAACCCCGAAGCGAGACAAGTTGACAAGGACGAGGGTCCAGACTAGAGTAATCCTACTAGTAAGACAAGAGGAGGACTCATGCTGTCGTCCGCAAAGCTGTCCACCAAAGGACAGATCGTGATCCCGAAGAAAGTGCGTGATGAACTGGGCCTCGAACCGGGGGACCCTCTCGCTATCGCTGTGAGCGGGGATCGGATCGTCCTGCGGAAGATCACGCTGAGCGACCTCCTGCAGGACTCGGAGCGGAACCGGCGAGAGGGGAAGACTCTCTCTCACGAGGAGACGTTCCAGGACTTGATCTAGGGTGGCGAAACACCGCCAACAGCCTTGGACCCTTCGCTACGACCCGCGGGTGCGCAAGCAGCTTGAGAAGATCAAAGACAAGGCGGTCATCGGGCGGATCGAACATGCCGCCGCTCATCTGGCCGTCGCACCGCATGCCGGGAAGGAGCTCGTGGGCTACCCGGGTGTGCGCAGCGAGCGCGTGGGGACGGCGAGCGGGGAGTACCGTATCCTCTACCAACTCCTGGAAGAGAAGCGCGAGGTCTTCGTCCTGCTCGTCGGCTCGCGGGAAGAGGTCTACGGCTTGCTCGAACGACAAGACGGGTAGCCCGCTTACGCATGCGTTGGTTGAGATGGTTTCTCAAGTGACCTCAAGGCGCGCAGAAGTGGCCCTGCATCCAGGACTCTCCACGCCATCCTGGGAGATGGAAACCTCACCGCGGCCGAGCTTTGGGATCTCCCCTAAGGTGCGGGGAGCCTGAAGACCCGGGCCCACTGATGATGCCCGAGCCTGCGAACCACGAGACCCTCTTCCCTTTCCATCGTTTGCCCAAGGTGCGCGCCACAAGCCACGGGCCACGAGCCACGGGCTCCCAACCCCGAACCCCGAACGCTTCCTTTCCCACAGGCTACCCGCCACATGCCACAAGCTACCTGCCACCCGTCGCTTGGCGTTGCTCCCGCGCGTCCGCTCCCCTATGATCAGGGCGGCGACGCTCCGAAGTACGTGCGGAAGTGAGTGATTGACGCCAGGAGCAGCCGCAAGGAGGTCACGTGCTTCTCGCCTACATGAGCAAGGCGATCGAACAGGCGGAGTACAAGAGACTTGAAGACCGAAGCTGGTTCGCCGAGATCCCCGGCTTCCCGGGTGTCTGGGCGAACGGAGCCACCGTGGAGGCCTGCCGGCAAGAGCTCTTGGAGGTCCTCGAGGAGTGGCTCGTCCTCAAACTGCGGGACCGTGACCCGATCCCAGCCATCGACGGGGTGCAGCTCCCCATCGCCCAGGCCCGCGCCTAGATGCCTCGAACGTTTTCTCGTGATGAGATCGTCCGGAAGTTCCGCACCCTCGGCTTCGACGGGCCGGTCTCGGGAGGGAAGCACCCGTTCATGGTGCGTGGAGCCCTGAAGGTCCGAATCCCCAACCCCCACCATCACGGCCAGATCAGCCCGAGCCTCCTCCGCGAGATCGTCCGCCAGGCCGGCATCGCCTGGGAAACCTGAGAAAGAGCCTAACCGGATTCTCCCCCACGTCCCGCACGCCACATGCCACATGCCACAAGCCACCGGCCCCGAACCCCGAACGCTTCTTTTCCCACAGGCTACCCGCCACCCGCCACGTGCTCCGTTTTCCGAACCCCGAACCCCGAACGCTTCTTTTCCCACAGGCTACCCGCCACCCGCCACGTGCTACAAGCTGGCGGTTCCCGGACTACGGGCCGCGTTTCCCCTTGCGCCCATGCGGTAGGCCGGAAAACGCGTGGCAGCACCCTACTTCAGTTCTTTGAGGATGTGGTTCGCAAGAGGCTCTTTGATCTCGCGATGCCTGGGGACGGGTTGACACGCCCCCGTCTTCGGGTTCTGGTACCAGTCATGTCGCGCCCCGTGGCGAATGAGGATGCAGCCGTTCTTCTCGATTCCCCGAATCAGGTCCTGCCGATTCATGCAATGTGCAGTTCGGCCAGGCGCCGGACCTCGGGGATTTGGCCACTCACGAGCTCTTGATGGAGGTCTTTGAGATTCTCTGCCAGTTCTTCGTGAGTCTCGCCTTGAGTCCAGTAGTCGGGGAACTCGACCAAGTACCCGATCCACATGGCTCCGTGCTGCCAATGAACGTACTGCGTGGTCTTCATGCCTCCAGCATACAACGCTGCCGCTGGGGCGACAACCGGACCCAGTGGCTTGAGTCCGGCTCGCTGGCCCAGCGGGCTCTCGCCGGGAGACTTGGACTTCGGTATCCCCACATGCCACTTGCTACCCGCCACCCGCCACGTGCTCCGTTTTCCGAACCCCGAACCCCGAACCACGAACGCCTCTACCTACGGGCCACCCGCCACATGCCACAAGCCACCGGCCACTGGCTCCGGACCGCGAACCCCAAGCTCAGACGCAGCTCGCTATAATGAGCCTTACGCCGGAGTGCAGACGGCGGGAGCAGGAGGGTGACGTTGAGAAGATACGTGTTCTCGGTTGTCATCGAACGCGACGAAGACGGGTACTTCGCGTTCTGTCCCGAGCTCCAGGGGTGCTACTCCCAGGGTGCAACCTACGAAGAGGCTCTGGAGAACGTCAGGGACGCCGTGCATCTTCATGTCGAAGACCGCCTGGAGAACGGAGAGGAGATCCGCCAAAGCGAGTCCGTCAGTCTCACCTCTCTGGAAGTGGCTGTGTGAAGGAGAGGCTCCCCCGCGTCACGGAGCTCGAGATCCGAAGAGCCCTAGAGCGAGCTGGTTTCGGTCTTTCCAGGCAGAGCGGAAGTCACGCCATCTACAAGAACGCCGCCGGCAAGCGCGTCACGCTTCCCTGCCACGCGGGGAAGATTCTGCACCCAAAGGTCGTCCAAGCCATCCTGCGGGACGCGGACCTGACCGTGACTGATCTGAGGCATCTCCTGGGATAGCCGAGGCCTTCCGCTTTCCCGGACTACGAACCTCGAACTCCGAACCACGGACGCTTCGTTTCCCACAGGCCACTCGCCACGTAGCCCGTTTCCCGAACCCCGAACGCCTTCCCCACAGGCCACAGGCTACGTGCCACACGCTTCTCGTCCCGAACCCCGAACGCCTCTACCTACGGGCCACGAGCCACATGCCACATGCCACCGGCCACTGGTACCCCGTTCCAGTAGAATGAGCCAATGTACGTCGCCGCAACAGCGGGAGCCCGACGAGGAGGTGTGAACCCGTGAACCAGGATTTCTACGTCGTGATAGAACGGGACGAAGACGGTTTCTATGTGGGCGAGGCGCTGGGGCTTGAAGGCTGCTACTCTCAGGGACTCACAATCGACGAGCTTCTCACGAACATCCGAGAAGCGATTCTCTTGTGCCTAGAAGAAGAGGGCGGCAAACCGCTGCCCGAATTCGTAGGCGTTCAGAGAGTAACCGTCAAATGAACCGGCTCCGTGCGCTTGAGGCAGACGAGGTTCTTCGGGCCCTGAGAAAGGCTGGCTTTGAGATGACGCGACAACGAGGAAGCCACATCAGAATGAGACACGCGGATGGACGTGCGCTGACCGTTCCAGTTCACGCGGGGCTGGTGCTTGGGAGGGGGCTCCTGCGCAAGATCCTGCGTGACGCCAAGCTTTCGACAGGGGAGTTGTACTCGCTCCTCGAGCGGTGAGTCGCCCTTCCCTTCACCACAGGCCTTAAGCCACTTGCCACATGCCCCGTTTCTCGAACCCCGAACCCCGAACCCCGCACCCCGAACCCCGCACCCCGAACCCCGAACGCCCTTTTCCACGCGCCACAGGCTACAAGCCACTGGCTGCGAACTACGAACCCCGAACGCCTTTCCCCCACACGCCACAAGCTACGTGCCACGTGCTACGCGCCACAAGCTACATGCCACGAGCCACACGCCACACGCCACACGCCACACGCCACGTGCCACGAGCCACAAGCCACACGCTTCCCTCTTCTGCCCCAAACCCGCCCCTGCTAGGTATACTCCAACAGGGCTGAACGTTCGGGGCGCGTGAAAGGATCGGAGGGAGGGAAGGGATGAACGACACGTTCACCAGGGAGCGCCGCTCGCGCAATGGCGACAGAGCAAGCGGGAAAGTGCTCATTCGGCCGCGGGGTCGCACGTCAGGCACACGCGGCGGCCCACTTGACGGTAGGCCTCACGCGGGCTTGAGCGAGCGACTGCCGGCGGCCGGTGTGGCCGTGCTCGCGATGCTCGCCCTCGTCGTTGGAAGCACGTTCGCCGCCCCGCTTCGTCCCACTCGCGCCGCGCTCAACCCCGAGTTCGTCGCCTACCAAGAGGCCCTCGGCACCATGGCCCTCCCCCTCACGACCACCGAAGAGGGCCAAGGACTCGGCCTCCTCCCAAGCCCCGTCGATCTCAGCCACATGACCGGCCTTTCCCCGGGCGGCTTCTACCCCCAAGACAGCCTCGGCCTGCCGACCCAGTACGACCTGCGGAGCCTCGGACGAGTGACTCCGATCCGCAATCAGGGCGGGTGCGGCTCGTGCTGGAGCTTCGCGGCCATGGCGTCGCTCGAATCCTGGCTCCTGACCACGCCCCTCGAATCGTGGGATCTCTCCGAGAACAACCTCAAGGAATGCCACGGCTTCGACTGGGGACCCTGCGAAGGAGGAAACAGCTTCCTCGCCACGGCCTACTTCGCGAGGCGAAGCGGCCCGGTGAGCGAGTCGGACGACCCCTACCGCGCGTACGGCACGGGATGCACGTCGGGGCTGACGGTCCGGAAGTACGTGCGTGACGCGCTCTTCCTCCCCGACAAAGCGAGCGCCCTGGACAACGCCACGATCAAGCAGGCCGTGATGACGTACGGGGCGATTACCACCGACATGTACTGGAACAGCTCCTCCTACGCATCCGGAACGTACGCCTACTACTACTCAGGAACCGCAGCGGCGAACCACGCCGTGGCCATCGTCGGCTGGGACGACTCCTTCAGCCGAAACCTGTTCGGGTCGCCGCCGCCCGGAGATGGCGCCTGGATCATGCGCAACAGCTGGGGAACCGGTTGGGGAAGCGGGGGGTACTTCTACGCCTCCTACTACGACACGAAGATGGGCCGGGGCAACGTGGCGTTCGTCGAGGCCGTGACGCCGGACGGGACGACCCTCTACCAGTACGATCCCCTGGGCTGGGTCACGAACTGGGGCTACGGATCGAACATCGCCTGGGCCGCGAACGTGTTCACCGCCTCGTCCAGCGGAACGATTCGCGGCGTGGGGACGTTTGCCTCGACAGTCAACACGAGCTACCTGATTCAGGTCAAGGACGGCCTGAACGGAACTATCCTCGCGACCAAGTCGGGGACGTGGCCCTTCGCCGGATACCACACCGTGGACCTCGACGCCCCGGTCTCCGTCTCCGCGGGCCACACCTTCGTGATCGCCGTCCGCTACACCACCCCGGGCTACACCTATCCACTCCCCGCGGAGTGCTACGAGGCCGGCTACTCGAGCGCGGCGACCGCGACCGCCGGACAGAGCTACATCAGTTCGGACGGCAGCACGTGGCAGGACATCGTCACCGCCGCGTGGGGAGACCCGACGTGCAACTTCTGCATCAAGGCGATCGCCGGGCCGGCCACCGGTCCGCAGCCGCCGACGTTGGTGGCGAACTTCGCGGCCTCCGACGGGGAGGACGCTCAGTCGACTCTCACCTGGACGAACCCGAGCGACTCCGATCTGGCGCAGGTCGTCGTCCAGCGCAAGACCGGGAGCTACCCCACCTCCCACACCGACGGGACGACCGTGTACACGAACAGCTCGCCCACTGCCGGAGGGACGGTGAGCACGGTCGACACCGGCCTCACCAACGGCACCACGTATTACTACGCCGTCTTCTCCAAAGACACGGGTGGCCTCTGGAACGACACCGTCCAGGCCGGGTCGAACGCCGACACGGCCCTTCCCTCTCTCCCCGGCGGCCCAGTCGCCTACTGGCGGTTCAACGAAGGCTCGGGCAGTACGACCGCTGACTCCTCCGGGAACGGCAACACCGGGGCCATCACCGGCGCCACCTGGGTGAGCAGTAGCCCAGACTCGACGCCCGCTCTCTCTTTCGACGGTGTGAATGACTGCGCGTCGGTCCCGGGGACTGCAGCTCTGAACATCCAAGGGACCACCCTCACGATTGAGGCCTGGATCAAGAGGGAAGCTGACAGCGGTGGCTACGAGAGAATCCTGGACAAGGAGAACAACAGCACGAGCCACGACCTTGGCTACTACGTGCAGATCTCAGACGCCGACAAGCTCCAGTTTGGGTTCGCCACCTCAAGCACGACGTTTACCTACCTCACAGGCACGACAAGCGTGAGCGTAGGGACGTGGCATCACATTGCCGCCGTCTACGATGGCTCCCAGATGAGGATCTACCTTGATGGCGTCCTCGATGGTAGCAAGCCTCAGGTCGGGAGCATCTTCGGAAGTTCTGCGACAGGAACGCATCCTCTGAACATCGGCCGACTTCGGTACTGGGATAGCTACTACTACGGTTCTCAAATGCTCATTGATGAGGTCAGGATCCACAACCGGGCACTCGCCCCAGCCGAGTTCAACCTGTTGCCGTCTGGTGCTCAGCCGCCCGCCTTGGTGGCGAACTTCGCGGCCTCCGACGGGGAGGACGCTCAGTCGACTCTCACCTGGACGAACCCGAGCGACTCCGATCTGGCGCAGGTCGTCGTCCAGCGCAAGACCGGGAGCTACCCCACCTCCCACACCGACGGGACGACCGTGTACACGAACAGCTCGCCCACTGCCGGAGGGACGGTGAGCACGGTCGACACCGGCCTCACCAACGGCACCACGTATTACTACGCCGTCTTCTCCAAAGACACGGGTGGCCTCTGGAACGACACCGTCCAGGCCGGGTCGAACGCCGACACGGCCCTTCCCTCTCTCCCCGGCGGCCCAGTCGCCTACTGGCGGTTCAACGAAGGCTCGGGCAGTACGACCGCTGACTCCTCCGGGAACGGCAACACCGGGGCCATCACCGGCGCCACCTGGGTGAGCAGTAGCCCAGACTCGACGCCCGCTCTCTCTTTCGACGGTGTGAATGACTGCGCGTCGGTCCCGGGGACTGCAGCTCTGAACATCCAAGGGACCACCCTCACGATTGAGGCCTGGATCAAGAGGGAAGCTGACAGCGGTGGCTACGAGAGAATCCTGGACAAGGAGAACAACAGCACGAGCCACGACCTTGGCTACTACGTGCAGATCTCAGACGCCGACAAGCTCCAGTTTGGGTTCGCCACCTCAAGCACGACGTTTACCTACCTCACAGGCACGACAAGCGTGAGCGTAGGGACGTGGCATCACATTGCCGCCGTCTACGATGGCTCCCAGATGAGGATCTACCTTGATGGCGTCCTCGATGGTAGCAAGCCTCAGGTCGGGAGCATCTTCGGAAGTTCTGCGACAGGAACGCATCCTCTGAACATCGGCCGACTTCGGTACTGGGATAGCTACTACTACGGTTCTCAAATGCTCATTGATGAGGTCAGGATCCACAACCGGGCACTCGCCCCAGCCGAGTTCAATATCCTCCCCCAAGCCCGCAACTCGGACGCGGCGGAGGGCGGCTTGCGCTCATCGCTCTACAAAGCTGTTGTCATCCCAAACCCTGTCCATTCGGCCCCCGCCCGCTTTGCCATCGATGGGGGTGATATCAAGCATCTCAGTGTGGTTGTCTACGATCTGTCTGGTTCACGGCTTTTCGACAGCGGCTGGCAGGTTGGTGACGCAATCGAGTGGGACCTACGCAACGCTCGCGGCCAGGACGTGGCAAACGGAGTCTACATCTGCATTGTTCGCGTCAGAGGCGACCCGGATCTGGAGGCAGAGTCCGCAACACAACTCCTGCTCTTTGTCGACCGCTAGGGTCCGACGTCTGCTGTGTTCTCGCGCGGTTGCAGTGAGCAGACGCTGACTCAGGAGTCTGTTGTCAGGACCTTGTGGCTAGTCGTGCGGATCAGATGGTTGTAGCATAGCATAGGCCACTCTTACGGGGGGTGTCAATGAAGGGTGTCATCCTGGCTGGGGGGCGTGGGACACGGCTGTTCCCGCTGACGAAGGTCACGAATAAGCATCTCCTGCCTGTCGGGAGAGAGCCAATGATCTACAATCCGCTCCGGCAGATGGTCTCGGCGGGGATACGAGAGATCCTTGTGGTCACCAGTACAGAACACATGGGGGACATCGTCAGCCTCCTTGGCAGTGGAGTCGAGTTCGGCGTTGAACTCACGTACCGAGTACAGGAGCTTGCTGGCGGGATTGCTCAGGCTCTAGCCCTCGCGGAGGACTTCGCGAATGGGGACAGAATCCTTGTCATCCTCGGAGACAACATCGCAGTACGCTCAGTACGGCCGTACGTCGAGAACTTCGGAAGACAACGCGTCGGAGCGCGCGTGCTACTGAAGCGAGTGGATAGCCCGTCGGACTTCGGGATCGCTGCGCTCGATGAGAGGCTCATCCTTTCAATTGAAGAGAAGCCACGCCTGCCGAGGAGCGAGTACGCTGTCGTCGGCTACTACATGTACGATGAGCAGGTTTTCGACATCATCCGCACCCAGAAGGTTTCTCCGAGGGGTGAGTTGGAGATCACTAACGTCAACAACGAGTACATCCGCCGCTCACAGATGGAGTATGACATTCTTGAAGGCCCGTGGACCGACGCAGGAACCCTGGAGTCCTGGCAGGTGGCGAACAAGCTGCTGCTAGATGCTGGCAATGAGGTCCAGGAATGACTCGATGCCGACGCATCCTGGTGACCGGAGGCGCGGGCTTCATCGGATCCAATTACGTTCGGCACACTCTCGCTGCGCACGCTGACGTGCACGTGACAAACCTCGACAAGCTGACGTATGCCGGCAATCTCGAGAACCTCAAGGACCTAGAGCATGATCCTCGCTACGAGTTCGCTCTCGGTGATGTTTCGGACGCGACGCTTGTCGCGCACCTCCTCCAGGAGATGAACCCGGACGCCATCGTCAACTTTGCCGCCGAGACGCACGTCGATCGAAGCCTGCTGGGAGCACTCCCGTTCATCCAGACAAACGTGTGTGGCACCCTGACCCTGCTGGAGGCGGCGCGCCGTTGCTGGTCCGGTCGGGAAGGAGAGCATCGTTTCGTGCAGATATCCACAGACGAGGTATACGGGGATCTGGGGGACGCCGGGCGGTTCACCGAGCAGTCCCCTCTCGCGCCCAACAATCCGTACTCGGCTTCCAAGGCTTCGGCCGATCTTCTGTGCAGGGCCTACTTCTCCACCTACGGCCTACCGATCGTGATCACTAGATGCTCGAATAACTACGGCCCGTACCAGTTTCCAGAGAAGCTAATTCCATTGATGATTTATAGGGCATCCACGGACCAGCCTCTGCCAATCTATGGTGATGGCTCAAACGTGAGAGACTGGATCCATGTTCAGGACCACTGTCGTGCAATCGACTCCGTTCTGTCGCGCGGCATACCCGGCGAGGTCTACAACATCGGAGCGAACTCCGAACTGCGGAACATTGATCTGGTGCGCAGAATCTGCACACTCTTAGGTAGGCCTGAGACGCTGATCGAGTTCGTGCGGGATCGACCTGGCCACGACCGCCGCTACGCGATCGACCCCACGAAACTGAGGAGAGAACTGGGCTGGGCGCCTCAGATCCCGTTTGCCCAGGGACTGGAAGAGACAGTCCAGTGGTACTGCCACAATGCCAGTTGGGTTCAGGCCTGCCTTACCGGTGAGTACCGCCACTACTACAAGCAGAACTACGGCGGAAGATCGGCCCAATGACTCAAGAGAACCGGGATGCGCAAGCGGGCCACATGGAGCCAGGAATGGAGTGCACGAATCCAGATCTGCATGAAGATTCAAACATGAGCCTGACGATCTCCGTGATCATCCCGGTGTTCAACAGCGCAGCCATCACGCCGGAGCTCGTGAGTAGGCTAGAGTTGGTTCTGCGGAGTCTCTGTCGCATGTTTGAGGTCATTCTTGTGGACGACGGGAGCCGTGACGACAGCTGGGCAGTCATCACAAGTCTCTGTGAGAGACGTCCCTGGCTCCGCGGCGTGCGCCTTCTTAGAAACTACGGGCAGCACAACGCTACGCTCGCCGGTATCCGCATGGCTAGGTACGGAGTCATCATCACCATGGATGATGATCTTCAGCAGCCACCTGAAGAGATCCCGTTGCTTGTCGCTCGGCTTCTGCAGGGCAATGACGTCGTCTACGGAGTACCTCTGCAAGATGCCCACGCGTGGCCAAGGGCGCTTGCGGCTCAGGTCGCGAAGAAACTGTTGCAACGCCTGGTGGGGGTACGCGCGGCGCCACATATCACGTCATTTCGAGCTTTTCACAGCATGGTGCGAGAGGCTTTCCACGACTTCTCGGGACCCGTGGTTTCCATTGATGTTCTTCTCTCATGGGGGTGCGAACGATACAGCGCCGTGTCGGTTGCGCACTTGCCGCGAGCCGCGGGAGGTTCCAACTACAGTCTTCGAATGCTTGTTCGATACTGGCTGACCATGATTATTGGGTTCAGCGCAGCGCCGCTGCGGATCGCAAGCACAGTGGGCCTGCTCGCTTCGCTGTTCGGATTCGGCGTTCTCGTATTCGTGCTTCTTCGCTTCGTTCTCGGCGGCGTGACTGTGCCGGGATTCACGTTCCTCGCATCAGTGATCAGTCTGCTTGCTGGGGCACAGCTCCTTGCCCTGGGGATTCTCGGCGAGTACATCGCCGGAATGCATTCCCGCTCAATGCGGCGGCCATCCTATGTTGTTGCCGCTAAGAGCGCTCCGCAGGATTCGCGCACAGACCGCGAAGACAAGCAATGAACATCTTCGTGTGTTGCGCCACCAAGCGTGGTTACCGGGTCTTGGAGAAGCTTCTCGCACTGCGCCCCGCAGACCGCTTTTGGGTATTCGCGTTTCGCGAGACTCCCGAGGAACCTCCATTCGTCGACTCGATACGTGAGCTGGCGTTCAGGCACGGTGCATGCTTCTACGAGACTCGAGCCGTTGGCTCGGCTGAACTCGCGCATGTCTGGAACGAGAACGCAGTTGACGTCATGTTTGTGATCTCCTGGCGCTACATGATTCCCATGTGGATCGCCGAACGGTGCTCGAAGGGATGCTATGTTCTTCACGACTCACTCCTGCCAGTCTATCGTGGGTTCTCTCCAACAGTCTGGGCTATAGCAAACGGCGAGCCGGCTACGGGTGCGACTCTGTTTCGGATGGCCGAGGCGGTGGATGCAGGGGACATCGTCGACCAATTGACCATTCCGATTAGTTCCGATGCAGTCGTTGCCGAAATCATGGATCTTGTGACGAATGCCTACAACGCGCTGGTGGAGCGAAACCTTGACCGGATTCTGCTCGGTGAGGCACCCCGAAGGCCACAGGATCACACTGCGGCGTCATACACGTGCAAGAGAACATTAGAGGACAATCGAATCGATTGGCGGCAGCCGACAAAGGCGATCCACAACCTAATTCGAGCCGTGTCCCAGCCATACCCTGGCACGTTCACGACACTGAACGGTGCTCGGCTTACAATCTGGAGCGCAGTGCCTGTGAAGGACCCTCGCACGTACGTCGGGCGTGTGCCGGGCCGCGTAGTGCAGGTTGTACCTGGGCAGGGAGTCGTCGTTCTGACTGGGGATGGGGAACTGCTCGTCAAGATGATCCAGTTGGAGGGGAGAGAACCTCAGTGTGCATCCGAGATTCTTCGCAGCCTATCAATGCAGCTCGGCGCGTGACGCGTGTACCGGCGCCCCAACAAGCTGAGATTATGCAACGGCCCCCAGAACGAAGGATGAGGGCCAACCGATGAGAGGTCTGGGATATGCGTTGGGCACCCTGGTCCTCACCGTTCTTGGGCAGATGCTTCTCAAGTGGCGAGTGACTGCCGCGGGGCGCATACCTGGAAGCCTTTTCGAAAAGGTCTCCTTCTTGCTGCAACTTCTGATGGATCCTCTAGTCATCGTGGCATTGGCAGCTGCGTTGGCCGCTGCATGCCTGTGGATGCTTGGCCTAACGCAGTTCTCCCTTAGTACAGCGTACCCATTGATGAGCTTGTCGTTTGTGCTGATCCTAGCGCTAGGTCACTGGTTGTTCGGGGAGAGAATCTCAGCAGTCACGATTGTCGGAGCGGCGTTCGTCGTTGCGGGAGTGGTGGTGATCGGATTGGGCCGATGAGACTCTGCACGCGCTGCGGCGCCCGCTTCTCTGGTCCTAGTTGGACCTGTCCCATCTGTCGAACGAGCGCCCCCGAACTCCATGGATTCGTCGACTTGTGCTCGATCCCTCCTGGATTCGATCCATGCAGCGCCGTGAACCCAGTTGTTCTTGGGGACATCGAGGAGAAGCACTTCTGGTTCAGCGCACGTGCCGCACTGATAGGACGGCTGATCGAGAGGTTTTTCCCTAATGCTTGCAGCCTGCTCGAAGTCGGATGCGGGACCGGCTATGTCCTCGGGATGATCGCCCAACGCATGCCGACATTGAGAATCGTAGGGGGCGACCTCAGTGCTGCGTGTCTTGAGAAGGCAAGGAGACGATTGCCGCACGGGCAGTTCTACAGAATGTCAGCGGAAGAGCTCCCCTTTGAGGATGAGTTTGACCTGGTATGCGCATTCGACGTTCTCGAGCATGTCGAGGACGATCAGCGCGCACTCGCTGGGATGCGTCAGGCAGTGCGTTGCGGCGGGCATCTAGTCATCACTGTGCCCCAGCATCCGTTCCTGTGGAGTCCGCATGATGTGCAGTCAGGGCATCGCCGTCGGTACACACGTCGCCTCCTCTGCCAGCGGGTTTCAGGCGCTGGCTGGCGCGTTACATACGTGACCTCGTTCGTATCGTTGCTGTTGATCCCAATGATCGTGTCTCGTCTACTTACGAAACGGAGAGCAGACGACGTCCTTGGCGCAGAGTTGGAGATCAACGGTACGGTGAATGCGGCGTGTGGATGGTTCATGAGGCGTGAGGTCAGTTTGATCGAGAGTGGAATCCGCTTCCCAATGGGGGGATCGATCCTGTTGGTTGCGACTGCCGCAAGGAGGTAGGCGTGAAGAGCATTCCGTTCAATCGCGCGGGGCCAGTCGGCAAGGAGCTGACGTACGCTCGGCAGGCGGTGGAGAGCGGGCGAATCGCCGGCGATGGTCCGTTCGGTCGTCAATGCGAGCAGCTTCTTCAGCGAGCGCTCGGCGTGCCTCGCGTTCTCCTGACTCCCTCGTGTACGCATGCTCTCGAACTATCCGCGCTCTTGCTTGACACTCACCCGGGGGACGAGGTCATCGTCCCCTCGTTCACGTTTGTGAGTACAGTCAATGCCTTCGTCCTGCGGGGGGCACGCCCCGTGTTCATCGACGTACGGCCGGACACGCTGAACATGGATGAGTCTCTGCTTGAAGGCCTCATTACGCCCCGAACGAGGGCGATTGTCCCCGTGCACTACGCGGGAGTAGGTTGCGAGATGGACGTGATTTGCAGGACCGCGGCGGCTCACGATGTTCCGGTTGTGGAGGACAACGCCCAGGGTCTACTCGGCAAGTACAAAGGACGATACCTAGGCACCTTCGGCGCGCTTGCGACTCAGAGCTTCCACGAGACGAAGAACATCACTTGTGGAGAGGGTGGCGCGCTCATCATAAACAATGAGGAGTTCGTCGAACGCGTGGAGATCATTCGTGAGAAAGGCACGAATCGATCGCAGTTCTTCCGTGGACAGGTCGACAAGTACACCTGGCGGGACGTGGGGTCGAGCTACCTGCTTTCGGATATCTTAGCGGCCGTTCTTCTGGCCCAGCTGGAGCAGCGTGACGGCATCCAGGCGGCCCGAAAGCGAGTCTGGGAACAGTACGCCTCTGACTTGCGTGAGTGGGCGGACGCAAACGGAGTGACTCTTCCACAGGTCCCTCCCCACTGCGAGCAAACCTATCACCTGTTCTACCTTCTTCTGCCTTCGCTGGAAGAGCGCTCGCGGTTCATCGAAACGCTGAAGGATGCAGGCATCCAAGCCGTCTTCCACTACCAGCCTCTGCATCTTTCGCCGATGGGAAGGAAGTGGGGCTATGCGGAGGGCGATCTCCCGGTCACAGAGCGCGTATGCGACTGCTTGGTTCGACTTCCCCTCCATGGTCGCCTGGATGCCGCGGCGCAGGGGAGGGTCTGTGAAGCCATCGAGCAGTCCTCACTGTAGAATGGGGTGGCGGAGAGGCTTGTCGGGAAGCTCCGCGATGAGTGCTGGGACAGGGAGTGATTTCGCCCCCATAAGCGCAGAGGCAGGCATCGAGGACATGCGGACGCGCTGCATCTGCGTGTGGCCAGACTGCGACCTCATGCACAAGACCCATACAAGAGCGCGACAGATGAAGCAGCTCTGGATCCGAAACGGACGGAGTTGCCAAGGACCGCTGAGTGTGGCTCGAGTAGCCCAATACCTGCGGCGGTCCGATGAATGAGGGCTGGCACAACCTCTGCAGAAGGAGCGTACACGCCGATGACACACGCGGGGAGACGGTCAGCACGAGAAGCGAGCGCGGAAGTTGGCGCTCCTACACGAGAATGGCAGCACTACCTAGCGATACTGGCTGCAGGGTTCGTTGCCCACGGTCTGCTACTGCTCAATGATGGCGTCTATTGGGACGGCTGGCTGATCCATACCTACTTCCGTGTGGGAGATTGGGGCAGCATGTGGGCGTGCTTCTCTGAGTCTGGACTCCCTCAGCTTGCTGGCTTTCATTGGCTGATCGGTTACTCACCGTCTCCTGTGGTGACGTACAAGGTGCTCGTCTTCCTCTCGGTTGTTGGGGCGGCTCTTCTGGTGTATCGCATTGCCCGACTCACAGGGTTCGTCTCCCGAGCCGAAAGCCTCTTCATCGCCCTCATTTCTCTCGTCTATCCTGCGTACCAGGTGACGGTCGAATTGGCGACGGCGCCATACTCCGTCTGCTACTGCCTGTTCCTCGTGGCGTGCCTGCTCGCTCTAAGGGCTGAGACCGCTGAGAGAGCGATGCGTCTCCTCCTTCAAGGAGGAGCTGTAGTCTGTTTTCTGCTAAGCTTCACAATCAACTCGTTGCTGGCCTTCTATCTCGGCTTTCTAGCACTTCTGGTCATCTACACGAAGCGATGCCATGATCTGACGGGCTTTGGGGCGGTGACGACGGTTCTCAGTCGTCGCGCGCCCTTTCTTCTCCTGCCCGTTCTGTACTGGGTTGTGACCCGTCAGCTTTTCCCTGCCCAAGGCCTCTACATCGGCTACAACCAGTTTGTTGTTTCTCCACGAGTACTAGTAGAGGTGGCACGCGTGTTCGTCACGACTGCTGTGTACGTGCCAATCAAGGCTGCCGTACTGCAACTACTCCGGGCACCACTGCTCTGGCTCCCCGTGATGCTTCTCACCTATGGCCTCGCTGGTGTCGTACAGACGGGGGAACGGAGACATCATCGCCTCGCGGGTTCTCATGTGCTGCTGGCGGTTGGTCTGGCGATTCTTGCGCTTGGGGTGTTTCCATATGTCGTGGTCGGCAAGGCACCTGCGGCCTCGGGCTGGCTCACACGGCATGCCCTCCTAGTGGGGCTCCCGGTAGCAGTGCTCCTCGTGGCCATCAGCCGTTGGATAGATGTTGGTCGAAGGAGATGGTCGAGCAGGCTCCGCTTCACATGCCTGGGGATGCTCGTGGCACTGCTAGCCTGGTCGACAGTCTCGTCGTACGTGGGCTGGCAGGCTCGATGGGCAAAGGACAGGTCTATCATGACAAACCTGCCTAGACTGGAGAACGCAGAGCGCATCTCGACCTTCTGGATTGACGATCAGCTGGTCATTGGCAGCGAGAGCTATCGGTTCTATGAATGGTCTGCCCTCTTCTCGGAGGTCTGGGGAGGCCAATCACGCATTGGGCTGGACCTACGGGGGTATTCCGCTGACTTCTGTGTTTACTACAGAAAATACTTCACTAGACGCTACGTCCTTGATGAGTTCAACCCAGACGGGGAACAAGCTGTTCTTCGTATCAGGCCCGGCCCGATGGCCAGCAGCAACTTCGCGATGGCTATGCGGTACTTGTATTATAGGTACATCGACAAGCCCAAGTTACCTCGCTATCTTTCGCTCCTCACACATCTGGAGCTGACCTCCTCCCCAGAAACTGCGCCAGAGACTAGGTGAAAACCTACCTTGGTTCGAGGATATACGGTCGATTTTCCGCACCACTTTAGGTGCTGGGTTGTGCTAAGGCAACCCGGGGCCGTGGCAGGATCTCCTCGTCCTTGATGTAGTCCACCGGCGCTCGGTTTCCCAAGGTCGAGTGCCGCCGTTCCGCGTTGTGGTACACGATCCTCTCGTTCACGATCCGCCTGAGCTCCCACACGTTCCGCGCCTCATGGAACAGACTCCCGTTCTCCACCTTGAGTCGGCCGAAGAATGACTCCACGACCGTGTTCCCCCGCGCCCCGTTCACCGAGTACGAGATCCGCGCTTTCTCGCTCACCAGTACCGCCCGCAACCAGCGGTAGCTGGTGAATGTCGGATCTTGGTCCTGGTGCACGATCCGCCCCTCCAGCGTCAGGCTTGTGACCTGATGTTATGAAAGCGCGCCTCCTTTGCCGGCAGTGGAGTACGCTGCCGGTGAAGAGAAGCGGCAACTGCCGCGAGGAGGCGCAGGATGCAGTGTATCGCGTTCGACGCGCACAAGCAGTACACCTGGGCGTTGGTGGAGGACGAGAAGGGGAAGGTCGTGCGCGAGGAGCGGGTCGCGCACAAGAAGGGCGCACTTCTCGAGTTCCTCGCGGGCTGCGAGCCTGGATCACCGGTGGCTGTCGAGACGATCGGGAACTGGTACTGGATTGCCGATGAGATCGAAGCGGCGGGGATGGTCCCGCGGCTCGTCCACGCCAGCAAGGCGAAGGGGATGAGTGGCTCGATCAACAAGACCGACAAGCTGGATGTCCGGGGGATCAACCGACTTCAGCGATCGGGAACGCTACCGACGGTGTGGATTCCGCCGAAGGAGCTTCGAGATGCTCGGGAGTTGCCGAGGACACGGATGGTACTCGTTGGACAGCGAACCAAGATCAAGAATCGCATTCACGCCAACCTAGCGAAGTACGGCGTCGGAGTCGACGGGGCCAGTGATCTGTTCGGAGTTCGAGGTCGGCTGCTGCTGAAGAAACGACTCGGCGACCTGCCGCCTGAGACGAGGTACGCGACAGAGAAGCTGATGGAAGAGCTAGATCATCTGGACGCGCAGATCCAGGGATTCGAGGGAAGGATGGCCGAGCTGTTCCAGCCGACCCGTGAGCTAGAGCTCATCGAGACGCTGCCTGGGGTGGGATTCATCCTCGGCGTCGTAGTTCTCACGGAAGTAGGTGATGTCGAGAGGTTCCCGAGCTCAAGCCACTTGGCATCGTATGCGGGGATGACGCCGCGGGTGCATGCAAGTGGGGGACGAGTCCGCTACGGGTCGACGCGGTCGGATGTCAACCGCTACTTGAAGTGGGCCTACGCCGAAGCGGCCAACGCGGTGATGATCCACCGGCGCAAGCATCCAGAGCGGCACGTGAGCCGTCTGTACGAGCGCGTGAGACGCCGCAGTGGCCATCAGAAGGCAATCGGAGCGGTAGGACGCCATCTCGCTGAGGCAACCTACTGGGTCTTGCGAAAGAAGGAGCCATACCAGGCCCCGGTCCTGGACCGAGAGGGAGTGTCGAAAAGGGAGGCGTGAGCGCGGCGTGGGGCATGAGCCCAACGAGGCTCGATGACCTGATTGCGACACGCCACCCGAAGAACTGAACCGCCCCGGCTTTTCCGGAGGCTCTGTTACGTGAGTCCGGCCACCGCGACCGGAGCCTTCCGACTTTGATTGTACAGCTTCTCGAACTCGGCGGGGGGGATGTTCCCAATCGGCTCAAGCAGCCGCCGGTTGTTGAACCAGTCTACCCAGCCAAGCGTCTCGATTTCGCCGTACGTCATGCTGTGCCAAGGTCCGAGCTGATGGATCACCTCCGTCTTGTACAAGCCGATGATCGTTTCCGCAAGCGCGTTGTCGTACGAGTCGCCGACACTGCCCACCGACGGCTCGATCCCCGCTTCCGCTAAGCGCTC
>Ga0315291_10002056_pt1 | contig 26625 bp, 12 predicted proteins | sample YL17G12_20_MG_FD_203070 | JGI IMG/M metagenome (GOLD analysis project Ga0315291, IMG submission 203070) | Sediment microbial communities from Yellowstone Lake, YNP, Wyoming, USA - YL17G12_20 | ecosystem: Environmental > Aquatic > Freshwater > Lake > Sediment | place: USA: Wyoming | collected...
CCACGATCACGTCGGTGTACCCCTCCATGACCAGTGCCGCGCCGCCCTTGCGGATGGCATCGCGGGCGAGGTCCAGGCCGTAGAGGAGGTTGCCCTTGGAAAACAGGGGGGTTTCGGGTGTGTTGACGTACTTGGCGGGGCTGGTCGAGGCCAGTTCGGGCAACACGCGGCCGCCCAGGCCCACCGGCCGGCCCTGAACGTCGCGGATCGGAAACAGCACCCGACCCTTGAATCGATCATACAGACCCACCCCGGTAGTGGGGCGAATCACCAGGCCGATCGTCTCGATGACCTTGGTGTCGTACGGCGTGCCGACCGCCCGGGGCAAAAGCCAGCTCCGCCGATCGGGGGCGAAGCCGAGGTGGAATCTCCGGATGCTCTCGGGGGTGATCTTCCGCCCTGCCAGATATCGCCGTGCCGGCTCGGCCTCGGGAGAATGGAGCAGGCACTCGTGGTACTGTCCCTCGGCCCAGGCCATCGCCTGGTAGAGGGTCCGCTTGTCGTGGGCCCCGCCGCCAGCGCCGTCGGGGTGGCTTCGCGTCGGCTGCAGGGGGATGCCCGCCCGATCGGCCAGCATCGCCAGGGCTTCGCGGAACTCGACCCCCTCGGTCTTCATGACAAAGCTGAAGACGTCCCCCCCGATGTCGCAGACCCAGCACTTGAACGACTGGCGTTCGGGATTGACCTGCAGGCTGGGGCGGGTGTCGTCGTGCCAGGGGCAAAGGCCCACGTAATTGCGGCCCTGCCGGCGGAGCCGCACCACGCTGCCGACCAGATCGACGATGTCGATCGCCTGCTTGACCTGCTCCTTGACGTCTAGCGACGATCCGCTTGACACCGTCAACTCCCGTGCGGCCGGACCGGCGAAATCCATTTCGCTTCAACTTGGGGACAGATCGACAATTCCGTTTGTCGTGCCGTTTGTACCGAAGTGGAGAGAGAACTAGGGGACGGTCGGCGGGCGGCATTCGACGACGGGCTGATTATATCCGGGCGGCCAAGACCGGTCAAGCACGCGCGACTTCCCCCCGCTGTAGGTGGTGCTAGCAAACCGGTGGAGGACGTGTCTGGAGGCCATTGTGTGCCACTGCTTGCTTGCAGGCAGTGCTTTTCCCGGAGGTCGGCAAGCCCGTAGGGGACGAATCCGGGGGCCGTTGTGTGCCACTGCTTGCTTGCAGGCAGTGCTTCTCCCGGAGGTTGGCAAGCCCGTAGGGGACGAATCCGGGGGCCGTTGTGTGCCACTGCTTGCTTGCAAGCAGTGCTTTTCCCGCAGGTTGGCAAGCCCGTAGGGGACGAATCCGGGGGCCGTTGTGTGCCACTGCTTGCTTGCAAGCAGTGCTTTTCCCGGAGGTTGGGACGGCACTGCTTCTGGCGAATGCAGTGGCACACGACTTCTTCAGTGGGCTGCCGGCGCCCCCGGATCTCGTTACTGCCCTTTTGGTCGCGTTTTCCCCCTGCTATGCCGCAAGCGGCGGGGGTATACTTGGCGATATGCTCTTTTCCCCACGTATAAAGATGAGGCACCTGGCCGGGCTCTGCCGCCGGTCGGCTACGGCCCTGGGGGCCGGCATCGACGTGCGGACCGTCTTGGCCCGCGAGGCCGAGCGGACAGCCCGACCAACCTTCGGTTGGTGCCCGCCCGCCCGAGGGAGGCTCCGTGCCGCCAGCGAGGCCGTTCACCGGGGTGAGAGCCTGGCCGAGGCCCTGGCCGCCACCGGCGATTTCTTTCCCCCGCTGTTCTGCGAGCTGGTTGCAGTCGGGGAGCAGTCCGGGCATCTCAGCGAGGTCTTCGCCCAACTGGCTGATCACTACGAGGGCCGGCTCCAGCTCCGCCGCGTCTTCCTGGGCGCCATCGCCTGGCCGATGATCGAATTGGCCGCGGCCGTGGTAGTCATCGGGTTCCTGATCTGGATCATGGGGGTGATCGGGCACGGGATCGACCCCTTGGGTTTCGGGCTGGTCGGCAACGTCGGGCTGATGATCTACATCGCCCTTCTGGCAACCGTCGGCGCGCTGTTCTTCTTGATCATAGAGGCCGTCCGCCGGGGGCTGGTTTGGACCAGCCCCATCCAGCGAGCAGTGCTGCGACTGCCGGTCCTGGGAAGGGCCTTGCAGACCCTGGCGCTGGCCCGCATGGCCTGGGCACTGCACCTCACGCTGAATACCGACATGGACGTCCGCCGGGCACTGCGGCTGAGCCTGCGGACCACCCGTAACGCCCGGTACACCGACCAGATCAAGCTGATCGAGGCCGAGATCGGCGCGGGCAACTCGATCCACGCGGCGTTTGTGGCGGCCGGCTGCTTTCCCGCCGACTTCCTGGATGCGGTCGCCGTGGGCGAGCAGAGCGGCGCGCTGGTCGAGTCGATGGGCCGGCTCTCACGGCTCTACCAGGACCAGGCCCGGACCGCCCTGGCGGCACTGAATGCCCTGGCCGGGTTTGCCGTCTATGCGGCCGTCGCCCTGGTGATCATCGTATTGATTTTCCGGTTGGCCGGCTTTTATTTCCGCACGCTCAACGACGTACTGAAGTGGTGAGCAGTGAACTGCCGGCCGGCTGCTTCGTGGATTGACAACAGCCCCCTGAGGGCTGCACCCACGGTTGCCCTGAGGCTCGGTCTGACCTAAAGTTCTACTGAGTGTCTGTGGCTGAAGGTCGCACCGTGGCACGTATCTCGTTTAGCCGCCGCGGCCACGCGGCGGAAACAACGAACAACGTCACGGTCTCGACCGCCGCGTGGCCGCGGCGGCTAAACGGGCTGGCGGGGAACCACCTTCTGCAACGCAAACTACTGAAGTTGCTTGTAGTAAATCCGCAAAAGAGGCACCCCATGCGCACTTTCTTGGTCACCGGCGGGGCGGGGTTTATCGGATCGCATATCGCCGAGACGCTGGTCCAGCGGGGAGATAGGGTCCGCGTGCTGGACAACCTGAGCACCGGGCACCTGTCGAACATGGTCGGCTTCCGCGAGCGGATCGAGTTCATCGAGGGAGACCTGGTCGACGCCCCACTGATGGCCGAGATAGTCGCAGGGGTCGATTGCATCTTCCACCAGGCCGCGTTGGCCTCGGTGCCGCGGAGCGTGGAGACGCCGCTTTTGACCAACGCCGCCTGCGTGACCGGCACGGTGACGCTGTTGGACGCCGCACGTCGGGCGGGGGTGCGGAGGATGGTCTACGCCGGTTCCAGCAGCGCCTACGGCGATCAGCCCACCAGCCCGAAGCGCGAAACCGACCTGCCCGCCCCCATCTCGCCCTACGGGGCCGCCAAGCTGGCCGCTGAATACTACTGCCAGGCGTTCACAGCCACCTACGGCTTCGAGACCGTCTGCATCCGCTACTTCAACGTCTTCGGGCCGCGGCAGGACCCCGACAGCCCCTATTCGGCCGTCATCCCGCTGTTCATCACGGCCATCCTCAACGGGCGGCGGCCCGTGATCTATGGCGACGGGCGGCAATCGCGGGACTTCACCTACGTGGCCAACGTGGTCCGCGCCAACCTCCTGGCCGCCGATGCCCCCAACGTGGCCGGCCGGACCTTCAACGCCGCGGGCGGGCGGAGCATCGACCTGCTCAGCTTGATCGACCGGCTCAATCACCTGCTGGGCACCGACGTAAAGCCGATCCACGCTGACCCCCGGCCCGGCGACATCCGCGAGAGCCTGGCCGACTGCTCCCAGGCCCGAGAGATGTTGGGCTACGAGCCGATCGTCGACTTCGAGGAGGGGCTGCGACGGTCGATTGGCTATTATCGCCAGTTAGCCGGAAAGACGCCTCAGAAGGTGTAAAGAGGGAAGAGGGGAAAAAGGGGAGAAAAGCATTCAGTCAACCTTTCCCTTTTTCCCCTTTCCCCTTTTCCCTTATACATGGTCGCGCCGGAGAAAGACCCGAACCGATGTCCCACGCCGATCGGACGCTGGTGACCGTTGCCACCTACAACGAGATGGAAAACCTGCCTCGGCTGGTCGAGGAAGTCTTCCAGGCGATACCCCAAGTCGATCTGCTGGTGATTGACGACAATTCGCCGGACGGCACCGGGCAGTGGTGCGACCGGAAGGGGGCCGAGGATCCCCGCGTGCGATGCCTGCACCGCCAGGGCAAACTCGGCCTGGGAACCGCCATCGTCGCCGGTATGCGGTACGCCATCGAGCAGGGCTACAAGTACGTGCTGAACATGGACGCCGACTTCAGCCATCAGCCCCGCTACCTGCCCGATCTGATCGCCGGCATGGAGCCGCGGGACGGCCCGGCCGTCGACGTGATGATCGGCTCGCGCTACGTGCCGGGCGGGGGAACGCAGGGCTGGCCGTTGAAGCGGCGGCTGATGAGCCGCGGCGTGAACTGCTACGCCCGGTGGTTGCTGGGCCTGAAGACGAAGGACTGCAGCGGCGCGTTCCGCTGCTATCGCACCGAGCTGTTGGCCAGGCTCGATTTCGACGCCATTCGCAGCCGAGGGTATTCCTTCCAGGAGGAGATCCTCTGGCACCTCAGGCGGCTGGGCGCGCGGTTTGCCGAAACGCCCATCGTCTTCGTCGACCGCCAGCGCGGGGCGTCGAAGATCGACTCGCGGGAAGCGGTCGCCGCACTGTGGGTCATCTTTCGTCTCGGGCTGCGGAACCTGCTCAAACGGTAAGGGCCCGCGCAGAGATAACCTGACCGATCTTGACTTCTGTAGGAGGCGACTCCTGTCGCCGACCGCACGGTGATTCGCAGGCAATCGGCGACAGGAGTCGCCTCCTACAGGATTGCCCGGCGCATGATCGGCAGCCAGTCCGTCGGTCGGCTGTCTATGGTTGGTTGCATTGTCCCGCGGGCCCTGCTAGGCTAAATGACGTTGCATGATTCCGGAAGGAAAGCGGTTTAGCCGCCGCGGCCACGCGGCGCAATTCCCCGGCGTGGCCGCCGGGGCTAAACACTCCATAATTCCCGGAATCACGCAAGTCCATTTGGTACGGCCTGGCGGCTTTCGGTGTCGCTGCCGCGAAGAGGTCCCTGGGAGACCACCCTGCTGATCACACTTATAGCCGATCCCAAAACCCCTCACCCCCGGCCCCTCTCCCCGCAAGCGGGGCGAGGGGAGGACGCTTTGGGATCGGCAGTTACTTGTTCCGGAGGAGTCCTGCGATGAAAACGTCACTGGGCATCGTTCTGCGCGAGATCCCGCGGGGAGCCAAGTGATGAGAAGAGCCTTCCGGGCGGCCGTGGCATTGGTGGCGTGGATCGCCGTCGGCGCCCCACTGTCATCCGGCGACGAGGTTGCTGCCCGCGTGGAGCAGTTATCCAAACAGGTGGGCCCCACCGTAGTCCAGTGGCGGCGCGACTTCCATGCCCATCCCGAGCTTGCCAACCGCGAAGAACGCACGGCCCGCGTCGTTGCCCAACACCTGCGGAAGATGGGAGTGGACCAGATCAAGACCGGCGTGGCTCGCCACGGAGTGGTGGCGCTGATCCGCGGCGGGAAACCGGGGCCGACCGTGGCACTGCGGGCGGACATGGACGCCCTACCCGTCCAGGAACGGACCGGCCTGCCTTTCGCCTCGCAGAACAACGGCGTGATGCACGCCTGCGGACACGACGCCCACACGGCCATGCTCCTGGGCGCCGCAAAGGTGCTCGTGCAGATCCGCGAGGCGATCCCCGGCAACGTGAAGCTCATCTTTCAACCCGCCGAGGAGGGGACTCCCCCCGACGAGGAAGGCGGCGCCAAGCTGATGATCCAGGAAGGCGTGCTCGGCAACCCCGAGGTGTCGGCAATCTTTGGACTGCACGTCAACACGGAGCTCGAGACGGGCAAGCTCGGCTATCGGCAGGGCGCGCTGTTGGCCAGCGTGGACCGCTTTCGGATCACCGTTTCGGGCAAGCAGTCGCACGCCGCGATGCCCTGGAAAGGCATCGACCCGATCGTGGCCTCGGCCCAGATCATCACGGCCATTCAGACCATCGCCAGCCGCAAGATTGACGCCCGGCGACCGGTGGTCGTCTCGATCGGCATTATCCGTGCGGGAACCGCCTGGAACATCATCCCGGAGCAGGTGACCATGGAAGGGACGATTCGCACTCATCAGGCGGAGGTCCGAAAGCAGGCCACCGAGGAGCTGCAACGGCTGGTGCGGCAGACCGCCAGCGCACACGGGGCGACTGCCGAGATCGTCTTGGACGACTACGGGCCGGCGGTCTGGAACGATCCCGAATTAGGCCGGCGGATGAAGGTCTCGCTGGAGCGAGCCGCCGGCGAGAAGAACGTCGTGGAGTCGGAGCCGGTGATGGGTGGCGAGGATTTTGCCCTGTACGCGCAGAAAGTTCCCGGGTTCTACTTCTTTCTCGGCGTCCGCAACGAGTCGATCGGCGCGGTCCACGCCGCGCACACGCCCGACTTCCTGATCGACGAAGCCGCCTTGCCACTGGGCGTGCGGGCACTCGCGCTGCTGGCCGTCGACTACCTGCGCGCGGAGCCCGGCGGGGTCGGCAAACCTCGTCCAACTCAGTCTGCACCGTGATGCGGCAGAGCCAGAGGCAAACGGCGGGCAAGCCCGCCCGCTAAACGCTCGAAAGCACGGCCCTTTCGAGACGGCCCTCTCAGTCCCACCACCACTGGCCTTCGGCCAGATCGAGCTTGGTTTGCTGGCGGAGCTTGTCGACCTTGCCGCGTTCGTCGGGCCGAAGGTTATCGGACTTCAGCGCCAGGGCCGGGTGGATGGCCACGCCGCCGCCGACCGGCGTCATCAGCCGGCGGCCCTTCCAGATGGCGTTGACCGCCGTCTCCACCGTCTTCGGGATGTTGTAGGTCTCGACGGTGAAGGCCCGCTCGTCGCCCAAGAACTCCATCGGCCATTTCGCCTTGCCGTAGAGATCCTCCTGCTGGATGTAGGCGGCGGCCACCGCCAGGTCGATCAGATTGCGGAGTTCGGCATAGACGGGCGAGCGGGCGGCCAAGGCGGAATACTTCGTGGTGAACTCGGTCACAAAGGCCTGGCTGGCCGGGTTGGAACGCGCAGCCTCCTTCCGCTGCCCGCCGGCGGTGACCACTTCATCTTCGCCCACCAGCTTCACACCGTCGCCGACCAGCTCCATGGCCAGACCGTCCTCGCTGGCCCGGACGCACTGATAGTCGGGGGTGAAAAACCAACGCTGCAAGGCGTTGCGGCTGACCTGGGACGGGCTGACCCGATCGACGTAGCTGACTAAGCGGACCGGCGGCGTCTCCAACCCGATGCCGATCAGTTTCATGCGGTAGTCGGCCTCGACCATCACTTGGGCGAAGTGGGTCTTGGGCGAGACGCCGTTGATGCTCACCTCCTGCAGCCCGAGGCTGGTGTGCAACCCGCTGACGATGTACTGGGTGTCGCCCGGCGTGGCCCGCGAGCCGATGCTCTGTAGGAACTGCTGCATGGCGGCCAGGCCCTCGGTCGTGGGATCGATCGAACAGCCGATCAACTGCACGCCGTCTTTCCCCGGCGGAAACGCCCGCAAGGCGACGGCCAAGTCCTGGAGCAAGACGACGGGCCGACCGTTGGTGATTCCCACTACCCGGCCCGCCAGATCGGTCATCCAACCCTCGGCCGGCCCGGCGATGACCACGTCGCCCGTTTCCGGATAGCAGAACACGTAGCGGACCCGTTGCAGGCCGGCCAGGTTGCGCATCTCGTCGGTGAGGGCACCTTGGCGTTGGCGGATCACTGCCTCCAGGCGATTCAGAGAGATCTTCCGCAGCTTGCTGACGGCGGCGACCTTGGGGTCCAGCGAGACCCTGGCCGCGGCGATCCGCTGCCGGATCATCTGCCCACCCGGATCGCGAAAGACCTGCGTGCGCAACACACCTTGGGCGTCAACCACGACGCCCGCCATGGTCGCTATCCCGCCGTTGGCGGGTTCCTCTGCCTCGGCTGACAATGACCGGCTCAGCGCGACGGCGATCACCGTCAACAACAAGATCGTCCCGTAACCGAATCCTCGACGACGCATGGCTAGCTTCTCCAGTTCCGAGGGTATTCTCCGGAACACTCCCACGCCAGCGGCAAATCTGCCGCGGGTGGGAGTGTAAGATAGACAGAATCATCCTCCGGCGGGCCTGTGCCCGCACAACACGCCACCCTATAGATCTTAACTGGGCAACTTGGGCAACGCAAGCTATCGGTTGGCAATTGCCTGCCAGACGCGTCTCCGGCTCCCTGGACCAACAACCGGTATAAACTTGAAACAGCTTCATAAGTTGTTGTTTAGTAAGGAGTAACGTTTGTACGCGGCAATTTGGGTGGGATTGTCCCATTCTCAGGATCAGAGGACTGCCGAGCGAAGGTCGTCTTACGTCGCGCCAACGCGGCAAAAAGCCTTAGCGCGGGCTGCGGCCACGTACCATCCGTGCTATGCTGGGGCGCGATCTGACCGGCAGGGGATGAAAACGTCGGGGGTCGCGACCGGTTCCGCCGAGAGGTTGTCCCGCGATCTGGGCGGCAGGCAACCGAACTGAACAGGTCCACTGTCTCAAGGAGCTTTGACGATGAGAATCGCCGCGATTTGTATGCTGCTGCTGCCACTGAGCGAAGCTGCCGCGAGGGCAGCGGATTTGAAGTTGGACGAGGCCCCCGCCGGCGACGAGGAGTGGGGCTATCGCCCGGTGGCGGGCAGCGTCTCGGAAACCACGCCGCCGAGTCTCTGCTGGCGGCCGCAAAAGGGCGTCGTCGCCTGGGAGCTCGAGTGTGCCCGCGGCGAAGGGCTCCAGCCGGTGGAATATCGCGCCGCCGGGATCGAGCTGAACGTGCACTGTCCGCCGCGGGTCTTTTCGCCCGGTGTGTACACCTGGCGTTATCGTGGGGTCGACAAGGACGGCAACCAGACCAACTGGAGCCAGGCGCGGACATTCACGATTCCCGATCGGGCCGTGCCGATGCCGATGCCCCCGCGCGAAGAGCTGCTGGGCTGCATCCCCAAGTCCCACCCGCGGTTGTTCGTCCGTCCTGAAGACGTGCCGCGGCTGCGTGAGTTGGCCCAAGGGGCGATGAACGACCGGTATCGGCGATTGGTGGCCCACTGCGAGCGGCTCTTGGCCGATCCGCCGCCGACGGCCGAGCCGCGGAAATATCCTCCCGAGATGGTCGAAGGAAGCGAGGACTGGAAGACGCTCTGGTGGGGCAACCGCACGTACACCCTCACTGCGCTGGACGGCGCCGCCACGCTGGCCTTCACCCGGCTCTTGGGAGGCAAAGAAGAGTATGGGCAACTGGCCAAGCGGATCCTGCTCGACTGTGCCAAGTGGGACCCCAAGGGGGCCACCGGCTACCGCTACAACGACGAGGCCGGCATGCCCTACGCCTATTACTTCTCGCGGACCTACACCTTCGTCTACGATCTGCTGAGCGAGGAGGAGCGCGAGACCTGCCGCCGGGTAATGAAGATCCGCGGCGAGGAGATGTATGAGCACCTCTACCCCCGGCACCTCTGGCGGCCGTATTCCAGCCACAGCAATCGGGCCTGGCACTTCCTGGGCGAGATCGGCGTGGCCTTCCTGGGCGAGATCGAGGGGGCCGACGACTGGGTCTGGTTCGCCATGAACGTCTTCTACAACGTCTATCCCGTCTGGTCCGACGACGACGGCGGCTGGCACGAAGGCGTGAGCTACTGGTCGAGCTACGTCGATCGTTTCACCTGGTGGGCCGACGTGATGCGGGCGGCCATGGGTGTGAACGCCTACCAGAAGCCCTACTTCGCCAAGGTCGGCTACTATCCGATGTACCTGCTGCCGCCCGGCAAGACCGACGGCGGACTGGGCGACGGGGCCAACCGCTACCGGGCCTCGCAGCTTGTCCCGCTGGTGAGCCAGTTGGCCGCCCAGGCCGGCAATCCCCACTGGCAGTGGTACGTCGAGCAGATGGGCGGCCCCGGCGAGACGTCCGGTTACGTGGGGTTTGTCCGCGGCATGTTGCCGAAAGTGGAGGCCCAGCCGCCCGAGGGCCTGCCGCCGTCAAAACTCTTCCGCGGCACGGGCCAGGCCTACCTGAACACCACGCTCACCGCCGCCGATCAAGACGTCCAGGTGATCTTCAAGTCGAGCCCGATGGGCACCCAATCGCACGGCAACGAGGGCAACAATTCGTTCGTGCTCTGGGCCTACGGCCAGCCGCTGCTGGTCCGCACCGGTCACTATTATCTCTACGGCGGACCGCATCATCGCGACTGGGTCTGGAGCACGCGATCGCTCAACAACATCACGGTCGACGGCCAGGGCCAGGTGAAATGTTCCTCGGCGGCCAAGGGCCGAATCGTGGCCTTCAAGACCACGCCGTCGATCGACGTGGTGGTCGGCGAGGCAGCCGAAGCATACCGCCTGAGCGAGGCCGGCCGACCCGCTGCGCGGGTGCCCCGCCGGCTGCTCGATCGTTACACCCGCGCAATCCTCTTCGTCAAGCCGGAGCTGGTGATCGTCTTCGACCGCCTGGCGGCCCCCGAGCCCTCCAGCTTCGAGTATTGGCTGCACGCCGTCAACAAGTTCGCCGTCAACGGCCAGCGGGACGTCGTGGCCCGGGCCGGCGACGTGGTCTGCGCGATCGACATCCTGGCACCGGAGGGCCTGACCTTTGCGCAGACCGACCAGTACGATCCGAATCCCTGGCCGCAGATCACCATGCGCGAGTGGCACCTGACGGCCACCACGCCCTCACGGGCCAAGACGGCCGAGTTTGTGGCCGTCTACCGCCCGCACCGAACCGCCCAGGCCGTGCCGCGTGGCGCGGAGCTTAAGCGAATCGAGGGAGGCTACGTGCTGACGGCCGAGCTGTCGGACGGTCGGGTGACGACCCTGCTGCCCACCGACGATGCGGCCAAGCTGACTGCCGAGGGGCTCAGCACCAGCGGCGCGATCCTAATCCGCCGCCAGCGAGCAGACGGAACGGTTGAGACAATGGACCTCGGCAAGTAGTCGGTGCCAAAGCGCCGACACCCAGCACCCATCGGTCCCACGAGCAACTCAGTGGCGGTGGTGTCTTTGCAACGTGTAGGTGGCGAGGGCGAGCGCACCCATGGTCAAGAGGATGAGGGCGGAGGGTTCGGGGATAACCCGGACATTGTCGATGTACGCATCTGCTCCTTGGGAGTTGGACGTGCAGAAATAGACCTCATCAACGTGGGTGTTGGCGTACTGGGCATCCTGTGTCGCAAACGTGGCGTTGATTGATGGCCTGTCGGCTTGTTGGACGTAGAACTCGATAGCCTTTGTTGGTACGTCTACTGTGTTGCGGACGTAGTACCAGGTGTCTTTTTGATACGGAAGCAGTTGGCGATGTGCCCATACTCCGCGTATGCAGTCTATCACCCCGATATACCCTGCTTGCCCGTCGCCGTTGGCGCTACCGAAGCCCAAGCTATAAAACGAGTTATTAGTCGTGCTATCGCCTTTGAGGACTACAAACGGAGACTCGTACCAGGAATCGGACCCCGTGCCCGTCTTGCTGCTGCGGATGTAGTATTCCAGCGTGACAGTTTTGGCCGGGGTGAAGGTCCGAGTGACCTGGCTGCCCAGCCCAGACCCCCAACCAACGTTGTTGTCAAGGAAGTGCAGGCTCTTCCCCGAAGGGCCATAGTGAACCTGATCGTCAACGCTAATCGACAGTCCGAGGGCCTTAGCTTGCTGAGGCGTGTACACTTCGCCCGCCCAGCCAAAATAGGTGTCAGTCCACCCCGCAGGCGGCGCGCCCGTAGGGGAGGTGTCAAAATTGTCCTCAAAGAGGACCCCGGAACGTGCGCGTCCCGCACCAGCAACAAACAGGAGTAGCAGGCCCGCGGCAACTGGAAGCAGCTTTTTCATGTGACGTCTCCTTCTTTGGTGGTTGACAGAAGAGATAAGTAACCAAGCTTGCCACACCGCGCACACTAAGATCTAAGGACTGACCCCTTTCCCTTTCCCTTTCCTAACGACTGACCCCTTTGCCCTTGCTTTCCTTGCCTTTGTCGAGCTGGGGTTTCTTCGGGCGCACACCGGGAGTCGCAGCGGACGCCGCACTCACGGATACCTCATCAATGTACGCATCCGTTCCTGAGGAGTTGCCCGTGCAGAACATGACCTCATCAAGGTGGGTATTCGAGTACTGGGGCTCCTCTCTCCTAAACGTGGCGTTGATTGACGGCCTGTCGGCTTGTTGGACGTAAAACTCGATAGTCTTCGTTGGTATATCTACTGTGTTGCGGACGTAGTACCAAGTGTCTTTTTGATACGGAAGCAGTTGGCGATCTGCCCATACACCGCGTATAGCGTCTATCACCCCGATATACCCTGCTTGCCCGCCGCCGTTGGCGCTCCCGAAGCCCAAGCAATAAAACGAGTTATTGGTCGTGCTATCGCCTTTGAGGGCTACAAACGGAGCCTCGTACCAGGAATCCGGTCCTATGCCCGTTTTGCTGCTGCGGATGTAGTATTCCAGGATGACAGTCTGGGCGGGGGCGAAGCTCCGGGTAACCTGGCTGCCCCACCCAGACCCCCAACCAACGTTGTTGTCAAGGAAATGCAGGCTTTTCCCCGAAGGACCGTAGTGAACCTCATCGTCAACGCTAATCGACAGTCCGATGGCCGTAGCTTGCTCACGCGTGTACACTGGCGCCCCCGCCCAGCCAACGTAGCTGTCCGTCCACCCCGCAGGCAGTGCGCCGGTAGGAGATCTATCAAAGTTGTCCTCAAAAACCGGCTTTGTCATGGCCGAAGCCATCGGCTCCAAACGGCACCTCAGTTCCACCTTGCCGCGCCGCCGGACAGTAAAAGAGTCGGTGTGCGTCTGGAAGCCGTCTTTCGTCACCTCCAGATCATGCTTCCCCACGCTGAGCCGGATCTCGTCCCGGGGAGACTTGATGTCGACCTGGTTCCCATCGATTGTGACGCTCACATCGGGCGGATCGACCTCCAGGACCAAGGTGCCCTTGTTGGTCTTGAAGTGGATGACCAACGCCAGCAGCAGGATCGCACCGGCGGCTGCAACCCCCAGCCGCGCCAGTCGGCGGCGGTACGCAGGAGGAGCGGCTGACCCAAGGTATTGCTCGAGCGCCTCGGCGAGTGCCCCGGCCGATTCGTAGCGGTCGGCGGGGTTCTTGGCGATGGCCCTCAGGCAGATCGCCTCCAGGCGGCGGTCCAGGTCCGCGCGGTGTGTCGAGGGCGGGGCGGCCTGGTCCTTTCCGAGTTGCGAGAGCACCGACAGCAAGGGCCCCTCAAACGGCACTCGGCCGGTCAGGAGTTCGTAGAGCACCACGCCCAGACCGTACACGTCGCTCGCCGCACCCAAGATTTGCGGATCGCCATCGACCTGTTCCGGAGCCATGTAGGACGGTGTGCCCACGATGATGCCCGAACGGGTCAGCCGGGGGTCCTCCAGCTCCAGCCGCTGGGCCAGGCCGAAGTCGGTCAAAATCGGCTCGCCCTCTTCGGTCAGCATGATGTTCGACGGCTTGAGGTCGCGGTGGACGATGCCGGCGGCGTGGGCCTTGTCGACGGCCAAGGCGACCTTGCGGACGATCTCGGCGGCCTCGCGCTCGGGGAATCGCCTGCCGCCCTTGAGGATTCTGGAAAGCGATTGGCCCCGAATCCGGGCCATCGACAGGAAGGGAACACCGTCGATCTCGCCCACGTCGTACACCGGGCAGAGGTTCGGGTGCTCAATTGCACTAGCCGCGCGGGCCTCGCGGGAAAACCGTTCCAAGCGACGCGGATCGTCGCTGCGGCGGAAATGCGGGATCTTTAGCGCCACTTCCCGGTCGAGCTGCGTGTCGCGCGCGAGGTAGACGGTTCCCATGCCGCCCTGCCCCAGCTCCGCGATGACCTCGTATCTGCCGAACTGCTTGGGGCCGGGCCTGGGCGTTTGCGCGGGGGAAGTGTCGGGCGAAACCGCGTCGAAGCCGATGCCCTGGACCCTTTCCACCGCCTGCCGGTACTCCGGCTCGTCGAGAAACTGCCCACTCAAGCTGTGGCCGCGCAGTCCGCTCAAGAGCGAATCGCCGCTCTCGCGGACGGTGGACAAAGCGGTCGCGCAGCTCTCGCAGGTCTCCAAGTGCCCGGCAATCGTCTCCAAGGCCTGCTGAGTGACATTGCCGAGGCTGAAGGCCACGAGTTCTTCGTGAGACGGGCAGTCGGCTTTCTTGATCTCAGGCACGGCCGGCCTCCGTTTGCGAGCCGTTAGTCGAGGAGGTCTCCCAGCTCTTGGCGCAGGCGGCGGAGCACCCGAGTCTTGGCGATGTAGACGGCGTTGACGGTCATGCCCAGTTCGTCCGCCACTTCGGCTGGGGCGCGGCCGTCGACCGACACCCGCCAAAAGGCCTGCCAGGTCCGCTGCTGAAACTCGTCCCGAACGAGCTGCAAAGCACGCTGGTACAAGCTCCCGGGGATTCCGGGATCGGACGGCTCGGCCAGCTTCGCGAGTTCGTGGGCGGAGAGATTGCCGAGCTTCTCCAGTGCGTCGCTCCCGCCGCGGGCCTGGGGTTCTTTCCGCTGGCGCTCCCAGAAATCGGCAAGCTTGTTTCTGGTGATTGTCCACAGCCACCCCCGGAACGTATCCCCCGGCCGGTCTCGGCGGAAGCTGCCGATCTGCGTGGCGACTGCCCGAAATACCTCCTGAAAAACGTCGCTTGCATCCGCCGGCTGTAGGCCGTTTTGGCGACACCGCTCGTAGACCAGCGGGCCAAAGAGGCAAACCAACCGGCGCCACGCTTCGGGGCTATTCACCTTGAGCCGATCGAGCAGGCTGGAGCTGGGCGAACCAGGCTCCTGCGCGCCGGACCCTCCACCAACTACATCTGCGAAGTCTTTCACGGCCGGAGGTTCTTCTCTCGCACGATCGACCCAAGGTGTGCCATTTCAAGGGGTTCAGAAGGCGGCAGTTCGCCGAATGGCCCCGCAATTCCGCTAGGCAAAGGCCTCCCGCAGTTGATCCACGTATCGCTGGCAGGCCACGCGGGGATCTTCGTCCTCTTCATACTCCAGCACGATGTAGCCGCGGTAGCCGGCGTCGGTGAGGATCTTGGCCAGGCGGCGGAAGTCGGCGGGGACCGCCTTGCCACCCGGCCCGGAGACGACTACCTTGACCTGGACGTTGATCGTGTAGGGGGCCAGCCGGGCCAGGTCGCCGTACACGTCGTCGCCGCGGAAGTTGCCGGTGTCGAGGTTGACGCCGAACCACTCGCTCTTGACGTCGCGGACCAGCCGCAGCATCCCTTCGACCGTGGCGGTGAGCCCGCCGTGGTTCTCCAGGGCCAGAAACACGCCGTGCTTGCCCGCGTAGTCGCAGCACTCTTCGATGGCCTCGACGGCCAGCTTGTGGGCGTCGTCGAGCGTCTGCTCGCCGCGTCGGTTGCCGGAGAAGATGCGGATCACCGGTGCGCCGAGGATCTCGGCGTAGTCGATCCACTTTTTCACCTGGGCGATCTGCCCGTCGCGCCGCGGACCCGGTGGATCACAGAACTCGTTTCCCACGGCCGTGCCCGAGATGTCCAACCCCAGCCGGAAGGCAAGGTGCTTCAGATGGCGGAGGTACTCGTGGGTGAGGTTGTTGGGGAAGTAGTAGGAGGTCGGCTCGGTCCCTTCCAGGCCCATTTTGGCGCAGTCGGCGATGAAATCGTCGAGGGTCAGCTTGGGCGGATTGCCGGTCAACAGGTTGCGATAGCTGTAGCCGGCTAGGCTGAACTTGAACTTGGCCGTGCCATTGCGCCGGATGGGCTCGATGGCAGCGGCGGGCAGCGGGAACAATCCGCCGGCAACGGCGCCCACCGCTGTGCCGGTGATCAACGCGGTGTCTCGCAGAAAGGCCCGTCGGTGTTTTCGTGTGGACATGGTCATAGGTCCCCTGGAGGCTGGGTGGTTCAAGACGACTACGGCCCGGATTATACCGGGGCGTGCCTCCAGGGTCCACTAGGGCCTTCAGATCGTAGTGGGGCCCTTTGTTGACGCTCAGAAAATGGATGCGACATGCCGTTTAGCGGCCGACGGTACGTCGGCCCGGAGAAACGCCCACGTCGCCGTGCCGGCGACGGCTAAACGATGTGCCATTAGCTTACTGAGAGTCAATGCGCCGACGGGCGCCACCCCTTGCGGCCCTCCTCGATCTGGCGCTCGAGTTGCCGCACTTCGTTGTGCACGTCGCCGAATCGCGAGGGCCAGCCCTTCGCGTCGAGCTGGCGGAGCGTTTCGGTGGCCGCGTCCCACTGCCGCTGGTGGATCTGGGCGGCGGCCAGCTTCAGCAGGCCGGTCGGCTCCAGGGCACGGATTCGCGCCACCTGCTGCCAGTGGACGATGGCGTCGTCCCAACGGTTCTGTTCCTGGCGGATCTCGGCCAGGAGCGTATGGCTCTCCGACTCGTTGGAGAGCATCTCGACGATCGACGTGTAGGCGCGTTCCATTTCCGCCGGTTGGTTCAGCTCGCCCAGCCGCCGGCCCAGATCCTTGTAGAGCTGCACGTCGCGTTGGGAGAGTTGCAGCGAGGCCAGCAATTGCCGCACAGCACCCTGCTTGTCGCCCTGCTGGTCGTAGCAGGCGACCAACTGCCGGTGCGTTTCGGCGTCGTTGGGCTGCACTTCGCAGGCCAGTCTGAGTTGGGCAATCGCCTTGGCGTACTCCTTTCTTTCGGCGTAGACGATGCCCAGGGCCTTGCGGACCAGCGGGTTCTGCAAGCCCGATTCCGCGACCTGCTTGTCCAACTGGCCGACGTAGCCGTCCAGGTCGCGTGCATCGCGGAGCACCTGGTTGAGGGCCTTCAGCGCCTCGGCGCGGTTCTGGTGAGTCGGTCCCCAACTGACGATGGCACCACAGGCCGCGTCGACCGCCTTGGCCGTGTTCTTCAGACCGGCGTATGCCCCGGCCATGTAGCCGTAGTACGACGAGAGCGTGCCGTTGCCGATGCCTCGCCGGGGCTGCGTCCGCTGGTGCAGGGGGATCAGCTCCTCATAGTAGGCCACCGACTGCTCGTAGAGCTGGTTATCGAGACAGCTCTTGGCCAGCGCGGCCAGTGGGGCCTCCCTCCAGCGGCCTTCCCGGTGGAAATACTCGTCGGTCTGCTTCAACAGGGCCAGCAGCTCCGCCGGGCGCTTGGTCTGGAAGTAGGCGTGCATCAGCCACACCCGGTACTGCATGTTGTCAGGCCGTAACTCCACCAGCGGTTGCAGGATGGCGATCGATTCACCGTAGCGGCTCCGCCCGTGCAGGAACTGCACTAGCTTCGACTGCCCGCCTTCGTCGAGGCGTTTTTCGCCGTGGGCGATGAACAGGACCTCGATGGCCCGATCGAAATGATCCAGCCCGTGATAGAGGTAATCGGCGATGTACTGCACGGCCGCTCCGGAGGTCTTCCGCTTCTCGTAGACCTCCTCGGCCGCCTGGCGGAAGTCCTTCTCCTTCTCTGCCCAGTAGTAGCTGTTGTGGCGATAGTACATCGCGCGGTTGCGTGACTGGCGGGAATCGAGGTCCCAGCGGAGCTCCGTCACGACGATCTTCAGGAGCCGCTCTTCCAGCCCGGCGTCGAGCTGCTTGGCTTCCGTGCGCCACTGGCCGAGCCGCCAACCATGCTGATTCCAACCGTCCTCGTAGCTGTAGCGGAGCCAGGCGGGCTCGCCTTCGAGCCGTTCCACCAGAAACGCCAGGCCGTCGCGGGCTCCGGCCAGTTCGTGCAGCGTTTCGGCCACCCGGCTGACGATCGACTGGTAGTTGTTCGTCTGCCGCTTGAGCACTTCCGGCAGCCGCTTGAAGGCAAACGCCCGCAGGTCGTCGACGTGGCCTGCGAGCTTCTTGTCGCGGGCGACGCGGTAGACGTCGCACAGCCGGTTGACCAGGTTGTAGCGGTGGTTGTAGTCGGGCGTGTCCAGCTCGTCCTGGATCTTGCGCTGGACCACTCGGTAGAGTTCCAGGCCGCTGCCCAGCGACACGCCGCCGTCGGTGGCGATCGCGCTCTGGTAGAGTTGATAGAGTCGCTGTCTGAGCCAGTAGGTCTGCTGCTGATTGACGGGATGTTTGAGCTGTCCGAAGAGGACGTTCTCGCCCCGCGCGTGGTGCCCGCGCGATTCGAGGTAAGAGACGAACGAACCCAGCGCATCGTTGGCATGGGCGGGCAGCACGCCACCTTGGGCGGCCTGGTACTCGTCGAGCACTGCCTGCAACAGGTCGATGGCTTCATCCTGCCGGCCGTAATTCCACAGGCAGTTCGCTTGGGCGTGGCCGATGTGCATCCGGTCCAGGGTGCCCGCGGCGGCGCCGTCGTGCAGGGCCACCAACTGGCGGATCTGCTCCTCGGCGAGTTTCGGCTGGGTGATCCTGCCCAGGCCGGCCAGCAGGTCGGCCATCAGCCGGGGCTCGCCCGGCGACCAACCTAACGGTCGGTGCCCCTCGCCCTTGAAGGCCCGCCGCAGCGCGGCCAGGGCCTTGTCGACGTGCGGGCCGGGCTGATTGAGGACCTCCGCGGCCCGACGTTCAACGATGGCTTCCAGCAGGTCCAACGCCCGCTGATCGACGGTCGTCTTGGCTCGCGCGCGGACCTTGCCGATCTGCTCGACGATCGAGTCTACGGTCGCCTCGTCGCGGATTTCCGAGAACACCGAGTCCATGCCTTGCAGGAAGGGATAGACCTTGGCGGCGGTGTGTCCGACCACGGCGTCGGCCAGGCCCGTCAGCAGGCGGAAATCCCGCGTGGCCTGGTAGAACTCCCGCAGTCGCCAGAGGTGGTCCTGTGGAGAGCCCGACTTGCGGAACAGGGCGGCGAAGGCCCGCAGAACGTCCTTGTCCAACTCGGGGGGCAATTGCCGGGTACCCTCTGGCTGGCGACGCTGCCAAGGTTGCAGCTTGGCGGAAATCCAGTTGCTCAGCCGCCATTCCTCCATGGCTTTGAAGACGGCGATCAGGGCCTCTTCGTGCTGCTCGCTGCGGTCGAGGACCATGTACCAGGCGGCCAGGGTGCGATACTGGCTGGGTGCAAGCTCGTCGTCGGCCTCGACCGCTTCAAGAAGCGTGACGGCCTCGGCGATCTGGCCCTGCTCGGCCAGCAGGTAGCCCAGCGAGACCCGCCAGAAGTTGTCGGGATCGTCGACTCGGACCCACTGCTTCAGGTCCTCCGCCAGCTCCTTGGGGCGATCCAGGGCCACCAGCAGTTGATACTTGGAGTACTTCCAGCCGGGGGCACCCGCTTGCGGGTCCTTGGGATCTTGCTGCGCGATCGCCTGGTCGACGTAGCCCAAGAGCCGGTCGATCAATTCCGGCTTGGCGCGGGCACCGACCGAAGGTTGGTCGCGGGCGGCCAGGTTGGCCAGCGTGATCAGGTGCCGGCTTCGCAGTATCTCATCGAGCTGCTGCTGAAGGTCGGGTTCTGTGTCGGCTGAGAGGGGCTTTGGCGGCTTGGGACCGAGCAACTCCCAGCACTCCTGTTCTATCGTGTCGAGGTTCTGCCCCAGCAGCGTCTCCAGGTACAACCGTTCGACGTTGATCCACTGCGCCAGGGCCTGGGGATGTTCCCCCCGGGCTTTGCGCAGGCGATCGGCGAACTCTTCTCGTGCCAGCCTCAGGTTCTCCTCTTGCTTGGCTCGCAGCTCCGTCCGCGAGAGTTCTTCCTGATGCTCCACTTTCGCCATCCGGGCGTCGTAGCGGGCCTGGACTTGTGCGTCGGTGAGCCGGTAGAGCGCCTGTACCTGGGCCAGCAGCCGCTGGGCCGGCGGGGTACCCGCTTCGGGTCCGGCGTCGGAGAGCTTCTCCAGCAGGCCGAACGCCTCGTCCTCGTGCTCCGCCGACCACGGCTGGCCCAGCAGGGCATTAAACAGTTGAGTGGCGTAGAATGCGTGATACTTCTTGGGCCCTTCCTGCAACTGCTTTCGCAGGAAAGCCAGATGCTCCTCGGCGCTGAGCCGGCCCGAAAGGATTCGCACCAGCGGCTGGGCGAGCTGATGCTTGATCTCGGGATCGGATTCGGCCGACCAGCGGGTTTGCAGTCCGGTGGCGATCCGCCTCCACACGTCCGCCTCGACGGCCGGATCGTTCGGCCAGATCCAATTCACCAGCCGGTCGATCTCGGCCGGCTTCAGCGAGCCGATCTCGGCCGCCAACGTGCCGACGAATCGCTGGCGGAGCTGGCGGCACTGGTCGCTCTGCTGGAACTGACCATGGCCCATGATCTGTGTGGCAAGGTTGGATTGCGTCTCCTGCCGCCAGAAGAACCAGGCAGTCTCCGCCAGCGGATCGAGCCACTGTTGGTCGATCCGGTTGGTGTGCATCCCGTATCCCTGACCCAAGGCCTGGAAGGCGGCCGCCTGGAGCCGCTGAGCTACGCCCGGCGGCAATTTCCCAGCCTGCCGACCTTCCTTCAGCCACGCGGCCATCAGCGCATTTGCCTTGTCGATCTGGTTAGTCCGCATCAGGGCACTCAGATACTCCTGGTAGGCGGTCAGCGGCTCCGGCCTCCGCTCGACCCAGCGAGCCAGGTAGTCGGCCATCTCCGGCCAGCGCCCCTGATTCTGCAACAACTGGGTGTAGGTCCGCCGCAGGCTGTCCTCCTCGTAAGACTGCCACTTGGCCTCGTCGGTGATTACCCGACCAAGCCAGGCGTAAGCAGCGTCGTATTCGCCCACGTTGGCCAATGCCTGGGCGTATTGTTGCTGCGAATGTGAATCATGTGGATACTCCTTGGCCAACTCCGCTTGCAGTTGCAGGGCCTCGGCCGGCTGCCCTGCCTGTTGCAGATAGTTCACCCGGTTCTGAGCCCAGCGCTTCATGGCGAGCAGATACTCCGGCTGGCGCCCGTAGATGTGCTTCAGGGCGTCCAGGACCGCGAGCATTTCATTGGCTTCCAGCACGCCGGAGCCCTGCCCCACGAGATAATCGGCCAGATAGAGCTCCTCCGAATCGCCCGCTTGCGGCTTAGCAAGCCGCGCCGCCTCCTCGAGGACCCGCTGCCTCAGCTCCTCACGGCGCCGGCTGGCGTTGAGGATGGCGCTGCGGACCCAGCGGAACCCCGGCTTGTCGCCGGCGAGCTTTTCGGCCTGTTTGAGATGCTCCAGCACCCGCGGCCACTGCTGGCTGTCGCAGAAGTGCAGCAGCAGTGTCATCTGGTCGTCGAAGGTGGCTTTGCCCTGGGAGAAAGCCCGTTTGGCGTCGACGAGCTTCACCTGCGGCTCACCGAGAAATTGAATTCTCTCGCGACCGGCCAGTTGCTCCTTGACCTGCTGGTCGAATGCGTCGGCAGCGACCAATTGGAGCTTCTCCGTGGTCGCCGAGGTCCGACGGCCCTCTTTGTCGAGGGTCTGGCTGCGGCCTGCCCACCAACTCCCTGCGACCTCGACAAACTGGTCGAACTTCGTGGTTGCCGTGGGTTTGCCGTCCTGCCGGTTTTCGATCGAAAGGACGACCTTTCGGGCGGTGTCAACCAGGATGTGGATCTCGGCGTCCGGGCTCTGAGGATGCTTGAGTACCAGTAGTGTCTGCCCGTCGGCCTGCGGCTTCAGCTCCACCGTGTAGTTCTGGTAGGTGCGGTCAAGCGGTGTGAGCAGATGGCCGGGCAGTCCCAGCGGCGGCTTGGCCAGGTCCAGCGGCGTCGACTTTCGCAGCCGTCCGAGCTGGAAGGCCTTCGAGAACACGCCTCGCTGTTGCCGGTCGCACCACTGCACGGTGGTTTGCGACCCAGAGCCGCCGGAACGGACGAGCCAGGCGGCCGGCGAGACCAACTCGAGGGTCTGGGAGCGGGACGTCAGCTCGTTCCAGCGGGGGTCGAAGCCTTCGATTTCTCGGTCGATCCGCAGCCCACCTTGTAGTCCGGCAAGCTGCCCGGTACGCAGCAGGCCCTGGGCCAACTCCCGTGCCGGGGCAGGCCAAGGCTTCTCGGGCTCAAACGGTTTTTCCTTCTCCGGGGCCGGCGGCAGATATGGAAAGAGCGTCCCTAGCCAAGAGGTGTATTGCCCCGGCCAGGGCTGACGGGGCTTCCAGCCGCCGCCAATATAGCCGGAAATGGGTTTGTAGGAGGATATACGGCGGGCGCGTGCACCGGCTGTGATCTCCGAACCCATGTCGTACCGCCCCGCCGCAAGGAAAGGAGCGGCGGAAGGGCGCGAAGCGGGCGCCGCCAGTTCGGACTCCTCGAGGCGATCGCCCACCAGCATGCGGTAGCTTTCGTCCATCGGCTCGCCGGCCAATTCCTGCAGCTTCAGGTCCCGGTCACCCAAGGAGTCGAGGCCCTCCTCAAATTCGCCTCCGAGCGCTTTTTCCTTGTCGGCGGCGAACAGGTCTTCACCGGGCAGCGCAAACCGCCCATTCAGATCGCCGTCCCGCGTTCCCTGGCCGCCCGAATAATCCATGTCGGGGGAGGCCAGTCCGGACCTGGACATGGGCCCACTCATGGCCCGATTCTCGGCGAGCCACAATCTATCGCCGCCGCCGTATTCATACTCGCCGCCGGCCATGCCGCCACGGCGACCGAGATACTTGTTGTAGGAGACGCGGCCGCCGCCGGGCTGTGGCTGGAAGACGCGGATGTCGCGTCCTAGGCCCATGAGTTCCCGCAGCACGCTCCGCCGCAGGCCCAGCCGCCAGTCGCCGGCCCGGCGCATCTGCTGCTGCACGAGCTCGTAGTCGACCTTGTCGGTGCCTTCGGCGAAGAATTTCTCCGCGTCGCGCATCTGGAAGCGGCGTTTTACCTTGAATCGTTCCCGGTCCGCATCGCTCTCCAGGACCAGCAGCGAGGTGTAAGGCGTGATGATGTTGTACTCTTCGGAAAGCGCAATAATCTCGTCCTTGATCGCCGCAGAGGCCCCCTGCTCAAGCAGCGCGTCCAGGTGCATCCGCGCCCAAAGCCGGGGGATGAACGAGTTGCCCTGCTCGGCATCGGCGAGCGAGACGCGGGCCTGGAAACGGACCGGCTGGTTGCCTTGCATGCCGGTGACAATCACTTCACCCTGCTGGTCACGGCCTTCCGGCAGATACCGCCCCAAGAGGATCTGCTGCGTGCCGGCCGCCAGATTGGGCAGTTCTCCCGGATAGACCCGGGCGGAGCGGATTCCCGTGAACTGCACCTTTAAGTCTCGGATAGTGGGCTTGGTAACCTCGCCCAAGAGTTCCAAGGCCACGGCCTGCGGGGTCCGCTCGCCGGTGATCTGACGGACCGAGCCGCCGCCGAGCGAGGCAATCGCCTTGAGCACCATCGGCTCAAAGCTGCTGCTGACGGCCACCGCATGGCACGAGGCGGATTTTCCTTCTTCTTGATAGAGGAGCTTCAGCCGTTTGGCGAAGGCGACCGGATCGGCGTCGCCGGTGGTGACGATCCCGTCGCCGACGTAGATTACCCGGGTGTTGGGCCCGCACTGCTTAAGCGCCGAGGCGAAGGCCTTGTCCAGATCGGTCCAGCCGAGCGACACCCGGCCGGCAAGCAGGTCGCGTGCCGCCTGGACGTTCTTCTCGTCGGCCGGCACCGGGCTCTTGAAGGCCCAGTCGCAGCCCACGTCGCAGCAGGCCAGGTTGATCTTGTCCTCGCGCGTAAGCGCCCCGAGCAGCGACGCGATGAAGGCAGACTGCACCTCCCGCCCGCCGGCGTCGATCGAGCCGGAGGTGTCGGCCAGGATCAGCAGCTCCAGGGGCTTGCTGTCGGGCAGGACCTCGCGTTGCCACTCGCCCTCGGGTGCCGGCGACAGACCGGCTGTCCCTGCCGCCGGAGGCGTCAGGAGCAGCATGAAATAGCCGTCCTCCCCACGGCGATGCGGGATCAAGACCACGTTGGACTGGTCGCCTGCCAGTTCGACCACGACCTCGAAATCGCGGGTGGGGGTATACTCCTGGGCGGCGAACTCGACGTGGGCCGAGTGCTGCGTGGTGTCGATCCGCGTTGGGTGCGTGGGCGAAGTCACGCTGCGAAGCGGCATCACCGAGCTGAGCTTCACGTCGATCGCCAGCTCCCGCAGCGGGTGTTGCTTCAGCAGCTCGCTCTGCAAGGCGTAGCTATAGCGGTAGCCATTGCCTCGCAGCGGCAGCACCTGCGTGTAAGTGATCTTGATCCGCTTTTCGCTGTGGGCCTCGATGGGGAACACCCGGGCCTTGAAGATGTTTCCGCCGGTCCATTCCAGCAGGCCCGGGTCACGCCGCTCGCGGAGGATGGTCTCGTAGATCTCCCGGGCCCGCTGCTTCTCCACCACGTCGGCCTCGACCAGCTCATTGCCGATCCACATGCCGAACCCGGAGATCGAGGCGTCCTGCGGCAGGGGGAAGTAGAACACGCCTTCCAGCCGGTCCTTGGTGTGGTTGGCGAACGACTCCTCGATCACCGTTCGGGCGATCTGGTCGCGGATCTCGACCGACACCTTGTGGTAGCCGACCGTCAGGGGAACGTCGCGCCCCTCGACCTTGGCCACCAGCGAGCCGATCGACTCGTTGGCGGTCGCCCCCTCGAACCCTTGTAGCCACAGGGGTGCCTTCTCCAGCCGGACGAGCTTCTGCTGGTCGAGCCGGTAGATCTCCTTGCCCTTGATCTGGATCTTCTGTTGGCCCGGACCGAGCAATTCCACGGGGGCGTTGGGGTCGGCGGCCACCTGGATCACACCATCGAACAGGCGGAGCTGGCTGGGCTTGACCACCTCTACCAGCGACTCCGGCCCCAGCGTCACGTTGGTCTCTTTCACCAGCCGCAGGGCCACCGCATTGGCGCCGCGAACGTCGGTCCGCACCCAGTCGCCGGGCTTCAGCAGCATGTGCGCGGCAACCGGCGTCCACCGGCGGTGCATCACCGGCTTGACCGAGACGATCCCTTGCACGTCGGTCACCTTGCCGACGCGGCCGTCCTCGGTCAGCGTGTCGCCCACGATGAACAGGCTATCGTCGACCGGCTTGTCGACCTCCAGCACGTCCAGGGTAGTGATCGGCCGCACGCGACCGTCACGTCGCGTCGTGGTCTCCACCGTCCGCAGCATGCGGGTGCGGGTGTCGACCAAAGCTTCGATCCTCAGCTCGCCGTCGGCTGCCGCGACTTCCATGCGGTAGACGTCGCATGTACGACCGTCACGCTCGACCTTTTCCGCGGGGCGGGCGCCCAGCAGCCCCTGGCGATCTCCCTCGGCGGGCAGATCCAGCAGTGCCAGCAGATCGAGCCCTGAGCGGTCCTCGCGGAAATAGGGCGACGGTCCCGGGGCCGCCCGGTTGGCCTTCTCGTCGACCAGCCACAGCCGCTTTCCGTGGGCGATGGTGTACGTGCCGTCCGCGTGATTCCAGCGGAGTTGACTCGGTTGGTCGGCCTGCTCCGGCCGCCTGACCCAAAGCTCGCCGGCCTTGCCGTCGCGGGTGATCTTCAAGTGCACCACGTCGGCCTGGGCCACGTTCTCCAGCACCTTGCCGAACTGCGAGGCCTCGCCGCCGGTGTCGGCCGGCCAAAAACAAGTAACCACGATGACCGCCGCCGCGGCGGCCGCCGCCAGGCCACGCATTGCCATGACAAACATGCGCCGTCTCCTTATCGGAAGTTGGGTTTGCCGAGAGAATTCGGCCGCAAAAGCCTGGGCAGAAACCTCGCGCAGCCGGGCGAGGAACTCACGATCGGGAGGGGCCGCGTCCGTATCGAGCGATCCCAGCAACGCCGCCAGCCGCTGTTCATCCCAATGTTCGTTTTCGCCGTTCATGGTGTTCTTCCCGCTGCCGCGTCAGGGCAGCGTGCCGACGTCTTCGCAAAGGCCCGCCGAAACGCCCGGCGCGCCCGGGCCAGCCTCGAACGGACCGCCGTCGAGGAGCTGTTCTCTTGCTCGGCGATCTGTTCCACCGTAGTTCCGTCGAAGTACCTGGCGATCAACAGGGTCTCGTATGGGGCCGACAATTCGGCCAGGGCCGCCCGAACCAGCCAGGAGAGCTCGGCAGCGGCCGACGCCTCGGGCGGGGCGGATTGACGGTTTTCCAGCCAGCGGACGATCTGCTCTCTGCCCGCGGCCCAGCAGTGCCCCCGCCGCCCGTCCACGTTCTTCAGCCGCCCGCTGCGACTTTCTCTGCGGAAGTGCATCGCCACGTGGTTTCGGACGATGCCGCTCAACCACGCCCAGAGCGAGCCGCGGGAAGCGTCGTACTTGCCGGCGGTCCGGGCGGCGGCCAGGAAGGTTTCCTGGACGACGTCGGCCACGTCGGCCGAGGCGGGTCCCATCAGACGCGCAGCCAACCGCCACACCCGCTCGGCATACATCTCGTAGAGTGCGTGCCAAGCTTCGGCTTTGCCCGCCCGCAACCCCCGGGCTATCTGTGCTTCGTGCTGGTCACTCATGAGCGCGCTGCTATAAGATTACTTTGCGCTTGGCGCCGGAAGTGTGTCGGGCCGAACCCGGAGAATGTCGGGATTTCCCGATTCGGCGGCACCGGCCGCTGCCATAACTTGGGGGATGGCGCCTCCCACTTTGGGGGCAAGAACCTCTCTTCCACCGCCGTTTTTGACGTTCGGCCGGCGGGAAGGTTCCCTTTCGGCGCCGCCATCAGGAGGTCAGTGCCACCGTGTCTGACAAGCTCTCATGGCAACTTGGCCTTGGGGTGGCTGGGGTCGAGCGAATCGAGCCCCCAGATGAACCTGCTCACGCCTGCAACAATCTTGCAAACGGCCCCCGCTATCGGGGGCTGCTACAAAAGGGGCTGGGGCGACCTTGTAGACTACTCGGACGTTTTCGGTGCCGATCTCGATCCGTTTGACC
>Ga0315291_10002058_pt1 | contig 26592 bp, 25 predicted proteins | sample YL17G12_20_MG_FD_203070 | JGI IMG/M metagenome (GOLD analysis project Ga0315291, IMG submission 203070) | Sediment microbial communities from Yellowstone Lake, YNP, Wyoming, USA - YL17G12_20 | ecosystem: Environmental > Aquatic > Freshwater > Lake > Sediment | place: USA: Wyoming | collected...
ATTCACTTGGCGCTGAAGGATAAGAGCATTCTTGAAGCTCTTCAACGCGATCTTAAATCAACGAACAAAATAGGTTTTTACGAATATAATACCCCTTTTAAAAAGAATACGAAATCTGCGATGTTGCGCATGGGGTCTACACAAATCTGTGCCGATCTCATAAAACATGGTTTCTTACAAATAAAAGCCGGCAATGCTGTCCCCATTGGAAAAATTCCACACAAGAACGATTTCTTGCGCGGCTATCTAGACGGGGACGGTTCTTGTTATCGGGTGCGCAGGAAAAAGACAAAAATCGCGTATAAATTGATGTGGTGCTGCCAGTACAAGATTATTTTGGTAAAATTCTTGCACATCCTACGCCATGCGGGTTTTAGGATAACTAAGAAATCCTTAGCAAAACAAGGTATATATTACTTGAACATAAGTGGATGTGTGAATGCTACAAAAATAATGAGTTGGCTCTGCGAGCACGAGTCGTTCGGCCTCAAGAGGAAACGCCCCTGGCTATGTCCTTCAGCATAAAATTTCCCACGGACGCACCTGATAAACTCATCTACGAAATTTTGGAAGGTGTCTATTATCAGTTCAATAAGAGCGCCAATGCCTGGATCAGGCTGGACGGCTATACGGCCATCGGCCTCGCCACGCCGGCCGATAACGGGCTCATGGATAGGGTGGACTTCAAGAAGCTGAAGGGCCTTATCGTCCCGCCTCCCGTCATCAAGCTCAAGCCCGATGGGTGCTCGGTGGAGCTCGATTCGGGGATCATCGACCTGAAGTCGCTGGACAACTTCCTGCAGATCGAGACCAGTCTTGACCTGGTAGGCCCTGATGGCGTTAAGACGGCAGTCGAATGGAACGTCGTCAAGGATGTCTATGGCATCGATTTCAGCCTGGACATAGAGGAGCTCCTCAAGGAAGTAGAAAAGCGCGGAAACCTGACGGTCAGACAGAAGACGGGAGATGCCGGAAAGAAGGGAGAGACAGGGTACGACGGAATCGACCAGCTTGACACAGGGCCCATCGGGGAAATAGGAGCCAGCGGAAAGAATGCGCCTTTTACCGGGGCCGTGACGGAAGACCCGGTCCCTACGGAGCGCTCCGGAGACAAGAATCTCGCCATCGTGGACGTGACCGCCTTGGAAGGCGACAAGGAAGGGAAGCTCGTCCTGACGCGGGCCAACGTAGGGAACCCGACAGCCTGCCCAAACGAAGTGGTCCCGATCGACAAGAAGAGCCCGTGGGTCGTCGTCCTGGACGGCTCACCCACGGACATCACCTTCCTGCGGGAAAAGAGCCCTGACTGCAAGTATAGCTGCCGCGTCTGCGTCAAGCTCAAGTTCCTTTACATCGACGCCATCCTCCAATCCATCGACCAGCGCTTCCAGGAGCTCGTCTACGAGCTCAAGCGCCAGAAGGAAGAGATCGTCAAGGCCTGGCTCAACAGGATGATCACGCTCTTCAACCAGCAAAAGGCGGCCATCTGCTGCGCGCTGGAGAACTACACGACCCGTGCCAGAAACGCCAGGGCCCGCGAGAGGGTCGAAGGTATAGCCGTCGGCGCAGCCGGGAACAATCTCAGGGTCGTCCTGGGTGGCCTGGACGACGCCAAGCAGGTCAACTACGACGCTCTGGACAAGAACTGCCTCGTCCCCGGCACCGCCACGATGCACGACCCTGCGGAATGCAGGGAATGCGCGGTCGAGTTCATCATAAACGGCAAGAAGAACCTGACGCCCGAGACAGCCGTAGTGGGTACGCTTCCGGCTGGATGTTATACCATCCAGATCACTAACTGCTGCGTGAATAAGACGCTTAACACGGGCCGCTACACTGGCCGAGCCGCCATCCAGTACGGCAAGACTACGGAATACTTCCCGGACTTCGGGGACTTCAACAACAACGCCGATGCCGCGTCGGCCTATGTCGGCCTTACGCTGACCTTCAATCATCCTGGTGGACCCGTCAAGATGTGGGTGGATGATGCCTTCGGCAACGACAACTCTGGCGAGGTCATCATCTGCGCCAAGCAGTCCCGTTGCTTCGAGCAGCCCACGGAACTCATCCTGACGTCTGGCCATACCGTCGAAGACATTATCGACGTCTATATGGACGGCACCGCGCCGGAAAACCAGCTGGGAGCTGGCCTGCCCTATCTCGGATCGCTGGATGCCGCGACGAACTACTCCCTAGGGAAGGAAAAGGGCGGCGGAGCACCCTGCGTCCCGGCTGATCCGAACTGCGACGAATCGGGCCCGAATCTCACCTACGGCCCGATCATGAACCGGAACGAGATGTTCGTGTTCTTCTACGACGGGTCTGACGGGCTGTCCATGTTCATCGTAATGAACAAGAAGAACGTGGACCAGCAGAAGTCCATCAGCCTCCAGATCTCAATCGACGGCAACGACCAGCCGGTCAACATCCTGGCGCTCAACGACGCAGGGGAGCTTACGAAGCTCAGCAACAAGTTTACCGGGGAGTGGGTCTACAGCGATACCCTCATAACGGTCCACGGCAGGGGCGGCGCCTTGGGATTCCTCCAGCAGGTCAATCCGGCCTGGGAGATCAAGATCAAGTTCCTGGACCTCGGCTACATGCAGCGCCTGCGGTATGCCTCGAGCGACGGGTCAGTCGTCACCCTGGCCCAGACGGACGTCTACGAAGGCGACATGGACGCCCTCCCGCCGGGCACAGCTGGGATCGGCGACTCCCTCAAGAATAATACCTTCATCTTCCGGAAGAGCGGTCCCGGATGCTTCATGCCTGCCAGCCAGGTGGATTGGTACATCCGCGGCCTCCGGATCAATGCCTGCTGCTCCGCGGTGGTCGAATTCATGGGCGCTCCCTGGGCCATCATCAAGCGGTCGATCGGGCCTGACGGATCGTGCGGCGGCGGCGAGAGCGCCACGACGGAATGCATCGCGAAGTTCCTCAACGAACGCGGTCATCCCAGTCTCGCCTGGCCGGTACTGATGCCTTCCCGAGAGGGCATTGGCGTCCCGACTTCCGGATACGTCGAATTCGTCGAAGACGCCGTCCTGGAAAGCCAGTTCCTGGCCATGCTCCAGGCTGGACAGGTCACCTTCTACCACGGGGACCTCGCAGAACATCAGGTCATCCTCTTCCCCCGCATCTTCTGATGATGCCATTCACCCACGGAATCATTGCCGTGAGCCCGTCAGGCGAGGTCGTCCATTTCGCGGGCTACGTAAAGCAACCAACAACTGCCGATTTCGTCGCCCTCCAGATCGAACTAGATGAGGATTCAGACTTCGGCCTTGTCGGGAAGCGAGGAGGATATAAGCTGATCGAGGCCCCGAAGAGAATCGTAGAAGAGTATCTGGGGATGCTTCCCGAGGATCTGTAAAACAGCCGGATGACGTAAATAGCCTATGCTTCCTCTCAGAGAGGCTCAATTCTGCGGTCTAGTTCGTGCGCCGGACTGGCAGGCCTGGCTCGGGGAACACGTACCGGACCTGCTGGAGGACTTGCGTACCTTTCTCAAGTCCGGGAAGGGATGCCGCGCCAACAAGGAGAAGATGCTGGCCATCCGGGAGGTCATCTACAGTAAGGGCCTCGGCGACAAGTTCGAGCAGTTCGTCGTCCATAGGTATCCGCTCCTTGTAGCACGCACGGACCAGCAGGCGCCCGCATGTACCCGGCGCCAACCGAAACAGGACACGCTCCCCGTCCTCCCGATCCCATTAGCTTCCCGGAATCCAAAACTTAATAAGCACAGCGTATTCAAGGTCTATAGGCCCGACCTTTTGAGTTTCCCACATAAGCTTATCATCCAACATCAAAATAGGGTTGAATTACAGAAGCAGGTCGCCGACTTCACAAAGAGGATGGCTGGCGTCAGCGTCGTATACATAGACGATACGGCCTACATCGAGTACCTCCTGCCCAAGTTCGCAGACGTAGCCTCGAAGCTCCCCGAGAAGATGTACGAGACGAAGATGTTTCAGAAGCCGGCATCTCACTAAAGCCTGTGTCCAGGAACTAGTAAATAGTAATAGAATTAAAATATCTACACAAATATAAAATATGGAATCTGTTCTGGACCAATTGACGCGTTATTCACCCAATAGCGAGTACTTCGCTATTCAGGGAACGTTTGAATCTAGCTACGGACTATCCCCGAATGGACGCTGGTACGGCGCCGTCATAGTCGAAGGAGCTCACGCACGCGGACGCGCCCGGGGAGGCATGCCGGTCAGGACGATCCTGGACGGGAACGATGCGATCCTGGCGCAGCGGGCCGCGAAGCACAGCGTCATCCTTGACGATGCGGATCCCAATCCGCTGGCCGAATGCGTATCGACCGGCGGAATGGCTGACTTCACCGGCGGAGGCGGGGTCAGGGACGAGTCCCACAACGACCCTTATGAGATGCCGATGGATCCGCGCGATCGGCATGCCCAGCGCCATGCGGATGGCCGGCCCGTCATCTTCACGCCTCCGTTTGGTCCGCCGGTGAGCGAGGACCCGGAAGAGAGCGCGTCTGGCTGGCGGCGCGTCAATTCGGGCGATGAAGGGAAGGGGGCTCTCGAGGATTCGATCATCCTCACGAAGAGCGATGGCCCCTCCATCAACGTTGCCGAGATCTCCGTGGACGACGCCGACGCCCTGGCCGTCGTCAGGTCCGCGATCTTCTCCAAGGAAGACCTGGATAAGTTTGACAACTCCGCCGGCGTCTTCAGCGGGCTCATCGATGAAGCGTCCTGGAAGCAAGCGCCTTATTGGCTCAGGGCTTACGCAAAGTTAATCTACCACAGACAACAGGAGTTTGAGTTCCCCTCGCTCGAGCAGGCGCTTGGCTCCCTCGGCCTTTCCGAGGTCCCGAAAGAAGGTCCGTAATGGAAACGACGGTGGACGTCAAGGAAGAGGTTGCCAAGCTTCAGACGGAAGCCAAAGAGCTCCTAAAGTTCCTGCTGGACCGCTACGTCCGCAACGAGGAGTTTGAGTTCAGCAAGGCCATGGAAGTCCCCGGCATGAACAAGGGCGACGTACCCATGGCCTTCGACAAGCTCGTCATCAGCAACTTCGCCATCGGATCGTCCGCACGCCCAGACGTCGTCCGCCTGAACAGGACCCGGATGGATTCCCTCCGGTCCATTGGCAAGATCGACTAATGCGCCTGAGCAGCCTCTACACGGAAAGCGTCTCCACCGGGGCCATCGCAGGCTGGTCGCGCACGCCATTCTTCGGCGAGAAGCGGCCGCGCCCCAAGAAGCACAAGTTCCTGACGCAGGTCAAGCAGCAGTTCCAATCCGGCGGCCCACAGCCACCTTACCAGGACAAGCCGCGGCAGAAGACCTTCCTAAACCGTCGCGCGAAAGTCTGCACAGACCAGTAAAATAGAATAGAATTCGCAAGTAAATAGGCTTACATGAGCCCAAAAATTCTGCTTACGCAGGTTCAGGCCAAATACGTAGAGCCTGAGACGTACGCCAGGCTCGGACATCCGCCCCAGCCGCACCAACCCAAGGACGCCTGGCAGTTCAGCGTCCTGGACTTCGTCCCGCACGTCAATCCGGTCAGTTATTTCTGTACGAGCGGCGAAGCCGTGATAAAGGCCAAGAAGCTCGAGCAAGACTTATGGCAGGCGGCTGCCGCGGCCCGGAAGTTCGTCAACGTCCTGACGAAGACGCGTGCGAAGCATAAGTACCTTGAGTTCCAGATAACGGGAGACAGATTTGCGGATGGCAGGCAGATGTCCATCGTGAAGACTAAGGATCCGCGCCCCAACCAGCGCCTCATCGCAAAACAGAAAACGCACTTCCACGCCTGAGCCGTATTTTAGTGGCATGATGATCAGCCTCGCATCAATAACAAGACTGCGGAGATGATCTATGCACAACAAGCTCTTGGTGAAATATGATGACGTGCTCAAAAAAGCGGGATTTATTCTGAAGCATGCAAAAACCGACGACATTGGCTATGACGTCCCAGTCGTCATGAATGATAAGCTCAAAATATCGCCGCACAAGGACTACTATATCGACTGGAAGGAACGGTGGTTTGACATCCCGCCGATGGGCATAGCCGAGGTTCCCTGCGGATTAGCCGTAAAGATTCCAGGAGCCGCATGGGGTAACATCAAGCCGCGGTCCAGCACTGGCTGGAAGCGTCACCTCGTGGTCTATGAGGGGGTCATCGATTCTGGCTTTACGGGCCCGCTTTTCGTCCTCGTCAAGAACCCAAATGCTGAGACAGTTAGGATTCGTGAATTCGAGAAGCTGGCCCAACTCATCCTGATTCCAAAGTTTTTGGTCTGGGAAGCAGAGGAAGATGTTCCCAATTCATGGGCATCCGACGGGAAACAAACATTCCCCGTCACAAAAAGAACGCCTCTAGTTGGCCATCCTATCGAGATTATCGGCGTCGATGAGCTTCCTAAGACAGAGAGATCAACTGACGGTTTCGGATCAACGGGACGATAACCATGAAAATAACCGATCAAGATAAGTACCTAGTGATGTACCTCAAGCTGTCCAACATACGCCGCAAGAGCGGCGTGGACTTCAAGGGGCCGTTCATCGGCGGGATTACGCAGACCCAGAGGCAGGCAGAAAACATAGTGAAGCGGATCATCTCGGAACAGCGCGGATTCGCCATCATACCCAAGATATTCCCTATCACCAACTGCTACGAGGATACGCATCTGCTCGCCGTCAAGGAATTTAGAAAGATGAAGGACGAGATCAAGGAAGCGGATGGCATCATTCACAGGAAGAACTGATGGCAACCCAGGGCGTCAAGATCCTGACGGTCGGCAAGCCATGGGACTTGCCGGTCATAGAGACGAAGGATGTACCCCACAAGGGCTGTAAGCTCTACACCGTCAAGCATATCGATGACGCCACGAACGTCCTGTCGACGATAGCCCAGTTCCAGCCGGATGTCATCCTCACCTCTACTTTCATCCCCGGCGCGCTCAATCTGTCCGCCTTCGAGATCCGGAAGAAGTGGATCAACGTCGACGTGAATGCCAAGATAGATGACGTCGTAAGGGTCATCGAAGAGTGCTACGCCGGCAGTGTCTGGGGTTCGCACGTCAACCAGAAATACAACCCGCTTATCTCCGTCTATACGCCGACCTACAACACAGGGGATTACTTGCGGGAGACTTATCAGTCCCTGAAGGATCAGACTTACAACAACTGGGAATGGGTCGTCGTCGACGACTGTTCATCGGATGGCACCTGGGAGAAGCTGCAGGAATTCGCAAAGGAAGACATCCGCGTCCGGCCCTATAGAAATGGAAAGCCCTGTGGCAAGATCGGCGGGATGAAGTGCATGGCCACGAGGCTGTGCAACGGCGAATATCTGGTCGAGCTGGACCACGACGACATGCTGATGGAAACTTGCCTTGACGAGGTGAAGAAGGGCTTCGAATCTGACCCGGAAGTCGGCATGGTCTACTCGAACTCGTTCAATTACTTCGAGAATGGACAGCCGCACCAGTTCATGGACGACTTCTGGAAGCCGCGGTACAGGTGGGTCGACTACCGCGGCAAGAAGCTACTGGAGTGCATTAACCCGGACATTTATGATAGGTTTGGCCCTCACTTCACCCAGCAGTTTGGCTGGTTCCTGACGGTCGGACCCAACCACGTCAGGACCTACAGAGCTCGTACATTCAGGGAGCTGGGCGGGTACAACCAGAACATTCCCGTCGCAGACGACTGGGACGTCTATGCCAAGTTCTTCCTGCGGTCGAAGTGCCTGCACATCGACAAGCCGCTTTACTACTACCGGTTCCGGGACAACTGGACGAATACGACGTTCACCAAGAACCTGTCCATTCAGCAGCACCTCGCGTATGGCCAGCAGTTCTACCTGCAGGAATTCGCCGTCGTCAACCACAACCGCCTGAATCCTGTCGTCAAGAAAGAGATCACGCTGACCATCGGCGTCTGCGGCATCCCCCAGCGCGTCCGGACGTCATACTCGGACGTCATTGAGGACCTGGTCAAGCAGGCGGAAGGCAAGTCCGTCGAGGTCCTGAGCATCCTGGACAACAAGGTCAGCAAGGTCGGCGAGAAGAGAAACCTGATCGTCAAGCAGGCCAAGGGCAAGTACATCTGCTTCGTGGACGATGACGACAGGGTGGAACCGGATTATGTCGATGCCATCCTGGACGCCATCAACAAGAACCCTGGCGTGGACGTCGTCGTGTTCGATACGGTCGTCCACGGATATGCCGGCGGCAAGGATAAGATCTGCAAGTACGGGAAAGAGTACCCCAATTCCAACAAGGATCCAGAGATCTTCCAGCGCATGCCGAACCATCTCATGGTCCACAGGACCGAGCTGGCCCGGCGCTGCGAGTTCAAGGAGATGCAGGTCGCCGAGGACGTCGACTGGTCCATCCGGATGAGGGAGCACGTCGATAAGCAGGCTCGGATCGAACGGGCGCTCTACCACTACAACTTCAGCGTCGAGAATACGACGCAGATCAGCTCCAGCGCCATGACGGCCCGGGATGTAAGCTATGTCGTACTGAAGGCCGTCAACAATCCGAGCCACAACTTCCTGGTCGAGCGCTGCCTGCGGTCGATCAAGATTAACGCCGCGAATTCGGAGACGATCCTCGTCGCCAATGGATGCGAGGTCACCGAGGCAGAACAGAAGCTCGCGGATAAAATCGTCAAGCTCGAGACGAACATCGGCTATGCTGCGGGGTGCAACCACGGCGCCGGATTTGCCAGCCGCCCGATGATCTGCTTCATGAACGACGACGCCGAATTCGTCGACGACTCCGTCCAGCGCCTGGCCAAGGCCGCCTCCGAGGGCTTCATCGCCGCCCCCTTCTGCAACCGAGCCAAGCCGCCTCAGGGCGACCTCCCGAGGGAAGCTACGCCATCGACCGACATCGATCCAGAAGCAGTCGTCGGCATCTGCATGATGATGACGACGGCCAATTTCTGGAAGATCGGCGGATTCGACACGCGCCTGCTGACGTACGAGGATGACGATTTCTGTGCCCGCGCCCGCACCCAGAAGATCAAATGCAAGGTCGTAGCCAGTACCTGGATCAATCACGAACGCCATGCGACGTTCCAGGCCCTTGGCAAGAACGTCTATGAAGTCATGGACACGAACCGACAGAAATATGAGAAGCTGCACCCGAGGATCAAGATCGTCTGCATCGCCAAGGACGAGGAAGCCTCGATCGAGGGCTACTTCCAGCAGTTCGGATCCGTGAGCCTGGACTGGCACATGCTGGACACCGGCTCCGGCGACAAGACGGTAGAGAAGGCCAGGAACATCGGCGTCCACTGTAGCCGCTTCGATGAGACGGGCATCGGACGCAACTTCGACTTCGCCACGGCCAGGAACATGGCGACCGACAAGTTCGCCAGCGAGGGCGACTGGGTCGTCATGATCGATCCGGACGAACGTCTAGACCAGCACACGATCGAGAACCTGCGGGAGTTCCTGGCGTCCACCGCCGCAGATATCGTGCTCTCGCCGCTCCAGGCCGTCTATCCGGACGGATCGATCCGCACATTCGTCCCGAAGCCTATCGCCTATCGGTGCAAGAAGAGCATTAGGTGGGCGTTCAAGGTTCACGAAAAGCTCATCGGTTCGCCCAACCAAGTCCTCGTCAAGAACGCGATGAATAGCCACATGATCGTCCTCCACGATCAGAAGAGGCGGACCGGCATCGAGGACTTCTACTCGAAGCTGATGGCCGCAGAGCCCTACTTCACGGACGCGGACTACAAGGCGAAAGTGCGGGCCGAGTGGCCTATCCTGGACTACGATAGGCTGGACGACGACCGGATCAAGAAGGTCTTCTGCGGGCCGCTGGTCAGCGTCGTCGTCCCGACATACGACCGGCCTGAGCTGCTCAAGAAGGCGGTCTATTCGATCCTCGCCCAGGACTACACGAACCTAGAAGTCATTATCGTCGGGGACAAGTGCCCATCGTTGAAAGTGGAAGACTGGATGGGCGTCTTGAGCACGCAGGTCCGCGCCTATAACCTGCCGACCAACCATGGGGCCGGCGGGGCTATACCACGTAATTACGGAATAATGCACGCGGCCGGACAGATCATTGCTTATCTTGACGACGATTGTATCTATACACCAGATCATTTGTCGTCTCTTTATGCAAAAATAAGTAGTGGGAATTTCAGCTATGCGCTTGGGTCCTTTAGGATGGTTGAACCAGACGGATCTAAATCCGTAGATATAATCTGCGACAAGCCAAGACTATATAGGGTGGATACATCAGCCGTGATGCACAAGAAATGGCTTGTGAGAAAATTTGGATTCTGGAAAGACAGGACCGAAGCTTCTTATAGCCATGACTTCGAGTTCGTTTCAAGGTGGAAAGATGAACCATGCGTCATATCTGACAAAATCACAATGATCTATACCAATACAGCCCATCAAGACCTGGATTTCATCAAGAATGCTTAAGAAATGCACAAAATGCTTGCTGAAGCTTGACATTGGCAAGTTTTATGAAGGGTACGCGTGCTGTAAGAAATGCCATGGTATTGCGACAAAGAGAAGCAGCAGGGCGTTTTTCGAGAGAAAAGCTGCACTCATCCGTTCGCTTGGCGGCAAGTGTAGATGTGGAAACACCCGATTCCATTCGTTGGTCATCCGGACGCGTAGCGGAATAAAATCGATCACTTGTAAAGCATGTCAAAGGAAGAACCACAAGGCTACCAAGAAATGCAACAAATGTGGCCGATCATTACGACTGACTCAGTTTCACAAGAAAGACGCCAGCAATGATGGCCGCGCCCCTACTTGCATCAAGTGCTCCCTAAAGTACGTTCACACTCGTGCACATATCAAGCACGTGCAATATGTCGCGGATAAGAATAGGCTACGCGGCACCATACTTCAATATTACGGAGATAAATGCGTTGTTTGTGGTGAAAAACATCCGGACTTCCTGGCCATTGATCATACCACTAGCAATGGTGGCGAGCAAAGGCGAAAACACAACATGCGCGGTTTGAGGTTGTATCGCTGGATCGTAAAAAACAGCTTTCCGAAAGATCTACGCTTATTGTGCCACAATTGCAATATAAAAATGCACTTCTCCGCACACCGTAGATCGGAATATCATGCACTTATGAAGGCGAATGTTATGTATCACTATGGTGATGGCAAGTGCGTTTGTTGTGGAGCTGACGACATGGATGTTTTGTCTGTTGATCATATTCATGGTAATGGCGCCGCAGACAGAAAGAAATGCGGAGGCGGCGGTAGTCACTTTTATCGTTTACTAATAAAGCGCCATTATCCTCCAGGTTATCAGGTCATGTGCTTCAACTGCAATTTTAGCAAGCACATACGAGGCACATGTTGTCATAACCTGGCCTAGATTCAGAATTATGGCACGAACCGGCGCATATGAATTCCGACTCGCGGCTAAAGCGGTGAACGGGGAGGTTCCCGGCAACGGCCTCCACCTTCACGAATTAGTCGAGCCGGGCGAATGGGCGTGGATCGACCTGCGTTCGGTAGGAGGCAACGGATGGGACCTTATCATCCGGTGTCCAGACTGCGGTTGCTTCGGGACATTGTGGCGGATCGATCGGGGACACGACATCGACGCGCAGGGCAACATCAGTCCGAGTGTCCTCGAAACGTGCCAACACAACTGTGGATTTCACACGATGCCGACGAAATTGTTGGGTTTCATGAATAAGAGACTCAATGCGTCGTAACCTGATCTACCACATCTATCCGACATGCCATCCCTGGGGCGGCGACATGTGGAGATGGAACGTCGACCAGCTCCGGAAGTCCTATAGCCAGTTCGATAGAATAGTCTTCTCGATCGCCCTGGACGAGAAGACGGAGACAGAAGAGGAAGTCAGGAAGCATCTCAACGTCAAGAGCGCCGAATTCCTAATCCGGGCGAATAAGCCGACCTGGGAGACTGAGACGCTCATCGAGAAGTTGGCGATGGTCCAGTCGATCCGGAATGACGAAATCACGTTCTACGGGCACACCAAGGGGTCGTCCCGCGAGCCATTCTATTGGGAGAACGTCAAGGCCTGGACAGGCGCCATGTACCTGTTCAACCTCGGAAACCAGAGTGTCATAGACAGCATACTGACTACGCATTCAGCCGTTGGTTGCTTCCAAACTGACTGGCCCAATCTTGGCGGATCGAACTGGCATTTTGCGGGCAACTTCTGGTGGGTGAATAACTTTGCCTTGTTCTGGCAGCGCAACTGGCGCGATGTTGAACAGACAAATCTGGGTGCCGAGGGTTATATTGGCAGACACATTCAGAAAAATGAGGCCGTCTGCCTCTATAGGACGGCAGTAGATCCCTATAAGACAAGGCTGGACGAGGCGGAATACAAGGCAGAATTCGAAAGAACCATAGGAAGAGGCCACCTGCCCCTGTGAACCTCCCCTACGTCGGCCATCCCGCCTATGCAGTCCACCTCCCGCTCCAGCATAACGTCGATGCGAGCTCCTGGTATGGGCACATCCCGTTCGCGAGGTGGCTGGTAGAGCGCACGAGACCCGGGAAGATAGTCGAGCTGGGCGTGTTCCAGGGCGGGTCCTACCTGGCGTTCTGCCAGGCCGTAAAATATTTGAGGCTTGCCGCGCGTTGCTGGGGAGTGGATACCTGGAAGGGAGACGCCTTTACCGGACCTTATGACGGAATCTTCCCCGTATTACTTTCGACACACCAGCAATACGCCGACTTCTCCCAGCTCTTACGCTGCACTTTTGATGCCGCGGCGTACCAGGTGCCGTCTGACATCGACATCCTTCACATCGACGGGCTTCATACCTATGATGCGGTGAAGCACGACTTTCGGGAGTGGGTCGGGAAGATGTCCAATCAGGGAATCGTACTGCTTCACGACACGAGAGTCGTCCATCCAGAATTCGGGGTTTCTCGCTTCTTTGAAGAGGCGAAGGTCATGCACCCGACGTTCGAATTCCATCATTGCGCTGGCCTGGGAGTAGTCGCCGTCGGGTCCCACGTTGACGTGCCCGAACTCTTTAGCGCAGGCGTCGAGCAGGCTCAGGAAATCCGGGATTTCTTTGCTGGCGGAGCAAAGGCTGCAGAAGAACCGACCCAGAAGGCCCAGAAGAAGTGAGAATCCCATCGAGCCCGGAGAAGCATACCCACCGCCGAAGGACCTGGTCACGTTGGTCGTGTAAGTAACAATGATCTGTCCCGTCGCCCCGGCACCACCCGAGTCGTTGCTTCCACCGGCACCTCCACCTCCACCACCGGGGGCAACACCGTCACTACCGCCAGCCGTGTTGTTCCCTCCCTTTCCGCCGTCACCACCACCCGCCAATCCGGTTCCGCCAGCCCCTCCGGTTGCTCCTACGTTATTTTGTCCAATATTTCCTGTCGCTTGATACGCGCCTTCTCCTCCACCCCCGCCGCCCTGATCGCTGGTGGTTGATCCATTTCCTCCAGCACCACCAGCGAAAATCGCACCGGCATCCCCAACAGATGCCACAACAGCGCCACCCGCGCCTCCCGTGGTAAGATTCGCAGGACAAGTTCCTCCAGCCGCTGTGCAGGCGACGGCGTCCTCTCCAGTAAACGTAGTCGGGTTTCCGTTGCTTTGGGACGCCGCAGCAACAGCAACCCCGACTGTGAATGTATATGATTTTCCCGGAATGACCCTGATTGCCGCCCTCTTCGAATAGGCTCCTCCCCCTCCACCTCCACCGGACCTCTTGGCTACTCCCGGACCATTCGAGCCCGCCGCCGCACCACCTTGGCATTCGACCTGAAGTGAGTACACCCCAAGCGGGATGGTGTACGCCGCAGTGGCACTGATCGTGAATGGAGACGCTCCAAGATTTGCCATAACTCAGCCTATGTGTACGTTATGATGACCTGAAGCAGACAAGCCGTTGCAGCCAAGTTATCTGCGCCGCTGCCCAGCCTATAAACCCTGATGTGCAGCAATTGCCCAGCAGCAGGAGAGCTTGCTGCTTGCTTAATCGTAATTGCCGCCGTAGCGGCAGAGATATTTATGTCTTTATCCGCGTTGTTTGCATCCGTCACTTCAACTCCCGCCGAGAAAGTCATATCAAACGGGTCGCCATCTGTGTAAGAGTTCGCCGAGCAACCCCACACCACACTGTTGGTTGATGCGTTTGCACAGGCCCATATAAATTTCGCGGTAATAGTTGCCGCCGCAGTATAGTTCGCTGGCAAATAACAGGTCCACTCAGCATACTTCTGTGCAGCCTGCACGAATTCCAAACACTGATAGTTCAACTTACTCGTAGTCAATTCGGTACGATTCGGTCCGGTGCATCCATTCGTTGTCGATGCCCATCCGCCAGCCGCTCCCAGAATAAATGACGATCCTTGTGTGAGACCTTGGAAGCCCTGCCGGCCCTGGACGCCCTGAGCGCCCTGGTAGCCTTGGAAGCCTTGATAACCCTGCTGGCCTTGCCGGCCCTGCCAGCCCTGCTGACCCTGCTGGCCTTGGCTACCCTGTAGGCCTTGCACGCCTTCGGCAGTTGGACCCTGCCAGCCCTGCGCACCTTGCTGGCCTTGCACGCCCTGTAGGCCTTGCACGCCTTCGGCAGTTGGACCCTGCCAGCCCTGCGCACCTTGCTGGCCTTGGAGTCCTTGCCAGCCCTGCTGGCCCTGAACGCCTTGTTGGCCTTGTTGTCCCTGCTGGCCCTGCTGGCCCTGCACACCCTGCAGGCCCTGAAGTCCTTGCCAGCCCTGCCAACCCTGCTGGCCCTGCTGGCCCTGCTGACCCTGCACACCCTGCTGGCCTTGCACACCCTGCAGGCCCTGAAGTCCTTGCCATCCTTGCTGACCTTGCTGGCCCTGCACACCCTGCTGGCCTTGCTGGCCCTGCTGGCCCTGAAGTCCTTGCCATCCTTGCTGACCTTGCTGGCCCTGCACACCCTGCTGGCCCTGCTGGCCCTGCTGGCCCTGTACACCCTGCAGGCCCTGCTGGCCATCGCCACCAGAACCCTGCCAGCCCTGCTGGCCTTGGCTACCCTGTAGGCCTTGCACGCCTTCGGCAGTAGGACCCTGCCAACCCTGTGCACCTTGCAGTCCTTGGAGTCCTTGCCAGCCTTGGCCACCCTGCTGACCTTGCTGGCCCTGAAGGCCCTGCTGGCCATCGCCACCAGAACCCTGCCAGCCCTGCTGGCCCTGCATGCCCTGTTGGCCCTGAAGGCCCTGCTGGCCATCGCCACCAGAACCCTGCCAGCCCTGCTGGCCCTGCATGCCCTGTTGACCCTGAAGGCCCTGCTGGCCATCGCCACCAGAACCCTGCCAGCCCTGCTGGCCCTGCATGCCCTGTTGGCCTTGCTGTCCCTGCTGGCCCTGAACGCCTTGAAGACCTTGGAATCCCTGTACGCCTTCGCCAACAGCGCCTTGCCAGCCCTGCTGGCCTTGCTGACCCTGTTGACCCTGTTGACCCTGCTGACCTTGAACACCCTGAAGGCCCTGGAGCCCTTGCCAGCCCTGCCAACCCTGCCAACCCTGACCACCTTGCTGGCCCTGCTGACCTTGGACGCCCTGTTGGCCCTGTTGGCCTTGTTGACCCTGCTGGCCCTGATAACCCTGCAGACCCTGGAGTCCTTGCCAACCCTGCTGACCCTGCTGACCTTGTTGGCCTTGCTGGCCCTGAATACCATCACCAACAGAGCCCTGCCAGCCCTGCTGGCCCTGAACACCCTGCCGGCCCTGAGTGCCCTGTTGGCCTTGCTGGCCCTGATAACCCTGTAGGCCCTGGAGGCCCTGCCAGCCCTGCTGGCCCTGCTGACCTTGTTGACCCTGCTGACCCTGGAGGCCTTGATAACCCTGAGTCCCTTCGCTTCCGGGACCCTGCCAACCCTGGCCGCCCTGCAGACCCTGCTGACCCTGGAAACCCTGCAGACCCTGTATGCCCTCTGCCGATGCTCCTTGCCAGCCCTGCTGACCCTGCCAGCCCTGCCAGCCCTGGCCGCCCTGCTGACCCTGTACACCCTGCTGGCCCTGCTGACCCTGGAATCCTTGATAACCCTGGAGTCCCTGCAGGCCTTGCCAACCCTGCTGCCCCTGTTGACCTTGCTGCCCTTGGACACCCTGCAGACCCTGAAGGCCTTGCCAGCCCTGCTGGCCCTGCTGACCTTGCTGCCCTTGGACGCCTTGCTGGCCCTGGAGTCCTTGCACGCCTTGCAGGCCCTGCTGACCTTGCTGGCCCTGAAGTCCTTGGAGCCCTTGCCAGCCTTGCCAGCCTTGCTGGCCCTGCTGACCTTGCTGACCCTGCTGGCCCTGAAGTCCTTGGAGCCCTTGCCAGCCTTGCCAGCCTTGCTGGCCCTGCTGACCTTGCTGACCCTGCTGACCTTGGACACCCTGCAGACCCTGAAGGCCTTGCCAGCCCTGCTGGCCCTGCTGACCTTGCTGACCCTGCTGGCCCTGAAGTCCTTGGAGCCCTTGCCAGCCTTGCCAGCCTTGCTGGCCCTGCCAGCCCTGCTGACCTTGTTGGCCCTGCCAGCCCTGCTGACCTTGAAGACCTTGCTGGCCCTGTACGCCTTGTAGACCCTGAAGACCTTGCCAACCCTGCTGACCTTGCTGACCTTGCTGGCCCTGTTGCCCCTGCCAGCCCTGGGCTCCCTGAGGTGGAATAATTCCGAAGGATGTCAGGATCCAGGACGCATGAGAACTGCCCTGGTAGACGAAGTGGGCTGCCCTAGCCGCAGCGCTCGAAGTGAAGGCAAGAACACGTACGACAATCCGGTCGGTAGTCAAGAGCGTAACCGGCGCCGCCACTACCCACTGAACGTCATATCTAGTAACGGCATTCGCCACGTTGTCGGTCGGGCCAGTCGTATCGATGACAGTCGTAATGCCAGTGATCGTGTCCCTCTTGCAGATCTCGTACTTGAAGTACGTGTCAGATCCAACCACGACGTAATGATAGCAGTGGAATACCCAGATACCGGCCGGGATCGTCAACTGACCAGGGACGGTCGCGACCGTAATATAGTTGTCAACCGGGACGCCATTCACGTCCGCGCTAGTCACGCTAACTGACTCATCAATCTCACCAGCCGCCGGCGGCAGACGAGATAGTTTCTCGTTATCGACGGTGAGGGTGACGTTTGCCCCTTCTCCTTCTATGTTGAGCGCCGATGCGTCAGACAGGGTTAGAGCACCGGCTGCCACGGATGCAATCGGGAATGTACTGTTGTTAGAGGCCGAATTAGTGACCTTCACCTTTTGGCGGGCAACCCAGAGATCAGTAAGGAAGCTGCCGCCATCGCCGCGGACGATCGTGTCAGGATTCGTATTGGCGAATGAGATCTGCGTTGAAGGACCAGTCTTTGGAGTGATTATGTCGCTGGCGCCGGTGTCGAAATAGAGGATCATGCCGGCGCTTGTGCCAGCATCGCCCTGAATGCCCTGTAGTCCTTGCCAACCCTGCAAACCTTGTTGGCCCTGCTGGCCTTGCTGACCCTGCTGGCCTTGATAACCCTGCCAACCCTGCCAACCTTGCTGGCCCTGAACGCCCTGTAGACCCTGCAGGCCCCCAAGACCCTGGTACCCTTGCTGGCCCTGCTGGCCTTGCTGACCCTGCTGGCCCTGAACGCCCTGTTGACCTTGCTGGCCCTGCTGGCCCTGCTGGCCCTGATAGCCCTGCCAGCCCTGATATCCTTGAAGGCCTTGAATTCCCTCTGTTGACGGACCCTGCCAGCCCTGCTGACCCTGCTGGCCCTGATATCCCTGAAGGCCCTGGATGCCCTCTGTTGACGGACCCTGCCAACCCTGCTGGCCCTGCTGGCCCTGCAGGCCTTGATAGCCTTGCTCACCACTAGGCGCTATGGCACCCTGCCAGCCCTGCCAGCCCTGCTGGCCCTGGTAACCCTGACCGCCGCTACCTTGCCAGCCCTGTTGACCTTGCTGACCCTGAAGACCCTGCTGACCCTGATAACCCTGGTAACCCTGACCACCTTGCTGGCCCTGCTGGCCCTGTTGACCCTGAAGACCCTGCCAGCCCTCAAGACCCTGCCAGCCCTGCTGGCCCTGCTGGCCTTGAACGCCTTGTAAGCCCTGAAGTCCCTGCCAGCCCTGCTGACCTTGTTGGCCCTGCTGACCCTGCTGACCCTGCTGGCCCTGGCCACCTTGTAAACCCTGGAGGCCCTGCCAGCCCTGTTGACCCTGCTGACCCTGCTGGCCCTGCTGGCCCTGGCCACCTTGTAAACCCTGGAGGCCCTGCCAGCCCTGCTGGCCCTGCCTGCCCTGCTGACCTTGCTGACCCTGCTGGCCTTGCTGGCCCTGGAGTCCTTGATTGCCCTGAAGGCCCTGGAGCCCTTGCCAACCCTGCTGACCCTGCTGGCCCTGCTGACCTTGCAGGCCCTGTAAACCCTGAAGGCCTTGAGTTCCTTCGCTTCCCGGACCCTGCCAACCCTGACCACCTTGCTGGCCCTGTTGACCCTGCTGGCCTTGGTAGCCCTGTTGGCCTTGCTGGCCTTGCTGACCTTGATAGCCCTGGAGGCCTTGTATGCCTTCCGTCGACGGGCCTTGCCAGCCTTGTAGGCCCTGCCAGCCCTGATAACCCTGGAGGCCTTGTATGCCTTCAGTCGACGGACCCTGCCAGCCTTGCTGACCCTGGAGACCCTGCAGGCCTTGGTAACCTTGCTCACCGCTTGGCGCTATGGGGCCCTGCCAGCCTTGCCAGCCTTGCTGACCCTGGTAGCCCTGACCGCCGCCGCCTTGCCAGCCCTGTTGACCCTGTTGGCCCTGTTGACCTTGTTGGCCTTGATAACCCTGGAGACCCTGCGAGCCCTCCAAGCCCTGCCAGCCCTGCTGGCCCTGCTGGCCCTGCCTACCTTGTTGACCCTGTTGACCTTGTTGACCTTGTTGGCCCTGCTGGCCCTGTTGACCTTGCAGACCCTGCAGGCCTTGCAGGCCCTGCCAGCCCTGGCTACCCTGCTGGCCCTGCCAACCTTGACCGCCCTGCTGGCCCTGTTGGCCCTGCTGGCCCTGACGGCCCTGCAGACCCTGAAGTCCCTGCCAACCCTGCCAGCCCTGTTGACCCTGCTGGCCTTGCTGGCCCTGCCTGCCTTGCTGGCCCTGCGTACCGGCATCACCCTGCCAGCCCTGACCGCCCTGCTGGCCTTGCTGGCCCTGCTGGCCTTGCTGGCCCTGCCTGCCTTGCTGGCCCTGCGTACCGGCATCACCCTGCCAGCCCTGACCGCCCTGCTGGCCTTGCTGGCCCTGCTGGCCTTGTCTACCCTGTTGACCCTGCTGGCCCTGCGTACCGGCATCACCCTGCCAGCCCTGCCAGCCCTGCTGACCTTGCTGGCCCTGCTGGCCTTGCTGGCCCTGAACGCCCTGAAGGCCGGGTTCGCCAAAACCCTGCCAGCCCTGTTGACCCTGCTGGCCTTGCTGACCCTGCCAGCCCTGCTGGCCCGCATCACCCTGGAGGCCTTGTAGGCCCGGATCTCCTGTCCCTTGCCAGCCTTGTGAACCCTGCCCACCCTGAAGCCCTTCTCCGCCCTGGGGGCCCTGATAGCCGGCTCCAATAGGCCCCTGGATTCCCTGCACGCCATCGACGCCGATGTTTCCGACACCCTGCCAACCCTGCCAGCCCTGCTGACCCTGCTGGCCCGGAGAGCTCTGATAACCCTGTAGGCCTTGGATGCCCTCAGTCACTGGGCCCTGCCAGCCCTGCCTGCCCTGCCAGCCGTCTCTGCCGACGTAGCCCTGGCCCTGATAACCTTGCTGTCCCTGGCGACCGATCGGCTGTTGGGGGATCGGCATTAACGGACTGGCCTTGGCCTCGTCGATGATGCTTGGGGGAAATAACACGAAGACATATTTTCCTATCGTTTTCGTCGTCTCGGGAGCAGGCTCTATTATCTCATCAGAAGACCACCAAAACCTGAACGGAGTCGGATGCGACGATACGACCGTGATGGACTGAATGCCGATAGAATGGTCGTGGGTAGAAATCCTGTGAATATAGTTGACCGGCACGATCTGAAGGGCAAATCCGTTCTTCGACCTGAGTCTTATCTGGATGGGATAAGAGCCGTCATTCGCAATGACGATACAGAGCGCCGGATTCGGTAAGAAATTAAGAGACTCCGTGGATGTTGATGTACCAGAAGAGAAATGTATCATCTGTGCCCTTTGCAAACTCTCTGATATATTTGAAGCGAGAAGGGAACAAGCCCAGATCAGATCCGTAAGAAAATATATCTTGTTCGGTTTTCTCTTTTCAGGGAGGGAGACATGCGGTACGTGAAGCTGCCGGTGCTGGCTCTGGCTTTCTTGATGGTGTCGGTCGTCGCCTTCGCCGCGGATGCCGTGACCGGGACGCCCGGAGCTGCGGCCACTGCGGTCGTCAGCATCTGGTCCAAGATCGGGATGGGAGCCCTCGGCGGCGCCATCGCGGCGATCGTCGGCTGGCTCAAGAACCGCGACATCGCCACGGACGTCCAGCAGCCGTTCGACGTCAAGTACATGGTCATCACTGCCGCGGTCGGGGCGATCCTCGGCGCGGTGGGTGCCTGGCTCGGCAAGGGCAGCGCACTTGATACGCTGACCTGGCTCGAGGCGTCCACGATGTGGGCGGCTATCGTGGCGTTCGGCGAGATGGTCCTGAAGGCCATCTTCCGGCAGGGTGCGCCCCGGATTAACGACATTATTGCCGTCTTCAAGAAGACCGGCGTAAACCCTACGACGCCACCGCAGAAGTAGTACTGGCGTTCATCCAGGGCAAGGCCCAGGGTAAGGACGTCACGGCACTCACGTACCTGTTCAAGGACGTGGTGACTCAAGCTTTTCCCAGACCCCCGGTGCCGGGGTCTGATGACTTGATGTTCCGCGAGATGCTGGTCAAAGTCTGGAACATGTTCCTGCTCCGCATATCGGATGCTCACCTGTCGGAGCAGGAGCTGGAAGAATTAGGCTCAGCCCTCAGAAGAGTATATATCATTTTCCAAAATTACAGGCTCAGAAAGCAGCAATATACAATTACCCAATGGTTGGATAAGCTCGTGGGTGCTGCAAAAGAAGTAGGAGTCTCACTATGAAGAAGCTTTTAGCAGCTTTGCTGGCCGTCTCCTGTTTCGGATGCGCCTGGACTGAGCAGGTGGCGACGGACTACATGGTTTCGGCGGCAGATGAAATCAACAAGACAGCCTTCGAAGGCAAGCTGCAGTATAAGTTGTGTTATTGCGACCGCAACAAGGACGTCAAGTGCTGGAGGCATCATGGCCTTTATTCTCCGGCTTCCAAATTGATTCACATCGCCCCCGAGTGGTACTGGGAGCCGTACTGGTACTTCCAGGGCGTCATCGCGCACGAGCTCATTCATGCCTACCTCGATCAGACGCATCAGGAGGCGAGCGAGTCGCACCCGCATAGCTGGCGGTTCCGACAGGAACGCGAGAGGGTCGCCCAGGCCATCGACATTCCGGAATGGGCCATCCCTGATGGTAAGAAATCCGGCGACAAATTGGATGCGACGCGCATGATGGCTTACCTGGAAAGATGGGAACAGGCAGAACGGAACAGAGTACACGGCATCATAACAGCGAACGTGAGCTCTGGCGGCTGGCCGACCGAGCTTTACGATCCGGAAGATTGGCGAGATGAACCACCTATTAAGAAATAAGATGAGAATCCTGATCGCCCTTCTTCCACTCCTCTGTGGCTGCCAGGTCCTCCGAGTATTGGACTTCGGCGGGAGCGACGACAAGCCGTTCGAGTTCAGATTCGGATGGGAGAAGGGCGTCGACGTATCGACGGCAAAGCCTGGGCACACCGACGAGTGCGGCGTCTACAAGCCGGAAGTGCCTGAGGTCGAAGCCGCTTTAAGCTTCCCAGACGTTTCGGCCGGCCTGATGATCGAAATGCAGCCCCACGCCCGAATCACGCCCGTCGTCAACGTCGACCTATTCGACGTGAAGGTGCCATACGCGAGATGGTTCAGTGCACAAGCCGGGATGGGTTATCAGCTTAGTGAGCTCTATTTTGGCAAGAGGATCATCAGCATCCTCGAGCTGACCGTCGGCGGCTGGGGCGGTTACGACTTCGAAGAACACAAGTGGGCGTGGGGGTTGGGCGGCACGATTATCAAGTTCTGAGTCGCGTTTCACTTCCACTTTATTCACCGCTTCCTCACTGTCCATGGAGAAAATATATGATGTACCCTAACCACACGTGAGAAGAAAATGGCCCTCGGCTGCGACAAACCTGGACTCACCTGGTCAGAAAAGCAACGTATCAAAAACGGTGGCGGCACTCCAGGCGGCAAGGGCCCGCAGGGACCGCCAGGCGTTCCTGGCCAGCCAGGTCAGCCAGGCCAGCCAGGTCAGCCTGGCCAGCCAGGTCAGCCTGGCCAACCAGGCCAGGATGGACCACAAGGTTTGCAAGGTCTGCAAGGCCTCCAGGGTCTTGATGGCCTACAAGGCGGTCAGGGTTGGCAAGGACCCGGAAGCCCTGGAACTCAAGGCTTCCAAGGCATTGATGGCCTCCAGGGCTGGCAAGGAGATCAAGGCAACCCGGGCAACCCGGGCGCCCCGGGCCAGCAAGGCTGGCAGGGCATAGACGGCCTTCAAGGCTGGCAGGGCTGGCAAGGTCCCATCGCACCAAGCGGCACCCAAGGCTATCAAGGCGTAGACGGTCTGCAGGGCTGGCAGGGCGACCAAGGCTGGCAGGGCTTTGGCCTTCAGGGCGTACAAGGTCAGCAAGGCTGGCAAGGTATAGACGGCCTGCAGGGCTGGCAGGGCTGGCAAGGTCCCATCGCACCAAGCGGCACCCAAGGTCTACAAGGCTGGCAGGGCATAGACGGTCTGCAGGGCCAGCAAGGTCAGCAAGGTCAGCAGGGCTGGCAGGGCCTCCAAGGCGTTCAGGGCCAGCAAGGACTCCAGGGCCTCCAGGGTCAGCAGGGCCAGCAGGGTGGGCAAGGCTGGCAGGGACACCAGGGTATTCAGGGCCTGCAAGGCTGGCAAGGCTGGCAAGGCTGGCAGGGACTTCAGGGACTGCAAGGCGTACAGGGCGTTCAAGGCCAGCAGGGAAGGCAGGGACAGCAAGGCTATCAAGGAGCTCAAGGCCAGCAGGGCCAGCAGGGCCAGCAGGGCTGGCAGGGACTCCAGGGCCAACAGGGCCAACAGGGCCAGCAAGGCGGTCAAGGTTGGCAAGGTTGGCAGGGCCTTCAGGGATTCCAGGGTGGTCAGGGATGGCAAGGCAGCCAAGGTTGGCAAGGGCTTCAAGGCCTTCAGGGCTGGCAAGGAATTCAGGGCCTTCAGGGACTCCAAGGATCTCAGGGCCAGCAGGGTTGGCAAGGTTGGCAAGGACTCCAGGGTCTACAAGGCCAGCAGGGTTGGCAAGGCTGGCAGGGACTCCAAGGTCTGCAAGGCCAGCAGGGCCAGCAAGGCGTCCAAGGTCTGCAAGGCCAGCAGGGCCAACAAGGACTCCAAGGGCTTCAGGGCCAGCAGGGTCAGCAGGGTCAGCAGGGTCAGCAGGGTCAGCAGGGCTGGCAGGGCCTTCAAGGACTTCAGGGCCAGCAGGGTCAGCAGGGTCAGCAGGGTCAGCAGGGCTGGCAAGGACTTCAGGGACTTCAGGGCCAGCAGGGCCAGCAAGGTGGTCAAGGCTGGCAAGGCTGGCAGGGTCAGCAGGGCCTTCAAGGACTTCAGGGCCATCAGGGCCAGCAAGGTGGTCAGGGCTGGCAGGGCTGGCAAGGACTTCAAGGACTCCAAGGGCTTCAGGGCCAGCAGGGTCAACAGGGTGGGCAAGGCTGGCAGGGTCAACAAGGCTGGCAGGGCCAACAAGGCTGGCAGGGCCAACAAGGCTGGCAGGGCCAACAAGGCTGGCAGGGCCAGCAGGGCCAACAAGGCCAGCAGGGTGGACAAGGTCTCCAAGGCCATCAGGGCCAGCAAGGTGGTCAGGGCTGGCAGGGCTGGCAAGGACTTCAAGGACTCCAAGGGCTTCAGGGCCAGCAGGGCCAGCAGGGTTGGCAAGGCTGGCAGGGCTGGCAAGGACTCCAGGGTCTGCAAGGCCAGCAGGGCGGCCAAGGATGGCAAGGTCTCCAAGGACTTCAAGGCCAGCAGGGCCAGCAAGGTCAACAGGGCCAGCAGGGTCAGCAGGGTTGGCAAGGCCTTCAAGGACTCCAGGGCGTCCAAGGCCAGCAGGGTCAGCAGGGTTGGCAAGGCCTTCAAGGACTCCAAGGCGTCCAAGGTCAGCAGGGCCAACAGGGCGTCCAAGGATGGCAAGGCTGGCAGGGGCTCCAGGGCCTTCAGGGTCTGCAGGGTCAGCAGGGTAGGCAGGGCCAGCAGGGAATTCAAGGCTGGCAAGGCGTACAAGGTCAGCAGGGCCAGCAAGGTGGCCAAGGCTGGCAGGGCTGGCAGGGCTATGGCGTCCAGGGCCTTCAGGGTTATCAGGGCCAGCAGGGCCAGCAGGGTGGTCAAGGTTGGCAGGGTTGGCAGGGTTATGGTGTTCAAGGCTTGCAGGGTTATCAAGGACAGCAAGGATCCCAAGGTTGGCAGGGTCCAATAGCACCATCCGGCCTACAAGGTCTGCAAGGACTTCAAGGCTGGCAAGGATCCCAAGGTTGGCAGGGTCCAATAGCACCATCCGGCCTCCAAGGTCTTCAGGGCCTTCAGGGCCTTCAGGGCCAGCAGGGTCAGCAAGGCGGCCAAGGATTCCAAGGCTGGCAAGGCGGCGGCGGTCAGGGTTATCAGGGGCAGCAGGGTGGTCAAGGCTGGCAAGGCTGGCAAGGACTTCAGGGCCTGCAGGGCCAACAGGGCCAACAAGGTCAACAGGGTCAGCAGGGATGGCAAGGCTGGCAAGGACTTCAGGGCCAGCAGGGCGTTCAAGGTGAAGAAGGAGACGAGGGCAATCAAGGTTATCAGGGCCGCCAAGGCCAGCAGGGCCAGCAAGGTGGTCAAGGCTGGCAAGGCTGGCAGGGTCTTCAGGGTCTGCAGGGTGTCCAGGGCCAGCAGGGCCAGCAAGGTTGGCAAGGACTCCAGGGTCTGCAAGGCGTACAAGGTCAGCAGGGTCTGCAAGGCGTCCAAGGCCAGCAGGGCCAGCAGGGCCTCCAAGGCGTTCAGGGTCAACAGGGCCAACAGGGCTGGCAAGGCTGGCAAGGCTGGCAAGGTCTCCAGGGCCTGCAGGGCGTACAAGGCCAGCAGGGTCTGCAAGGCGTCCAAGGCCAGCAGGGCCAACAAGGTTGGCAAGGACTCCAGGGTCTGCAAGGCGTCCAAGGCCAACAAGGCCAACAGGGCGGCCAGGGCTGGCAAGGACTCCAGGGATATCAGGGCGTACAAGGCCAGCAAGGTGGTCAAGGCTGGCAGGGCTGGCAGGGTTATGGCGTTCAGGGCCTGCAGGGCTATCAGGGTCTCCAAGGTCAACAAGGTCAACAAGGCCAGCAAGGTTGGCAAGGACTACAGGGCCTGCAGGGCGTACAAGGCCAGCAAGGGCAGCAAGGTCAGCAAGGCTGGCAGGGTTGGCAAGGATTACAGGGCCTGCAGGGTGTCCAGGGTCAACAAGGCCAGCAAGGCCAGCAGGGAAGACAAGGCCAGCAAGGCGTACAAGGTCAGCAAGGCCAACAGGGCTGGCAGGGTTGGCAGGGCCTGCAAGGTCTGCAGGGTGTCCAGGGTCAACAAGGCCAGCAGGGCCTACAAGGTTGGCAGGGTTGGCAGGGCTACGGCGTTCAGGGATTGCAGGGCTACCAGGGCCAGCAAGGTGGCCAAGGCTGGCAGGGCTGGCAGGGCTGGCAAGGACTCCAGGGTCTGCAGGGCGTCCAAGGCCAGCAGGGCCAGCAGGGTGGTCAGGGCTGGCAGGGCTATGGCGTACAGGGACTTCAGGGCGTCCAAGGTCAGCAGGGCCAGCAAGGTGGCCAAGGCTGGCAGGGCTGGCAGGGCCTACAAGGACTCCAAGGCGTTCAGGGCTTACAGGGCCAGCAAGGTGGTCAGGGCTGGCAGGGCTGGCAGGGTCTGCAGGGCCTGCAAGGCGTACAGGGCCTGCAAGGTCAGCAGGGCCAGCAGGGAAGACAAGGACAGCAGGGCGTCCAAGGTCAGCAGGGCCAGCAGGGCGGCCAGGGTTGGCAGGGTTGGCAGGGATGGCAGGGACTTCAGGGTCTCCAAGGTTATCAGGGCCAGCAGGGTCAGCAGGGACAGCAGGGAGGCCAAGGATTCCAAGGCTGGCAAGGCGGCGGCGGTCAGGGTTATCAGGGCCAACAAGGCCAGCAGGGCGGTCAAGGCTGGCAGGGCTGGCAAGGCCTGCAGGGCGTCCAAGGCCAGCAAGGCCAACAAGGCGTACAAGGTCAGCAGGGTCAGCAGGGTTGGCAAGGGGGCGGCGGACAAGGTTATCAGGGTCAGCAGGGCCAGCAGGGCTGGCAGGGTCTCCAAGGACTCCAAGGCGTTCAAGGCCAGCAAGGTCAGCAGGGAGTCCAAGGTTGGCAGGGCTGGCAGGGGCTCCAGGGCCTCCAGGGCGTTCAGGGCCAGCAAGGTCAGCAAGGAAGACAGGGCTATCAGGGCCAGCAGGGTCAGCAAGGTGGCCAAGGTTGGCAGGGCTGGCAAGGGCTGCAGGGACTTCAAGGATCGCAGGGTGGTCAGGGCTACCAAGGAGCCCAAGGCTATCAAGGG
>Ga0315291_10002062_pt1 | contig 26564 bp, 17 predicted proteins | sample YL17G12_20_MG_FD_203070 | JGI IMG/M metagenome (GOLD analysis project Ga0315291, IMG submission 203070) | Sediment microbial communities from Yellowstone Lake, YNP, Wyoming, USA - YL17G12_20 | ecosystem: Environmental > Aquatic > Freshwater > Lake > Sediment | place: USA: Wyoming | collected...
GAAGCAGTGCGGGGCGGAATCCCTCGTCACTGCTTGCCTTACGTCAAGCAGTGGCACACTGTGGTGAGAAATACGGGAGGAAAAAGGGGACAGGTCCAATTTGTGCGACGACCATGCAAGCATGGTGCCCGCCTTCGGGCCGTTCCGGCAAATTGGACTTGTCCCCTTTTTCCCGGAATCGGGTCAGATGAACCACTAGACACGACAAACTCTCTAGTCCTCCCAGTTCCCCATCGGGATTGTCCTAACCTGTGCCGGCAGATAGGGTTACCTTCTCGCGGAGCTACAATTGGCAGTTGCAGTTTGTGGAGACTCTGGTAAGATGAAGTTTAGTCACAAAAAGTGTTGGCGGTTTTTGCCGAGCCGACGGGCCACCGGCGACGTAGCTATGGTGGCGGGCTTGTAGCGCCGCTGATTGGTATTGTATACCTGGAAAGACTGCATGACGAGTGTCTTCGGTGGCCCGTGAGGGGATCGAAGCCGAAAACAGTTTGACACGAGTTATCGACGAGTCCTGTATTAAGCAGCAACAACCACCCGGCGTGTGGGGAGTCGATCAGACGATGCATTGGCTGATGGTCATCTGGCGGTGGTTATTCGGGCTTTTGGCATGCGGCGTGCGTGCCGCTTGGCCAGGATGGGCCCAAGTGCCGGCCTGGGCCCTTGGTGGCCCGGTCCGACTTGGGGTCTCCCGCCCGGACTTCCCGCGCGTCGGTCGGAGGAGGGTTCGCCTTGTGCTGGAAGAGCCTGGTGGTCCGCCCGGCTGCCAGGCGTTGGGCCCTCCCGTAGCCTGTCATGACGGCGGGGCCGGACGGTTTGGTCCGGTCTGGCCCGAACACGTCTTGCGCGGACGGCTGCCCGCCCGCTGCGGCTATACAGACCCATCGAGACCCACGCTCCGCGTCTGGGGTTGAGCTGGCCAGCCGGCTATCGAGTTTCCTTGCAGGCCCCCCGCCAACGGCCGTGCCGTGCGCGATGACGGGTCGTCGTCGCCACAAGCGGCCGTCGGGGACGAAGGCATTCTGGCAGACTCAGTTCTGCGAGGAATCCGATGTTAACGGGGACACAGCTTACGATAATCGTCTTGGCGACGGCCGTGTTTGCCGTCCTGCTGACCTTCGTGCTGGTGAAGCTCTTGGACCGCCTGCGCCGCCGAGATGCCGAATCGGAGGCCAAGGAGATCGTCCACAAGGCCGAGGAAGACGTCGCCAACCGCCACCGCGAGGCGGAACTGGAGATCAAGGAGCTGGCACTGCGGCAACAAGCCGAGAGCGAGAAGGAGCTGCGCAGGCTCCGCGGCGAGCTGCACGAGCGCGAACGCCTTTTGGACAAGCGCCAAGATGCCCTCGAGGAGCAGGCCGAGCAGATCCGCAAGCAAGAGAAGATCGTCGAGGGCACCCAGCGCAAGCTGACCGAGCGGATCCAGGACGCCAATCGCCGCAAGGAGGAGCTCTCGAAGCTGCTGGATCTTCAGCGGCAGACGCTGCACGAGCTAAGCGGGCTCAACCGCGAGGAGGCCACCGCCCGGCTGCTGGAGATCCTCGATGAACAGCTCCAGCGGGAGACCGGCGCGGTGATCCTCAAACACGAGAAGCAGATCGCCGAAACCTGCGACCAGAAGGCCCGCGAGCTGTTGCTGACCTCGTTGCAGCGCTACGCCGCCACCCACACCGCCGAAACCACCACCAGCACGGTGGGCATTCCCAACGACGAGATGAAGGGCCGGATCATCGGCCGCGAGGGGCGGAACATCCGGGCCTTCGAGAAAGCCACCGGCGTGGACGTGATCATCGACGACACGCCCGGGGTGGTGGTCGTCAGCGCCTTCGACATGATCCGCCGCGAGGTCGCGCGAATCTCCCTGGAGAAGCTGATTGCCGACGGGCGGATCCACCCCACCCGCATCGAGGAAATCGTCGCCAACACCCAGCGTGAATTGGAGCGCCACATCCAAAAACTCGGCGAGGAGGCCGGCCAGGAGGCCGAGGTGCACCGGCTGCACGAGCGGGTGGTGAACCTGCTGGGCCGGCTGCACTTCCGCACCAGCTACAGCCAAAACGTCCTGCGGCACTCCATCGAGGTGGCCTACCTGACCGGGATGATGGCCGATGAAATGGGGTTAGACGGAGCCCTCGGGCGGCGCTGCGGCCTGCTGCACGACATCGGCAAGGCCGCCGACCACGAGGCCGAGGGAGGGCATCCCAAGATCGGGGCCGAACTGCTAAAACGCTACGGCGAGCGGCCCGAGGTGATCCACGCCGCCGCCGGACACCACGACGACCTGAGGGTGAACTACCCCTACACCGTGCTGGTGGCCGCCGCCGATGCGTGCAGCGCCTCGCGGCCGGGGGCGCGGCGGGAGACCCTGGAACGCTACGTCAAACGCATGGAAGAGCTGGAGTCCATTGCCAGCAGTTTTTCGGGCGTCGAGCAGGCCTTCGCCATCCAGGCCGGACGCGAACTCCGCGTGCTGGTCAGCGCCAAGGAAACCACCGACGAGACGGCCGCCAAGATCTGCCACGATATCGTCAAGGCCTTCGAAGAACAGCTCGCCTATCCCGGAGAGATCAAAGTCACCGTCGTCCGCGAGACCAGACACGTGGAAATGGCCCGGTAGAAGGAAGGGATTAGGGATTAGGGGCGGGGATTGGGGATCAGAGTCTTGCTTCGCGCCGTGCGCCCACGTCTGACGTAACCGATTGTGATGACAACGTTTAGCGGGCGGGCTTGCCCGCCGTTCGGTTGCGGCCGCACGCCGCGCTACGGATGTGATGACAACGTTTATTGCGTCTCAGAAAAGTAAAGTCGTGCCCGTTTAGCGGCCGACGGCACGTCGGCCCGAGCGTTCGCCGCCGTTCCGGCGGCGGCTAAACAACATTACTTTTCTGAGGGTCAATAGCCCGGATTATTCATGGTGGTGTGCCACTGCTTGCCGCAAGGCAAGCAGTGCACGGCCCTTACGCACGGCACTGCTTCTGACGAAGCAGTGGCACACTGCGGCGGCTTTCCCGGCCCATGAATAATCCGGGTTTAGCGGGTGGGCTTGCCCGCCGATGCTTCGGCAGCGCGGGTTCGTTCTCGGCGGCATCGGCGGGCGAGCCCGCCCGCTAAACGACAAGTGTCAAATCACTGGCGACCAGCACGACCGACTCGCATGTCGCAAGAGCAATTCCTCGACGTCATCGACCGCGACGAAGCGGAGCGGCGGTTCCGCCAGGCCATCGCGCTCGGGCCGCTGGGCGCAGAAACGGTCCCGCTGGACGAGGCCCTCGGCCGCGTGCCGGCCGAGGACGTGCTCTCGGATATCGACGTGCCCTCGTTCGATCGCTCGAATTACGACGGCTACGCGGTGCGGGCGGCCGACACCTACGGCGCCCAGGAGGAGGCCCCTCGGCGATTGAGGCTGGCCGGGGACGTGCTGGCCACCGGAGTTGTTCCGACGGGCCAGGTTACTGCGGGCACGGCGGTGGCGATTGCGACCGGCGGGATGCTGCCCCGTGGGGCCGACGCCGTGGTGATGGTCGAGCACACCGAAGTGGTCAGTGGTCAGGGGCCAGGGGCCAGGGGGCAGGGATCAGGGGTCAGGGGTCAGGGGTCAGGGGCCAGGGGCTCTCCACTATCCACTAACCACTATCCACTATCCACTCCCTCAGGCGGTCAAGTGTTGCTGGTCACCAAGGCCGTCACCCCCGGCTTCGGCGTGTCGTTTGCCGGCAGCGACGTGGCCGCCGGCGAGACCGTGCTGCGGCGGGGCCAACTCATGACCAGCCGCGAGACCGGCGTGTTGGCGGCGATTGGTGCCAGTGAAGTTGCCGTCTGGCGGCGGCCCAAGGTGGCCGTCCTCTCGACCGGCGACGAGATCGTCGAGCCCGGCCAGCCGATGCGGCCCGGCCTGGTCTACGACTCCAACGCCCGCATCCTGGCCGACGCCGTCAGCGAACTCGGCGCCGAGCCGATCCGGCTGGGCATCGTGCAGGACGACCTCGACCAACTCCGGACGCGGCTCCACGAGGCCCTGGAGTTGGCCGACGTGATTCTGCTTTCGGGCGGAACCAGCAAAGGGGCGGGCGACCTGTCGTATCGGGCCGTTAGCGAGCTGTCGGAGCCGGGGATCGTGGCCCACGGCGTGGCGCTGAAGCCGGGCAAGCCGATCTGCCTGGCCAGCCACCGCGGCAAGCCGGTAGTGATCCTGCCCGGCTTTCCCACCTCCGCCATCTTCACCTTCCACGAGTTCGTCGCCCCGGTGATTCGCATCCTCGGCGGCCGCGCCGCACTGCCCCGCTCTACCGTCCAGGCACGCATGCCCGTGAAGGTCAATTCCGAAGTCGGGCGGACCGAATACCTGCTGGTCGGGCTGGTCGACGGGCCTGGGGGCCTGGCCGCTTATCCGATGGGCAAGGGCTCCGGGTCGGTGACCACCTTCAGCCGGGCCGACGGCTTCGTGACCATCGGCCGCCACGAGGAGATCGTCGAAGCCGGCTCGCCGGTCACCGTGCAACTCCTAAGCAGCCAGCTCCGCCTGGCCGACCTGGTCGTGATCGGCAGCCATTGCGTGGGCCTGGACCTGCTCCTGGGCAAGCTGCACGACCGCGGGCTGGCCACCAAGTTCATGGCCGTCGGCTCGACCGGCGGATGGCAGGCCGCCCAGCGGGGCGAATGTGACCTGGCGGGCGTCCACCTGCTGGATCCCCAGACGGGCCGCTACAACGAGCACCTGATTACCGACGAGCTGAAACTGGTGGAAGGCTACGGCCGGTTGCAGGGCGTGGTCTTTCGCCCGGGCGACCAGCGATTCGCGGGCCGCACGGCAATTGAGGCCATCGCCCAGGTCAAGGACGATCCGGATTGCGTGATGGTCAACCGCAACCAGGGCAGCGGGACGCGGATCTTGATCGACCGGCTGCTTGAGGGTGTGCAACCGACCGGCTATGCCGTTCAGCCCCGCAGCCACAACGCCGTGGCGGCGGCGGTCGCCCAAGGCCGGGCCGACTGGGGCGTGGCCATCGAGTGGGTTGCCCGGCATGCGGACCTGGGCTTCCTGCCGCTCGAAGAGGAGCGGTACGACTTCCTGGTCCCCAAGGCCCGCTGGGACCGCCCGGCCGTGGTCGCCTTCCGCCGGCTGCTCAGCGAGCCGGCGGTGCGGGAGGAGCTTCGAGGGATGGGTTTTGGCGTGCAGACGCGGGACGGGCCGTCTACTGATCGCCCCCCGGGGGCTTGGCCGGTGCGGTGGGTGTGACCGAGATGGGCACACCGCCGCGGTACTTCTGGATCAAGCTGAGCAGTTTCATCCGCTGGGGATGGTCGGCCTCAAGGTCGAGCACCATCTGCCATTGGGCCACCGCCTGGTGAGGTTTTTGGGCTTCCTCGTAGGCGTCGCCGAGTTTCAGGTGCAGCGAGGCGGTCTGGGGGCTTTCGGCCACGGCGGAGGCCAGGAACTGGATGTACTTGTCGAGCTCACCGGCTTGGTTGTGCTGATCGGCCACCTTGACATACGCATCGACCAGCGTGGCCTTGTACGCCGCCGTATCGAGCTGAATCGCCTCCTTGAGCAGCTCCAGGTACCTCTCGTACTGTCCGGTGCCGAAGGCCGCCTGGGCATAGTAGTAGAGGAACAGGGCCTTGTCTTCCTTGGGCACCGTGGGACCGATCTTGGTGCACATCTCGTAGGCCCGGGCGTAGCGGTGCGCGTTGAGATAGATCGTCGCCTGCAGCACGTGGATGTCGGGCCGGTCCTCGATGCCGTCGGCCAGGGCCTTGGCCACCTGGTAGATGGCGGAGGCCTCCGGGGCGCAACGGAAGACGTCCTTACGGCCGGGCACCGGCTCGATCAGGTACCAGGAGTCGCTGATGGTGCCGGACTGACCCGACTTGACCGTCCGCACGGCGATCTGGCCGAAGTAGTTGCGGAGGTTGAAGTAGGCGGAGCCGAGCTTGTAGCGCAACACGGGGCTGTCCAACCCCAGCCGCAAGGCCGCCTGGTACGAGTCGGCGGCCAGGGCAAAGAACTTGCCGGAGAGATAGATGTTGCCGAGCTGGTAATGGTCGGCGGCGCTCTGGGGGTTGAGCTTGAGGGCCTCTTCGTAGGATTTGCGGGCCTTTTCGTGCTCATCGAGGTTGTATTGGGCCTCGGCCAGCATGTGGTAGGTGGGATAGTCGTGGCGGTATTTCAACAGCGGCTCCAGCACCCGCACCACGTCCTTCCAGCGCTTGGCGGCGGAGTAGATTTCGCCCAGTGCCTGGCCGGCCTCGACGTGGTCGGGCGAGGCCTTGAGGATCTCCTCCAGGTGTCTGGCGGCTTCGTCGGCCTTGTTCGCATAGCGATACGCCCGGGCGAGGTGCAGGCGATAGCTGGTCTTGGTCTTATCGGCTTCGACGGCCTTGGCCAACAGGTCGACGGCCTGGTCATACTCGCCCTTGAAGAGGACGTCGCGGCCCTGTTTGAAGAGGTCTTCGGCGGTGGGCTTTTTCGGCTCGGGTTCAGCTTCCTTGGGTTTGGGTTCAGCTTCCTTGGGCTTGGGTTGCGGTGCATCGGCATTCGCTGCGGCTGCGGCGGGCTGGGAGTCTGCCGCGCCGGCGTGCGAATCGGCGCGAATCGCCGTGGACCAGGCGACAAGCGCCAGCCCGATGGCGGCCAGCCGGAGGACGTTTGCTATTTGCATGGTTGGGTCTCCTGATTGGGTTGAGATCGTTCGTGTAGCGGGCGAGAGAGGCCTACCCGTGTTCCTCTGAACATCGAACGCCGAACAAGGAACTCCGAACGTCGAACAAAGAATGTCGAACAAGGAACTCCGAAGTAAGGAGGATGCCCGGCAAGGGACTCAGTTCGCAGTTCGACGTTCCTTGTTCGATGTTCGGCAGTCGATGTTCGACGTTCCTTGTTCGATGTTCGACGTTCCGCTGTGTATGGTTGCTTATCGTGCCAAGCCGCCAGCGGCTTAAAGCCGATAGGTCTTGATCCAGTTGATCTGTTCCTTGGCCTTTTGCGCCAGCGGTCCTTCGGGGAAGCTGGTGAGGTAGTTGGTGTAGGAATCCATGGCGCTGACCCACTGGCCGAGGCGCTCGTAGTTCTCGGCGACGGCGAACTGGGCGTCGCTGGCCTTGGGGCTGCGGCGGTAGTTTCGCAGGAAGGCCTGGTAGGCGTCGACGGCCTGGGCGTACTTGGCTTCGCGTTCGTAGTATTGGGCGATCCGCCAACTGGCGTCCTCGGCCACGGCGGTGCCGCTGAACTGGCGGACGATCTCCAGCCAGGTCTGCATGGCGGCCTGGGAATCCTTCAGCCGCTGGTCGTAGATCGTGGCCATTTGCAGCAGGGCGTCGCCGGCCTTGTCGGCCCCGGCCACCTTCGAGGCGGAGGTGTAGGCCTCCACGGCCTTGCGGAGCGCGGCGTTGGTTTTGTCCTGGCGGTCGGCCAGTTGGGTGGCGGTGAGGGTTTCTTCTTCTTGGAGCGCCTGCTGGGCGAAGAGCCGCACGTTGGCGTCGTTGAATTGGCCGAAGTTGGCCGCGGAGGCGGCTTCTTCGGCTGCGGCCGACGTCCCCTTGCCCGCTGCCTTCAGGTCGGCGATCCGCTTGGTCCTCACCTCCTGCTGGCGGGAGAGATTCTCCCTGGACATCTGGTAGGCTCGACGCTGGGCGACGTCCTTGTTGAAGGCCAGCGTCTGGTCCCGAGTCATGCTAGTCAGCTTGTCGGCCTCACCTTCGTAGCTCTTGCCGACCATGAACAAGGCGTCGTCGGCCAGCGGGCTGGTGGGATACCCTTGGGCGACTCTCAGCAGGGCTTCGCGGGCCTTGTCCGTCTCGCCCAGCGAAAGGTACGTGTTGCCCACCGCATACAGCGCATCGTCGGCCAGGTGACTTTGCGGCCAGTTGGCCACGACCTTGCGGTACTCGATGATGGCTTTGACCGGGTTGGACAACTGGCTGGCCACAATGGCGGCGATCTGATACTGGGCGTCGAAGGCCTTGCGCTGGTCCTTCTCGTCGACCAGCCCCTGATAGCGCACCAGGTCCTTCAGGACCTCGATGCGGCGGTTGGCCTCGGCCACCTTGGCGTCCTGGGGATAGGCCGCGACGTACTCGCGGTAGGCCTGGCTGGCCTGCTGCCACTGGCTGAGGTTGATGGTGCACTCGGCGATGGCCCACTTGGCTTCCTGGACGAACTGACTGCCCTGGAACTCGTCGATCACCCGGGCGTAGGCGGCGATGGCGTCTTTCCAGGCCTCGTTGGTCTGGTGGATCTGTCCGACGATCGTCAGCGCCTGGCCGGCCTGGGGGTGCTTAGGGTAGCTGTCGACGAAGGTCGACAGCACGTGCAGGGCCTCGACGTAGCGTTTCTGGTTTTTCAGCTCGGAGCCGATCTGGAAGATCGAATCCAGCAGGGCCTGGTTGCCCCCGCCGGTGGCGAAGTAGAGCTCCTGGTAGGCCTCGGCGGCCAAGAGCGGCCGCTGGAGCTTCTGGTGATAGGTCTGGGCGATCTTCACCGCCGCTTGCTGGGCCAGCGGGTGCATCGGATCGTGGATCGTCAGCTCGTTCCAGACGACCAGCGCCTCGTCGTCATAGCCACGGCTCTCTAGTTCCGCGGAGATGCTCCAGAGCAATTGGGGGACGTTGCCGATCTGCGGATGGTCGGGATACCTGTCGGCCACGCGGCAGAGTTCCTTGGAGGCCCGAACGTATTGGCCACGGGCCAGCGTGGGACTCAGCGCAGCGACCACGCGGGCCTGGGCCAGGAAGCTGTTGGCGATGTCCCACTGGGCCTCTTGCTGGTAGTTTCGCTCGCGGGGGAAGTCGTCGACGACCGTGACCAACTCCGCCCGGGCCGCCTCGAAACGCTGGGCCACTTCGGTCAGCATGGCCTGCTTGCCGGCCTTCCGCTCGACGGGTTTGGAGGCCCAGGCCAGTCGATCGCGGGCGATCTCCAGGCGGAGCTTGGGCAGTTCGGGATCGGTCGGATTGTCGGTAAGGAACCGCCAGGCCAGCGCGGCCGACCGCTCCCACTGGCTCAAGGTCCGCCAGTGGCCGACCATCAGCAGGATCTCACCGCGGGCCTGGGGCGCGGTGGGGGTTTGGGGATACTCCCTGAGAACGCCCTGGAAGATCTCGTAGGCCGCGACTAGGGCCGCTTCCTGGCGCTTGAGCTCCGCTTCGGAGAGGACGGGCCTGGCGGGGGCCTGCTGGGCGGCTTGCTGACTCTGGTCGTCCTGCTGTTGCCCTCGTTGGCCCTGCGCCACCGCGCTGTGGTAGACCGGAAGGTCTCCGCGAAGCTGCGCGACCTGGGCCGCACGGTTGGATTCCTGCTGGCGGATCATGGCCAGGAGTTGGGAATCGCGTTGGGCATCGGGGCTGGCCGCCGCCTGGCCGCCGGGCGTTTGCGAAGGCGGCGGGGCTGCCACCTGTGCGGTCTCGGAGGTGGGGGCTCGCGCCGGTGCCTCCGTGGGAGGAGAAGGTTGGCCACCGCCAACACCTCCCATGTCTGCCCGTCCCGGCATCATCGGCGCGCCGCTGGCCAGCATTCCCGGCCCCGCCGGCGGACCCGATCCACGCAGCCCAGCCTCGGTCAACGCGGAGAGGACCTGGCGGGCGTGGTCGGGGATGGCGCGGCCCAACTGGCAGAGGCCGCGGGCGAACTTCAGCCGCTCCGGACGCCGGATGGGCAGCTTCGAGGAGAGCAAATCGCCGTAGACGGCATCGGCCACGTCCCAGGCGTCCACCCGGGCATATTCGTTGGCCACGGCCATCACCTTGGCCAGGGCGTCGGCCACCAGCGGGCCGTCGGGATTGGCCTCGACGAACGCCTTGTAGGCCGCGATCGCGGCGGTGAACTCCTCGCTCAGCTTGGCCGGGGGCGGGTCGTCGCTCTTGCGATCGGCCAGTTGCTTGGCCAGGGTTTTGCGGGCCTGGGCGTCCAGGGCGGTGGCCACGGCAAAGGCCGCCCGCTGGGCCGTGCTGGCCGGGGCGCCCTCTGGGCCCGGGGCCGACTGAGAAAGCACGTTCATGCCGGCCGCGAACTTTGCCAGATCACCGTAGACGCCGGCGGCCACCTGGAAGGCGCCCTGCTGCTCAAAGAGCTGCGCGACAGCGAAGATCCTCTCGGTCGCCTGGGAAACCAACGGGCTGGTGGGCCGATCGGCGATGAACTTCTTCCACCCGGCAATCACCTCTTCAAAGGCCGGCCCCAGCACGATCTTCTCCGTGGCGCCGTATTGCTGCAGGAAACGCGACAGTTCACGGCGGGCCTGCTCGTCCTTCAACTGGACCAGTTGGAACGTGGCATACTCGTCGGCCACGTCAACTGCCTTCTCCGCCTTGACCTGGATCGCCGCTTCGGCGACATCGTAGTATTCCAGGGCCTTGTAATGGTCGACAATGCCGCTGAGGACGCCCCGGATCTGGGCCAACAGTGAGGGCTCCTCGCCGAGCCCCGCCTGCAACTCGTAGCAACGGGTGAGCGCTTTCGCCAGGAGCGGATCGAGCTGCCGCGGAACCGAAAGGCCGGCCGCCGTGAGCCGCTGATGCTCGCGGGTGACCTGCTGGATCCCGAGGTTGACCACGGCGAGGTCCGCCTGGCGGCGTTCGGCCTCGGGCAGCGCCTGGGCAAGCGTGGTGTAGGCCTCTTCGGCCACCGCCCAGTGGCCCTGGTCGATCCACGGTTTGAGGTGCCCGGCGAGTTGATCTCGCGCGGCTGCCGCGTAGCCCGCCTCGCGGGCGACGTGCTGCGCCAGGGTGGCCAGGAGTTCTTTTTGCACGTCGGAGAGTTTGGCATTCTCCTGGGCCTTGCCGGCCTTGACGTTCTCGCGCAACAGGAACGTGGCGTAACCACCCAGAAGTTCCGCGTGCGTTTTGACCACACCGGACCAGGTCGGGTCATCGGGCGAGAGTGCCTCAAGAAGCTCACGGCTCAGCTCGACCGCCAGTTTTTGTGATTCGGGCTTGGGGAACTGGGTACGATCGTGGATGATGCCTTGGATCGTCTCGACCGCCGATTTCACGGCCCCCGCGTCGGCGCCCGCCTTGATCACCGGCAGGGCGATGTCCAGCGCCCAGGCGTCGGGTCCGCTGAGGCCCTTGAACTCTGCCGCGGGGAGCACCCGCGGGGCCAGCGCCCGCACCTGCTTGGCCAACTCGGCCTGATCGACCCACAGCGGCTCGGCCGGATACTCCTTGCGGATCGCCTGGTAGGCGTCGAGCACGTCGGCCAGCGGTTTCGGCACCTGACCTCGAGCTGCGCCCTGGGGCAACTTGCCGGCCTGGGCTTGGTCGTTGAGCCACTGCACGGCGACCTGGAACTTGGAGGAACCCGACGCCTTGAGCACCGCCAGGCGACTTGTCGGCGGCAGCGGCGCAGCCAACAGGGCTTCCGTGGCCTTAACGGCGGCCGCGTGGGCCGCGTTGTTGACATAGTAATTCCGGACGTGGTCCAGCAGCTTGCCAGTCAGCTCGTCGGCCTTCGCGACCGGCAAGGTTCTTGGGTAGATTTCGGCGGCCAGGGCCAGGGCCTTGGCGTCGGTGGGGCTCAGGTCGGCCTGGGCAGTCGGTTTGGGGCCCTGGCGGGTGAGGCCCAGGTAGGCGTCCAACAGGACCCGCCGGCCCTCGTCGGCCAGTTGGTGATCGGGGTTGGCGGCCAGCCAATTGGCCAGGGCCTCGGCCCGGGCCGGGGTGGCACCAAGCCGCAGATCGAAGGCGGCCAGCTCGTACGCGGCCGTGGCGGCGGCCTGGGTGCCGGCGTGATCGGCCAGCACCTTCCTGAGCAGCGTCAAGCCCTCGGCCATGTCCCTTGCGTCCCCCCCCAGTTTTACCCGGCCCAAGAGCACTGTCGTTTCCGCCGCGTCGGCCTGCTGGGGATACAACACCAACAGCTCCCGGAGGACCTGATGGGCGTCGGGATACTTGCCCGTCTGCACGAGCGCTTCGGCCTGGAGCGTCATCACCTTGGCCCGTTGGGGATCCGTCAGGGCCTTGTCGGCCAGCAGCTTGCCGCACTGCTGCAACGCCGGCGCGAAGAGCCGCTCCTGGATCATCACTGCGATCAGCCGCAGGCGGACGTCGACCTCGGCGGTCTCGCCCCGCAGCGCGGCCAACATGCGGGCGGCGAAGGGTTCCTCGGGGGCGAGCTTGAGGGTCTGCTGCCAGGCGGCCAGCGCTTCGTCCAATTCGCCGAGCTGATAATGGGCCTTGCCCAGCAGCAGGAAGACCTCGGGGTTCTTGGGGTCCGTTTGGGAGGCCTTCTTGGCCAGGTCCCGGGCGTCGGCCAGTTTGCCGGCCTCGAAGGCAGCCTTGGCCGCTTGGTAGCCCTGCTGGGCATCGGCCTGGGCGAGGGCCACGGACGCGGCTGCTGCCAGAAAGGCCACGCACAGGATCGGGGATATGAAGCGTTGCATCTGGTTGCTCCTGATGATTGTCGGGGTGGGCCGCCGAGACCGCGCAAAGACGCGGATGCCCTGACTTTAGACTCGCGTGTGGTCAAGAAGTTCCCCACGTCGGAGGAGGAAAAAGGGGACAGGTCCAATTTGTGCGACGACCATGCAAGCATGGTGCCCGCCTTCGGGCCGTTCCGGCAAATTGGACCTGTCCCCTTTTTCCCGAGGTGGGGTCATTGTAACTGTAGCTTGACGGCCGCCGTGTAACTGGTTTGTAACAAGGCCGGTCGGTCGGCTTGAAGACAGCAGCCCCGCCCGGAAGGGCGGGATCGGGCCAGTCTGCAACAACGTGGTCGTTTGGCTTGAAGATACCAGCCCCGCCCGGAAGGGCGGGGCCGGGCCAGGGCTGGATTCGCCAGGAGGGCTCAGCCGCCGCCGATGGCGGGGAAGATGCCGATCTGTTCACCGCCTTGGAGGGCGTGCGAGAGGTCGGCGGCACGATTGTTGACGAAGATGATGCGGGTTTGATCGGCAGGCACGCCCAGCCGCTTGAGCACCTGTGCGATCGTCTGCCCGGGGTCGATCTCGACCTCGACCGACGGCGCGCCGCCGATGTATTTTCGCAGCGTGGCGTAGAGGTTGACTTTGACGGGAGCCATGGCCTCCTCGTTCACTGTCGATAGGTTTTCACGATACAAGCACGGGTAACCACCGTCCGTGGCCACGTGGCCAAAGCCCGAATCACTAAGGCGGCGATCGCGGAGCGACTTCGCGGGACTGTTTGGGTCGCTTGAATTCGGCGATCTTCGCACCAAGCATCTTCACCGTGGCGTCGAAGGTTGGATCGCCCTGGCCTTCGTGTTGCACAAGCACATCGGGCGGCACCCCTTTCCCCTCAATTGGCGTCCCGTCGGGGAGCAACGAGATCCAGCGGGAGTACCAGACGCTCACGCCGTTGGGAAGGGGCACTGGGGCCGGGTTGCCGCTGGCCCCTCGGGTCGGCTGCCCCACAAGCGTCACCTGCGGCAGGCACTTCATCATGAGGGCGAAACCCTCACCACTACTGACACATCCCCGCCCGATCAGGCAGATCACCGGCTGCCTGTACGTTACACCGTTGGCAGGTTCGACGAAGCGTCCCTCGGTTTGATAGAAATCGTCGTGTTCCAGACTCGAGCGCAACAGAGAACCGGCGTAGCTGCGTCGCTCGTCGGCGAACATTGCGGCGACGCGTCCGGCCAACGGCTCGGAACCGCCCCCATTGGCCCGCAGGTCAACGATCATTCCCGGGGTGTCACAAAGCTCTTCAATGGCCGCCAGGAATTGTCGGATCGTCGTCTCGTCGGCAGTGAGTGAAGTCGCCACGACTACGCCATAGCCTTCTGAGGTGCGGCCCACGAACCCAAGCCTGCCGAACCGCCGCATGCCGTGCAGCCTCTGGGCAACTGCCCTGTAGTTGAAGTTCTCATCACCGCTGGATGAATACACAGATACTCGGCCACCCTGGGACGTCTCGATCCAGACGTGAATGTCTTCGAGCTCGGAGAGCATCTCCACGACCACTTCGATGAATTCGGAGGTGTCTTTGGCCCCTTCGGCCTTGTCCCGATATCGTTCGCTCAGCTCCTTCCAGTCGATTCCTTTCAGCGCGAAGAAGCTGTAGTTGCGATCCATGTCGTCCACCAAAACCTGGAAGCTGTCTTCAGGCTTCACGGATTCCACGTGGACGTTCTTGACGCAGAGAACTCCGGTTTTCGAGAGGAAGATCATCACCTCGCCGGTCGTGGCCCCCTCGGGTGGTCGGAAGAACAGGAAGTCCTTTTTCCACGCCGGCACCGACACGGTCCGGATGTCCCTGGAAAGGACGCTGCCGGTGCCGTCCTTGATGAAGATGCCCACGTAGCAGTTGTCGAACTGCCCGGGGTCGCGTTTTACGTCCTTGACGTATCCCTCGAAACTGAAACGGTAGCAGCCCCGGGGGCGAACCGGAAAGGACTGGCTGACCAACTGCCAGGCCTTCGTGGAGGCGTTGCCTTGGAGCATTAGCGCAGGGCCGTCCGTTTTGCGGATCGTCGACTTTGGTTCGTTTCCGCCCGTCGTAGCTCCGATCTCGATCGTCCAGCCGACGGGGGTACTGCCTTCCCATTCTTCGAACGACCCATTGATGATCTGGGGCTCTTCCGCAGGTGCAAGCGTTGGAACGACATTGGGGACCGCTTTCCGAGGCAACGATGAGGGCCTCGCTGCAGCCTGTTGTTGGTCGAACCAGGTTTGCGTCAGTCTGACCACCTGATAGAAGTGGTTGAAGAGCGATATATTGAATAACACTGACCAAAGCAGCGCGATTGAGAGGAGTCTTAGGGCAAGGCTCTTGCGACGCAAGGCGATCAGGCAAACGCCTCCACCAATCAATCCAATCCCGATCGCCACAGAATACACGAAGTCAAACCGGAACACGTCGCCCCAGGGGCCACGCGGCTTGGGAAAGCCCACACTCCACACGATTCCGCTGGCGATCAGCATAGCTGCAATCGTCACTCTCAGCTTGCGCCTGACGGGGCCCCGTACCAGTGAGACTCCGGTGATCAGCGGCACAATTACACCGGCCAGCAGCAGCCCGTCCTTTCCCAACCAAGTGTACATGGCCACGACGATACTTGTGTCCGTGACCACGACGAACAGAGTCCAGAGCGTAAACTGGTACCTCCGCGTGCCATGTGTCGGTTCGGACATGCCGGACGCCTTTGTCACCGGCCGATTCCTGTGTTGGGCTAACGAGGCCTCTTTCAGCGCCCAGCCGCCAGCGGCTTTTACCTCACGAAGTCGTAGACCTTGTCCAACTCCTCGTCGGGCACGTCGAAGGTGGCGTCGTGGGGGGCCAGTTTTTCGGTCTTGAAGAAATCCGGCAGGCGGTCGGCGGCGGCGCCGAAGCCGGCGGCGGCGTTGAACTTCCGCTCGCTGGCCAGCGTTCTCTTGCCCAGTGCGAGGAAGTCGTCGGCGGTAAAGGCGCGGCCGTAGAGTCCTGAAAACATCTCACAGATGCCCTCCAATGCCGCAGTGTCGTCGAGCACGGCGAAGGCCACGAAGAGGCACAGCCCGGAGGCGTCGATCGCGGCGGTGGCGATCTGGAGGTTGCGGCTGAGTTCGACCTGGCCCTCGGGCTTGAGCGGATCGACCTTCCCGCCCACCCCCAGCACGTTGGCGGTGATGGAATAGCCGGCCGTGTGATCGGCGCCCATGGTGGAGGTGGCATACGTCACGCCGATCCCCTTGGTGGCGCGGGGATCGTAGGCCGGCATAGATTGGCCCTTGACGGTGGGAATCCGCGATACGCCGTAGACCTTACCCAACGCCTCGGCCCCGGCGGCGACCAGGCGGCCGAGCGGGCTTCCCCTGGCCACTTCCTGCAAGAGCCCGATGGCGGCCTGGGCGTCGCCGAAGGGGATGATGCCGGCCTCCATGGCCACGCCGATGGTAGCCCCGGTCTCGATGGTGTCCAACCCCAGGTCGTCGTCCATGCGGTCCATCCGCGCGATGGCGTCGAGGTCGTCGATGCCGCAATCGGCGCCGTGGGCCCAAATGGTCTCGTACTCCGGCCCCTTGGTGACGTACTGGCCGTTCTCATCGACGTAAGTCCGGGAGCACTTGATGGTGCAGCCGCGGTGGCAGGCGTGGGCGATCACGCCGCCGCGCTCCAGGATCAGGTCGTGCTGCCGTTCGCCGCTGATGGCCTCGGTCCCCTCGAACTGTCCCCGGCTGAAGTTGCGGGTGGGGTAGCTGCCGGCCTGGTTGATCACGTTGGCCAGGGCGTTGGTCCCGTACTTGGGCAGGGTTTCACTGGTGAGGGGGTGCTTCTTCAGCGCCTGATTGAACTTCTGCGCGCCCTTCTTGAAGGTCTCGGGGTCGGCCGGTTTGACGCGCTCGCCGCCGGCCGGATCGACGACGATCACCTTCACACCCTTGGCGCCCATCACGGCCCCCAGCCCGCCGCGTCCGCAATGCCGGGTGGGGCGGCCTTCGACGTCGGTCACGGCGATGCTGGCGGCGGCCGACTTCATCTCGCCCGCCTGGCCGATGCTCAGGCAGACGATCTTGTCGCCGAAGGCGTTGAACTGCCTGGCCACCGTATCGTAGTTACCCAGGCCGGCCAGGTCGTCGGCCGGCTCGATCCTGAGCCCTTCGGCGTTGACCAGCAGGCGGTAGAGCTTGCCGCCGGCCGGCTTGCCCTCGATGACGATCGCCTTGACCCCCAGCGTGGCCAGGGCGATCGAGCCCATGCCGCCGGAGTTGCTCTCTTTGATCGTGCCCGTCAGCGGGCTCTTGGCGCCGACCGAGAGTCTGCCGGAACACGGTGCCCCCGTGCCGGTGAGGATGCCCGGGGCGACGACCAGCTTATTCTCGGCGGCCAGCGGATGGCAATGGGCCGGCACCTCGGCGGCCACCAGGGCGGAGGTGAGGCCCCGACCGCCGGTTTGCACGGATTCCGAGCTGGGGGTCTCGGCACGCACAGAAAGGTCCGACATGTTGACTCGGTAGATCACGGCCATGATCTCACACCTCCAGACAGGGACACGGTGGTCGATCCCATACAACGACTCTGAGGGTTCAGTGAAGCTCCCCTCGGTGTCGTGACGCTGGCGTCTCGCCAGTGTGGCATGGCACTGGCGTCTCGCCAGTGGCACCTTGCGGCCCAAGGGGATTGCCTGCGCCAACCCGATCAGTATAACAACTGTCGTTTCCGCCCGCCAGGGACTGAGCGTCAAGCGAGGGTGAAACCACGTCAGGGTGGCTGGGGTCGCGCGCAGCGCGCCCCCAGACGAGCGTGCTGGGGGCAGCCTGCGGCTGACCACCAGCCACCCATTCGTCCGCCAGGGAGACTTGCCAGACACGCATCAAGCGAGGGTAGAATCACGTGTCGGAGGTGTTTTCAACCCCATCGGCCGCCAATTCCCAGCCGCACCCACGCAGGAGAGTGCCGGTTCATTGGCAAATCCTGCTGGGGTTGGTGTTGGGGGCCTCGTTAGGGCTGCTGGCCAATACGCTGGCCGCGCGGCATCCCACCCCCGGAGTGATCGATCCCTTCGATGAGGACGGCAACGGCGTGCACGACCGTCTGGATTGGTGGGCGCTCAGCGTGGTAGATCCATTGGGCCGGGTCTTTCTCCGCGTGATCTTCATGGTCGTGATCCCGCTCGTGTTCTCTGCGCTGACGTTGGGGGTTGTGGGCCTCGGCGGAGTGCGGAGATTGGGGTGGGTGGGACTGCAAGCACTGCTGTTCACGCTGGGCCTGTCGACTGCGGCAGTCGTCTTGGGGATCACCCTGGTCAACCTGATTCGGCCGGGGGAAACGCTCGCGCCGCAACAGCGGGCAGCACTGGCCGCCCAATATGCCGCGGGAGCGGACGATGCCTTGGCAGAAGCAAGGCAGGCCAAGCCGCTGAAGGACCTGCTGCTGGACATCATCCCCGAAAACCCGCTGCAAGAGATGGTCGGGGCCCTGGACGGCACGTCCAAAGGGAACGGCATGTTGGCAGTGATGTTCTTTGCCCTGGCGTTCGGTCTGGCCATCGCCTGCGCACCCCAGCCATGCCAGACCCTGGTGAGCTGCCTGGAAGGATTGAATACCGTCTGCATGGTGATCATCGGCTTTGCCATGCGGTTGGCGCCCTACGGGGTAGGATGCCTGGTCTTCAGCACCACTGCGCGGCTGGGGCTGGCGCTGCTGCCGCCGCTGGGCGGCTTTGTCTTGACCGTGCTGTTCGGGCTGGGATTGCAGTTGCTGGTGGTCTATCCGCTGGTGCTCTGGTGGTTTGCCGGCGTGAACCCTTATACGTTCTTTCGCAGGATCTCGGCGGCCATGTTGACGGCCTTCGGCACCTCCTCCTCGAACGCGACGCTACCCACCTCGCTCCGCGTGGCGGAAGAAAACCTCAAGCTGCCGCGGGAGTTGAGCAATTGCGTGCTCACCATCGGCGCGACCGGGAATCAGAACGGGACCGCCCTCTACGAAGGGGTGGTCGTCCTGTTTCTGGCACAGGTTTTCCAGGTTGAGTTGACGCTCTTTCAGCAGGTCACCGTGGTCCTGATGTCGGTCTTGGCGGGGGTGGGCACGGCGGGCGTGCCCGGCGGCTCCTTGCCGCTGATCGTGGTGGTGCTGCGATCGGTGGGCGTGCCGGGCGAAGGGATCGGCATCATCTTGGGCATCGATCGGATCCTGGACATGTGCCGCACGGTGCTCAACGTGACCGGCGACCTGACCATTGCGACGTGTGTGGCCCGCAATAAAGCCTTCGCCCGAGCGGGCCCGGCCGAGTGAACATGCCCGCTGCCGGCAGCCCCCGGCTACCGCGGGTGGATTGGAAACCGACGGCGGGATATACTACGGGCGGGGCTGGGTGGCATGTCGTCGCCTCGCCGCGAGCCGCCGCGTTTGCGACAGCGAGCCGCCGGGTTTATCCCGGCGCATCCCAAGGCGTGGGGACAAGCCCCGCGGCTCGCCGGGCGCGTTGCGACGCGCGAGCGCGATCCTTGTGTAACCGCCCTGCCTGGGAGCGTACCCATGGACAAGATCCTTCCTGCCCTGTTGCTGATCATGGGTCTGGCCATTGGCGGCGGCGCGATGTGGCTGCTGCTGCGGGCGAAGGTCCAGCACGGCTATGAGCGGGGCAAGGGTGAGGGGGAGGCGGAACGGGTGGCGCTGACGGAACGGTTGGCCGCCCGGGGACAGACCGTTGACGATCTCCAGGCCAAGGCACAGCAGCTAGAATCGGAGTTGCGGGAACATCGGCTCACCGAGGCGAGCTTGGGGGAGAGGGCCGTTGAGCTGGAGACGACCCTCCAGCAGGAGCGGAAGCAGACCGAGGAGAAGCTCGCGGTAATCAAGGAGGCCCGGAAAGAGTTGTCGGATGCCTTCAGGGCGCTGGCTGCCGAGGCACTCAGCAGCAACAACCAACAGTTCCTGGAGCTGGCTAAGACAAAGCTGGAAACATTCCAAGAATCGGCCAAGGGCGATCTGGACCAGCGGCAGCAGGCCATCCAGGAACTGGTCAACCCCGTCAGACAATCACTGGTGAAGGTCGATGAGAAGATCCGGGAGCTCGAACAGGTCCGGGAGGGTGCCTATCAGGGCCTCAGACAGCAGGTCAGTTCACTCCTGGATAGTCAGAGAGAACTTCGTACCGAAACGTCGAACCTTGTGAAAGCCCTCCGCAGGCCGCAGGTCCGCGGCCGCTGGGGCGAGATCCAGCTTCGCCGCGTGGTCGAGCTGGCCGGCATGCTGGAACACTGCGATTTCTACGAGCAGCAGAGCACCGAGGGCGACGAGGGGCGGCTGCGGCCCGACCTGCTCGTGCGGCTGCCGGCCAACAAGAACATCGTGGTCGACTCGAAGGCGCCCCTGGCGGCGTACCTGGAAGCCGTCGAGGCACCTGACGATCAGACCCGGACGGAACGGCTCAAAGACCATGCCCGGCAGGTGCGGGCCCACATCACCGCGCTGGGGAAGAAGTCATACTTCGAGCAGTTCAATCCGGCGCCGGAGTTTGTGGTGCTGTTTTTGCCGGGCGAGGTCTTTTTCAGTTCCGCCCTGGAGTTCGACCCGGGGCTGATCGAGTTCGGCGTGGATCAGCGGGTGATCGTGGCGTCGCCGACGACGCTGATCTCTCTGCTGCGGGCGGTGGCCTACGGATGGCGGCAGGAGGCCCTGGCGGAAAACGCCCAGCAGATCAGCGATCTGGGAAAAGAGCTATATGACCGGTTGGCGACCATGACCGACCACATCAGCAAACTCGGCAAGGGCCTCCGTTCGGCCACCGAGGCATACAACCAGGCCGTCGGGTCGCTGGAATCCCGTGTGTTGGTCAGCGCCCGAAAGCTCAAGGAGTTGAAGGCCACCGGCACGGCAGGCGAGATCGAGTCGCCCTCGCAGGTCGAAGCCTTGCCCAGAACGCTGCAGGCCCCGGAACTGCTCACGCACGTCGTCCCGGCTGATCAGTCACCCGAAGACCAGGGAGAATGAAAACAGGACACAGCCGCTGGCCACGTCGCAAAACACGATTGGGCCCGCTCGCTTTCCCCTGCTATGCCGCAGGCGGCTACTTGGGCGGGGGGACTTCCGCGAGCGGGCCGGTGGCCGCCGCGGGGTTAGGAGTCTGCCTGGCTCTGGTGGCCTACAGGGGACTGAGGTCTGGGCGGTCACGCTCGTGGCGGGACGGTCTTCTCCAATTGCGCGATCAACGGGGGAAGGTCGTCTTGGACCGTATCCCACAGCAGGTCCAGATCGATATCGAAGTAGGCATGGATGAGGCGATTCCTCATGCCGACGATGTCAGACCATGGTATTGTCGCAGTCTCTGCCCGGCATTCTGCTGAGGTTCTCGAAGCCGCCTCCCCGATGATCTCGATGCACCGAACCAGAGCGTGTACCAACATTCTATCCTGCGCCAGGTCGGTGCGCTGCTGGCCGGCAATGTAGGAACGAGCCTCGCGGCCTGCGTCGAGCATGTGCCGCAGCCGTACGAGATCATTCTCCTGCATATAGAACCTCAGCGCTGCGAACGACCTCGTCGCGGAAGTACGGGCTCAAATCGCGGGGAGTCCGGATGTCCGCCTTCCGTCCCAGCAATGCGGACAACTCACGCTCCATGCCTGCCAGCCGGATCAGGCCGACCACCGCTCCGGGCTGAAACTCCACCAGCACGTCAACGTCACTGTCGCAGTGAAAATCCTCCCGCAATACCGACCCGAAAAAGGCTAGTTTGCGGACGTGACGCCGCCGGCAGAAATCGGTAATCGCCTCCCGATCAATAGGAATTGCGACGGGCATATATCGGACTCCTTACCATTGACTATATCGGGCGAAGGACTGCGCTGGCAACCGGTTTCCGGCCAATTCTCCGCAAAGGGCTATGCGGGCGCGTGGACTTCCGCCAGCGGGCCGATGGTCACCGTGGTGCTGCGGGTCAGCGGATATGCCGAGAGCACCTCGGCGATCTGCGGCGGCGTGACGGCGGCCACGGTTTCCAGGTCGTCGCGGACGCTGCGATACTCCCGGCGGTAGACCCAGTCGCCGCCGACGGTGAACAGCCGCCCGCGAGGGCGCTCGCTGGAGAGGACGATGCGGGAGCGGATTTTGCTCTTGGCCTGGTCGAGTTCGGCCTGGGTGACGCCGTCGGCCTCGGCGCGGCGGTAGACGTCGAGGATCCGCTGGAGGTTCTCGGCGGCCCGCTCGGGGGCGCAAGTGAGGTAGGTCATCATCAGGCCCGCCCCCTCGTACTCGCAGTGGCTTAAGCTCGCATGTTCGGCCAGGCCGGGGTCGACCAGTTCCCAGTAGAGGCGGCTGCCCGAGTCGTCGCCCAACACCGTGCCCAGGAGCTTCGCCGCATAGCGGAGTGGCTCGTCGGCGGCGGGGCCGGCGGAGAGCTGGAGCGCGTATTGCTGGGTGGCGGTCTCCTTCTGGAGGACCTCAAAGGCCTGTCGCGGGTTGACCTGCTCGATGCTGCGGGCGTCTGCCGCGGGTTTCCAGGCCCCACAGCAGCGCCGGGCAGAGGCGCAGAGGGCGTCGAAATCGATCCGTCCGGCGCCGGCCAGGACCACGTTGTCCGGACTGTAACGGCGGCGAAAATAGTCTCGCATCGCCTCGACCGACAACCGGGTGACGCTCTCGACGGTGCCCAGTACGCTGTGGCCCAGCGGGTGCGAGCCGCAGTAGGCGGCCTTGCACTTCTCGTCGGCCCGAAACGGCGGTTGATCGTCGTACATGCAGATTTCTTCCAGGATCACCTGCTTCTCGGTGCCGAAGTCCTCTTGGCGCAGTGAGGGGCGGAGGATGTCGCTGAGCAACTCGACGGCGCGATCCTGGCACTCCGGCAGCACGGCCGCGTAGTAAACGGTGTTCTCCTCGTTGGTGAAGGCGTTGTAATGGGCGCCCATCTCGTCGAACTCCCGATTCACGTCGGCGGCCGAGCGGGTGGGCGTGCCCTTGAAGGTCATGTGTTCGAGGAAATGGCTCACGCCGCTGTTGGCGTCGGTCTCGTCGCGCGAGCCGGTTTTGACGAAGAAGCCCAAGGCCGTGGAGTGGGCCTGGCCGTCACACTCGGCGACGACCTCCAGGCCGTTGGGGAGCGTGTGGGTGAGGAATTCCATGGAGCACCTCCAGCTCGTCAATCGCGGTCCAAGAACCCCTAGTCCCGCCCGGCAGGGCGAGGTTGGAAACCACGGTACCGCTGAGACCCCGCCCTGCCGGGCGGGGCTGTTCTCCGAGAATCAAGGGGATGACGTTGTTCGTTGAAAGCTGCTTAAAGAACCTCACCGGGGACCTCCAGCTCGCAGGGACCGAGCGTGACCACGATAAAATCGCCCGGGGGATGCTCGGCCAGGTAGGCATTGATGCTGCCAGCGCTGAGCTGATCGACCAGCCGCTCCAGTTCGTCGAGTGTGCGGGCGCGGCCCAGGTGATACCAGTCGCGGGCGACGGTGGAACTCCGGGCGGCGCTGGACTCCTGCTGCATGATCAGGGTGCTCTTGATGCGTGCCTTGAGCCGATCCAGTTCGCTGTCTTCGATGCCTTGGGCGAGGCGGCTGAGTTCCCCGAGGACCACGTCCAAGGTCTGCTGGGCGCGATCGGCACTGGTTCCAGCGTAGCAGAACACCCCGCCGCGGTCGCGGAGCGTGCTGTAGCTGGCATGGACGCTGTAGCACAGGCCGCGGCGTTCGCGGACCTCGGTGAACAGCCGGGCGCTGGAACCGCCGCTGAGCGCGCCGACGGCCCCCCACGCCTGGAAGTAGTCGGGATGGCGATAGGGGACGCTGGGGTAGGCAATGCCGACCTGGGTCTGACTGGACTGGTAGGGGAGATGCTCGTACTTGGGGCCGGGAGGCTGCTCAACGATCTGGGGGGGCTCGCCCGGCTGCCAGTCGCCCAGCAGTTTGCCGACCGCTTCTTGAAGCCCTTGCCAATCGAAGCGGCCGGCCACGCCCAGGATGGTGCCGTTAGGGCGGTATCGTTGCTGGAAATAGGGACGGATGTCGTCCAGGGTGACGGCCTCCAGGGCCTGCTGCTCTCCCTGGGAGGGCCGGCCCCAGGGATCGCCGTAGTGGCGGCGGCGAAGCTGGATCATGACCTTCTGGGCCGGCTCGTCTTCTACCGCCCGAAGCTCTTGGAACATCACCTGGCGACTGGGCTCCAACTGCTCGGCCGGGAGGTGTGGGAACCGCAACATGTCGGCGTAGATGGCCAGGGCGGCAGGGAGGTTCTCGGCCACGGTGGCGCCGCTGAAGCTGGCATGGGCGGCAGAGACCGACTCGTGGCGTTCCACGCCGAGGTTGTCCAGGTCGAGGATGAAGCGGCGGCTGTCGCGCCCGCCCGCCCCGCGGAGGACCATCTCGCACGTAAAACCGCTCAGCCCGCTGCGATCCGGCGGATCATACACGCAGCCGGCGGGCACGAGGAAGGTGAAGGCCGCCGATTCGAGCGACACCAGCGGCTCAGCGACCAGCACCAGGCCGTTGCCAAACGTGTGGGAAAGGATCGGCGTGTTCACGGGATGTCCTTGGGGGGCAGTGTCCTGGGCCGCTGAGGCACAGGACTGTCAGTTGTCAGTCATCAGTTTTCAGTTATCAGTCATCAGTTGATCATTTATCGACGCAGGGCTGAGGGCTGACTACTGATAACTGAAAACTGAAAACTGATAACTGATAACCGACCACTGACAACTCGCCGTTGCCCGCGGCTACGCGTACACGCCCTCGACGGCCTTGAAAACGGTCTTGACCATGGTGAAGCCGAGCCGCTGATACAGCCGGATCGCGCCGTCGTTCTGGGCGGTCACCTCCAGGTAAACGCGGGTCAGGCCGGCCCGGCGGAACCCCTCCAGGGCGCGAGACAGCAGGCTGGTGCCCAGGCCGACGTCGCGGTGGGGGGGCGTGATTCCTAAGTTCTGGATGGCGCCCACCCCGGCGCGGTCGCGGATCCCCTGGACCGTGCCGCAGTACTCCGGGCGGCGCCGGTCGGCGGGCGCGCTGACGGCCAGCCAGGTGGCCTCGGGCAGGAAGCCCGGCTTTTGGGCGATCTCGCTCATCAGGCGGCGGCAGCCGGCCAGTTCGCCCAGGCAGGGGAAGACGTTGGCGTCGATCTCGCTGCGAAAGCTGAGGAACTTCGCCTCGGCAAACGCCTCCAATAACGACTCGTCCCAGGGCAAGAAGTGATAGCCGGCCGGCGGGGCGGTTCGCGGGAAGCCACCGTCGGCCAGGTCGATCTCCATCCGGTAGCGTTTGAAGTAGGTCAGGTCCATGGTGTACGTCGCACGAAGCCGGAGAAACGGTTCCACGCGAGGCACCGGCCGCCGAAGTCCCGCCACTTGGTCTCAATCTATCGGCAACCGACAAGGGGGTCAAATGACCCTAGTGGTAGGCTGACCCAGGGTGTTTTGGCGGAGGCTCCCCGATCTACATCGACCTTCGGCCCGGAGTTGGGGTCCCCTTTTTTCGCTACCCCGCACAGCCGACAAAGGTTCGAGAATCGTCCCTGCTACCGACCCGCACGGCCGGGAGATTCCCGGACGCCACTAGACCCACCACCGTTGGTGGCACCAAAGTACGGGGTGCTTGACGGCCGGCCTGAGGACCGGTAGTATGCAGTGCAGGTATCTACCTCGGATGGGGGAGCCCTGGGTCTGGGTGGCGAAGCCGCGAGAAGTATCTGAACGGGGTGGCGAAGACCGTTTGCGGCTTCGGCGCCCCGATTGAGCAGTCCAGCTTTTCGGGATGGTTTGTGGTATGCAGAAGCGTATCTACATCGAGACCACAATCCCCAGTTTCTATTACACGTTGCGCACCGACACAGAGTCGGTGGCGCGGATGAATTGGACGCGCCGATGGTGGTCGGAGTTCGCCGCGCAATTCAGGCTCGTATCCAGCCCGGCCGTCATCGCCGAATTGCGCCGCGGATCGGGCGAGACCAGGGACCGGCGAATCGTACTTCTGAAAGACGTACGGTTACTCGAAATCACGGAGGAAGTTGAGGACGTGGCCAAGATCTACATCGACAAGTTGGTGATGCCCAGCGACCCGGCCGGCGACGCTCTGCATCTTGCCCTGGCGTCTTTCCACCGTGTCGACGTGCTGCTGACATGGAATTGTCGGCATCTGGCCAATCCGAACAAAGTTGAACATATCCGGCTGGTGAACTACGAGCTTGGCTTGCCCATGCCGCTGCTCACCACGCCACTGAACTATCTCAGCGGAGACGAATCCGATGCCAGATGACGAAGTGGGGGCAATCCGACGAATTCGCCATGAAATCTCGGAGGAATGTGGGCACAACGTCCGCAAAGTCGTGGCGTACTATCGTGCGGTGGAGAAGGAATTGAAGCAGTCGCACGACTTCTGCTTCGAGGAGGGCATGTCCCCTGCTCGATCAGAGCCGAGCGTGAGTGGGGCTGAATCCGCCAAGTAACCAGTCGCAAGTGGCCCGGCGAGCTTGTCCGTAGGGAGAGCGAAGCCGCGAGAGAAATCGCAGCGGCGTGCTCAGGACCTCAAGTGCCTTGGGTGCTCGGACAATGACTTGTCGGGGCCATCTGCGGTGTGCACGTTCCGGGCAAGAAAAGGAACTGCCATGGGGCGAATCGTGACACAGGTGAAACTGACGAATTTCGCCGACCCGGACAAAACGTTGTCGGTCAGCGCGCTGGTCGATACCGGTGCCGCATACATTACCCTGCCGAACGCCTGGCGGGAGGGTCTTGGCGAGGTTGAGCAGCTCGGCGAGATCGAAGTGGAGATGGCCGACCAGTCGACCAAGAAAGGCTTCGTGTGCGGCCCGGTGCGAGCCCGGATTGGGGAATTCCGGCCCATTATCGCCGAGGTGCTTTTTCTCGACATGGAGCCCGACGAAGACGGTGAGTACGAACCACTGGTGGGCTACATCCCGCTGGAGCAGGCTGGCGCCGCTGTGGACATGCTCGGGCACCGGCTGGTCCACGTCAAGCGAGTCGATCTGAAATGACGGCCGAACACGACGGTTCCAGCCTGCCGGCGCACAGTCGGGCTTTTTCGGCCGCCTTGTGGTAGCCGCCGGCAATGACAGGTGCGCGCCGAGGATCGCCATGCGGGGACGTTAGCCCGCATTTCTCACCACAGTGTGCCACTGCTTGACGTAAGGCAAGCAGTGTTGAGGGGTTCCGCCCCGCACTGCTTCTGCGAAGCAGTGGCACA
>Ga0315291_10002064_pt1 | contig 26531 bp, 22 predicted proteins | sample YL17G12_20_MG_FD_203070 | JGI IMG/M metagenome (GOLD analysis project Ga0315291, IMG submission 203070) | Sediment microbial communities from Yellowstone Lake, YNP, Wyoming, USA - YL17G12_20 | ecosystem: Environmental > Aquatic > Freshwater > Lake > Sediment | place: USA: Wyoming | collected...
AGCCGTTCGTGGATATGCTGCTCGAGGCCGGTGTCCAGGAACAAGAGGCGCCAAAAGACTATCTCATCATAGACCAGACCATCCGCTACCAGAACGAAGAGAAGGGCGTGGACATCGTTGCCTTGCCGACGGATGATTTCCGCGTCACGGTGTTGGTGGATTACAACAATCCGGCGCTCGGCAGCCAGCACACCGGCTTGTTCAATCTCGAGAAGGAATTCATCAACGAATTCGCTCCCGCGCGCACGTTCTGTTTCCTGCACGAAGTCGAGGTGCTCCACGACCAGGGCCTCATCAAGGGGGGGAATCTCGACAATGCTATCGTGATTGTGGATCGGGACCTCGACGACGACGATTTGAAGAAGCTGGCACACAAGCTCGGTATTGATCACTCCCTCATCCTTGGCAAATCGGGAATCCTGAACGATAAGAAACTCCACTTCAAGAATGAACCCGCGCGGCACAAGCTGCTTGATCTGATCGGTGATTTAGCACTGATCGGGGTGCCGCTGAAAGCGCAGATCCTCGCGGCCCGGCCCGGTCATGCCAGCAATGTGGAGTTTGCCAGGAAAGTGCGCAAGCTGTACCAGCAGAAGAAGCTTGTCAAGAAATACATGCACGTGAAGAAAGAAGGGGTGATTTTTGACGTCAACGCAATTCAAAGAATTCTCCCTCATCGTTATCCCTTCCTCCTCGTAGACAAGATCATCGATTTCAAGCTGGACGAGCGCGTCGTCGGTGTGAAGAACGTGACGCTGAACGAGCCCTTCTTTCAGGGACACTTCCCTGGTCAACCGGTGATGCCGGGGGTGCTCATCATCGAGGCTTTGGCCCAAGCCGGTGGTGTCTTGATGCTCAACGGCCTCGAAAATCCAGGGAAAAAGCTCGTCTATTTCATGTCGATCAACAACGTCAAGTTTCGAAGGCCTGTAGTGCCCGGAGATCAGCTTGTTCTTGATGTGGAAATGTTGAGCCGCCGGTCGAAATTCATACAGATTAGCGGTAAAGCTTACGTCGATGGCAATTTGGTGGCGGAGGGAGAATTCTCCGCGGCCATTGTCGATCGCGAGGACAGCCAGCCGAAGGCTGAGAGTCATTCAGAAACCTATCAACTGTCTTCCACCAATAAGAACTCCTCCTCATCCTGATGCCTGTTCATATCGATCCGCACGCTGTTGTCAGTCCAAAAGCCCAGCTTGGAGAGAATGTTCACATTGGACCTTACGCCGTCGTTGAGGATGATGTAACAATTGGGGATGGAACGTGGGTTGGGGCGCAGGCCGTTGTTCACAATGGGACTCGCCTTGGTAGTGAATGCAAGATTCACCAGGCTGCGGCGATCGGCGGTGCGCCTCAGGACCTCAAGTATAAGGGCGAGCCAACCGTTCTGGAGGTGGGTGAGAAGACCGTGGTTCGCGAGTTTGTCACCCTTAATCGCGGGACAGCCGAAACCGGGAAGACCACGATCGGGAGCAATTGTCTGTTCATGGCCTACGCCCACGTCGGCCATGATTGCGTCGTCGGAAGCAACGTGATCATGGCAAACTGCGTCGCTCTAGGCGGCCACGTGAGAATCGGGGAGTGGGTCATCATCGGCGGCTTGAGTCCTGTCCACCAGTTTTGCTCGATCGGTGATCATGCGATGATTGGCGGCGGATTTCGTGTGGTAAAAGACGTTCCTCCCTACATTCTTGCAGGCAACGAGCCTCTCATTTTCGAAGGACTGAACATCATTGGCCTCCGCAGGCGCGGTTTTCCGCCGAACGTCATTAAACTTCTCGACAAATCATTCCGCTTGTTGTATAATTCCAATCTCAACGTATCCCAGGCCGTTGCTCGCATCAAGCAAGAAATTGAGCTGATCCCCGAAGTGCAGAACCTTCTCAACTTTATTGCGAAGAGCAAACGAGGCATTATCCCTGGCCATATGCATTGATCCGTGGTCTGGCAATTTCAACATACCGGCCACCAGACTGGCGCTTTCAACATGGAGTATGACGAGCGGCTTGCTCAGTCACTCACCGTGTCAGATCAGCCGTCGACAGTCCGTGTCTATGGCTGGCAGCCACCAGCCATCTCCATCGGCTGGCACCAATCCCTCGAAGAGATTGATCTCAAGAAATGCTCACAGGCGGGGATCGATGTTGTCCGGCGCCCGACAGGAGGTCGAGCGATTCTCCACTCTGATGAGGTAACCTACAGTGTTGTCATGGTCGCGGATCGATCGAGCGTCCTTGGAGTGTACCAGAGAATCAGCGAAGCGCTCGTGTGCGCCCTTCGGTCCCTCGGCGTCGAAGCATGTCTGGAGAAATCGCAGCCGCATTTTCCTTCTCTCTACAGACTCCCTTCATCCGTTGCCTGCTTTGCCAGCGCCGCGCGCTATGAGATCCATGTTCATGGCAAGAAGCTCGTAGGAAGCGCTCAGCGCAGATTCGCTCGCGCCAACGGGGAGGAGGTGGTCCTCCAGCATGGCTCGATTCTTCTGGGACCGGACCACTTGCGGATTGTCGAATTCATCAAGATGCCAAGCGGGAGCGACCCTGAGCGCCTCCGAAAGGAGTTGAGGGAAAAGACCGTCGATCTCACGTCTGCGCTCGGTCGGAGAGTGAAGTTTCATGAGGTTGCTGAAGCTGTTCAGAGAGGCTTCGAAGAATCGTGGGGAATCGAATTCCTGCCTGAGGTGCCGTCCAGGGATACGGTCCGATATGATCGGCAGCTGGCATCAAGCATTGGAGAACAATCGGCGCAATGAAGGATTCCACCATCACATCGGGACCGAAACGCGTGACCACGCGAGTCATCGCTTCGATGAAGCAGCAGGAGGGGGCGAAGATAGCGTGCCTGACCGCCTACGACTTCCTCACCGCGCGCTTGTTGGATCAGGCGGGTGTTGACCTCATTCTGGTTGGAGACTCTCTCGGCATGGTTTTCCAGGGACACGAAACAACCATACCCGTGACGCTCGATGAGATGATCTATCATGCCAAAGCCGTCGTCCGAGGTGTGGATCGTGCGATGGTCATTGTCGATATGCCGTTCATGAGCTACCAAGTGACTGTGGAGGAGGGATTTCGGAACGCAGGGAGAGTCATGAAGGAGACCGGTGCGGGTGGGGTCAAATTTGAAGGGGGCGAGCAGGTCGTTGATCTTGTCCATAAGACCACGGAAGCTGGCATTCCTGTTATGGCTCATCTCGGGCTCACCCCGCAGTCCATTCATCAGTTTGGAGGCTATCAGCCCAGAGGAACGAGCACGCCGGAAGCCAAGAGGATTCTCAAGGATGCGAAGCTTCTTCAAGAAGCGGGTGCGTTCGCTGTGGTTCTGGAGAAGGTACCCGCAAAGCTTGCTGCCCTTGTGAGCCGTTCGTTGAAGATTCCGACGATCGGAATCGGCGCAGGTGTTCGCTGCGATGGGCAGGTTCTGGTGGTCTCTGATATGCTCGGTCTGTATGAGGATTTCAATCCGCGATTCGTGCGCCGTTATGCGAATCTCGCGGAAGCGATGCGAGAGTCCGTTCGGAAGTACGTTAATGATGTGAAGCAGCGTGACTTCCCCTCGAAAGAAGAAAGCTACTAGTCTGTTCTGAGCTGCATTGCCGCCGGGCCTTGAATGCGATTCAAGGCTTTTTTTTCTCCTCAAGAATTGTGTAGAAGGTGAATTTTCAATATCTTCAAGCGCTGTGAAACCGACGATCAAAAAGAAACTCAGCATTCTTGTCTCGAATGACGACGGCATCGACGCGCCGGGCATCTATGCACTCGTGCAAGAGCTAAAGAAGATCGGCACTGTGACAGTGGTTGCGCCCGATAAACAACAGAGCGCCGTTGGCCACGCGATCACGATGAATTTTCCTCTGCGGGCCAAAGAATTCAAGAAAGACGGCGTCTTCTTTGGATATGCAGTGGAAGGCACACCTGCGGACAGCGTCAAGTTGGCGGTGAAAGCGTTGTTGAAGGAGAAGCCCGATCTGCTTGTCTCGGGGGTCAATCACGGAGCGAACACCGCAATCAGCATCATCTATTCGGGGACGGTGTCGGCGGCCACTGAGGGAACCATCCTCGGCATTCCATCGATTGCAGTCTCGCTCACGACCTACGGACCACCCGATTTTCGTTACGCAGCGAAATTTGCTCGCAAGCTTGCGCTCCTCGTGGCGAAAAAAGGATTGCCTGAGGGGACGCTCTTAAATGTCAATGTTCCCGCACTACCGGAACAGGAAATCCGGGGGGTGCTCATCACACGACAGGGAAGAGCCATCTGGAACGACGCGTTTGACATTCGGCGAGATCCGGCGAACAAAGAGTATTACTGGTTAACGGGCGCTCTGGAGGACAGTGATGAGGGGCTGGAATTCGACCAATCTGCAGTTCGAAGTAACTACGTCTCGGTGACTCCGATTCATTACGATCTCACGGACTACTCGCTTCTTGAAGTGATGGATCGCTGGGGTTTCCGCAAACTCAAATAACAACGAACAAAAGGAATACGAACGATGAGAATTGGCGTCCTCACTGGCGGGGGTGATGTCCCAGGTTTGAACCCCTGTATCAAAGCTGTTGTGTACCGCGCAATTGACAACGGAGCCGAGGTTGTCGGAATCCGAAAGGGATGGGCTGGGCTTCTCGATTATGATTTCAACCGGACCGATAACGAGGGTAAGAACTTCATCCATCTCAACAGACTGAATACGCGAACAATCGACCGATCAGGCGGAACGTTCCTGCACACATCGAGAACAAACCCGGGCAAGCTGAAGAAAGGTGATATTCCCGCGTTTCTGAGGAAGCCCGAGCACGAGAAGATGGGGAAGGACGACAAGCTCGATTTCACGCAGCACATTCTGAAGGTGATCGAACAATTGAAGCTCGATGTCCTCATCACGATCGGAGGCGATGACACGCAGAGCTACGGTGTTCGCCTGCACAAAGAAGGATTTCCGGTGATTGCAATCCCCAAGACGATGGATAATGATGTTTACGGAACGGACTACTGCATCGGCTTTTCGACGGCTGTGACGCGCAGCGTCGATTTCATCACAGCGCTCCGAACGGTCGCTGGCTCGCACGAGCGCGTTGCCGTCGTCGAGCTGTTCGGCAGAAACTCCGGCGAGACTTCTTTGATCTCGGCATATCTGGCTGGTGTGGATCGCGCACTCATATCCGAAGTGCCGTTCGATGTCGAAAAGCTTGCCCGATTTGTCGCTCAGGATAAGGCCCATAACCCCAGCAACTACGCCGTCGTCACGATCTCCGAGGGTGCGCATTTGCTTGGCGGCCAGGTGGTGGAGTACGGCGAAGAAGATGCGTATGGACATAAGAAGCTTGGCGGTATTGGCGCTGTCACGGAACAAGCGTTGAAGAAGATACTCGGTGTTCACACGGTATATCAACAGGTGGCCTATTTGATGCGCAGCGGCGAGCCGGATGCTCTTGATCGTATGGTTGCAATAAGCTATGCAAACCTTGCGACAGATCTCGCATTGAAAAAGCAATTCGGCAAAATGGTGGCACTTCGTGAAGGAAAATATACGACGGTGCCGATCGAAACACTTACCCAAGGTGTGAAGCGGGTCGACGTGAATGAGCTTTATGATGCCGAGAACTACCGGCCGAAAGTCGCCCACCTACTCAATAAACCGATGTTCCTCTACTAGGGCAGCTGCAGCAAGAAGTCTATCTGTGCTTTTCGAAAATCCCGCCGTGTAGGCGGGATTTGTTTTTGGCGCTCATCGGATTCTGGGGAATCGCGGGTGAAACCAATCAAGAAGAAGCGGGTGGAAGAAATTGATCGTTCCGATCTCGGGGAGCCGAACTTGACGAGTGACGAGTGGAAGAGATTCTTTGAAGGTGTGGCTTTCTTCAACAAGCGGAAATTCTGGGAAGCCCACGAGGCGTGGGAAGATGTCTGGAAGATTCGCGAAGAAGACAGCAGGATCTTCTTTCAAGGGATCATCCAGGCTGCAGCAGCGTATCATCTGCTTTTCGTGAAACGGAGGTTCGTCGGGGCGCGTAACAACTTCGACAAGGCTCTGAAGAAACTCGAGTTGTTTTCAGGTCGATTTCTTGGGATTGATGTTGATGATCTTCGGTCGATCCTCGTCGCATCGAAGAGCGAAACGGAACGACTGGGAGCCGACAGGCTTCAGGACTTTCCTGAGAGGTTAGTCCCAATGCTCAAAGTGAGGAGATGAGCTGGTGGATCGTCAGCGCTTTCTTCTCTTTGGCCGAGGTCGGTACACGGGGAGGACGCCAAACTCGCTCGCTGCCCACAGCGTGAGGATGGCGGTAAGGCCTGCGATGGCACGCTTCTCATCGTGGGCCGGAATCACCAGGCCGTATGTGTCTGCCATGAAATGCAGGTGGTTGAGAATTCTCGTGGCCTGACTTCGCTCGATCCATCCATGCCAGAGATCAACCTGGTCAAGGATCATCGCTTGGTGACGGCGAAGGAATTCGCCGAGCGATATCACTCTCTCACTCAATGGCGTTCGAGGTTTGCACAGGTTGAGGAGATCCGCCAGGTACTGATCCCACAACCTTGCAAATCCGCGATTTGCGGGTTTGCGGAGATAGTCAGCGCGGGCCAAGGAGAACTTCGCTTTTGTCCGTACACGAAAGCGGGGCACCACCGGATGAAAATCGAAAATCGTCTGCACGGCGGTCTTGTCCAACCGATCTTTTTCGTGGTACGCCCACTCCTTTTTCAGATCACGCCACGAAAGGATAGTCAGGACGGCTTTGTCCTTGCTGTCGAGCAGTATGAATTTTCCCTTTTCTTCCTTCACAGCGGTGACCCAGTGCGTCCATTCTTGCACGCACAACAGAGCAGGAATCCCGCGCCTCAGGTACGAGATCAGTTCCCTCCGTGCGGTGTAAGCATCGTATCGACGTGTCATGAAGAGGTCGCAGCCGAATTTTCGAGCTGCTTTTGCGAGCTGGAATTCATCCGTGCCGGACCACCATCGGGCGCCCGCAAGAGCAGATATCGCGTCTTCGTTTGCGGAGATTCCGAGTGTCACGAGGGCGTGTTTCAGTGCAAATGGCCCGCACTGCCAGAGGTTCGGTTGAGGGTAGAAACCCATTGTCGCTTCATTCCTCTTGTGGCGATTCCGCAAAACCTAGACAAAGTTTGATGAAATATCAACAACGGACTTGAGTCGAATTCCCAAAGATGGCAAGGTTGTCTCCGTCTCGAACTTTCAGTATCTTTACGCAAGTGGCTTGCCAAGGTGCATTTGAGCATAGACGACAGAGACCCGGAATGAGCAGAACCCGTAACCAATCTCGCTCCTCCATTTTTTCATTTTTCCTTTTGATTTTTGAATTCTCTTCATGTCTACCCCATTGATGAAACAATACCTGCAGGTGAAAGCGAAGCATCCTGATACGATTCTTCTCTTTCGCATGGGGGATTTCTACGAAACCTTCGAGGAGGACGCAAAGATCGCGGCAAGAGTCCTGGGCATTACGCTTACCAAGCGGGGAAATGGAGCTGCCGGAGAGGTCCCGCTCGCCGGATTCCCGCATCACGCTCTGGACACGTATCTGCCAAAGCTTCTCAAGGCAGGACACCGAGTCGCCATCTGCGAGCAGCTGGAAGACCCAAAGCTGGCAAAGGGAATTGTGAAAAGGGACGTGATCGAGGTTGTGACTCCCGGCGTGGCGTTTTCGGAGAAAGTACTCGAGCAGAAGCAGAACAACTACCTGGCCGCGCTCGCGCTGCCATCGCCTCTGGCGACGGGAGAGCAGCTCATCGGCTTTGCCTTCATTGACGTCTCCACTGCAGAATTTGGTGTCAGCGAGTTCCCGCTGAAGAATCTTTATGAACAGATAGGCACGCTGCAGCCCGTTGAGCTCCTTGTTCAGAGGCGGGATCTGGAAACGATTCAAAGCCTGCTCAAAGCACAGTTTCGCGGCTTGTACACGAAGGTGGATGACTGGGTCTTCAACGTTGACTACGGATATGAGTTACTCGTCAACCATTTCAAGACGCAGTCGCTGAAGGGATTTGGTGTGGAGGGGCTCAAGGTTGGCATTGTCGCTGCGGGCGCGGTGATGAATTACCTGCAGGAAACCCAAAAGGCAAATCTGCCGCACATCAAAAAGATCACGCCATTCGACACAAACGACTACATTGTTCTTGACGGCTCCACGAAGCGAACCCTTGAGATCACATCATCAATATCCGGTCAGGCGGATGGGACTCTCTTCTCGGTCATCGATCGGACGCAGACACCAATGGGAGGGAGGCTCCTGAAAGCATGGATCAACCGTCCGCTGAAGAAACTTGTGCCAATTCAGAAGCGGCTCGAGGCAGTCAAAGAGCTGTTTGGCAACGATACGGTGCGAAACAAGTGTCGCGACGTACTAGGCCAGGTCGGCGATCTCGAGCGGTTGATGGCCAAGATCGCAACCGGTCGAGCGAATCCCCGCGAGCTCAAGCAGCTCGAACGATACCTTTCGCTGGTCCCGACTGTCAAATCTCACCTTGCGGTAATGGTTTCGTCGACGATGAAGGACTTGCAGGCTCGCTTGAATCCATCACTGGAAATTGTGCGGAAGATTCACGATGCCATCGAAGATGATCCGCCGCTCGCGCTTTCTGATGGCGGCGTCATCCGCAAAGGATACAATGCCGAACTCGACGATCTACGGTCGGTTGCTTTCAGCGGGAAAGACTGGATCGCAAAGCTTCAACAGCAGGAAAGGCTGCGCACAGGGATACCTTCGCTTAAGGTGGGTTACAACAATGTTTTTGGGTACTACATTGAGATTACGAACACGCACAAGGACAAGGTGCCGGTCGATTACATCCGGAAGCAGACCCTGACGAACGCAGAGCGGTACGTAACTCCCGAGCTGAAAGAGTACGAAGAGAAGGTTCTCCACGCGGAAGAGAAAATCCTCGCTCTGGAAACGCGTCTGTTCAACGAGGTTCGGATTGCGGTCGCGGAGGAGTCGACAACGATTCTTGAAAACGCTCATGTGCTGGCAACGCTTGACTGTTTCATCTCGCTGGCGGACGTCGCGGTTGAAAACTCCTATGTCTGTCCGGATGTTGATGAGTCGCTGAGACTCGAAATCAAGGACGGACGGCACCCGGTCATCGAGCGCCTGTTACCACCGGGGGAGCGCTACACACCCAATAGCACAGTGATGGATACAGAGCAGGACCAAATCCTCATTGTCACTGGTCCAAACATGAGCGGCAAATCCAGCTATCTTCGCCAGGTGGGCTTAATCGTGCTGCTGGCACAGACGGGGAGCTTCGTACCGGCGTCCGAGGCGCGTGTCGGCATCGTTGACCGGATTTATACTCGCGTGGGCGCAAGCGATAATATTGCATCCGGGGAAAGCACATTCCTGGTCGAGATGCACGAGGCGGCAAACATCGTCAACACAGCGACGGAACGAAGCCTCATCCTGCTCGATGAGATCGGTCGCGGAACGAGCACATTTGACGGTATCAGCATCGCATGGGCATTGACCGAGTACCTTCACGCTCGGATTGGAGCCAAGACGCTTTTTGCCACTCATTACCACGAGCTGAACGAGCTCGCCGAACTGTTCCCACGCATCAAGAACTACAAGGTTGACGTCCGCGAGTACGGAGACAAAGTGATCTTCTTACATAAGGTGGTTCCGGGCTTTGCTGATCACTCCTACGGGATTCAGGTCGCGCAGATGGCGGGCTTGCCGGAAGAGGTAACCGACCGAGCGAAGAGCATACTCATGAATCTTGAGGACTCCGAATTGAATGTGTATTCAACCGGCAAGAAGATCAAAGGAAGAATCCCTCCACCCGACATCCAGATGACGCTCTTCGAAATGAAAGATGATCACCTCCGGGATGAGCTCCGGAAGCTGGACGTTGAGAAGATGACCCCGCTCGAGGCGCTGCAAAAGCTCGCGGAGCTCAAGAAGCAGATGGACCGATCGTAGCTTGAAGGAAGAGCGAGCAAAAGACCCCGCACGTTCACACCTCTGGGCAGACAGCACGTTTCGCAGTCCTTTTACTCTAGCTGTCTCCGTCCTCCACACGCGCAGGCTCACCGACCTCCCTGAACTCAAGGTAATTAGGGCACAGTTCTGGGCTTGGTTGGCCTTTCCCGTTCTTGGGAATAAGACAAAAGCCTTCCCTCCATTTGAGCTCAGGGGAAATTCACGCGCGGAGCCGAGCCCGAAAGATTCTCCTTGACACGGGAAAAAAAATCCCTTAAATTGGAAACCAAGAATACGATAATAGTATCTAGAGATTCATAACCTTCTGTCAGCAAAATCATCGAAATTATTTAGGTACTCCTAAATAGGAAACTCTCGATACTACAAGAGTTTCCTAGGGTCTTGAGTATGGCATCAGATCTAGAAACGCGAGAGAGAATTCTGCTTCACGCTCGTGACAAATTTTTGCAGATGGGGTTCAGCAAAGTCACGATTGATGAAATCGCCTTGGACCTCGGAATCAGCAAGAAGACGCTCTACAAATTCTACCCCAGCAAAGAAGAACTCATGCGCGCTGCGGTTCATATGAACATGCGCATGATAGACCAAGAGCTGCAGCAAATCGTTTCGTCGGATAAGCCCTTTGCAGAGAAATTAGCGGAGGCGTTGATGATGCTGGGGAAATTCGTGGGGCGAATCAGCAGGTCGTGCATCAATGATATGCAGAGATTCACTCCTGCGCTTTGGAAGGAATTGGAGCAGTTCCGACGGGAGCGCGTCCTCAGGAAGCTCGCCACAATGATCCAGCAAGCGCGTGCAGAAAAGGTGTTCCGTGATGACGTCCATGATCAGGTTCTGATCTTCATGTTGATCAGTGCAGTCCAGGGGATTGTCAACCCGGAAGTGCTCAGTCAGAATGCATTCTCCACGGATGATGCGTTTCGCACAATATTCAGAGTTCTTTTTGAGGGGGCGCTGACAGACGATGCGAGAAAAGGGTTTCATCTGTTTGACAATCCAATCTGACACTACTCATCCTGTATGAAGGTTCCTATGAAAACCGTTCGTGTCATTTTACTACTCCTGACGATCCTCGTCTGGCAGGGTTGTGGCAACAATCACAAAGGATCCATCGAAGCAAGCGGCACTCTCGAAGCGACAGAGGTGAAGGTGAGCGCGAAAGTCCCGGGGCAAGTCGAAAGGATATATTTCCAGGAGGGACAGCACGTGCGTGTCGGTGATACTCTTGTGGTGCTTGATCGCTCGACCCCCGAGCTGCAGTGGAAACAGGCACAAGCAGGCGTCGAGCTGGCTGAGGCTCAGTACCGGTTGCTGCTGAACGGGGCGCGCTCGGAGGACCTTCGCCTTGCAGAAGAAGCTTTACGTCAGGCGGAAGCATCGTTCAAGATCGCGAGTGATGACTATGCAAGGATGAAAGAACTGCTCGCATCCAACACGGTGACGCGACGGCAATTCGATGAAGCGGAGTCCCGCCATACGATTGCCAAGGCACAAGTGAATTCGGCAAAAGAGAGCTTGCAGAAGCTTCAGCGGTTTGCAAGACCCGAAGACCTTTCAGCGGCAAAAGCCCGCCTGAGCCAGGCCAAAGCCTCCGCCGACATATTGCACAAGCAGCTGTCGGACGCCACGGTCCTTGCCCCGGTTGCCGGCACCATTACTCACAAGCCACTCGAGGAAGGGGAGTTGATCGGTGTCGGTTCCGCCGTGGCCACCATCGCACGGCTGGAGAGACTCAACCTCATGATCTATGTCAGCGAGGGAGAGCTTGGCAAAGTCCAGCTCGGCGGACCAGCGGATGTTGTGATCGACACGTACCCGGACAAATCATTTCCGGGGAAGGTTATTTACATCTCACCGAACGCGGAATTCACGCCGAAGAATGTGCAGACGAAAGAAGACCGGACGAAGCTGGTGTTCGGAGTGAAGATTGAGGTGGATAACGCGGAGGGGATTCTGAAATCCGGCATGCCGGCAGACGCGTATATCCGTTAGCGAGGATCGAGACCATGAACGCAATCGAGCTCCGCTCGGTTTCCAAACGGTTCGACCGTCACCTCGCGGTTGATGCCATATCGCTCGAGGTGAGACGGGGGGAGATGTTTGCGCTCGTCGGTCCGGATGGAGCCGGAAAGACGACCACCATTCGAATGCTTTGCGGCATCGTCAAGCCGACATCAGGGGCTCTCTCGGTTTGTGGATTCGATGTCCAGAAGCAGCCAACAGAGGTCAAGAAGAGAATTGGTTATCTGTCCCAGAAATTCAGTCTGTATGGAGATCTCACCGTTGACGAAAACATCGAGTTCTTTGCGGAGATCCACAACGTCCGTGAGTTCGAGCATCGTCGGAATGAGCTGCTGGAATTCACCCGGCTGACGGCATTTCGGGATCGGTTCGCCGAGACGCTATCCGGTGGGATGAAACAGAAGCTTGCTCTGGCATGCACGCTTATCCACACGCCGGATGTGATTTTTCTGGACGAGCCCACTGCCGGCGTCGATCCAGTGTCCCGACGGGATTTCTGGAAGATCCTCTCGGGGCTCTTGAAGGAGGGCATTACGATTCTGATGACGACGCCGTACCTCGACGAAGCTGAACGCTGTTCACGAGTGGCGTTGATGAATGAAGGGAGAATTCTGATGGCGGACACGCCTGACAATCTGAAGGCAATCGTCAAGGGCGCGACCGTCGAGATCGTTTGCTCCGAGATCCGCAAGTCGTTCAACCTTCTGAAATCCCTTGAGTCAGTTCGTGAAGTCCAGGCATTTGGCGATCGTCTCAATGTGCTTGTACAAAACGAGGAGCGCGATATCACCAAGGTGATCGCCGCGCTCAAGAAGAATTCCATCGATGTCTCAGGCTGGAGAACGATTTCACCTTCTCTGGAGAATGTCTTCATCTCTCTCTTGTCCCAACGAGGAGCCCAACAAGAAAGCGAGGTTACACCGAAGCCATGAACAACCGGTTGAACGCCGTCGCTGTTCTCATCGCCATCGTGCTGGTGCGGCAACTCCCTGCGCAGCAGAGGAGTTTCACGATCGAAGAAAGCATTCGGATCGGATTGGAGAACAGCAAGGTATTGCACGCGTCGCAGATGAAGGCAGAATATGCTGACGCGAAAGCAAGTGAAGCTGCGGCAACGCTCTATCCTTCCGTGCGCGTGCAGGCCGCCTACCAGAAACTCAGCTCGGTTCCCGAATTCAGGATTCCGATCCCCGGCAACGTTGTCACGTTTCCGATAGTTCTGAATACCTACAATGTGCGCGCAACATTGCAGCAACCGCTCTTCACAGGCTGGAAATTGCAGGCCGCGGCAGACAACGCAGAGTACCAAGCCGAAGCATCGCGGCACGATCTTGCCAAGGACAGAACGGAACTGATCTACAACATCAAAGCTGCCTACTGGAATCTCTATCGCGCACGAGAAATCAAACGCCTCGCCGACGAAAACGTCAACCAGATCACCGCACATCTGATGGATGTGGAAAACCTCCTGAAGCAAGGGATGGCAACAAGGAACGATGTGCTGAAGGTCCAAGTACAGCTTTCGAACTCCAAGATCCTCCAAAGCGATGCAGAGAACAATGCGCAACTCGCAATGCTTGCGTTCAACTCGACCATCGGTCTCCCTCTCGAGACGGAGGTCGCTCTTGCGTCGTCGCCGACCTCGCGGACCAAAGACTTTCCAGAGGTGAGCAAGCTCGTCACTGCGGCGTTCGAGCAGCGGCCAGAGATCCAAGGTATGGAATGGCGCCTCAAGGGAACGGAGGCAGGCATCACCGCAGCGAAGGGGGGCTGGTTACCACAGGTGTTTCTGACGGGAAGCTACTACTATGCAAGGCCGAATCCGAGGATCTTTCCGGCGAAGGACGAATTCAAGGACTCGTGGGACATCGGCATCTCGCTTCAATTTGATATCTGGAACAATCTGACGTCCCTCCACCAAACGAACGCGGCGACGGCACAGCACGAGCAGACAAAGGATGCGCTGTCCACGCTGCGGGATGGCATCACGCTTGAAGTCACTCAGAACTATATGGCGTTCAATCAGGCCAAGCAGAGAATTCGCCTCTCGGAGCTTGGCGTTGAGCAGGCAAGTGAGAACTATCGCGTGACAGCGGAGAAGTTCAAAGCAGGATTGACCACGAACTCCGAGCTCCTGGATGCTGAGGTTGCGCTCTTGCAGTCGAAGCTCCAGCTGACGCAGGCGCTCGTTGAATATGGGCTCGCCGAGGCAAGATTGGAAAAAGCTGTCGGGGTGGCAGAATAGACCGCAGTCGTGTGAATCCATCTACAAATGATCTTATGGTGATGAACGCAATTGAGGTTGAGCGTCTAACGAAGTGTTTTGGGAAGTTTTGTGCCGTCGACCACATCAGCTTCGAGGTCAGACAGGGGGAGATCTACGGCTTCCTCGGCGCAAATGGAGCGGGAAAATCGACCACAATCCGGATGTTGTGCGGTTTGCTGCAGTCAACAGAAGGGACGGCTCGCGTCGGCGGCTACGATATCAATAGGGAACCGGAAAAGGTCAAGGAAACTATCGGCTACATGTCTCAGCGTTTCTCGCTTTACGAAGATCTGACCGTCGAGGAGAACATCAACTTTTTTGGCAAGGTCTATGGGTTGACGAACGGCGAGGTCGCCAAGAAAAAAGAGTGGGTGTTGGACATAGCGAACTTGCGTGGCCGCGAGAAGAGTATCACCGGTACGCTCTCCGGGGGCTGGAAACAGAGGCTTGCGCTTGGCTGTGCGGTGCTCCATCGTCCCAGGATCGTTTTCCTCGATGAACCGACGAGCGGCGTTGATCCTTTAATGCGCAGAAAGTTCTGGGAGCTGATCAACGATCTCTCCGCCGAGGGGGTCACCGTGTTGGTGACGACGCACTACATGGAGGAGGCGGAATACTGTAACGATATCATTCTCATCAACGCTGGAAAGATCATTGCCGCAGGGAGCCCGAAGGAGTTGAAGAGGGATCACATCAGGACGCCCATCCTTGAAGTTCAATGTTCAAATGCCGTTGAGGCGATGTCCAGGATTGAAAAGGAACCGTGGGCGATTGAAACATCGGTCTTCGGGACGAATCTCCATGTCAGCGTTCGCGAGGAACAACAGGCCCGCACGGAGATCCGGCGTCTCTTGAAGGAGAACGGCATCGGCGTCCATCATGTTGAGACGATCGTGCCTTCGCTTGAAGATGTCTTTATCTATCTGCTCGACCAAGAAGCAAAGAAGGCGGCGTGAGGGACTTCTCCATGATTCGACGGATGCTGACGATTATCAAGAAGGAGTTCAGGCACATCAGGCGGGACAAGCGTGTGCTTCTGGTGTTGACCGTGGTGCCTGCTGGTCTGCTTCTGTTGAACGGGTACGCCCTGAATTTCGACGTCACCCACATTAAGGCCGCTGTTGTCGATCGAGAGAAGAGCGCTCGATCGAGAGAATTCATTAACTCGTTCATCACCTCGGGCTACTTTGATTACGTCCAAAATTTGAACACTTCGGAGGAAGCGACGCGCTTGATCGACGACGGGCATGTCCGGATTGTCATCGTCGTGCCTGCTGACTTCTCCTCGCGTCTCCTCGCCAATGAGAGAGCTACCGTGCAGATTCTCGTGGATGGCATGGAGGCAAGTGCGGCAACGACCGTCGTTGGGTACGCTCAAGCCGTGACGATGCAATACTCTCAGAAGATCATTCTGAACAATCTCACCAAGATGGGTCGAGGCAGCTACATACCGATTCGCTATGAAGGGCGCATCTGGTACAATCCTGAGCTCAAGAGCGCCAAATTCCTCGTGCCGGGGCTTATTGCCTTCATTCTCGCCATCACCGGAGTGATTGCCACCTCGCTGTCGATCGTCCGGGAGAAGGAGCGGAACACTATCGAGCAAATCAATGTCTCACCTGTCCATTCATTCGAGTTTATTCTTGGGAAGCTCATTCCCTACGCACTCATTTCGTTGGTGGCCGCGGCCCTCGTGCTTCTCGCAGCCTATTGGTTGTTCGATGTCGTGATCAAAGGAAGCATTCTGCACCTCTTTGGGGCGACGCTCCTGTTCGTCGTAGCCGCGCTCAGCATCGGTCTGGTGGTGTCGACCATCTCGGACAGCCAGCAGGTTGCATTTCAGATTGCTGCCATCGTCTCCATGGTGCCAACGATGGTTCTGTCCGGCTTCGTATTTCCGATACGCAGCATGCCGTGGTGGCTGCAAGTGATCTCGAACGTGACTCCAGCGAAGTTCTACCTTGTCATTCTCCGCAGCATCGTCCTGAAGGGTGTGGGGATAAGCGCGTTCTGGGAGCAGATTGTCTATCTGGGTCTCTTTGCCACGGTGCTTCTCGCGATCAGCACTCTACGGTTTAAGAAGACAATCGGATGAGATCATGAGTCTGCAGCGAATCATCGCCCTCTTAAAGAAGGAGTTTGGACAGCTCTTCAAGGACAAGAAGCTGCTGCCAATCGCATTCCTCGCGCCCGTAATCCAGCTGACACTTCTTGGATTCGCCGCGTCTCTTGACGTCAAGAATATCTCGATCGTGTTGTGTGATCTTGATAAGACGGAGACGAGTCGAACCTTCGTCCAGAGCTTCACCAATTCTGGCTATTTCACAGTCGAGTATGCAACGGAGGATTATGGGTCAATTCAGCAGTATGTGGACAACAACAAGGTGGCGATGGCGCTCGTCATACCGCCAAAGTTTGGGGACAAGGTGCTGCGCCGAGAGCCTGCCACGGTTCAGGTACTCCTCGATGGAAGTGAAGGAAGTTCTGCCGCCATCACGATGGCTTATGTCAATCAAATCATTATTCGTTCTTCAACCGAGATTCTGACCGAGGTCCTCGGAGGCAGACTCCCCACAGGCATGGTTGACGCTGAGATCCGGGCTTGGTACAATCCCTCGTTGAAGAGCAGGAATTTTATGGTCCCGGGCGTCCTTGTGCTCATCCTGCTCCTCACGACTACCAATCTCACGGCGATGGCCATTGTGAAGGAGAAGGAGATCGGAACCCTCGAGCAGCTCATGGTCACACCCATCAAGCCCTCTGAGCTTATCCTGGGCAAGCTCATTCCCTTCACGATCATCGGCCTCACCAACGTGTGCGTGGTCCTGTCCGTAATGGTCTTCGGCTTCGGGATACCCATCAAGGGAAGCGTGCTGCTGCTCTTCGGACTCTCTGGGCTTTTTCTCCTTACATCCCTTGGTGTGGGTCTTTTTGTCTCGACGATTTCCAAAACGCAGCAGCAAGCGATGATGACCGCGATCTTCTTTATGATGATGCCGATGATGTACCTCTCCGGGTTTGTGTTCCCGGTGGAGAATATGCCGAAGGTGCTGCAGTATGTCTCTCTGTGCATACCGATGCGGTACTATCTTGTCATCGTCCGTTCGATCATCCTGAAGGGCGTTGGCCTCAGTACACTCTGGGTCGAGGCTCTGATGCTCTTATTCATGGGGGTTGCGATTCTGGTCGCCAGTGTCTTAAGGTTCAGAAAGAAGCTGGACTAGGATCGCGTTTCGACCGGCGCATCAGTTCCGATTCAATATCTCTCCTCACGCATGCAACGTTCACGAACGCGCCCTGCTCAGCGTCGTCGCGCTCGATGATCTCGTTGATTCTCAAGCGAGAATTGACTAGATTGAGTCGAGATTTCTTCCAAGTTGATTCCGGTCCTGAAGGACATTCCTCATTTTTTTCTCCTCACTCTGCGTAAAAAGGGGGCTCACAGCTTGATTCGAGCGATCCAAACAAGGCTGGAATTCAAGATTCTCCTTCTCCTGATAGCGGTCCTCCTCGTTGGCTTCGGAACTTACGCGATTCTCTCTGCCCCGCTCCGCCCGACGGTAGCAGATTCTCCATTGGATGAGGTAATCTGACTGCTATGATGAATCAACGCAGGCTGTATCGGACTATTGAAAGCTTCGCCTCGGAACATTTCAAGACGGACAAGGAACTTCTCAAGCATGTCCTGAACGAAATTGTTAAGGACGAGCAGATCAGCCTCAAGGGGGGGCGCATCTGGGAGTACGAACCAGGAAACGAGTCGTACCGACTCGTCCATCAGATTGGAGTCATTGATCGCCTCGACCCCGGTTACCAGATCTCGCTGGCAAGCTATCCGATTTTCCTTCGTTTGGCGGAGCATCGATCAGTCATCGCGATCGAAACCGACAAGTATCTCCGAAAGAAGGGTATCATCAAGTATTCTGCAACGGGCGTCGGCGAGAAAATCGAGACGAAACGGGGGTTGGTTCCTCTCTACATCCTCGCCTTTAACTCCGATACGTTGGATGAGTCTATCCTCTCCGATCTGAATATTATCGGTCTGGCCGTGACCTCTCTGTTGCGTGGAAAGAAGGTCGAGCGGAAGGCATACTTGCTGGAAAAAGATCTCGATAAGGCAAGGGAAATTCAGCAAAGCATTTTGCCCCAGCACGCCCTGAAGTTTCATCATTATGAGTTGTACGGGGTGTCTTTGCCTGACCGGATTGTGGGAGGAGATTTTTTTGATTACCTTCGTAGTGACGAGGAGCAGGACAGGCTCAGCGTTGTTATTGGCGACGCTGCGAGCAAGGGCTTTCGGGCGGCGGCTCAAGCGTTGTATGTTTCGGGGGCGCTTCGGATGGGGATCTCCTATCACACGAAGATCAGCTCACTGATGTCGCGCATCAACAAGCTCGTCAACCAATCGTTCTCTGAGGAACAATTTGTTTCGCTGTTCTACGCCGAGCTGTCGAACGACCCGAAGGGGCTAATGCTCTATTCCAATGCGGGTCACAACAGTCCTCTCCTCTATCGGGCGGAGACGAAGAAGACTGAGGCGCTTGAGGCCACCGGCCAGCTCTTGGGCCCATTTGCTGATGGGGTCTACAGAGTTGATAACACTCACCTTCAGAAAGGGGACGTAGTTGTACTTTATACTGATGGTGTCAGCGAGGCTCGGGGCGGTACGGAGATGTACGGTGAGAAGCGTCTCGCCGAGAAAGTCCAGGAGTTCTCCTCACTGAGTGCCAAGGACATCTGCCAGCAGCTTGTGGATGACGTGTTGCAGTTCTCGTCGGGCACGGAGGAGAGCGATGACAAGACCATCGTCGTGATCAAGCGAGTGAACCAAGCATAAATAATGAGTTGCATCGTTCCTTCATACGAGGCGTGCAATGACTGAAGAAAAGCGCATTGGTATTGTGACGGGAGTGACGAGCGGGACCTTGACGGCGGTTATCGATACGGACATCAAAACGCTCACCCGTGAGATCAATGGAAAGGTGTACTACATCGGTCAGATTGGGAGCTACGTGCTTGTTCCCGTTGGGAAGCTGATTATCGTTTCGATGGTTTCGGAATTCAAGAAAGTGGACTTCCCGGAGAACGGCACGTTTACCCAACGTTGCATCATGGACCTGAACCTCGTCGGAACAGTGAAGGCAGGAAGATACGAGCGCGGCGTGTCGGTCATTCCACCGGTGGACTCGCCGGTCTTCATCGCCGAGGACGCCGATCTCACGGCGGTGTTTTCGGTCTTCCGGAAATTCGGCTTCTCGGTCGGTCAGCTCTCACTCTTTGAGCGAGAGCGGTGCTATCTGGACCCCAATCGGTTCTTCGGAAAGCACCTCGCGATCCTGGGATCCAGCGGTGCGGGTAAGTCGTGCACAGTCTCGTCCATCCTCCAAAAGGTCGCGACGTATCCTGACACAAACGTCATCATCCTCGATATTCACAACGAGTACAGTGCTGCGTTTCCCGAAACGAGCAAGCGACTCGATATTGCTGAGCTCGAGCTTCCGTTCTGGCTGATGAACCTGGCTGAGCTCGAGGAGATGTTCATTGATCCTCGGGACGATTCCGCAGCGAGCCAGGTCACCGTGCTGAAGGATCTCGTCGTCGCATCCAAGAAGGGTAAGAACCCCCAGTTGTCGGATGTGCTCACCGTGGACACACCAGTGTACTTTGACTTGTCCGAAGTGCGTGCGAAGATCCAGTATCTCGATTCGGAGAAGATCTCTGGTCTCGGGACCGCAGCGAAGGAAGGTCCGTTCTATGGAAAGTTCTCACGTTTCCTCGTTCGACTCGATAGCAGGCTGAATGATCCTCGCTATGCCTTCATGTTCAAGCCGAAGACGTACGTTCAATCTTCCAGCTTCAAGGAGCTCCTGAGCACAATCTTCAGCTCCTCCGAGCACGAGCAGATAACAATCATGGACCTCAGCGGTGTCCCGTTTGACATCGTCAATACCATTGTCTCCTTGCTCGCCCGGCTTGCATTCGATTTCAACTTCTGGAACGCGAGCCGTCGCGACTTTCCGATCTTGCTGGTTTTCGAAGAGGCGCACAATTACCTGCCGAGCGGTCAGGCTGGCAGCGGTGCAGCTCGCCGAACAGTCGAGCGAATAGCCAAGGAAGGAAGAAAGTATGGCGTGAGCTGCATGATCGTGAGCCAGCGTCCCGCGGAAGTCTCCGAGACGATCATTTCGCAATGCAACAACTTCGTTATCTTGCGGTTGACTAATCCCGTGGACCAGGGCTATGTTCGGAAGCTGATGTCCGATACGTTCGCGGGCCTGATCGACACGCTGCCGTCCCTGCGGCAGGGTGAGGCACTCATCGTCGGCGAGGCCATCCCGATGCCGCTCAGGGTGCAAATCGACTTCCCCGACCCCGAACCCAGCAGCGCTGACATCCAGTTCTTCGACAAGTGGAAACAGAGCGATGTCAAGACCGATATTCCCGAAGTGGTTGACCGCTGGTGGAAGCAGATAAGGGGCTGAAACGATCCTCGCTTCTGCTGCCCTTCTTAACGAGTTCTCTCCGACGGAACAAAACCCCTCGACGGTGCGTTCTCATGCACGAACCAGAACGCGCCAAGGAAGGGAATTCCCATGCTTATCAAACCGAAGGACGATATCAAGTCCTCAGAGATCACTCCTGAACACCTCTATCTGAATCGCCGTGAATTCATGCTCGCAGCGTCTGCTGCAGGCATTGGGCTGGCCGCGGCCCCATTCTTGCCACACGGCCTCTATGCGCAGGACCGATGGCCAAGAGGGAAGAAAGGTCTCACCGATACCGACGAAGAAGTGAACACCTTCAACGATATCACGACCTACAACAACTTCTATGAATTCGGAACTGACAAGAGCGATCCGGCTGAGTACTCCGGCGGATTCAAGCCGAAACCGTGGTCCGTTCGAATCGAGGGAGAGGTGAAGAAGCCAGCCACGTACAGTCTCGAAGATCTCATGAAGCCGTACAAATTGGAAGACCGTATCTATCGGATGCGGTGCGTTGAGGGCTGGTCCATGGTGATTCCGTGGCGAGGATTTCCACTGGCAGAGCTCATCAAAAAAGCGGAGCCGTCATCAAAGGCAAAATTCGTCGCGTTTGAAACAGTGTATCGACCGGAACAAATGCCCGGCCAGAAGAGAAATGTCCTTCAATGGCCGTACGTCGAGGGCCTCCGCCTCGATGAGGCAATGCATCCACTTACGATCCTGGCTGTTGGCCTGTACGGCAGGGAGCTGCTGAATCAGAACGGCGCGCCGCTTCGGTTGGTTGTACCCTGGAAATACGGCTTCAAGGGCATTAAGTCGATCGTCAGGATCACGTTTGTTGAGAAGCAGCCGGCAACTACCTGGAACATCTCTGCTCCGGACGAATACGGTTTCTACTCGAATGTCAACCCTGACGTTGACCATCCCCGATGGAGCCAGAAATCAGAGCGTCGGATCGGCGAATTCTTCAAGCGGAAAACCCTACCGTTCAATGGTTATGGTGATCAGGTCGCTCATCTCTATGCCGGCATGGACTTGAGGAAATACTTCTGAGGAGAGGAGTAGCTGTGACACAAGTGCAGTGGACAACGCGCGTGATCAAACCGTCAGTGTTCTTGCTTTCTCTTCTGCCCATGGCGTTGCTCGTTTGGAATGCTCTGTCCGGACGCCTCAGCGCGAATCCAATTGATGATGTTACTCGTGAGACTGGAACGTGGACGCTGCGGTTCCTCATGATCACACTTGCGGTTACTCCTCTTCGCAAGATAACGGGATGGAGTGTCGTCGTGCGGCTGCGGAGAATGCTCGGCCTCTTCGCGTTCTTCTATGGATTACTTCACTTCACGACCTATGTTTACCTGGATCAGTTCTTTGCATTTGACGAGATTGTGAAGGATATTGTGAAGAGGCCGTTCATCGCTGTCGGCTTCACGGCCTTCGTGCTGATGGCACCTCTTGCCGCCACCTCGACTGATAGGATTGCAAAGTGGATGGGAGGGAGGCGCTGGCGCCTGCTGCATCGCCTTGTCTATTTTACGGCGCTTGGTGGTGTCATCCATTATCTGTGGTTGGTGAAGGCTGATAGGCAGAGGCCGCTGATCTACGGTGTCATCCTGATATTGCTGCTAGGGTATCGCTTATGGGACAGAATCAAGCCTCGTCTTGCTTGGTTCCGCGTTGAGCAGAAGCAGCAGGCCGAACCCGCCCGTGTGCCGTAGAGAGAGTGGAGGAGTACAGAGTCTTGCCGCAAGGAAGTCTATGAACCGGCGTCTCACCGCCTTTCTTTTTTTTCTTGTTCTCTTCTCCATCACGTTGGGCAGTCTTGCACGCGCGCAAGACAAAGTCAGAGAGCTCGAAGGAAGGCTGAGAACGAGTCCCGACGATCAAGCGACTCTGATGGAGTTGGGTCGTCTCTATCACGATCTTGGGATGCAGGGGGACGACGACGCGGTGGAGAAAGCGTTTACGTGCTTCGACAGATTGCTCGCACTTGATTCGACGAATGCGGTAGCTCTGGTTTACAGGGGGAGCCTGTGGACACTTCGCGCACGTGATGCGTGGTGGCCGCCCACGAAGTTGAAGTACCTCAGAGAGGGGGGGAAGGAGATGGATCGTGCGGTCGACAGGGCGCCCGACGATATGATGGTGAGGTTGACGCGAGGAATAAACAGTCTCAATATGCCTGAAAAGTTCGGAGGCCTCGAGATCGCCCTTGAGGACTTCATCATTCTCCTCAAACATCCGGAGTTTCCCAATCAAACTCGCCAGCTCAAGGCCGCGGTCTTTTATTACGGTGGTGTGGCATTCAGGCGGGCTGATGAATATGACAAGGCGCGAGAGCTCTTCCGAAAAGCAATCGCAATTCTCCCCGGGTCTGATTTCGCCAGGCGAGCGCAGGACGAATTAAGCGACATGGATTCTTGAAGTTCGTTGGACGGCCCGGCTACACTGAGTCAATGACCCGCCGGAGCTTCTGCTTCACTTCCTCTGCTACAGGTCGCACCATCTCGTTGTCCATCACCTTCGTCATCGAGATCGGATCGAATGCAGCCACCACAGTCTTCCCCGCTTTTTCATACACAATCACGTTGCACGGTAGCAGCAAGCCAATTTGCTCGTCTATTTGGAGAGCCTTGTGAGCAAACGGAGGATTGCACGCTCCGAGAATCACGTACTTGTTGAAATCCACATTGAGTTTCTTCTTGAGCGTGTCTCTCACGTCGATTGTCGTCAGCACGCCGAAGCCTTCCTTCTTGAGTTCCTCAGTCACTCGCTCAATGGCTCGTTCGTGCGAGAGCGATACGGTCTTTGAAAATCCATATCCCATCCAATACTCTCCTTATCAGGATTTGCCGTCGTTCCTCACTGACTTCGTGCTGCCAGATTGGCGATTATTTCAAGAGAGAACGAAGTACGAACTGCAGGATCCCATCGTGCCTGTAATAATCAACTTCATTCGGTGTGTCGATGCGAGAGATGACCGTAAAGGTCTTGCTCTGGCCGTCGGCGTCCGTGGCTTTGACTGTCATCTTCTGCTGAGGTCGTAATCCTTTGGAAATGTCCTCAATGGTGTAGGTTTCAAATCCGGTCAAGCCGAGTGTCTTAGTGTTTTGCCCTTCTTCGAACTGGAGCGGCAGGACGCCCATCCCCACCAGGTTGCTCCGATGAATCCTTTCAAAGCTCTCGGCAATCACCGCACGCACTCCGAGAAGGCGCGGTCCTTTTGCGGCCCAGTCGCGCGATGAGCCCGAGCCATATTCCTTTCCCGCGATCACAATCAGTGGTACTCCTTCTTTCCGATACTTCATCGCCGCATCATAGATCGAGATGGGTTCTTCTGAGGAGGGATGAACTGTCACTCCTCCCTCGGTTCCAGGGGCAAGCAAGTTGCGAAGCCGGATGTTGGCAAACGTGCCGCGCATCATCACCTCGTGGTTCCCGCGACGAGCACCATATTGATTGAAGTCTTTCTTTTCCACGCCGTGCTCGACCAAGTACTTACCCGCTGGACCGCTGGCTGAAATCGATCCAGCTGGAGAGATGTGGTCCGTCGTGACGGAGTCGCCAAGCAGAGCGAGAACCCTCGCGCCGACGATATCCTTCGGGGTTTGCGGTTCTTTGGGCATGCCTTCAAAATACGGAGCCGCTTTGATGTAGGTCGAGGTCGCATCCCACTCATACTGGGGACCGGTCGGAACGGGCAGATTCTTCCATTCCTTGCTTCCCTCGAAGACGTTCGAGTACTGCCGGTGAAACATCTCAGATTTCACGCACGAGCGAATGGTCGACTCGACTTCATCTGGTGACGGCCAGATGTCTCTCAAATACACCGGTTTGTCATCGTTCCCGGTCCCAAGGGGTTCATTCTGTATGTCGAAATTCATCGTTCCTGCAAGGGCGTAGGCCACAACGAGAGGGGGTGAGGCGAGGTAGTTGGCGCGCACCTGAGCGTGCACACGCCCCTCGAAGTTCCGATTACCCGAAAGTACGGACACAGCAACGAGGTCGTTATCCTGAATCGCTCCTGCAATCGGTTCAGGGAGTGGTCCACTATTGCCGATGCATGTTGTGCAACCGTACCCGACGAGGTTGAACCCGAGCTCATCAAGATACCAATCGAGCTTGGCTTCATGCAGGTAGTCGGTGACGACCTTGGAGCCGGGAGCCAGACTTGTCTTCACCCACGGTTTTGATTTCAGTCCGCGTTCAACGGCTTTCTTTGCCAGTAGTCCGGCTGCCACCATCACAGAAGGGTTGGAGGTGTTGGTGCAGCTCGTAATGGCCGCGATGACAACCGAACCGTGGGAAAGTTCAAAATGGGATCCGTTCTTTTGAACCGGGACCGCTTTGAGGAGAGTTGCGCCAAGTGACTGATCGGCCGTTTGCGCCTCGGCAGAATTAGCCCGGTTCACCCACGACGCGGCGGCCTCTTTGTCGATGGCGACGCCCTTTGCTTCGAGCATTTCGACCAGAGATTTTCGGTAGGAGGCTTTCGCTTCGGAGAGCGGCACACGATCCTGTGGCCGCTTCGGTCCTGCCAAGCTCGGCTCGACGGAGCTCAGATCGAGTTCAAGCGTGTCGCTGAACTCAGGCTCGGGACTATTGTGTGAATGGAAGATCCCTTGTTCTTTGCAGTACGCTTCGACAAGAGCAACGAGCTCTGCACTACGGCCGGAGAAGCGAAGGTAGTTGAGCGTCTCCTCATCGATAGGGAAGAAGCCCATTGTGGCTCCATATTCGGGCGACATGTTTGCAAGCGTAGCTCTATCGGCGAGTCCAAGGGACGAAAGCCCCGGCCCATAGAATTCAACGAACTTGCCCACTACACCTTTCTTGCGAAGCATTTGCGTGGCCACGAGGACAAGGTCTGTAGCAGTGGCGCCTGGGCGCAATTTTCCGGAGAGTTTGAATCCAACGACTTGCGGGATGAGCATGGAAATGGGCTGACCGAGCATGGCCGCCTCCGCCTCGATGCCGCCAACACCCCACCCGAGGACGCCGAGGCCGTTGATCATCGTCGTGTGCGAATCCGTCCCGACCAGGGTGTCAGGATACGCCCAAGTCTCACCATCTTTCTGGCTCGTGAAGATTCCTTTTGCGAGATACTCGAGGTTGATCTGGTGTACGATGCCTGTGCCGGGGGGTACGACGCGGAAATTCTTGAACGCCTGCTGGCCCCATCGCAGGAAGGCATAGCGTTCTTTGTTTCGCTCGAACTCCTTCTCCACGTTCAAGAGAAATGAGGAGCCGGAACCAGACTCATCCGCCTGCACGGAGTGGTCGATCACGAGATCGACAGGCTGCAGCGGATTAATCTTGTTCGGGTCTCCACCCATCTTGATCATCGCATCGCGCATCACGGCGAGGTCGACAACGCACGGAACGCCGGTGAAGTCCTGCAAAAGGACCCGAGCCGGCATGAAGGCAATCTCCTTGTCTGGAGCGGCTTTTGCGTTCCACCGCACGAGTGCTTCGATATCCTCGCGCCGAACCACTCTACCATCCTCTTGACGCAGCAGGTTCTCAAGAAGGATTTTCAGTGAGACGGGGAGCCGGTCGAGAGATCCGGCCAGGGCCTTGTCGAGGCGCTTCAGGGAAAAAATTGTGTAGGTCGTACCACCTACTGTAAGAGTTGACTTCGTCTGATAACTATCCTTCAATTCCATGTCGTTTCTCCTGAAAGGCCGGATCAGCTCAATTTCTACGAGCTGGCTCCAGAATCGTTCCGAGCGCAGGCGCGGAAGAGAGAGGTTTGCGTGGCAAAAACGTATATCAATATAACAAAAAATCGAGAGA
>Ga0315291_10002066_pt1 | contig 26526 bp, 37 predicted proteins | sample YL17G12_20_MG_FD_203070 | JGI IMG/M metagenome (GOLD analysis project Ga0315291, IMG submission 203070) | Sediment microbial communities from Yellowstone Lake, YNP, Wyoming, USA - YL17G12_20 | ecosystem: Environmental > Aquatic > Freshwater > Lake > Sediment | place: USA: Wyoming | collected...
TTGTTTCTCCAGGAATAGGAAGAATCATAGCGTTTGGTTTTCCAGATAAGTTTTGTGCTTTATTGCTATAAGCAATGAAATGTTTACCATTTTCAACCGGTATTGAAAGTATTTTCGTTCCGGATAATTTAGCGTGATTTACTGTGATGCACATCTTATTTCATTTTTAAATTTGATTTATTAAGTGACTCATTGAATTTAGAATTAACATCGTCCAGATTTACAACTTCTTTTTTTTCTTCCGGGACTGTAATGTTTAAACGTTTAAAATTTAATTGACTCTTTTCTTTTATGGAAAAAATAATTGACATTAATACAAAAACAGAGGAAATGACGAAAGAAATTTTTGCCGAACTTAGGCTGAGACTCAGAGCGCCAAGACTTGGTTCATTAAATGGAATATCGCTTACAAACCAAAATGAATTCATTATACACCAACTCCAAGAAGCTGCAAAATTTAAACGCTCACTAATCCTAAGCTCTCTACTTAATAAAGCATTGCTGGTTGCAATTCCCAAAGAAGCAACTGCAAACAACATAAAAATAATAGCGATATCATAATTCTTTGATAGCCAACAAAAATCCATAATCAACCAACAAATTGTTCCGACTGCTTCTGGTATATAATACATTTTTTTCATACTGATTATTGTTTTGATTTAACTAAAGCTTTTTGTAAGGCATTATTTTGAGCTTCTAAGGCAACAATTCTCTGATTAAGGTCACTTATTTTATTTCCAAGACTTACTCGATAAAAAAATGCAGAATCTTTCATTCTTTGATTGTCAGTACTTAAATCTTTTGCCATTTGATTGTAGTGTCTTTTTAATTGAATTTCAGACCACATAGTATCTCCGGCTTGATATCTGTATGAAGTTAAAAAATTAACTTCTCCTTTAGTTGGAGCACTTTGACACTTAAGATTAACCTCATAGGTTGAATCTGTTAAGGATTTCACACTGTCAATAACAACGTAATTTTCTTCTAAAGTTATTTTACTTCCACAAGAAACTAAAATAACTGACATCAATACGATTAAAATTGTTTTTTTCATTATGGCTTAATGTTTAAATATTGTTCATCCAATAATTTGATTAGTTTTACATTTTTAGCTTTCATTCTTTTTAGTGAATTGTGCAATTTTGTTGGACCAGAAGTGTCTCTTAGAAGATTTTTTCCAACTAACTCCAAATGTTTTTTTATTTCTTCTAAATGGTCTATTGTTACTTTATACATAATTATATTTTTATCCTTCGTATTTGTCTGATAAATTCAACATTAGGTTTAAAAGATTTTTACAAACCTCTGAATCATCTTCAATTTTATTAACACCTTTAATTCCCTTATTGTAATCATTTATAAGATTAACACAAATTTCGTTATTTTTATTTGAACTTGCAACATAATTATTAACAAATTGTACGAATTTCTCTTTAAAATTTCTATCTTCAGTTCTTGCATCCCATTCTTCTTGTGTATACAATTCAATACCGGCAGCTTCAAAAGTATAATAAAGAGTTCCCATAGGACCTTTACGATTCTTTTTACCAAAAGACATAGTGCGAGTTTTTGCTTTTTTATCATAAACTAAATCAATATGAACATCCATAAATTGCATTATGGTATTACGACCTGCAAACTCACCTTCTTTAGTGTTGTGTCCAATCACAAAAAGAACTGCGTTATTATCTTTTACCCATTGTCTTAACACTTGACTAATATGATTACAAGCATCTTCTTCAGACATTTCAGTAAAATCCTCCATAGCAACTGCCTGCAAAGAATCAATAATAATTACTTTTGGTTTAAGAACATCAAGCTCATTCATAAAATCATCAAAATGTGGATGAGATTTTTTATCGCACATATAAGCATTATCGTGTGTTGGTTTAACATTAGAAGTTTGCTCACAAACATCTTTGGCCTCAACCTCGCGCTCATACATACAGGTAGTTGTATTTGTTAACCAATTCATTAAGTTAACCATTAATGTTGTTTTACCGGCACCAGATGTTCCTGAAACAAATATGGCAGAACGTAAAACCATTCCTCCGCGACTAGAAAACCAGTTATCGAATTTTTCGTTACCAGTCTTTAAAGTTGGGTCATTGCTAACAACCACATCTTTTACTTTGATACTTTTGATTTGACTTTCCATAATAGTTTGTTTTGCTCTTAATAATTTAAACGTACAATTCACATAAATGTTACACATTTAACAGCTTTTTTTCATATTTATTAAAAAGAAGTACTTTAAGACTATGGAGAGTAACATTTTAGAAATATTAATGGCAATTTTACCGGTATTTTTGTATTCCGTGCTGGTTTATTATATGGTTCCAAGCAGGTTCCTATCTCAAAGGAGAGCTAGGAGATATTTGGTTACCGGGATGTTGTCTCCGACGCTGGTATACGTTTTTAACTATGTTTTACCTAAATGGAGTATACAAATTACGTCGGGAAACCCATTATTAGTGTTTGGATATCAATCATTTGTACAAATTGGATTAATAGAAGAAACAGCAAAATTTTTAACATTTTGGTGGGTGTTATCACAAAGAAGAAGTTCTATACATGATTTACCAATAGCAACAATGTATTACTGTATGATGGCATCAGGAGGATTTGCTTTAATAGAGAACGTGTCTTACTTAATGAATTACGGGGATGGGGTTTTATTCTCAAGAGCCATTTCAGCAATTATTTTACATATGATATGTGGTATAATAATGGGATTTTATATACAAAAAGCATTCTCTGTTAAAAATGTTTTAATCGAAAAAAAATCTTTATTCGAAGGAGTTAAACCAGATTTTCATAAATGGAAATTTATTTTAGTAGGAATATGTGCCTCAACAATTTTCCACGGAATATATGATATGAATTTATTTTTACCATTTAATGTATATAGTAGCTCATTTTTATTCGTTATACTCTTTTTTGGTTTATTTATTGGAAAGTTTATGATTGACGAAGCGATAAGAAAAAGTGTAGAAATTAGGAATAAAAATTTTAGAAAAGATTTAGAATACTTTTAATATGAGAACCACCGAGAGAACAAATAAGAGAATAACAATAGAAGTTACAAAAATCGAGCTTTCTCAAAAAGGTTTTGATTCTCTATGGGATGAAATAAGAGAAATATATCCAGAAAACTTGTATGACATGGAGAATGTAGAAGATTCAGATGATGGCAAAATGATTACCATAAAATTGAAGTTTAAAAAGAAATAATTAAAATATAGGAATAATATAAAAATCATTGTTGTTTGACATTGAAATTATTTTAACTTCAACATTTTCAATAATAACATAATTAAAATCAGTTGTAAATGATTTTATTTTCCCATCTTCAACAAGTTTTTTACAAATTTTTTCATTATCAAAGTAATTTTTTCTTTTTTTTTCAAAAAGAACATTTTTTCTTTTAATCATATAAGAAACAAATTCAATCAAAATCCTTCTCTCTATTTTAATGTCGCAAAAGAAATCTTCTCTTATTGATGAAATTTTATCTACATCAATTTTTATAACGCCATAATCGTTAATTCTATCCACGCACAAACTACACATCGAAAATGGGTCTTCTGCGTCTAGTTGGTCCAAACTAACAAAAATAGCTTTATAAGAAGTCATCATATTCTTTGAATGTTTATTTCTTTTAAGCACTTTCCTGGCACAGTAACGTAATCACAAAAAATATCCTTTATTTCAAAAGCCAAAAGCTTTTTATTTTGACCTTCGATTAAAAATCTAGTCCCGGCAGCCATAGTGTTTATTTCTTTGGGTAATTGTATATCTGTTTCTTCGTAATCCAAATTTATCTTTAGTTCAATATGCTCATCATTGTCTTTTTTTTCAGAGATAGAATTGATTATTGTCTGAATTGATTCTAAATCTATTTTCTTAATATTTTCTTCAATCTGAGCATTCTTCTCTTTGATTACCAAATCCATCCTAGCAATAAGTTCGTCAAAATGTTTTTGTTTTTCCGAAATGATATCTTCAAACATTTTTTTATTTTCCTCAATAATTTTTGCAAGCTCTTCTTTTTTACTTTCAGTAACTTCTTTAATTGAAGAATTTGCTTTTTCTGCAACATTACTTAAGTTTGCAAGACTTTCCTGCTCCGGAGTTAAAGAATTATGTGTTTTAATGATTCTTTCGCCCTTAGAATAGCTTTCAATTAAATCTTTGATAAAGTTATCAGAACCGGCTCTGGAGTCAAAATTAGCGCTTCCTTTAAAGTTGTATTTAAAGTAAAATGTTTTTATCGCCTCAAATTCTCTACCATTGTAATTTTCTAACAAAAATGGGACGTCAGATTTCTTTGTGTGATTATATTTATCATACAAGTCTTCCAATAGGGTTTTAAAATGTTCTTTGTTCATATTATTAATTAGGTTAAAATAAAGAAAGGGGAATAAATTCCCCTCTTCTTTTTGTTATGTGTGGCCTGATAAGTCCCTAAATTAAAATGGCAAATCTTCATTATCATCAACGTTTGCTGTTACAGCTGCTGGAGTTGCTTTGGTAGCTGTTGCAGTTGCTGTTGCTGGTGTTTTAGCACTAGCTTCAGTTCCGGCCGTAGCTCCATCTTCAGTTTTCTTAGAACCAATGAAGGTAATGTTACTAGCAACAATTTCAGTTGCATATTTTTTAATACCATCTTTATCGTCGTAAGAACGTGTTTGGATTTTCCCTTCGATATAAAGTTCTTGACCCTTTACTACGTTTTTAGCGATAATTTCAGCTAATGGACCCCAAGCTACGATGTTGTGCCACTCGGTGTTAACCACTTTAGCTCCGGTTTTGTCTTTATAGTGTTCAGACGTTGCGAAAGAAAAGTTTACAACTTTACTATCACTTTTTAAATTTTTAAGTTCTGGAGTTACTCCAGTTCTTCCTACTAGGATTACTTTGTTTACTGACATTTTTTTCTGTTTTTATTGTTATACTTAATTTATTTGATTACAAATATAATGATTTTTTTATGATTTACCAAAGATTACCGAAGATTCCTTTTTTTTTATTTTTAGAAGAATTATCCACATAAGTAGGAACATATTCGCGTCCTTCTTTTTTAGCTTTTTCTTTCTCTTTTTCTTCTTTTTCAGCTCTTTGTTTTTTTATTTTTGCAACTTCTTCATCAGAAAGATAATCGTGCATTCTCTTTTGACTTCCAGGGCTCTTTGTTAAATCACCTCTGTTTGAAGATTTTATTTTATTTATTTGCAAGAATTCAATAACGGAATCAATCATTTCTCCGGTAGCTCTTGAATTTTGATAACCCTTAAGTTGTTCAAATTCTAAACTACTAGAATTTCTAATCAAACCAAGAGTAGCTCTTTCATTTGAAATTAAATGTTGTACGTGAACGGCCAAATAATTTCTATTAATAACTTTATCCAAATAAGTGTAAACACAATGTCCCATTGTCATACCTTCTTTGTTCAAATTTTCTAAAGTAGAAACCACAGAAAAACCCACATCACCAACTACCATATTCATTTCTTTAAATTCTTCTACACTTTTCTTGTAAAATTCAGCCTTTTTCGCATCCTTAATGGCATTAAAACGAGCAGCCAAGTCGTCATGAACTTTTTTAAGTTCAGTAACGTCTTTTATGTTATAAATATAGTTCTCATTTAACTCTAACAATCCCATTGTTCGCAAAGTGTCTGTGTATAAATGAATAAAGTTAGTTTGTCCATTTTGAACATTGTCAAGCTCTCTATTTAAGATATGCTTGATTTGTTTAATATAAAATGGGATGTTATCATCAATTCTTTCTCTGTCTAAAGCACGATAAAATTTATACAATCTATCTGCTTCGTAATTTTGAAACAATGTCTCAATATCAGTTTTGGTTAAATATCTTTTTCTGTAAATGCTTAACAAAACATCTATATCACTTGGAGACATAATGTTTTTGTAAATAAGCGGACTAACCCTTAAATAACTAGTGGTTAAATCAGAATCAGCTTCTTTATTTGGGTTTACTCTTTTATTATCAAGAGGAGTCTTTAAATTACCATTTGTATCATAATTCATAGTAATTTCTAAAATCTTACCCGGAGATGTCGCACCATTTTTAGTGTAGATGTCGGCAGATAAGATATTTTTGCTATGAATAAAATCTTTAAAAAATATAGCCTTTTTAGTTAATAAAATAGTTGTAATGCTTGGAAAATCAGCAACACAAAGGAAAACCTTAGATAATTCAACAAATCTTGATAAATAACTACCAATATTTAGTGATTTTTTATTCTTTTTACCATCACCGTAACCACTGTCCTCATTTATAAAAGTAGTGGACTCACCGGTATTTTGATTAACCTCTTCAATAAGTTCCCTATTGTTATATGTATACGCGATTGTTGGAACCATTTTCTTTATCTGGTCAAGGTCAGATACAACCTCATCAATTTTGTTGAAAAAGCTGAAAATATTGGTGAGACCAAAATATGAAGCGAAATCATAATATGAGAAAAAATGGTCAAGTCGCTGGATTTTTCCTAATCCAACTTCTTCGCTGGTATCGTTGGCATCGGTTTGCTTTTGTTGAGTCATTGACTTATCCAACGTAGGCTTTGATAAGAAAATGCTCGTTTTTTGAGTTTTCTTGTTAAATTTGATAAAATCAGTTCTTACGATATTATCATTCAACTTATCATTTGATGAGTTAAATCTGGCAAATATCTTCTCGCGAAGCAAAAAAACATCTCCATTTTTCTCTTCAATTTTGAAGTTTATCTTATAAATCTCATCCTCATCAGGAATTAATAAGAATATTTTGTTCTTTTGGTCATAAACGGTCGAACATTTATCACACTTTATAGACTCAACACTATGCTTATCTTCGACAGTAGTATCGTGTTTCTTGACCACAAATCTTTTGGCCTTGTTTTTAATTTCTTTAGAAGCCCCACACTTGCAATATAGTCTCTGACTATCTTTGCCTTCTGAACTAATTCTGTTTGTGTCAATCATTGTCTTGCCAATATCGACTAAGAATGAATACTGTCTTTTTTCCATATTTAATTGCTCTTTTTTTGTTTTTTTATTTAATGATACAAATCTAATTAATTTATACATAAAAACCAAAACTTTTTAGCTTTTTTAAACTATTTAGTTATAAACATTATTACTATGACCCTTTTAAACGAAAATTTCAGTAAAGAGTTACAAAGAATGGCAAAATTAGCTGGCGTTCAAACAAACCCTTTAAATGAAAACATAACTGAAACTCATACAGAGCCTTCAAAAGAGGAGCTAGAAACCATTGAAATTATTTCAGAAAACAAAGCGATTTTAACAGAAATGCCTCTTGGAGATGAAGATAATAATGAAGATAATAATGAAGATGAGAATGGTGATAATGAAGATGATGATGATATTTTTGGTGATACAGGTGTAGAAATAAAAAAATTTACAACTCCAGAAAAACCAACCGGAGATTTAGATAAAGACCTAAAAGCTGCTATGGTATTGAATAATGTTAGTGAATATGAAGCGGCTTTATTAGATTTATACACGAAATACAACCCTATGACAAAAGGCGCAAAGCCTGAAGTAGAGGGTGGTGAACAAGGAACTGTTTATGCAAAAAGTCCAGCTCAAAAATTACCGGGTGGTTCAAGAGAAATAAATAGACTTTCATACAAAAAGCTTGGAATTGAGCAAGATATGATAGATAAACTTGAAGCTGAAGGTACACACACTCCTGAAGAAATAGAGCGAATAGTAGCTGGTGAAATGGCTAAACTTAGAAGAGCGCCATTATCATTTGATGAAGCTCCTGGTTTAAAAAGAGACGCTAGAACTAAAGATAGTTTAGCAAAATGGCAACCAACCCGTAAAAATGCTTCTATAATTTCATATGTAAATGGCACTCTTACAAACAGAGGCAAACAGCAACTTGAATTTTTATCAAGAATGCTTTCCAAAAGACCATTACGTCCAAATGGAGATGAAAATATTGATATAGAGCAAGCTTTATTTGATACAATATATGTACAAGCTATAGTTGATAATGCAGAAGATATTATTAGAGATTTTTATAATAAAGCATTAGTTCCAATTTTATCACGTAGATTAAAAAGAAATATTATATCCCCCAAAGATGCTCAATTTGATAGACTAAAAACAGCCGGCATAGACCATGCTATTGATATGACTAGAGATGGAAAATATAATGCATCTGGAGAATATCAAAATTATGGTGCTTGGTTTTTGACAACTGCAATACATAAGGCAATTGATGGATTAAAACCTATATCAGATTTAAGAGTAGATTTCAAAAATGTAAGCGATATGTTATCTGCTTATGATGTAGAAAGTAATGGTCCATTTAAAGTAAAATCAAAATTATCTCCAGAAAAAGCTATTGGAGGTTATAACGACGTATCTGAAGGTTCTTATAAAACTAAAGATGGAGAATTAGTGCCTTATTTTATATATTCTTATAATGAGCCATTAAACGTGCTACATGATTTAGAGGTTGGTGGTAAAGAAATAGAAGATGGTAAAAAGTCTCCTTTATCTCCAGATTTTCTAATAGAAAAAGGTAAATTTTATGTTAGCACACCAAAATATGTTCCACCAACACAAGATTTTGTAAACCCAACATTTGATGAAAACATTGCTGTTATTCCTGGTGATGCGTTTTTAAAATTCGCTTCAGAAAAAGTTAATAGTGTATTAGATAGAATCGCTAGTCAAATGACTCTTGATGCCTACAATGGAAAAGGTAACGTTCCAGAAGGTGAAGAGGTGAGAATAAGCAGAAATGTTGATAACTACCCTACCTTTACTAAAGGTCAATATTATAAGGTTGTAAGTAAAGAAAAAATGCCTCCTCCAACCGGTGGTCCAGCCAAAAATTATTATAAACTAATAGATAATAATGGCGATGAACAATTGGTTTCATCTTATGATACTATGGCAAAAAAAGCTATCGACCCTAAAGTTGTTGCAAAATTAAGAGACACTAAAAAGTCGACTGTTGAAATACTTAGAATGATGTTACAATATGGTGATGTTATGGAACTGTATTCTAAAGCAGCTTATTTTTATAATCCCAAAGAATCAAATCCAGATAAACAATGGACAAGAGTTGATAGTGGTGGTAAAGTTAAAATAAATCCAAAAACAGGAGAAGAAATAATTCCATTTAAAATAAAAGGAGATGCCAAATCACAATATAAAAGTAGAGAAGAAATTCCTACTATATGGAAGTGGATTGCATTAACATCTGGTGAAAAAGGTACGAAAGAAGTTAATTTGCAAATAATTGATGAGTTGTCGGCACTAGCTAAAGAAAGAAATCTTGATTTAAGTCCAGACTACTTCGATGTAGATAAAAATCCAAAATACAAAAAAAATCCAAAATTATTACCAAATACTATTCAATACTTAAACACCATTAGAAAAAAATTAAAAGATTATTTCGAAGAGGGTGCTCAACAATCTAAAGCAGATTTAAGTAATTTATTAAAATATTATGTGAAGTCAGAAGAAGCAGTTGCTAAAGGACTTGCTGAAAATCACATTAGAAAAGCTGTAAGAGAAATGTTGGCAGCTAGATTATCTAATAAAATATTAAATAATATAAAATGAAAAAAAGAACAATAACTTTATCAGACCTTAAAAAAATCATTTCTGAAAATGCTTATAGAATTTTAGAGCAAGATGATGATTTGGAAGATAATGATATGGATACAAATCCCGAATCAGATAATTCAGACTTAGGGAGCAACATTGATGATTCAACTCCTATTGATAACGGTTTGGGCGATAAAGATGGTGATTTTAGTGATGACACTTCTAGTGCTCAATCTAGTAATATTATTGACAATTTAGCCAATTCTATAAATGATGAAAATAAATTATCATTTTTAAATGCAGCTATCGAAGAGGCTATTTCAACCGGAAAAATTAGCAAAGATTTTACATATGATAAAATGATTTCTTCTGGAAAAGATAAAAATGATTTTGAATATTTCTTAACTGTTTTAGCTACTAGATATAAAAAAGAAGATAGCTCTAAAAAGAAAAACATAAGAGATGCAATGTTATTATCTCTTTATCCTTATCAGGCTTGGTCAGAAGGTGGTAAAAGAGAAATTAGACCATCTTCTTTATCTAATTTAGTTGCTAAAAAAGCAGGAATAGAATATGCATTAAAATCACAAAGTATAGACAGTAGTTATTATTTAGATATTGTTGTTGGAGCCATATTTGACGCAGTTGAATATGCTTTAGAAAAATATGACCCAAGTAGAGGAACGTTTTTCACAGTATTTTTATTTAAAGCAATAGGCATAACAATAGATGAGTTAAAAAGTTCTCTTCACAAAAGAAGTTTTGAAAGTGGTGGTAAAAAACATAGCTTAGATGAACCACTAGGAAGCTCAGAAGAAGAAAGAGACGAAACAAAAGCAGATAGAGTTACCGGAAAAGAAGAAGAAGATATGAGTAATAGAGAAAGAGATAATATAAAAGAACTTTCTAGAGCTATACAATCTTTCATACGAACAAAATTATCAAATCCAAGATTAAAAAATTATTTAGAATATTTTAATCTTTTTGCTAAAGGACATACTTCTTCAGAAATTGCTGATTTTATGAAGATTAAATCAGGTAATGCAAGAGCTATAAAAAAGAGAATGGAAGCTTTTGTTACAGAATATGTACAAGCTGGATATTTACAAAAATATATATTTGATAAAACTGGTATTAGAGTTAGGTTTCCAAATAACAAATTTTTCTTAACCCCTAAAGAAGAAGGTGAAAAGAAAAATAAAAATGAAGAAGCGGAAATTTCACCTATGTCAATATTTAAAGTTACTGGTGTCAACCCAGAAACAGGAGAACCTATTGGAGTATGGGAAGACATAATTCATAAAAAAATTGATACAAAACCAACTTATTATGATAATTACGGAAACCTTGTTCCTTGGAGCGACAAAAGTGATGATAAAGAAGAATCAGACAATGAAGAAGAATCAGACAATGAAAAAGAATCAGGCAATGAAGAACAAAATATTACTGAATCTCTTAACTTGTTTATTCAAAACCACATTTCAAAAATAATAAAGTAATACATTTTTAATATAAACTAAAAAATGATTAATGAAAATAAAATAAGAAAAGCTATAAGAAAACATCTATTTGAATGTATGGATGAAATTTCTGAATGTGGTGCCGGAATGATGGACGAAGAAAGAATTCCTAATGACGAAGCAAAAGAATTTGTTAGAAATAAAGAAAATTTTATTGGCTCACATATTTGGGGAGAAAAAATCGGAGAAGATTATTATCTCGTTGCTTCATATGGTGAGCAGTTCCCTCTTTTTATTTATGATGGCAAACAAGGTGATTGGTTTGAGAATGGTGATGAATATACTTTTGACGGAGAACCTACAGAACAAACAGAAGAGCACAGAGCTATGTTAAAACCAGGAGTTGATATGCATACCAAAAGTTTAGAATGGATGTTAAACAAGCTTCAATCAATAAAAGCAGAAACTGGAATAAGTGAATTAAAGCACACATCTGTGGAGCCGGGAGAAAAAAATTAATTATATAAAACAATAAAATGCCAGAAGAAAACGTAAACGACATAAATAAAATTAATCTACCAATAAAAACAGTAGTAACTATAGTTATATATGTTTCTTCTTTAATTGGACTTTATTATGTTATGAAAAACAAAGTTGATGTTACAGAAGATAAGGTTATTAAATTAGAACAAAAACTTGACAAATATAATCCAGAAATAATGGATTATAGATTAAATGAACTACAACAACAGGTTGGTAAATTAAATGAAAAGGCCGACAAAATTTATAACGAAGTAGTAAATGCAAATAATGCAACTCATCACTAAGATATTATTCATAATACCATTTTTTTTAATTTCATGCGGTCCATCAGGAGCAGAGCAAGATTGTTCTGAGCAATATAAATCAGATTCATTATTAGTAGATTCAATTTCAAAATTAAATCAAATACAATGTGATTCAATAATCAAATTAGATTCATCAAAAATAAAAAATATCGAAATTGAATTAGGTTATACTCAAGAAAATTCAACATCTATAAGAGAAACTCAACGTGAAGACGTGGATAGTTTATATGAAGCCCAAAAAGAAGCATATAAAATTATGAAATTGAAAAAAAGAGAATATAAAATTAAAACATTAAAAAATACCGTTAGTTCAATAGATACTAAATTAGACAGTATCAGTTATTACTTAAATGAAAATAAAGTAAAAAATGAAAAACAAAGGGAGCATAACAATCGATAGAATCAAAGATTCAATTTTTAATTTTTTACTATCAATAAAACTATCATACTTTAGAATATTTAAATCAGAATTCTTCAAATACTATAAAAGTGAAATAAATAAACCTGGAATGAGTTTAACTTTTTCAGATGACTTTCTTGAGGATGTAATCGATAAAACAAAATGGACAAATTTTATGTGGTGGGGTACCAATTACCATCCAGATACAAAATCTCAATGGTACGATTTAAATCAATGCATTCTAAATAACGGAATACTTTCTATGAACATACAAAAGAAAGAAACAATGTTTCCGGAAGGTGTTTTTGAATATGCTGTTGGGTTATTAAACAACAGTCATGTGTTTGAACAAAAATATGGTTATTTTGAAATTAAGTGCAAAATCCCATCAGTAAAAGGAACTTGGCCCGCGTTTTGGTTGGCATCAAAACATAGCTGGCCACCCGAAATAGATGTTTTTGAATTTTATACTGGCAAGAAAAAAGATTGTTGGGAATCAAATGTACATTGGGGTAAAGAACCAAGACATCCATCAAATGCAATGGGTCATAAAGTTTGGTCAACATCGGAAAGATTTCATACTTATGCAGTAGATTGGAAAGAAGATAAAATGGATTTTTTCTGGGATGGACTTTTAGTTAGAAGAATAACCGACAAGCAAGTTTTGGATGATTTTAAATATCCGATGCATATGATATTTAATAACGCAATTGATTCAGGTGCAGGAAGAGGATTTAATGATTCTGTTTTACCTGCAACTTTTAAAACAAGTTGGGTTAGGGCTTATCAACACAGTGCTAAATAGGCTCTCCGCATTTGTGACAAACATCTATATCACATTCATATTTTTTATCAGCAATAAGCCGGTCGCCACCTAAAGGGCACACTCCTAACTCTGGATGTTTTTCGTAAATACCTTCGAAGTTAAGAATTACATCAACAATCTCACCTTTGATTTTTCTTTTACCCCAAATTACTTTCTTGAGCAAGAATTTTTCCCCGGTAGCAAACTTTGTTGTATATGTCTTACCCTCTTCAAATGGAAGGTCTGAATATTTTGGGATTGACTTTTTCATTAATGTTTATGTCGTTTAGATTCTTCTTGACAATGTAATTTATATTGGAATTCTGCGATTTTTCTTATTTCGACAAATCTTCCTTCTTTAAAACCAAGATACCATAATTTTGACGTAATACTACTTGGATTTGTACAACCCTCTTCTAAAAGTTTTTTCATAGATTTAATCATTCTCTCTTCGTATGTTAAAGCTATCGGAACGGCTTTTACCCATTCAATAAATGTCATTTTAGTTTCATCATTCATATCATTTATACTTTAATTTCATTATTAATAAAGTAATTCCAAATAAAAGAGAAAATGAATTCGTAATCAAAAGCACAGCATCATCAGCTGCATATCCATATACTAGCCACAATACAACTCCTATAACGTAAAAAATATACATCATCAAAGATATGTTTCGAGTATCTTTAGTTCTAATGGTTTTTATTATTTGAGGAAGAAAAGAACCAGTAGTTAAAAATCCGGCCAATAATCCTATTATGGTAGTTGTATTCATTTTAATTAAGTTAAGTATTTAAATAGGTCTTTAGGCCATAAATTAGGTATTTTTCCGGTATGTTTCTCGAAGATAACTTTTCTTTCTTGAATATTATAACAAATGAAACATATTTTATATACAGTCATAGTTCCATCTGGAAAAATCATTTGATAAAGCTTAACTTTTGGATGTTTGTGACAATTCGTTTCTTGTCCACCGATATTTAATAATTCAGACATTTTTCAATAATAACTTTTCTTGTACATTCAGAAATAAAATCACAAACCGGACAAACTCTTTCCACTATAATCCTGTTAGGATATAGTTTTCTATATTTATCAACCAAAAAAATACGTCTGTTATGTAAGGGACAAAAACACATTTATATTAAATTTTTCAACAATAACTTTTCTTTCAAATATTTTTTCACAAACTGGACAAGTATATTTTCTAATCAAACCAGTAGGGCTTGGCATAATTTCAACTATGCATGAAACAGCTTTTCCGTGACGAAAGCAAACTTTCATTATATAATCTCGTTCAAAATCAAATGGTCAGTACCTTCCATACAAGCTACACCACTTTCAAATCTTGAAATAAGAATCTTCTTCTCTCTTTTAGAATAAGAAGGTTCAAATTTTAAAACATAATGACTATTATCCGAACCTTTAAATTCGGCTTTTACTTGTTCCCCATTAGGAACTTGAATTAGATAGGATTTTCCTTTTTTCATTGTTTATCAAATTTTAAAATAAATGGAATAAGATTCCAATAACAAGCAGAGCACAAAAGACCGAAACATATGTACACAACAAAATATGCACTACCTCTAGAATCAACTGTAGTTTTTGTGAAATCCAAATTCATAGTACAAAATGAAATTACTAAAAAAACAATACCAATAGAGAATAAATAAAAAACAAACATTGTTAAAAGCTTTTTAAACCAATTTTCAGATAGGTACATAATTTTCTCATTTTCTTTATTTCCTCGTTCATTTAGCGGCATATGATTAGAACAGTAAAACATAACTAGAAACGTTCCAATAATTGATACCGTCAAAAATATAACTCTTTGCCAAAGTAACCAATTTACTATATTAGTTTCCAAACTTATGAAACACATTGATGTGTAATTGAAAATTATAGTTGTTATAATAGAGATAATAATAGAAATGTTTCTCCTTGTATTCATTGGGTTTATGTCTTTTAATTCATAATTTACATTGCTTGTTTTTTCTACTATTACTTTCCTTACGAGTTTATATGGTCTATGTAAAATTAACATTGGTTAAAATTAATAAAAAAATATGATATCACCAAAGATATCTATAATACTTTAAACGGGAAAAATTAGATTTTGTTACAAAAACTCTCCAGAGCTGCAGTTATATTCTTTCTGCCTACTGTATTTTGAGAATGCACTTTATATGCCGGCATTTTTAATTTATTATCTTTACAAAATTCAATTAACCACTCTGCAGATTGAAGGCCGGTAGGTACCGTTATTAATGAATAATCAAATTTTTGAAAATTGTCTTCTTCTCCAATATCATAGTGTTCCGGATGGAGGTCATGGTCAATCGATACTAAAGAAGGCCAATTACCTTTCTCAAACTCAGTTGTTATCTTATCAACGAATTCCTGGTGAGAACGAACAATAACCCATTCAAGCTTTAAAAAATCTGTATCTTTCCAAATATGAAAAGCGTCATATGGGTGACGAAAGTCGTCCAAGAAAATATTCATTATTTTTGGGTATCCAAGGACATATAATTTTCAAGAGCAATCTTTGCGTCCTCGTAAGATTTAGTAGCCACTCTCTCTTTTCCATTAACCAATGATATGTCTAAATAATGACAAAGTGTTAAGAATATTTTTATTGTATCAGTAGAATATTTATTACCAACAGTTTCTATAAATTCAGGATAAGTAGATAGCTCTTCTCCTTGATTAATTTGTCCGTCCTTATACCATATTTTCAACAATTCAGAATAATTGGATTTATCTTTTTCAAGTTTTTTCTTTTTGTTTTCTAAAAAATTATCAAATCCTTCTTCTGTATTATTTTCTTGAACATTACCAATTGTTAAATCCTCAATTTTATCAGTATTTTCTTCTTCTTCTTTTGTACTAGAAGATTTAACAACATAAGAAACTAATAGGTGTAAAAAGCATAATGAAATAACCGGTAATATGGCTCCTGAAAATATAGCTATAATTCTCTTTACGAAAATAACATCACTTGCGTCATAAATATCAAATCCAAACAATTCAGTAAAATTCTTAATTAAGTTTGGGGCATGACCCATCTTTATCGTAGTAGTATCATAAGCATAATAAGTATTACCCATCATCTGAAACAATGTAAGTAAAACGAATATAACCCACACAGTGCTCTTACTTATCTTATCCATAGCTACTAAGCCGGCCAAAGAAGATAGTGCACCTAATTCAAATGCTACAGCCAATATCAATGCAAGAGTAGCATAATTACTCAATTCAAAGAAGCTAATAACGTGTATTGTGCTTACCAAACTGGTAACTAAAGGCACAATCATAAAAGCTATGATTATCCACCAAGATGCTTTTTGTTTATTATTTGACATTCTTTAATTTTTCTTGAAGTTCTTTAATTTGATTGTTATAATTATTTATAACATCATCTGGGCGCGTAGTTGTCCTTACAATTGCATTGTTTGTATAAACTACTTCCCTTGCTATTTCTAAAGCATTTATTTTAAGAAGAATTTCCATTTTATCAGAAGAAATTTTTAAAGCTAAAATAGAATCAGTTGTTGAAATTGTTTTTTCTAATTTATCAATTCTTCTACCAGCTCTTTCTATATTGCCTTTTGTTCCGCAAGTGTTTAAAATTATGAATAAACCTAAAAGGATGAGTATTAAAATGCCGTAATTATTTAAGAAATCTAATATTTTTTTCATTGTTGTTTTATTTGAGTATAAATATAGACCTAAAAGTTTATAAAGTCAACATTTGTCTGATTGGCCATTTTACGAATTTTTCATATCTAAACAAACCATCCAAAACGTCTCTTCCGTAGTATTTTTTGGATAATGGATAATTTACACTCTCTGGGGAATCGTTTTTGTGCTTTTTGAATGTCATATGACCCATTTTGTTTATCAAACAAGGCAATTCATTGAAATTATATGGCATTCTGCAGTTTTCACCATTCCAATACCATTCTATAGATGATTGTGTTATTTTGGCCGGCATATCATTATAACTATGTAATTCACCTTTTTTGTTCAACCATTCAGCCACATATGTAAATTCATTTGCACTAGAATACGTTGGTATTAAATAACTGAATCTGTTAAATTTATTATTATTCCTGAATGGTACTCCATTTTTATGCCATTCTAAGTTTAATTCTCTAAAGTCACAGCTTAAACTAATTTTAGAAGGCATATCGTTATAACTATGCAATTCTCCTGAACGGTCATGCCATAACATATATGCATAACTTCTGCTTCTAAAAAGACCTAAAAATCCATCTTCATCATCTTGTGCTTCTTCTTTTGGGACATAAACTTCAGATGGCTCTATCCACTTTTCGAAAATAACAAACCTGTCTTCAAACATTCTTGTTTTATCCAAAACATTTTGAACTACTTGTAGAAATTTTAGTTTTCCTATTTCAGAAGAATTTTCCATAATTTAATAAAGTTCTTCATAGTCTCTAATTCGAGAATAAACACCTTTTATGTTTTGTGTGTTTTCGCTATCTGGAATAGATGTTTTAATCTTTTTTAATTTAGAAACTACTTTTTGCTCTTCTTCTGATAAATTCTTTGGAACAAAAATATTTATAAATACTAACTGGTCTCCTCTTTGACTTGGATTGTTTATATTTGGTATTCCCTTTGCTCTTAAACGAAGGATTTTCCCGGACTCAGTTCCTGGGTCTATTTTTACTTTAACCAGTCCATCTACGGTTTCTATTTCTAATGAATCATTTCCAATAACAGCATCGTAATAACTAATAAAAATATCTGAAATAATGTTTGAATTATCTCTTTTTAAAACTGAATGTTCTATCTCGGAAACTTCTACAATTAAGTTCCCAGCAATTCCACCACCTTTAGCTTCGCTTCCTAAACCATTTACGCTTAAATTAATACCATCTACAGCGCCAGCCGGTATATCAAACTCTATATTATCAGAATGCGACACAAGTCCATTTCCGTGACAATCATTACATTTTTCTATTATTTCTTTTCCTTGACCACCACAAGCTGGACAAGTAGATTGATGTGCTATTACTCCCATAGGTGTTTGCTGTCTGTGCATAACAAAACCAGCGCCATCACATCTTGAACAATTGATTATAGACTCTTTATTTTTTGCTCCTGTTCCAGAACAAGTTTTACAATTAATGTTTCTGTTTATTATTATTTTTTTATGTACGCCGGTAATTATTTCGTGTATAGTTAACGGAATTTTTATTCTCAAATCAGAACCTCTTTGTGTTTGACTCTGACGTTGTCCTCTACCTCCAAAAAAATTAAAACCAGGTTCTCCACCAAAATGAAAGTTTCTAAAAAAATCTTCCATTGAACTATTTCCTTGTCTCTGTCCACCAAAATTTTCATTCATTTCTCCTCTATCATACTTTGCTTTTTTATTTGGGTCACTCAAAATTTCATAAGCTTCTGCAATTTCCTTAAAACGAGATTCATCTCCGGTTTCTTTTACGTCAGGATGATATAACTTACTTAATCTTCTATAAGATTTTTTTACCTCATCTTCAGAAGAGTTTTTTTCAACTTCTAATATTTTATATGGGTCTTTATTTGCCATTTTTGCTATTTAATTTAAAAACGAAGCGGAATGTCGATAAATTCAACACTCCGCGACTTCTTGGGTTTGCCCTTACTAATTGAGAAGTTGCTCCTTACCTCTTTTCGTAAATCAAAGCGTTTTCAATAATCACAATTTCATATCTATGAACATATGGACTAATTCTAAATTTATAATTATAAGTATTGTCGTTGAATTTAAAAGAAATCTTACCTTCTTCTATGTTGATATATGGAACTTCACAATCAAAATGATTTGAGGTGTTTTTTATTTTATTGGTTTTTGCTTCTAAAAAAATCACCTTAGATTCTCTGACGCAGTAAAATTTTCCATCGTTTTCTTTTATGTCGAAATAATCATATGAAATTAAAGAGTCTGCATTTTTAAGATGATATCTTCCAACATATTTTGAATTGTCTTTATAATCTTTAATTGCCAGCTTGGGTGATTCTTTAATCGACTTAAACGCTTCATTTGAATATGTGTTTGGCGATAAAACAGGTATTGTATTTGTTGTGGCAGATTTAATATTTGTTTTATTTTGTGAATAACAAAAACAAAATGCAAACATCATTACAGTTGTTAAAATTAGATTTTTCATTTTTAGTTTATATTTTTTTGGTTAATATTTCATCGATAAATCCTTCTTCTTTTGCTTCTTCTGGAGTCATCCAGTAATTACGGTCACAAATTTTATGAATATGTTTATAATCTTTTCCACTTGTTTTAGAAAGGATTGTATATAATTTCTTTTTAAGTCTATCCATATGTTTTAAACCAATTTCCATATCTGAGAATTGACCTTCAAGACCGCCCAATGGTTGATGCACCATTATTTCGGCACTCTCTAAAGCAAATCTCTTTTTTGGTGCACCAGAAGTCACCATAACAGCACCCATAGAAGCTGCCATACCAACAGCAACAGTATTTACATCTGGAGCAATATAGTTCATTACATCAATAAGGGCTAAACCGGCAATTACACTTCCGCCACCAGAATTAATATACATAATAACATCTTTCTTGGCATCTGTCATTTCTAAAAATAACAATTGAGCTATTGCAACATTTACAACTTCATCAGTAACTCCATGACCAAAGAAAACAACTCTATCTTTCAAGAGTCTGGTGTAAACATCATAACTTATCAAAGAGCCATTTGGTGCCTCTTCAACAACTGTAGTACCTAAGTTTTTTACAGTCTTATCAATTAATACATTGGTTTGTTTTGAGATAGATTTTTTGCTGAAACCTTGTGTTTTTGAAACGATTTCAAATCCTTTAATTAGAGATGTAACTTTATCCATGTTTGCTTATTTTTTAATTTAAGCAAATATAGTTAAAATACTTGTACTACAAAATAAAATTAAACATTTTTTTCAATAAATTTTTCAATGTCATATTTTACCTTATCATCTCTCATAATTACGAATATGTATGTATTAAAAATTTGAGATAAAGTATGATAAGTCCTAAAAATAACGTATATATTTTCATTATGATGACTATATAATTTAACTGGGCAATAAATGTCATTGTCCCACAATCCAGTTCTGGGTTTATAAGCTGTAGGTACTTCATTAACACAAACTTGCACTATATCATTTTTGCTATACTTCTCAGAAATTATTTTTATTAATTCAAACTCTTGTTTTGCATTTAATTTCACATATTTTGCTATTTCATTTGTTCTGGAATATTTTTCAACCAGAACATTTCTTTTTGAAAGTTCTATAAAATCCAGATATCTTGAAGTGCATGATGGCAAATCACAAACCTCATGCATAAAATCAACAGCATTATTAGTATTACCATACAAATTACCTTTAAAGTAAAGAATTGTTTTAGTTAAAAAATTTATTTTTTTTATAAACCGAGGAAATGAATCTTCTTTATTTTGAAATTCCGATATTTTTACAAAAGAAAATTTTCGAAATACATTTGGATATCTAGTTTTAATTACAACACCTTTCAAAATACCATTCTTAAGAATACCAAACACACTATAAGCACCATTTTTAAAAGTACCAATAGCAAATTTTATTATTTCTTGTGTTTTTGCCATACGCAAATATAACAAAAAAGGCCCAGATAATCTGAGCCTTTTTATTTATTTCTTAGTCACTTCGACTTCTTCTTTCTTAGTATTCCAATCCACATATATAGTGTCTCCTGCTTTAAATTTCTTAAGAAGCAATTGTTTTGACACCGGTGTTTGAACGTGCTTTGTAATCATTCTTAAAATTGGTCTACCACCAAATTCTTCTGAGTAACCATCTTTAACAATTAACTCTTTAATAGAATCAGCGAATTCAATTTTGAATCCTTGTTTTTCAACACGCTTAGCAAAATTTTTCAAATGAACTTCTGTAATTTGCATTACATTTTCTTTGCTCAATTTGTTAAATATTACCTGTTCGTCCAAGCGATTTAAAAACTCTGGTTTAAAATGTTTCTTAAGAGCTTTCTCAATAATTGATTCAACTCTCAACTCATCTTTAACATTACCCAAGTTAAATCCTAAAGATTTTGACTCTGACAACTCTTTAGTTCCAATGTTAGATGTCATAATGATGATTGTATTTTTGAAATTTACAGTCAATCCTTTTCCATCGGTCAATTTACCTTCATCTAAAATCTGAAGGAAAATATTATGAACCAAAGGATGTGCTTTCTCAATCTCATCAAATAACACAACACAATATGGCTTATTACGAACTTTCTCAGTCAATTGACCTCCTTCTTCATAACCAACATAACCCGGAGGAGAGCCCTTTAGTTGAGCTATAGTGTGAGGTTCAGTATATTCACTCATGTCAATTTTAATCATCGCATCTTCATCATTAAACAAATACTCTGCCAATGATTTTGCAAGCTCAGTTTTACCTACACCAGTTGGGCCGATAAATAAAAATGAAGCAATTGGTTTCTTTGGATTGTTAAGACCGGCACGATTACGCTGAATAGCTTCAGCTATCTTTGTAACAGCCTTATCTTGGCCAATAACTCTCTTTTGAAGTTCTTCAGGCATATTAAGTAATTTCACACCTTCATCTTCTGTAATTTTGGTTACAGGAACTCCTATCATTTTAGAAACAACCTTAGCAACATCCGCTTCAGTTATGGGGATGCGATTATTCTTTTCAGAATCTTCCCATTGCTTAGTGGTTAATTCGTATTGTCTGATTAAATCTTTCTCTTTATCGCGAATTTTTGCAGCTTGTTCATATTGTTGACTTTTAACATAAACATCTTTCTGTTTTTTAACTTCTTCAAGTTCATTTTCGAGGCGAAGAATCTCCGGTGGAGTTTTTAAGTTATCAATATGTATTCTTGAACCAACTTCATCGATAACATCAAAAGCTTTATCTGGGAAAAAACGATTTGTAATATATCTATCAGCATATTCTACAGCTGAATTGATTGCGTCGTCTTCAAACTTTACTCCGTGATGCTCTTCATATCCGGCTTTAGCTTGGTGTATAATTTCTTTAGTTTCGTCAAGAGAAGGTTCTTCAACCATTACTTTTTGAAATCTACGTTCCATAGCGCCATCTTTTTCAATTGACTTCTTATATTCATCAATTGTGGTAGCACCAATAACTTGCATTAAGCCTCTTGCAAGAGCCGGCTTAATCATATTAGAAGCATCTAAACTTCCTGCAGAGTTACCTGCACCTATGATAGTGTGAAATTCATCAATAAAAACCATAACATCTGGATTTTGTTCAATTTCATCAACGATAGCCTTCATTCTTTCTTCGAATTGACCGCGATATTTAGTACCAGCAACAACCAAAGAAAGGTCTAATGCAATAATTCTTTTGCCGTGCAGAATTCTACTAACCTTTTTTTCAATAATTCGCATTGCCAGACCTTCAACAATGGCGGTTTTACCAACACCCGGCTGTCCAATAAGAACTGGATTGTTTTTCTTTTTACGACTCAAAACCTGAATAACTCTGTCAATTTCGTCATTCCTTCCAATAACTTGCTCCAATTTGCCATCTGAGGCCATTTTGGTCAGGTCTTTACCAAAATTATCCAGCATTGGAGTTTTGGATTTATCTTTTCTTCTTGATGAAGTTTCTTGTGCTCCTTGAGCGTCGTCATTAATTTCTTCTGCCATTTTATGTGTGTTTAGTTTTCTGTTTAAACGTTTTTTTTATTATTTTGTTACAAATTTAGTAATTATTTATTACCAGTTGAGCCAAAACCGCCAGCTCCGCGCTCAGTTTCCTCAAGATGTTCAACCACATTAAACTTAACTTGTTCGTGTTTTGCAACAACCATTTGAGCGACTCTTTCTCCGTCATTTATTGTAAAATCTTGATTTGAAAGATTGACTAAAAGAACCTTCATTTCGCCTCGGTAGTCAGCATCAATTGTGCCTGGAGAATTTAATACTGTTACTCCATTTTTAAAAGCCAATCCGCTTCTTGGACGAATTTGCGCTTCCGTACCAACTGGAAGTTCAACAAAAAGACCGGTAGGAACCAAAGTTCTTTCTAATGGTTTTAGAACTATTGACGTTTCTAAGTTTGCTCTCAAATCCATACCTGCAGCATTTGCTGTTGCGTATTCTGGAGTTGAGTGTTTTGAGTTGTTTACTATTTTAACTGATAATTGTGTCATATGTTATATTAATTTTAGCAAATCTATGATTTATTTTTCTTATTTTCAAGTTTTTCTTGCCATTCTTTTATTTTATTTTTATCAACACTATATGATATTCTGCCATTTCTTATTTTTAACTTTGGCAAATCCAGCACAAGTTTTCCTGAAGCGTTTTTTATGATAATTTTTCCATTTTTATCATAAGCCTCCACTTCTGCATCACTGGAATATAGTCTATATTTTATTTTAACTTTTTCAGTATTATCCCAATATATATAAATACATCTTTCAACGCCATTCCAATCAATGTAAATTACTCGATTTATTTTATCGTATTTTTTTATAGGATATTCTATCATTTCAATTTTTCTAACATCACCATTTCAACTGAAGAGTCTCCACACAACTGAGTAGCTCTAGCATATACACGATTTCTATGTTGTATTTTTTCTTTAAAAGAATTTGTTGCCAACATAAAAGTTCTTAGTAGCATTGTATCATTTTCATAATTAGAAACCAAAATACTAATTGATTTATCAATAGAATCATAATCATTTTCCAAACATGCTTTATAAATGGTTTTGTATACATAAAGATTTGTTTTAGAATTATGTTCTAATTCAAATGCATCAACAATATCGGTGAAATTATTCTGAATTTCATCCATTCTCTGAACTTGTATTCCGGCTTTTTTTAAAAAATCAACACCTTCAACAGTCTTGTAATCATCCAAATAAACCACTCTCTTTATTCCGGATTGATAAATAAGCTTAGCGCAATCCTTACAAGGACAGCAAGTGACATATAAAGTGGCTCCAATAGAATTTTGAGTTGAGGCTGCTAATTTTAATATAGCATTAGCTTCGGCATGTAAAGTGTACCAGTGAGTTTTCTTTTCATCATCTTCACAACAATTATCAAACCCGGAAGGTGTTCCATTAAAACCATCAGATATTATCATCCGGTCCTTAACTATTATTGCTCCAACTTGTTTCTTTTTACAAAGAGATAGCATAGACCATATTTTGGCCATATTCATATAAGCTAAATCGTATTGACGTTTTCTACTATCCGATTTGGAATCGTAGCTTCCTAAAATTTCCTCAGTATCCATTTTGTAAAATTACAAAACAAATATAACAAAAAGAAATTTAAAATGGCATATTATTTCCTATACGTTCCCCAGCAACTATCCTTCTCCTAACCAAATCTATAGCATGTTTATTGTTAAAAACACTTAAAAATTCTTCCATAAATGAGTCTGGTATTGAATATAATCTTCTAACTTCTCTTATGTTTTTAGATTCTTCACAAATATACAAAAATTTAGCAGCATCCAAATTCATAACAAACTCAAACCAAAACAACTCATCAGTAGTTAAATTGAATTTAACCGGATACATTTCTTTAATTGGTAGATTTAACACTCCAGAAAGATTTAAAAAAGAACAATTTTTACTATTATGCATATTAACACTTCTTATCTTACTGTTTATTGAACTAAAAATTCGCGTCAAACTTTGTTCATCTGAGAAATTGTTTTTTCCCATAAGATGCATAGCTGCAAAACTAATATTATATCCGTACTTAAAATAATAAGTTAAGAAAATATCTGCAAAGATATTTCTAATGTATATGTCTCTCATTTAATTTTCTTTGTTATTTTTATCTTTAGAATAAAGAGTGCCTATTATTCCAAGAACTCCACCAGAAATGACTTTCAAAAGGTCTTCGATTAAGCTTAGATTTTCAGTGTTAGTATGTTGTCCTGTGATAATCCTAGAAGCCTGTAACGACAATAGGGTAACCGGTATTGTTAAGGTTAATATAAATAAACACCATTCTGTTGGATTCCAGTTTTTCATATATTTTTAATTATTAAAATTTGATAATCCAAATCTGAATGATAAAGGTACATTGGTTTAGTGGCTGTGGATTTTTTAAACCTTAAAGTATGTTTGTTTGGGTTAAATTTTTCAAGCGTAGGAATAATTTCACTATTACCCTTAACGTAATCATCAGCCTCTTTAAAATTCAATGCATATATATTACCATTGGGCTGTATTTCTATAAAATCTTTTTTATCAGCACCTTGATAATAAGATTGCTCAAAAAATTTATCTAAATCAGATTCTTTAACTGCCCAACAATGAATTCCTTCATATGGTATTTTTTTAACATTTCCTCTGTTTGAGTAGTTTGTATTTCTTAAAAAAATTATCTTATCTTCTTTAGTATTATTATCTCTTTTATGAGATTCGTCAATAATTTCATTTTTTTTTATTAATTCAGCAAGTTGATTAGAAGCCTTATCATCAATAACGATATCTGAAATATTCATTCCAGGCTCATATGGAATAAGACTCAAATCTTTCTTCCAAAGCATTTCATCTTCTTTAAATTTATTTATAATATCTTTTGACTCTCCTCTATAATCAAGAAATGTATTCCTCGGAGTCTTAACAACAAAATGGTCAGCTTGATTTAGGTCTTTATCATAAATAACATATATCGGATAACTATAAGCTTTATTTAAAGCAAAAGCCAATATTGCACAACCACCTTGTGTCCACATTGTGCCGGCAGCTTTTGAATGGTCTAGAATAGCATAAGCATCATCGGAATCAAGAATACTTTTAAGTGTTTTATTTTTGATTGATTCAAATAAAATGTTTCTTATTTCTTTTCTGAAATTTTCTTCCAATTTCAAACGAGTATATTTTCCTTTATCTTTTTTGGATAATGAATTAAATTCTAAATCTGAAACTGGTAATCCTTTAGACATTTTTTTTAATACAATTTGTTGTTTAATTTCCGTTGGTAATACATTAAACTCTGAATCTGATAATTTTAAACCCTTTTCAATTTTTTTAATAGAATATCTGACTTTAATTTCTTCTGGCAATGCATTAAATTCTAAATCTGATATTATTTTTCCATCTTTAAGTTTTTTAATTGAAATGGTTCTTTTTAGTTCTATTGGTAAAAAATTAAATTCTTTTTTATCAATATGTTTACCATATTCAATTTTTGTAATAACATATTTCTGTTTTAGTTCTAAAGATAATGAATTAAATAAACTATTTGATACGTATCTTCTTTTTGTTATATATTCTATCTTTTTTTCTTCTGGCAAAAATTCAAATAAACTTGGTGACATGTAAAAAATGTAACGGTCATAATTATCAAATGTGTAATTTGCCATT
>Ga0315291_10002069_pt1 | contig 26509 bp, 25 predicted proteins | sample YL17G12_20_MG_FD_203070 | JGI IMG/M metagenome (GOLD analysis project Ga0315291, IMG submission 203070) | Sediment microbial communities from Yellowstone Lake, YNP, Wyoming, USA - YL17G12_20 | ecosystem: Environmental > Aquatic > Freshwater > Lake > Sediment | place: USA: Wyoming | collected...
CCGACTCCCACTAGACCCGGGGAGGTCATTGGTTCGGCTGGCCCTACGACAAGCTACAGAATGGACCCATACGCGCCCCTTCTCATACAGCATGGACTCAAGGGCATGATAGGAAAGGGTCAGCGTACGGAGCCGGTAGTCGAGGCGATGAAGAAATTCAAAGCCGTTTACTTCGCGGCTGTTGGTGGTGCGGGAGCTCTTATTGCGCGGGCCGTGAGATCGAACAAGATTGTGGCTTACGAGGAACTGGGGCCTGAGGCCGTGAGAATGCTCGAGGTCGTCGATTTTCCTGTCATAGTTGCTCAGGATTGTTACGGAGGCGACCTGTTTGTCGAGGGAGTGAAGAAGTACAGCCGGCCTTCCCCCTAGAAAGAGCTCGCCGTTCACCTGTTCTTCTCTTTGAACCTGCGTCGCTGTTTCTCAGGTCACTGAACTTGCCTGGGAAGGGTTTTGAATCCAGTGAGAGTGGCAGGAATTATCCCGGCTAGGTACTCTTCCTCGCGGTTTGAGGGCAAGGTCCTGGCCCTCATAGAAGGCAAGACTCTGATACGCCACGTTTACGAGAGAGCCCTGTCCTCACGCTGTCTCAACGAACTAATAGTCGCAACGGACGATTCGCGGATCGCTCGCGAAGTCGAAGGCTTCGGTGGAAAAGCTGTCCTGACGTCTTCCGCGCATACATGCGGGACTGAACGCGTTGCCGAGGTGGCAGAGAAGATCGATGCAGACGTCGTCGTTAACATTCAGGGCGACGAACTGCTTTCCGCCGGCGTGATGATCGATGAGTGTGTTTCTCCACTGCTCAAGGATTCGTCCCTCGATGTTTCTACTCTGGCCGTGGAGATAGGGGACGAACACTCGGTCGCGAATCCGAATGTTGTCAAAGTAGTGCGCGATCTGAGCGGAAACGCCTTGTTTTTCTCCCGTTCGCCGATACCATACACGTCTTCTCCATCTTCCGGAGAAAGTCGTGTCACGGGGGGCGTCAAGTTCCTGAGACACGTGGGGGTATACGGCTTCAGACGAGCGTTTCTTCTTGGTTTTGTGAGGCTTAAGCCAACGCCTCTCGAACTGGCCGAATCCTTGGAGCAACTTAGAATACTGGAGCATGGGAGTAGGATTGCCGTCGTTCTCACAAATCACTCTTGTGTTGGAGTGGACGTGCCGTCTGACGTCAAGAAGGCGGCCGATTTCCTGAGATCTCTAGACAGGTGTAACGCATGAGCGCTAAATACGTTTTTGTTACTGGTGGAGTCGTGTCCTCCTTAGGAAAGGGTATCGCGGCAGCTTCCCTGGGCTTTCTTCTGAAGAACAGGAATCTCAGAGTCACTCTTCAGAAATGTGATCCATATCTCAATGTGGACCCCGGAACGATGAGTCCCTTTCAGCACGGAGAAGTCTTCGTGACCGAGGATGGCGCGGAGACTGACCTCGACCTCGGACATTACGAAAGATTCACCGGCATAAATATGAGCAAGAAGAACAACGTGACCGCAGGGCAGATCTACGACACTGTGATCACGAAAGAACGCAGGGGAGATTATCTGGGGGGCACGGTTCAGGTAATTCCTCACGTCACTGATGAGATAAAGAGACAAATACTCGAAGTCGGCTCTTCTGACGGCGTGGACGTTGCAATCGTTGAGATAGGCGGGACGGTCGGTGACATCGAGAGTTTGCCCTTCCTGGAGGCCATTCGTCAGTTGAGGCTCGACCTGAAGCGTGAAAACACCGTTTTTATCCATGTTACGCTCGTCCCATTCATGAAGGCAGCGAGGGAAACAAAGACCAAGCCTACGCAGCACAGCGTCAGAGAGCTCAGGGAGATCGGTATCCAGCCGGACATTCTGCTTTGTAGAAGTCAGGTCAAACTCACACTCGATGCGAGAGAGAAGATAGCTCTATTTTGTAACGTATCACAAGATTCGGTCATAGAGGCGCTTGACGTTGACTCTGTGTACGAGGTCCCTCTTATGTTCAGCGAGGGCGGACTGGATGATTTGGTGGTAGGGTTGCTCTCTCTCAAGTGCGGGGCGCCGAACCTGGAAAGATGGCGTGAGATGGTTCACGCAATAAAGACCGCCGATAGGGAAGTCTCGATTGCAATTTGCGGGAAGTACGTTCATCTGAGGGACGCTTATAAGAGCATCTCCGAGGCCATCGTGCACGCGGCAATAGCAAACGACGCAAGGGTAAAAGTTGAATGGGTCGACTCCGAAGAGGTTGAGAAGGAAGGACCCGAGAAGCTTCTCGCCAACGTGTCCGCTCTTCTGGTTCCGGGAGGTTTTGGGCAGAGGGGGATCGAAGGCATGGTTCAAGCCATAAGCTACGCTAGAGAGCGGGGCATGCCGTTTTTTGGGCTCTGTCTGGGGTTGCAGTGCGCCGTAATCGAGTTCGCGAGATCGGTCTGCGGCTTGAGAAATGCGGACAGCTCCGAGTTTAATCCCACCACGCCTCATCCCGTCATAAATCTCATGCCGGAACAGTCTGGGGTGGCTGTGATGGGTGGAACGATGAGGCTTGGCGCGTACAGATGCGACATCAAGGAAGGGTCCGTTGCCAGAAAGGCATACGGTTCTGATCACGTCAGCGAGCGACACAGACACAGATACGAGTTTAACAATGATTACCGTGCTGTATTCGAGAAGCACGATGCATTCTTTTCCGGGATTCAGACGGAACGCAATCTCGTGGAGATAATGGAACTAAAGGGTCATCCCTGGTACGTGGGCGTCCAATTCCATCCCGAGCTCAGATCCAGACCGGACGTGCCCCACCCGCTTTTCCGTGAGTTTGTAAAAGTTGCGTTAGAGTTCTCGAAAGCAGTACCATCACGCCGATGCGACCGGCGCTGAGTCTCCTGAACACAGCCGGCAACATTGTGCTCCGGCTGCAGGCCAAAGCCTGACGCATTTCGCTACGGAGGAATGTTTGAAACTCAAACTCGAGAAAAAGGTGCGAGTGGGTGACGCAGTCTTTGGCGGGAGTCAACTCGCATTGATAGCCGGACCGTGCGTGATCGAATCCAGAGAGCATTGTCTCAAGATTGCCGAGCGCATCAAACTCATTGCCGACGCGCTTCACGTGCCGTTCGTTTTCAAGGCCTCGTATCTTAAGGCAAACAGATCTTCCGTTCGCTCTTTCAGAGGACCCGGTCTGGAAAAGGGCCTCAAGATCCTCTCGGCGGTGAAGAAGGAAGTCGGGGTTCCTGTACTTTCGGACGTTCATTGCCGGAACGAGGTCAAAAGGGCCGCGCACGTGCTCGACATGATCCAGATTCCGGCGTTCCTCTGCCGGCAGACGAGCCTCCTCTTGGCGTGTGGAAGTACTGGTAAACCGGTGAACGTGAAGAAAGGCCAGTTTCTTGCGCCAGAGGACACGGTGTTTATTCTCGAGAAGTTGGCCTCATCAGGATGCAGGAATGTCATGCTCACCGAAAGAGGGACGTGTTTCGGCTATCACAATCTGGTTGTTGACATGAGGGGCATAATGACGATGCGTTCCATAGGGGTGCCCGTCGTTTTTGACGTCACGCATAGCTTGCAGCGACCCGGTGGGGAACGCACGTCCGGCGACAGGGATTTCGCTGCGACCCTTGCGCGAGCCGCGGTGGCGGCTGGGAGTGACGCTCTTTTTGTTGAAACGCACGAGAAGCCCTATCGTGCACTTTCTGACCCCGAGACAGTGTTGCCCATCTCGTCACTCAAGAGATTCCTTGAGGACATGATACGCATACGGGAAGCTTTTCTGGAATGCACGCTGAGTTGAGGGGCGACGGTCTATGAAGTAGCTCTGCGAGCGTACCGCATGGGGGCAAAGAGAAGTGAACGAACGGAGTGCCGGAAAGAAATCGAGACGGAACTTGGAGACACGGCTCAGACGCATCAAGGCGATATTCTTCGACGTAGACGGAGTGCTAACGGATGGGAAGATATATCTCGGGCAGAGCGAGGACATGAAGGCCTATTCAACGAAGGATGGGTTTGGGATCCTTGTTGCTGTTGCAGCAGGCTTGGGAGTTTTCCTTGTAACCGGGCGCAGTTCGGCAGGAGTGACCCGCAGAGCCCGAGGACTTGGAGTCAAGGCCTTTCAAAACGTAGAGGACAAGCTTGCGTGCGTGAGAAGTGTCTGCAAGAAGACCGGTCTTGAGCTCGACGAGGTCGCCTTCGTGGGCGACGATTTAAATGATCTCTCGGTCATGAAAGAGGTCGGAGTATCGGTTGCAGTGGCCAATGCCGTGGATGAAATCAAAGCAATTGCCAGCCTCACAACCTCAAGAAACGGTGGCGAAGGGGCGGCGAGAGAAGTAATAGAAAGAGTAATGAGGAGTCAGGGCAAGTGGTGCGAAACAGTCAGAGAATTCCTGAGCTAGACAAGATTTCCAAGTCAGCACTCGAGGTGGCAAGGGAGGTTCTGAGAAGGGAAGGCGAAGCCGTTCTGTCGCTGGCCGAGACGATGGGAGCCGAGTTTGAACGGGTCGTCGATAGAATACTCGAGTGCAAAGGCCGGGTAATCGTCACGGGTGTTGGCAAGTCAGGCATAATTGCCAGCAAGATAGCGGCCACACTAACCAGTACTGGTACGCCCGCCTTTTTCATACATCCTGGGGACGCAGCGCACGGGGACATTGGTGTTGTGGAGAAGAGCGACGTTGTTATCTTCGTCTCAAAAAGCGGAGCAACTGCGGAACTGACGCAACTCCTTCCCGTGCTCAAAAGGCTCGGCGTGACCCTGATTTCCATCACGGCGGCGAAAAACTCACCCGTCGCCCGTGCTTGTGATTACGTGATCGAAACAGGTGCCGCCTCCGAGGCTTGCCCGTTCGACGTGGTTCCCACGACGAGCACAACCTGCGCGCTTGCAATAGGAGATGCTCTCGCAATAGCCCTGCTCAAGCTCAAGGGCTTCACCAGGGAGGATTTCGCCTTTGTTCATCCTGGCGGACTCCTGGGGCAAATGCTAAACCTCAAGGTCGAAGACGTCATGCATACTGGAAACGACCTTCCCAAGGTAAGAGAAGACGTTTCCATGAAGGACGCGATCTTGGAAATAATGAACAAGAGGTTGGGTGTGACTGCGGTCGTCGACGCAGACGGAAAACTGTCCGGTATTGTGACGGACGGCGACATAAAGAGAATTCTCATGAAGTCACCAGACATTTTCAGATTGAAAGTGGGAGACGTGATGTCAAGAGGTCCGCGCACTATTGCCAGAGACGAACTCATAGCGACTGCTGTAAAAAGGATGGAGGAGAACCTCCCTTCTCCCATAACTTGCCTCTTAGTTACCTCGTCTTCGGGTGAACCAGAAGGAGTCATTCATCTTCACGATTGCCTGAGGGCGAGAGCCTTTCGGTGACACGCCTCCGCTAACGCCTAACCTATTGTCTCTCAGCTAATTAACGTTCCAACCCTGGCATGGTTTATGCTTGACGATCGACATTTTTTTTGCTAGTTTGCCTTGGGGAGGTATGACTGCTTTGGGTAGATGGCTCAGGCGGGCGTCTGTTTATGCTTTTGTCAAAAGCTTGATGCTGATCGCTCATGTACTTCCGCGGTCGTCTGCGTTGAGATTGTTTGGGGGGTTGGGTGCAATCGGTTTTCTGTTGCTGCGCAAGGACAGAACTAGGACCGAGGTGAATCTCTCGCTTGCGTTCCCGGAGTGTTCGAGGCGCGAGACACGCAAGCTGGCTCGGCGAGTGTACGTCGACCTCGGAAGAAACTGCGTGGACGTTTTTCGGCTTCCTCAGTTGAAATGGCAGGAACTCGGTAGCATCGTTCGTGTGGAAGGTTTGAGCTACTTGGAGGAGGCCCTGTCACGCGGAAAAGGAGTAATAGCAGTAACGGGACACATCGGCTGTTGGGAGCTTATGGGGGCCCATTTGTCGATGAGTGGGTATCCTTTGGCGGTCATCGTCCGCCCCTTGAGGGATCCGAAGCTTGAAAAACTGATCGACAGCTTGCGCAGGTCAAAGGGCATGAAACCCATTTCGAGAATGAGCAATGTCAAGGCCGCCTACAGTTGGCTCAAACAAGGTGGAGTACTCGGGGTCCTCATAGACCAGGACACGTCTGTCAAAGGGGTGTTCTGCGATTTCTTCGGTCGTCAGGCCTATACTGCTGCAGGGCCGGCATATTTAGCTCTGCGAACCGATGCCGCCATCGTACCGATGGCCATTCAGATGGAAGAAGACGGCACTCAGATCGTGCGGGTGAAAGAGCCGATCGATATTCCTGCGGGTCTGGATACAGAGACGTGTGTCCGTTCCGTCATGCAAGCATGCACCCAGGCCATAGAGGATTACATCAGACGTCGACCGACGCAGTGGGTTTGGATGCACGAGAGATGGAGGACCGGTCCCGTCCGGGAAAGCGAGAGAGCCGAACGCGCGACCCCGTGAGGAAGCGAATGCGTCATTCAGAGCTCAAATATTTCTTCTTGATTGCCGTTTTTTGTTGCGCAATATGTGTGAGCATGTCAGGCTGCGAGAAAGGCTCACGTCCGAGCGCCGGGAAGGCGCTGGTAGAGACGCCAGACCAGGAGGTGGGGAATTTCTCTCTGACCGAGAGCCTGGCAGGCACCAAGAAATGGACTCTGTGGGCAGAATGGGCCGCCATTTACAATGAAAAGGCGAAAGTTCACGCGAGAAACGTCCGAATAGACTTCTTTGAGGAGGATGGTACCAAGTTTTCCGAGCTGAAAGCCGATTCCGGGATCCTTGATCAAAAAAACAATGACATGGAAGCTCGTGGAAACGTGTTTGTAAGAACGGAGGATGGTATCACACTTGAGACTCAATCCTTGAGCTGGCTCAATCTTTCACAGAAGATAGTCTCCGAGGACTTCGTGAAGATTACGCAGGGGAGGGACGTGCTCACCGGCTTTGGTCTTCTGAGTGACCCTAGCCTGAATGAGTTTGAGATAAAGAGAGACGTTCAGGCCTTTGTGATCGACAATGAGGGTAAGCTCGTCCCAAAAAAGTAGCCACGAACCGGCAGCCGGGAAAGGGCAGTCAGGGAAGCAATGAAAGTTCTGAGAACCGAAGGACTTGTTAAGAGTTTCGGCAGGTGGAAAGTGGTGAACGACGTGAGCCTTGAGGTCCAGCAGGGTGAGGTCGTGGGGCTCCTCGGGCCAAACGGGGCTGGGAAGACTACTACCTTCTACATGATTGTGGGTCTCCTGAGACCGGACACTGGCAGAGTCATGATTGATTCCGAAGACGTGACACATGTTCCGGTTTTTCGCAGAGCACGCATGGGTCTGGGCTATCTTTCCCAGGAGTCTTCCATTTTCAGAAAGCTCACAGTAAAGGAAAACGTCCTCTCTATATTAGAAACGTTGAATCTGAGTCAAGAAGACAGGGAGAAGAGACTCGAGAGTCTCTTGGAGGAGTTGGGGATCACGCATCTCAGAGACCGCAAGGCGTACAACCTTTCCGGGGGTGAAAGAAGACGCGTGGAGATCACTAGGGCGCTCGTAAGTAATCCCAGCTTCATGCTGCTCGACGAGCCCTTTGTTGGCATAGACCCTATTGCAGTCAGTGAGATTCAGGATATCGTTCTCAGACTCAAGCAGAAGGGAATAGGGGTACTGATCACCGACCACAGCGTCAGAGAGACTCTTTCAGCCACCGACAGGGCTTACGTCATGTTCGAAGGCAGGATACTTCTTTCCGGAAATGGCGAGCAGTTGGCAAGCGATCCTCTCGCTAGAAAAATCTATCTAGGCGAGAAATTCAGGCTTTAGCGCAGGGATTGGAATGTGAAATGGAACTAAAGCACACCCTTCAGCTAACCCAGAAGCCCACGCTGATAATGACACAGAGGCTTCAGCAAGCGCTCAAGCTTCTGCAGGTGCCCACGCTTGAGCTCCAACAGATATTGAAACAAGAGCTTCTTCAGAACCCTCTCCTTGAAGAGGTGGAAGAGGAAGAGGAGAATCAAGAAACGGCTTCCTCCGAAGAGGAAACGAACACGACAGAGGAGCCAGAGCCGGTAGACAGTGAAGAGCAGCTTGAGTGGGCCGAATATTATCAGGAAGGCTACGAGGCATCACCAGGCAGACCGGACAACTCCGCGGATTTGCCCGAACGGGTTCCGGTTACTGTCCCAACGCTGCGCGAACATCTGCAGAGTCAGCTAAGAATCTCTACCGATGACCCGGAGCTTACTGAGATCGGGGAATTTCTTATAGGTTCCATTGACGACAGGGGATTCCTGACGATTACTGTTGAAGAAGTGGCGACGTTGATCGGGAAGCCCGTCGAGAGAATCGAGGAAGCCGTCAAGCTAGTTCAATCGTTCGAACCTCCGGGCATAGCCGCAAGGGACTTGAGGGAATGCCTCCTCATTCAACTGGATCGGAAGGAAATGAGGGACAGTCTTGCCGCCAGAATAGTCAGGGATTATTTCGATTCTCTGAAAGACAGGAAATTTGCAGAGATCGCAAAGAAGATACATGTTCCCATAACACAGATCCAGGCCGCCGGTGACATCATATCAAAACTCAATCCGAATCCAGGTTTCTTGATATCACAAGAGGAACCAAGGTACGTGGTTCCGGATCTGGTAGTGGACAAGGTTGAAGACAAGTACGTGGTATTCCTGAACGACCGCCACGTTCCGCGGCTTCGGATCAATTCCTCATACAGAGATATGCTGCGCGGAGACAGATCGCGGAAGGACAAGACCAGAGAATACATCATAGGTAAACTCAATTCTGCGAAATGGCTCATTCAGACCATAGAGCAGAGACGAAAGACCATGGTCAAGGTGATGACGTGTATAGTGGAAAGCCAGGAGGAATTCTTCGAGAGAGGGATTGCATTCCTGAAGCCTCTGACGCTGCAACAGGTAGCCAATCAAATTGGAATGCATGAATCGACCGTCAGCAGGGTCACAAATAACAAATACGTACAGACCCCTAGAGGTGTTTTCGAGCTCAAGTTCTTCTTCTCAAGTAAGTTGCAGACCGATGGTGGCGAAGAGATGAGCGCGAAGAGTGCAAAAGACATAATCGGCGCGCTCATTGAGCAGGAGGACAGGTCGGATCCACTGAGCGATCAGAAGATTGCCGACATCTTGAGGGACAGAGGTCTGAGGATCGCAAGACGCACCGTGGCAAAATACAGGGAACAGCTAAAGTTGCTCCCTGCTCGTTATAGGAAGAGACACTAGCCGTTTCTGTGTCCCCATTCCCGCAGGGGTAAACACTGATGGCATTTGCCAGGCTTCCCCTCTGGGTCAGAAAGCCGTTCGCCGAAAACGATACGACGCGCGAAGTCGACCACCTGCTGGAGACCCTTGGGCTGAGTACAGTCTGTAAGAGCGCAAGATGCCCCAACAGGTGGGATTGTTATTCCTCCCGTTGCCTCACATTCATGATCCTCGGCACGATATGCACGAGAAGATGCGGATTTTGCAGCGTCTCCAAGGGAAAACCCGAGAGCGTCGATGTCCAGGAACCTTCTCGCCTGGCGCAAGCCGCAAGAGAGCTCGGAATCGGTTTCGTAGTACTTACTTCTGTGACGAGGGACGACCTATCAGACGGTGGAGCGTCCCATTTTGCCCGATGCGTAGAAGAGCTTCGAAAGATTGAAACGAGGCCTGGTGTTGAAGTTCTAGTCCCAGATTTCAATGGCGAGATCCGATTCTGTTTGCTTGTGCTGGAGGCCCATCCTGATGTATTCTCTCACAACGTAGAAACTGTGCCCAGGCTTTACCCAACTGTGAGGCCTGGCGCAGATTACCTCGTTTCCCTGAAACTTATCGAAACCGCTGCGCTTCATGCCTCGGACGAGATTATGGTCAAGTCGGGGCTGATGGTTGGTCTTGGCGAGAAAGAGGAGGAAGTGATACATGTCCTGAAGGATCTTAGGAACGCGGGTTGTAGGTCTGTCACGATAGGGCAATACCTTAGGCCCACATTGGACGGCCTGCCTGTCCAGGAGTACGTTTCCCCTGAACGTTTCCGTCACTACGAAGAGACAGGAAGGCGGCTGGGATTTGGTGCCGTGTATGCTGGCCCTTTGGTCAGGAGTTCATACAGGGCGTTTGAAATCTGGAGGAGCGTCAATGGAAATCACGACTCGAAGCAGGAATTTCACTGCAAGTCCCGCAATCAAGAGCTACGCCGAGGAGAAACTATCCAAGCTGGAGAGGTACTCGAAGAAACTCATTGAAGCTCACGTGGTGTTCTCTCTTGAAAGATACAGACACATTGCAGAAGTCGTGCTCAGACTCAACGGGGGTGACATAACTGGTCGCGCCGAAAGCAACGACATGTATTCCTCCATAGATACTGTTGTTGACAAGCTAGAAAGGATGTTGAAAAAGCGAAAGGACAAGGTCACGAGTAGACGTCAGCGAAATTCTCTCAAGGAATCTCAGACGGACCTTGGGGCATTAGGGAAACTCGCAAGCCGTAGACCGACGAAAGTGGTGCCACGGCAAATGACCGTGGACGACGCCATGGAAGCGCTGGAGAGAACCGGGGAGGATATTCTAATATTCGTGAATACCAAGACAGCAAGGACCACGGTGCTTCAGAGACGCAGCGATGGAAACTTCACATTGATGGAGCCGGTAAGCTAAAATGCAAGGAATCACAATTGCCAGGTTCTTTGAAGACAAACGCGAGGATCTCCAGCTCGAGCTCATCACCAAGTCTCTCGACTCCAAGAAAGAGATAACGGTGAGTGACGTGAACAGACCCGGGCTCGCCTTTGCGGGGTTTGTTGAGAACTTTCTTCACGAGAGGATTCAAGTACTCGGGCAGACCGAACTGCTCTACCTGGGCACGCTTCCGGCTGAGAAGAAGCTCGAGGCCATAAGAAAAGTGCTCAAGTTCCCTCTTCCATGTCTTGTCGTGGCAAAGGGCCTGGACGTGCCGCCTCAACTAATAGAACTCGGGAACGAGAATTCGGTGCCCGTCTTAAGAACCTCCCGTTCGACCACTCCTTTCATACACGATCTGACGGCGTATCTTGATGAAGTATTTGCCCCGCGCACTGTAGTGCATGGTTCGCTCGTCGATGTCTACGGCATAGGACTTCTGTTTACGGGAAGGAGCGCTATTGGTAAGAGCGAGTGCGCCCTTGACCTGGTTGAAAGAGGACATAGACTCGTGTCGGACGACGTCGTTAATGTTATAAGTCGGCACGGTGATTTCCTGATAGGGACTTCATCGGAAATCCTCAGGCATCGCATCGAGATCAGAGGGCTTGGAATAATCGACGTGAGGAGCATATTCGGGATAAGATCGGTCAGGCTCCAGAAGAGAATCGAAGTGGAAGTCAGGCTCCAGGATTGGAGCGAGGCAGACGACTACGAGAGAATAGGGCTCGAGGATAGGATGACGAAGATACTGGACGTTGAGATTCCGATTGTCACAGTGCCGATCGTGCCCGGGAAAAACATCACGGTAATAGCAGAGGTGATAGCCCTCAATCATCTTGTGAAAATCTACGGATATCATCCCGCCAAGGAGTTTGATGAGAAGCTCATGCAGGCCATGCATCGCAGAAGCCTGTTGGATCGTGGCGTGAGTGGTGACTGGGAATGACGGAGGCCGGTTCCATCAAGACCGAGAACGAAAACGCCTGTGAGACCAAGGTGCCCCGATTCGTCGTTATTACAGGCGTGTCCGGGGCCGGAAAGAGCTACGCAATCAAGTGCCTCGAAGACATCGGATTCTTCTGCGTGGACAACATGCCCGCGACTCTGATTCCTGTTCTTGCAGACCTTTGCCTTCAGTACGGTGACAGGATTTCTAACGTTGCCCTCGTCGTTGACATAAGAGAGAGGGATTTTCTTGACAACATCACCGGCAGTCTAGCCGAGCTGCGCAATAAGGGAATCGAATACGACGTTCTCTTTCTTGACGCTACGGACGAAGCCCTCCTCAGGAGGTTCAGCGAGACTCGGAGGAAGCACCCGCTTGGTGAGGGCGTCGGTGTGCTCGAAGGTCTCCACGAAGAGAGAAAAAGGGTGGCCTTTTTGAGGGATTCTGCAAGACGCGTCATTGACACCTCCGCAATGACCCCCGGGGAGTTGAGGAAAGTTCTCGTCTCTACTTTTTCCACGTCTGACAGAGAGCAGGAGCTGCTCACAACGATAGTCTCTTTCGGATACAAACATGGTCTGCCTCTTGATTCAGACGTGGTTCTTGACGTTCGCTTCCTGCCCAATCCTCACTACGTTCACGAGCTCAGGGCTTACACGGGTCAAGACAAGAGAGTAGTTGATTTCCTCGAAGCCTGTGACGTGACCAGCGAGTTTATGGAGCACCTGGAGAGTTTTCTTGCATTTCTCCTGCCGCGATTCAGAAAGGAGGGCAGGTCCTATCTTACAATCGCCGTGGGGTGCACGGGTGGAAGGCATCGCTCGGTCTACGTGGTGAACAAGATTGCAGAGGCACTCGAGAAACAGGGTGTAGACGTCCGTGTGCAGCACAGGGACGTGAGCAGATGAGTTGAATCCTTCCAGCGTGCACGCGAGTCACTCAGCTCCATCAGCGCCTGGCACGACAACTTGGTAAGGGAGACGTCGCCGAAAAATGATAAGGGTACTACTGGTAACTCACGGAAACTTGGGAAACGAGTTGGTCAACACCGCACAGCTCATAGTGGGTCCGCAGGCGGGCGTAAAGGTGCTTTCAAACGAGGAACTCTCTTCCGAGAGCCTGTACGAAGCCGTCCAAGGTGAGGTGCACACATACGGCCAGGAAGAGGCAGTGATTTTTGTCGATGTGGCCGGCGGTAGTTGTCTCACTGCCTGCAGGTCAGCGCAGAGTGAGTGCAAGAGAATCAAGGTACTCTCGGGTGTAAACCTGCCGATGGTGCTGGAGTTCTTTCATTACAGAGAAAAATTGCCCTTTGACGAGCTCGTGGAGAGAATTATCCAAAAAGGTAGGGGAGGCATCCAGGCCTTATAGGTACTACGTGAGACTTGTCTTGACGAGGATAGACGACAGGTTGCTTCATGCTCAGGTGGCCGTGGGTTGGGTCGGCGCACTTTCGCCCGACGTTGTCGTTGTGGCCGATGATGTGGCCGCTTCGACACCGGGTCTGGCTCAACTTCTGGGTATGGGGTTGCCTTCGAACGTCGAGCTGGTGGTTGCGGGGGTGAGCGACGCGGTATGCATACTGAAAGGAAGATCTTCCGACAAGAAGAAATGTATCCTGCTCGTGCGGAACCCTCTCGGCGCTCTTCAGATTCTCGAGGCCGGCATCCCGGTGGGGTGCATCAACGTTGGAGGAATGCACTTCAGCGAAGGGAAGACAAAACTCCTTCCGTATGTCTTTGTGGACAGGCGAGATTCCGAGATTCTACGGGAGCTTGTCGCCAGGAACGTGAAGCTGGTGGCGCAGGATGTTCCTGGAAACCCTTCTTACGACGTCGTCAAGCTGCTCGGGAAAGGCAAACTTGAAGAAAATTAACTTCGTATTCTGTGTGCACAATCATCAACCTGTCGGTAATTTCGACTTCGTGCTTGAAGACGCTTTCAGTAAGGCCTATTTGGCCTTTCTGAAAGTCCTGGCTCAGCATCCCTCCGTAAAAATCGTACTTCACGTGAGCGGGGCGCTGCTCGAGTGGATCGAACGGCACCATCCTAAGTACCTTGAACTCGTGCGTGAGCTTGCCGCAAGAGGCCAAGTCGAGGTCATGACAGGCGGCTTCTATGAGCCCGTGCTTCCTTCGGTACCTGACGAGGACAAGATAGGTCAGACAAGAAAATTGACTTCTTTTTTGAAAGAGAGATTGGGTGTTCAGGCCAAGGGCTTGTGGCTTGCTGAGAGAGTATGGGAGCCGTCTCTTGCGAGTACAATTGCCAGGGCCGGCGTTGAGTATACGGTCGTGGATGACTCTCACTTCAAGAGTGCGGGTCTCACCGAAGATGAGCTCCTCGGGTACTACCTGACTGAAGATCAGGGTGAGGTCATAAAGGTGTTTTCGGGCAGCAAGCGTCTCAGGTACCTGATTCCGTACGCCAATCCAGAGGAGACTCTCAACTACCTGCGCGAGAAAGCCTCCGAGACCGAGGGAACACTTCTCGTCTTTGCAGACGACGGCGAGAAGTTCGGGATTTGGCCGGGGACTTACAGACTCTGCTATGAGGAGAAGTGGCTGGAGAGATTCTTCTCAACACTGGAAGCGAACAGGGAATGGGTGAATGTCGTCACATTTTCAGAATACATTTCCCATCACAAACCTCTGGGCTGGGTGTTTCTGCCGACGGCATCCTATGCGGAGATGATGGAGTGGTGTCTGCCTGTTGAGGCTCAACTCAAGTATCACGAGTTTTTGGGACAGCTAAAGGCCGGCGGCGAATTCGAGAAATACGAGAGCTTCGTTAAGGGAGGATTCTGGCGTAACTTTTTCAGCAAATACCCCGAGAGTAACTGGATGCACAAACGCATGCTTTATGCAAGGCGAAAGGTGCTCCCCAAGACGGCTTGCGAAGCTAGAAGAGACCTTTCAGATCCTGGAGAATCTCTCGGCAAGGAAAGCGCTTCCAAGGTTGCTCTCAACGAAATATGGAAGGCGCAGTGCAATTGCGCTTACTGGCACGGGGTCTTTGGCGGTCTCTATCTCCCTCATTTGAGGGAAGCCATCTACAGACACGTGATCCGAGCGGAGAATATCGCGGCCGAAGTCTCCGGGATATCTGCGCCCACTCCCACAATCGAGCGGGTTGACATCGATGGTGATGGTGCCGAGGAAATCGTGCTGTCAAACAACAAGATCGGGTGTTTTATCTCACCGGCCAATGGCGGTACCGTCGTTGAGATTGACGACAAACCCCGCGAATTAAACCTCGTAAACACTTTGGCTCGCCGTGAAGAAGCATATCACCGCCATATCAAGAGCGGTTGCGGCCAGCAGTCGGGTGACAAGGTCGCCAGTATTCACGACGCGGTCGTGGCCAAGGAAGACAGGCTGGAAGAGTCCATTCTCTATGACAGGTTCCCCAGGGTTTGCCTGCTCGACCATTTTCTTTCGCCCCGGGCTTCGCTCAAAGAGATGTTGGAGAGCAAGTTCGAGGAGCTGGGAGATTTCGCAGGCAATCCATACACGGAGAAAGAACCTTCTGAGGGTGGGCGAGTAGTTCTGAACGCCGCTGGAGCAGTTCGTTTGACCACCGGAGCAGTGCGCTTGACAATCGACAAGGTCTTCTCTGTTCCCTCTGGTGAGGCTTCGCTTGAGATTTCATACACTCTGAGCTTTGAGATCGAGATCGGCTCGGAACTGTTGTTTGTTCCGGAGCTAAATCTGTTGATACCGTCCGGTAGTGCAGCCCAGTGCAGAGTCGAGACAGACGTATCGGGAGCGCAGGCTGTCCAGCTCTCGCGTCCTGCGGAAGTTCTTGCAGTGAGGGAGTTGACGCTCAGAGACGAGCACGCGGGACTGTCGATGGCGATCTCGATGAAACCATCCTGTAAACTCTGGCAGTTTCCTGTTCAGACCGTTTCCCTGTCTGAAAGCGGCCTCGAGAGAATTTATCAGGGCACATGCGTTATGACAGCTTTGTCGCTGCCCGCAGGCACCAAACAGGCACGTTTCGGTATTCTGATGGAGTTCAAAAGTTCGAGCGCGTCACACGCTCTGACAAGTAGTGAGCAAGAGGCCGGGAGATAACGAATGCTGAGGGAGATTCTTCTGTTGTGTCTGGCCGGTGGAGTATGTGCGCTCGACACAACGGCTGCCTGGCAGCTCATGATAAGCCAGCCCCTGGTGAGTGGAACTGTCGCCGGTCTGTTGCTCGGCGCACCGCAGGTGGGAGTTTTCATCGGACTCGTACTTCAACTCCTTTGGTCGGGGGCCATACCCGTGGGAGCTCGTCCGATGCCTGACGCCCCCGTCGGATCTGTGAGTGGTGTCTGGTTCGCCGTGACCCTTCTTGAAGCCAACGATCCCGCCTCGTCCTCCTTCTGTTGTCTTCTCGGCCTGATTGCAGCTTTGTGCGTTGCGCTTTTGGGGAGACACACAATAATACTGGAGCGCGAGATCAATGCGAAGCTCTTCAAGAACATTGTGCGCCGCGTGGGCGACGGACAGGAGGTGTACCCTGAGAGGACGGTTCTGATTGCCCTGATGATTGGCTTTGCGCGAGGCTTCATCGCCTGTCTTGTGGCAATGGGGGTCCTCGCTCTCGTGGCATCTGTTCTTGCACGGAACCCGGCTCTGTTTGAGCGTGACTATAGTCTCACGCTTCTTGTTCTTGAGGCCCTGGGGGTGGGTGTTCTTTTTTCTGTTTTCGTCGGCAGATCAAGAGGGCGACTCCTTGGGTTTGCAGGCGGTATGGCATGGGCTCTTGTCATCATTAACCTCTTTCACGGTTGAGGTATACGACTGAGGTGTGAAGTGAGCGAAAAGAGCATAGGCAAGTCAGGCCTGGTTCGATTGATCCTCCGCTCTTTCTATCTACAGGCGGCGTGGAGCTATGACGGTCTACAGACGTTGGGGTTCGTCTACGTCATGTCTCCGGTCGCACGCAAGCTCGCGTCTGGAAGAGACGCGGTCCAGGAATTTGTCGCCCGGCATCTGACGCTTTTCAATACGAACCCCGTTCTTGCCTCCTACATCATTGGGGCCACCGCAAAGCTGGAAGAAGAGTACGAAAGGGGGCAGAGAAGTGGCACCGACGTAGAAGTGCTGAAGAGCTCGCTCACCGTTCCTCTTGCCGCCATGGGCGACCGTTTTTTCTGGGCGAACATGAGACCACTCTCCGGAATGCTCGGTGCACTAGTCGCACTCGTTGCGCATAGGTTTGGATTTCTGGGGGCCGTAGTATTGCTTGTGCTCTACAACGTGTTCCACATTTACTACAGGGTGAAGGGGGTGTTGAGGGGATACGTCCTGGGCGCGGGTGTCGTTGGAGAGGTCTCGAAGCTGAGGTTCATGAAGCTGAGCGCGGCTGCCGGATGGCTTGGAGTCGTGATAATGGGCGTCCTGCTTGTTGGAGTCACGTACGCCTGGAAGACCGGGTGGAAACGAGAGGCAATGTTTCTGTTTCCGCTCATAGCGATACTGAGCGGACTTCTGCGAGAGTCGTTTCAGAAGAGGATCACGGAGTTCGCCATCGCGGCTGGTGTCGCGGGGCTTCTTTTGACAGCAAGCGGGGTCTTCGGTTAGTATCAGGTGAAGTCTATCCGGAACAAGAATGCTTGAGACAACGGTTACAATCACTAGCGATCCCGGCGTTCACTTGCGGGCTGCGGCAATCTTTGTGAAAGAAGCCAGCCGCTTCAAGTCAGACGTATGGGTGATGAAGGACGGGATCGAGGTCAACGGCAAGAGTATTCTCGGTCTCGTTTCTCTTGTCGCTGAACGAGGTTCATCAATTCGTATAAGGGTTAAAGGAGAGGACGAAGCCCAGGCCCTCGACCTCCTCACCGACCTTGTTCGTAACAAGTTCTACGAGGACCAATAGCGGGTTTTTGCATGGAAGTATCTAGGTCCAGAGTCATCAGGGGCATTCCTGCGTCTCCCGGGATTGCCATCGGCAAGGCGCACATTCTTGAACTCGAGGAACTCCACGTAAGAGAGAAGCAGTTGGAGCCGCAGGATATTGAGAAAGAAATCGAGAGATTCAAGGACGCCATTTTTGCTGCGCGCAGGGAAATAGAAGCCCTGAGAGAAACGATACACGAGGAGCTCGGACCGGATCAGGCAAAGATATTCGACGCACACTTGATGATACTTGACGACGTCGTGGCCACTGACAAGACGATGAAGGCAATTCGCGAGGAGAGAAAGAATGCCGAGTTTGCCTACAGAAGAACCCTCTCGGAGGTCGCGGAAGAGCTTGACCTTGCCAAGGACGAGCACTTCAGAAACAGCGCGGCTGACGTACGTGACGTCAAGCGACGGGTCATCAGGCATCTACTCGACGAACCACGAAGGGGTCTCGGGGCTACAGCGGGACAGGTAGTGCTCTTGGCGCATGACCTAACGCCGAGTGAAGCTGTGTTGCTGAGCAAGGACACAGTACTTGGCTTTGCAACAGACTCCGGTGGCAGGACGTCCCACTCAGCCATCATGGCTCGCTCCAGAGGCATCCCTGCTGTTGTTGGGCTTAAATATGTGACGGTCCATGTCAGGGCAGGCGACACGGTGGTTGTGGATGGAAACAGAGGGATAGTCGACGTAGATCCCAGCGAGCAAGCGCTTAAGGAATACAGGAAGAGACAGCAGCAGTTTCTTGACTTTGAAGGAATGCTACTCGACATAAGAGAGCTCGCGGCGATTACGACTGACGGACATCGAATAGAGCTCTCGGCAAACATAGAGATGCCGGAGGAAGTAGAATCGGCTCTGGCAAAGGGAGCGGGAGGCGTCGGGCTCTATAGGACCGAGTTCTTCTACATGAGGAGCGCCAGGCTTCCCGGGGAGGACGAACAATACGAGGCGTACAGGAAAGTGGCCGAGAAATGCTATCCGTTTCCCGTGATCATACGCACAGTGGATGTGGGTGGCGACAAGTTTGCTTCTTATCTTGGGGCCGCAAAGGAGAACAACCCATTTCTGGGTTGGAGGGGGATAAGGTTTTCTCTGGAAAGAGAGGAGATATTCAAGATCCAATTGAGGGCGATTTTCCGGGCGGCGGCTTCTGGTAACGTGAAAGTGATGTTTCCAATGGTCTCCAGTCTCGACGAATTGAGACGCGCCAACGCCATCTGCGCGGAGGTCAAAGAAGATCTCAAGCAGAGAGACGTCCCTTTCGGAGAGAATTGTGAAATCGGTATCATGGCAGAGACGCCCGCATCGGTCATGATAGCTGATTCGCTGGCCAGAGAAGCGGACTTCTTCAGCATAGGAACGAACGACCTCATACAGTATACGCTCGCGGTTGACAGAGGTAACGAGAAGATTGCCTATCTCTACGATCCATTGCATCCGGCGATTCTCAAGTCCATAAAGACGCTTGTAGATGCAGGGCACCGGCACGATATCTGGGTCGGGGTTTGCGGCGAGATGTGCGGCGATCCCTTGGGAGCAGTCATTCTGCTTGGGCTCGGCCTAGATGAGTTCAGCATGAGCCCGTATCTTATTCCCGAGATAAAGACAATTGTGCGTTCTGTGAGCTATACCGATATAAAACAGCTTGCTGACAGGGCTCTGTGTCTCTCGACGGCCGCCGAAGTCAGAAGCTTCATTGAGGAAAAGATCGTCGGCAAGTTTCCTCAAATCCTGTCCCCTTGATCCGCCGCACGGTAGGCAACTACCCAATTCCCTGTGAGGCAAACATGATCCTTGATGCTCCTACTGAGTTGAGAAAGATGGACCCTTCGGGAATGCTGCGGTTGGTTTGCGAAATGCCTCAGCATATCGAGAAAGCAATCATCGTCAGTTCTTCTCTGCCAGTTGGCGTGCCTGGCTCCGGATTCAAGCACGTGGTGGTAGCGGGCATGGGAGGGTCCGCCATCGCTGGCGACGTATTGAGGACGCTCATGGAAGAGAGGGCGAGCATTCCGTGCACAGTTGTGAGAGAATATACTCCTCCTCTTTTCATAGGGCAACAAACCCTGCTTTTTTGTTCGAGTTACTCGGGCAATACAGAAGAATCACTATCGCTTTACGAAGACGCTAAGAAGAGGGGTGCACGTGTCATCTGCCTCGGCTCAGGCGGTGAGCTACAGAGACGAGCCCTCGTTGACGGGGTACCGTTCCTCAAGATGGAAGAGGGTTTGCCGCCGAGAGCCGCGATCGGGTACTCCTTCTTCATGATGTACGATGTGCTGCGGCGGATGTCCCTTCTTCCTGAGGAACAGGGAGAAGCGGGCGAGACGATTTCGTTTCTCAGAAGCAAGGCTCAGCTTTACGACGAGGAGACTCCAACATCTCACAATCCTGCCAAGAAGCTGGCAGAAGAGCTTTTCAATAAGCTCGTCATTGTTTATGGAAGCAGGCACACGCACTGCGTATCACTAAGATGGAAGTGCCAGCTCAACGAAAACAGTAAGACGCTTGCCTACGCCAACAATTTTCCCGAACTCAACCACAATGAGATTGTGGGCTGGCGGGGATTGAAAACACTGGGAACACCTATTGAAGTGATCGTTCTGAGAGATCTCCTTGAGCATCAGAGAGTGTCGAAACGAATAGCTATTACGCTCGAGCTAATGAAAAGTGACGGTGTGCACACGAAAGAGGTTTGGAGCGAGGGACGGAGCCTTCTTACGAGAATCTTTTCGTTGATTTACCTCGGTGATTTCGTTAGCATCTACCTTGCGATGCTATACGGTGAAGATCCGACCCCGGTACGTAGAATCGATGAACTCAAGAAGAGATTGTCGGAGGAGACTAACGTATGAGGACAAAGGCAATAATCCCAGTTGCCGGCGTGGGAGCTCGGCTGAGACCCCATACTCACACGGTTCCCAAGGCACTGATGAATGTTGCCGGCAAACCCATACTGGCCCACATCCTTGACCAACTTCCCGAGCTAGGGATTCAAGAAGTGGTCATGGTCGTGGGATACATGGGGGACAGAATAAGGGAGTACGTGGAGAAAAACTACTCTCTGAGAGTGACGTACGTTGAGCAAGAGGAAAGGATGGGTCTCGGCCACGCCGTTCACCTGACTGAGACTCACGTCAAGAAATCCCCCGTTCTCATTGTTCTGGGAGATACGATTTTCAAAGCAGATTTCTCAAAGGTCGTGGGCGGAAAGATGAACTTCATTGGAGTCAAGGAGGTCGCAGATCCGAGGAACTTCGGTGTCGTTGAAGTGGCCGAAGATCGCGTGAAGCGGCTCGTCGAGAAACCGGAAGTCCCGCCCAGCAATCTGGCCATAGTTGGAGTGTATTATGTGGCGCAGACCGAGCTTCTTTTCGAGTGCATTCGGGAAATGATTCGAAAGAAGATCAGGACGAAGGGTGAGTATCAGCTAACGGATGCATTGCAACTGATGCTTGACCGCGGCTCCCAGATGCGTACCTTCTCCATCCACGGTTGGTATGATTGCGGTAAGACCGAAACTCTGCTCATTGCCAATCGCGACCTGTTGGAGCTCGTCCGGCATCAGCCGAAGATATCGGGTAGTATTGTGGTGCCTCCTGTGGCGATTGATAAGTCTGCGAGAATCGACAATTGTGTGCTCGGACCGCATGTGTCCATAGATGCAGGTGCAATAGTCACCAACTCGATCGTGCGAAACTGCATTATCAACGCCCACGCGTGCGTAGAGGACATACTGCTTGACGCTTCCGTTGTGGGTGAAAATGCTATCGTGCGAGGCGCCTTCAAAAAGGTAAATGTTGGGGACTCTTCGGAAGTGCAACTGACGTAGAAAGCGGAGGAATGCTGAATGGGGAAGAATCATCTGTTCACATCCGAATCGGTAAGCGAAGGCCATCCCGACAAAGTTGCGGATCAGATTTCGGATGGGATTCTCGACGCGATAATCGAACTAGACCCGGTGTGTCGGGTTGCATGTGAAACCCTCGTCACGACGGGCCTGGTGTTTGTGGCCGGCGAGATCAGTACGTCCTGTTACGTGGGAATACCTGAGATCGTTCGGTCGATTGTGAGGGACATAGGGTATACGGACGCAAGCTATGGCTTCGACTACGAAACCTGCGCCGTCATAACCTCGATTGATGATCAATCCGAGGACATAGCACTGGGCGTTGACAAGCAAGGTGCGGGTGATCAGGGTCTCATGTTTGGCTACGCTACTACGGAGACTCCAGAGCTCATGCCGTTGCCTATACTGTTGGCACATCGTTTGGCCAGAAGGCTGGCCCACGTCAGAAAGGCAGGCATACTCCCTTATCTTAGACCTGACGGAAAAACGCAGGTGACCGTTCGGTACGAAGAAAGCAGGCCCGTGGGAGTGGACACTGTCATCGTTTCCAGTCAGCATCATCCTGACGTAGCGCATGACAAGATCGAAAACGATGTCATCGAGTTCGTGATCAAGCCCGTGATTCCCAAGGAAATGCTCCAAGGCGGAAGTGTGAAGTACTTCATAAACCCAACTGGAAGGTTTGTGAAAGGCGGCCCACTTGCAGATACCGGCCTCACAGGAAGAAAAATAATCGTTGATACCTACGGTGGCGTGGGTAGCCACGGCGGTGGGTGTTTTTCGGGGAAGGATCCGTCAAAGGTTGACAGATCGGCGTCCTACGCGTGCAGACATCTGGCAAAGAACCTCGTGGCGGCTGGTCTCGCGACAAGATGCGAGATACAGGTGGCCTACGCGATAGGGATTGCGGAGCCCGTTTCGGTTACTGTAGACACCTTCGGGACCGGTCAGCTTCCCGATGAGGAAATCGCGAGGCTTGTAGTGAAGCACTTCGATCTGACTCCGCAGGGAATAATCGAAAGGCTCAAGCTTAGACGTCCTGTATACAGATCTACTGCCGTTTACGGCCATTTTGGCCGTGAAGAACCTGAATTCACCTGGGAATATCGTGACATGGTGGACGTTCTGAAGAGGGGGATTTGAGTGCCGATGGGAGCGCCAAAGATGCATGACGTAAAGAATCTGGAACTGAGTGCCGCGGGAAGAGCCAGAATTGAATGGGCCGACAGAAGCATGCCCGTTCTGAGATCAATCAGGAAGAGATTCACATCTGACAAGCCTTTGAAAGGACTTAGGATATCTGCGTGTCTTCATGTAACAAGTGAAACTGCAAACCTGGTCAGGACGCTGATGGATGGTGGAGCCCAAGTGAGACTTTGCGCCTCGAACCCCCTCAGCACTCAGGATGAGGTCGCTGCTTCTCTAGTGTCGGACTTTGGGGCAGAAGTCTTCTCCGTGAAGGGTGAGGACAAGAACCTCTACTATGAACACATAAGCTCTGCTTTGGACATAAAGCCTATGGTGACGATGGACGACGGTGCCGACCTCGTGTCGGAGCTTCACACCCGGAGGAAGGACTTGATCTCGGGAGTGATCGGCGGAACGGAGGAGACCACAACTGGTGTGACGCGGCTTCGCAGCCTCGAAAAGAACAAGGTGCTTGCCTACCCCATAATCGCCGTGAACGATGCCAATACAAAGCACTTCTTTGACAACCGCTACGGCACTGGTCAGAGCACGATTGACGGCATCCTACGATGTACGAACGTGCTTCTGGCGGGTCTCAATTTCGTCGTGTGCGGTTACGGTTGGTGCGGGAGAGGAGTATCGATGAGGGCAAGAGGTATGGGAGCCAACGTAATCGTGACCGAGGTTGATCCTTTGAGAGCCATTGAGGCGGCGATGGACGGCTATAGAGTCATGCCAATTGCAGACGCGGCCGTGATTGGTGATGTCTTCGTTACGCTTACGGGCGATGTGAACGTCATAAGCATCCAGCACTTTGAGACGATGAAAGATGGCGCAATCGTTGCAAACTCCGGCCATTTTAATGTAGAACTGGACCTCGAGGCTCTCGGCAAGAATAGCAAGCAGAAGCGGCGTCTGCGCGAGCTGGTTGACGAATACACTCTCAAGGATGGACGCAGGATATACGTTCTTGGTGAGGGGCGTCTGATCAATCTTGCCGCCGGTGAGGGACACCCCGCAACCGTTATGGACATGAGCTTTGCCAATCAGTCGCTGTGCGTGGAATATCTTGCAACGAACGGTGCGAAACTTGAAAAAAGAGTCTACCCCGTTCCACTGGAAATCGACCAGTGGGTAGCAAAACTCAAGCTTGACGCGATGGGAATTCGCATAGATAGCCTGACAGATGAGCAGAGACAGTATCTCTCTTCGTGGGAGCTCGGCACTTAGAGGATCGGCCAGGAGTGGCAGTCCGCACAGAAAGGAGAGCCGTGCGCCGTGAGCAAAAGGACCTCCGGAACCTATTCGTTCATAGCAGGGACTTTGTTGCTTGTGGCAGGTGTGATGCTACTGTCCAGCCTCATCAGCTACCACGAAGAGGACATTGGTCTTCTTGCTGAACACGAAGGCAATGTCGCAAATGCCTTCGGCTTGCTGGGCGCGAGTATAGCTCACTGGTCCTTCAGAGGCTTTGGACTCGTTTTCCCCTGGGCCGTCGGCATTCTCCTACTTACGTGGTCCTGGAATCGATTCGCAAGAAACCCCACGAGAAAGCTCTGGCTTCAGACTCTGTTTTTCCTCGGCCTGGTTTGGGTCCTCACCGTTGGTCTTGCACTTCTTCCTGGCTTGTCTCGAGTCGGTGCCAGGCGATTGAGTGGGCAGCTTGGCCTGGAAGTAGCTGACGGAACTCACTCGTTGCTGGGTGCCTTCGGGGCACCCATAGTTTCATGGTGTGTGCTCGTTATCCTTTTCCTTGTCGGTCTCGAGACTGGTCTCTTGCCTGGCGAAAGAGCCCTCAATTTTCTCGGAAAACTGGGGGTCCTGATTGCGGGTATGATGAGTGCACTGATCACGAAAGTGAGGGAGTTTAGAGAAGAAAGAGCGCGTCGCACAAAAATTCATGAGCCTGCTGAGAGATCGAGAGAGAAGAAAGAGCGCGAGCCGGTGAAGGTAAGTGAGACCCCGAAGCTGAAGGCTCTTCGTGAACCCAGGATCGCTTCCTCCGCGTTGGGACCCAGACCCGCCGCTCAGATGGAGATGCCAGTGAGGGTCGAAACCGGCCAGACTTCAAGACGTTCTTCTGGTGAGACACCAAGAGCTGAGGGTGAGGAACCTCTCTCAAGCGAGCTTCAATCAAGCGAGCATCCGTTTTCTTTGCCGTCTCTTTCTCTCCTTGACGATCCATCGGGGCCCGAGACCTATATGTCAAAGGAAGAGCTTCTCGAATCATCAAAGATGATAGAAGAGAAACTGGCAAATTTCGATGTGACGGGAAGAGTTGTAGAAGTTCATCCTGGCCCCGTTATCACAAGGTTCGATTTTGAGCCTGGCCCCGGTATCACCGTCAATCAAATTGCGAGTCGCGCAGAGGACCTTGCTCTAGGGCTAAAGGTGTCACGAATAAGATTGCTTACACCGGTTCCTGGAAAGGCAGCGGTTGGAATCGAGGTTCCCAACAAGGAGCCTTCCATAGTCTACATAAAGGAGCTCCTGTCTTCTGAGGCCTTCAGCAGACAGGATGGTCGTCTTGTCTTGGCGCTCGGGAAAGACACTCTTGGCGGGTGTTTCTATGCCGAACTGTCCCGTATGCCACATCTCCTAATCGCGGGTGCCACAGGTTCTGGGAAGAGCGTTTGCATCAGCAGCATCATATTGAGTCTCCTCTACAGACTATCGCCGAAGGAGCTCAATCTTATCATGATCGATCCCAAGAAACTCGAGCTTACTGCTTACAACGGCACCCCGCACCTTGTCATGCCTGTGATCAGCAACGCTAGAGAAGCAAGCAAGAGTCTTAGATGGGTTGTGAAGGAGATGGAACGCAGATACCATGTTCTCGCGGCAAAGGCCGTCAGAAATATTGACAGCTTCAACGAGCACGTCCGCGAGGAAGGTGCGGAGGAGCTGCCTTATCTTGTTGTCATCATAGACGAGCTTGCCGACCTAATGTGCATGCTCCCCACCGAGATTGAAGAACCAATCTCCAGGCTTGCCCAGATGGCTCGCGCAGTGGGGATCCATCTGATACTTGCCACGCAGAGACCAAGCGTTGACGTCATAACGGGTGTAATCAAGGCGAACTTCCCGACGCGTATAGCGTTCCAGGTGGCTTCCAAGGTGGATTCGAGAACGATACTGGACATGAACGGAGCCGAGACATTACTCGGCAGCGGAGACATGCTGTTCTTGCCTGCGGGGCGTGCCGACGCTGCGAGGCTTCACGGATCCTACGTGTCTGAGAAGGACATTGAAAGAGTAGTCTCCTATCTAAGAGAATACGCCTGGATGGCAAGAACACACGTTGATTTGACAGAGTCCGCCGCAGTCGACGATGGCGAGGCTGGCGCCGAAGACGAGCTGCTGGAAGACGCGACCAGGGTCGTAATAACACATCGCCACGGCTCCGTGTCCCTGCTTCAGAGACGTCTCAAGGTAGGTTACTCCAGGGCCGCAAGGCTTATGGATAGGCTCGAAGAGATTGGTGTGGTGGGCCCTGCCGACGGTAGCAAACCGCGCGATGTTCTGGTCAATGAATCCTTCCTGGATCAAGGAGGACTCTTTGAAAAAGAGTCTCAGGGCCCGCGCCCTTCCTAACCCAAAGCGATCGGTGGCTCTCATTTCGCTCGGCTGTCCCAAGAACCTCGTAGATTCCGAATTGATGCTGGCTTGTATGGCAGGACATGGCTTCAACACGAGTAGCGAAATGCAGGGAGCTGACGTGGCCGTGGTCAACACCTGTTCCTTCCTAGACTCTGCCAGGGAAGAAGCAGAGCAGTGGATAAGAGATGCTGCACGTCTCAAGAGAAATGGTGGTCTTAAGGGTTTGGTTGTTGCCGGTTGCCTGCCGGCTCTAGAGAGGAATCGCCTTTTTGAGGATTTTCCCGAGGTCGATGCAATAGTCGGGCCGCGTGACAGACTCAAGATAGCCGACGCATGCAGGGCGGCTCTAGAAAAACCGGGACGCAGGGTGAGCTTCCTTGGCAGCTCTGACTCACTCGTCCGCCGCTTG
>Ga0315291_10002071_pt1 | contig 26494 bp, 25 predicted proteins | sample YL17G12_20_MG_FD_203070 | JGI IMG/M metagenome (GOLD analysis project Ga0315291, IMG submission 203070) | Sediment microbial communities from Yellowstone Lake, YNP, Wyoming, USA - YL17G12_20 | ecosystem: Environmental > Aquatic > Freshwater > Lake > Sediment | place: USA: Wyoming | collected...
GAACTTGATGACGAAGTCCTTCAGCGCCGGCACGTCCTTCGGCTCCACGGCGAAGGATATGCCTACGGCCACGCACTGCGTGGTCCTGTCCGGGGCCTTCGGATTGAGCTGCACTATCTTGTGCTCCAGGAAGTGACCGATCGGGCAAGCGCGGGCGCACTTCAGCATAAGCACCCACGACGCTCCCTTCTCCTTCGTATCGGTGTCATCCACGCCAAAGACCATGCGGACCATCTTCGGCGTGGCGATGGTGACCTCGATGCGGTTCGCGCCGCCAACCTTGGCCTCCTCCGGATACTCCGCGGAAATAGTGCCAGGACCTTGCGGCAAGCAAGCTCCAATGCCCACGCTCGCTCCTGCCAGCCCGACCCAGGTGGTCTTGACCAGGTCCCCTTCGACCCTCAGGGCCTTGAGCCCCTGTCCTCCCACATCCTTGGAGGCCGGGCCGAAGTGCACCTGCCTCTCCCCGATGATGGTATCCATGATGAGGGTGGTTCCCTCCACCCTGATGTTGGTGATCGCTCCCCCCGCCCTCTTACGGTTGGTGGCATCCCATTCCACCGGTCCTTTGGCGCTGCATTCCTCGATGATCTGCGCGACGTCATTCTTCTCATCCACCAGCGTGAAGACGCCCCGGCAGAACAGCTTGCCATGTCTTGCGGTGACTTCATCCGGTCTGAGGGTGACGCTCATTTCATCATCGCTCCCTGGCCTAAGGGATGGTGCGATACCATTCCCGCTAGTTATCCCTTTTGTCCGGTCTCGATTAGCCTAGACGGCAGATCGGCCAGCTCTAGCATCTTGACCGCCCCTCTATCGTCCTCAAAGATCAGGAAGCGGCCTTTGATACCCAGCACCTTTCCCTGATGCGGACCGACGGTATCCACCCGGATCGGGGGTTCGTCAAGTGTGACGCGCATGGGATAGTCAGAGAGCAACTGCAGATCGGCGTTCATGACTGGATACTCTCCTTCCAGTGACCGGAGCAACGTCCGGTAGCGATCCTCCAGCCGCCCCTTGCTCTGCCTTACCAGCAGCGCTTTCGAGAAGTCCTGACCGGTGATGCCCTGCTTGGCCCGAAGCTTTCGGGTGATCTCCTTCTCCAGGGAACGGGCGTTCTTCCTTCCCTGCACTTGCACCAATGGCACGATCGCATCCGCCCCCTGCTCGATCGCCCTCTCCCTCAAGCGAGTGCCACCAGTCATGCCCACTTTGACCAGGTCGCCGTGGAAAGCGGCGTAGACGATGTGCGCCTTGCGGCAGAACCTCGCGTCCTTGTCCTGGCATAGCTCGCCATTGCATCTCGGCTCAAAGATGCACTCCTGCACCGGGATCCAGACCTCGGCGCAGGTGGGGCATTGGGCGAATCCCCCGGTCAACTTGGCGTGCTTCGGGCAAGGGACGTAGCCCTCATCGCTGTAAGAGCCAACGCATCTACAGGCGTCCGAGACGATCAGCTCCAGATGCTGGAGATCAAGTTCCTTGAGCTCTCGATCCTCCAGGTCGAAGTATTCCAGATGGGGAACGAACCCCTCCCAGTGGAAGCCTAGGACGTGCTTTGAGAACCAATCCGGCTCTTCGGACAACAGGCGGTCGGCCCGAACGAACATCGCCCACTACTCGCGCACGGTCAAAATGAATGTTTTGGTGGGCGGTACGAAAATGCTCATTCCGTGCTGGGCACGAGCTCTTCGGTCTGCTCCTCTGGCGTAGGCGCGCGCTTGAGGTATTGCGAGGAGATATCCTGCACCAGGAAGACGGTCTTCCCTGCGCGCTGGATGACGACGCCCTCGTCCACGGCCCGTTTCGCGTCCACCTCCAGAATGACGGGGTCTTCCACTCGCACCTTCCCCGCGTTCAGGGCGTCCTGGTAGGTCTTGGAAAGGTGCACCATCTTGCGGTCCGAGGGTTTCAGACCGGTCTCCAGGACGATGTCCGTTTCCTCCTTGGAGGTCGGGTAGTAGAGCGTCTCCGGGATATGGTCGGTGGGAAGATTGAGCTCGAGGGGGATGGAATGACCGTACGTGGCCCGGATGAGATCGTTGCTCACTTGGTAGCGGCCTTTGGGGTCCGTCTCGATGATAGCGATGACATGATGCGGCCGGACCCAATGCCATCTATCCCTTTGCTTCTTGAGCGCGTTGACGAAGTCGCGCATGGGCACGAAGCCCTGTGAGTCCATGGTCAGCTCGAACTTCTCCGGGAAGTGCCTGAGCGCTCCAGCCATGGTGCGGCCTATCTGCTCCAGCTCCTGGTCGTTCATCAGGAAGCGGCCGGCATCGCCGCATATCGGACACGTGTCACCTCGGAAATAGCCGTGATCTTGGCACTCGCGCAACATTCGCTCCGTCAATGTCCCGGTCCGTTTTAAACCTTTTCCGAAGAAGATGTCGACGTGCAGTTCTCAAGCGGCGTCCTGGAGTCAGAGCGAACGAGAATGAAGAGCAGAAGGTTTCAGCGTCTTGCTCAGCGCCGGCGCTTCCCGAACATGCTTTGCACCAACATCCCGCCCCTCGACCTTTGCGCGCTCTTGACCCTTCCCGTCAGGAGGATGTCCTTGCGGAACAACGACACGGCGATGAACATGGCCACCACCGCGAAGATGGCGTTGTAGGCGATGCCCGCTAGCACCAGGGCCGAGTTGCCGAACATCAGTTCGCGCATCGCTAGCATGGGATGCGTGAAGGGGATGGCGAACAGCCCTATCTGCATCGACGTGGGCAGGGTGTCGAAGTCCGTGAACATGGTGACGAACATGGGAATGAGCGCCAGCAGGGTGATGGGCAACGTCATGGTCTGCGCCGCCTTGTAGTTCTTGGTGAAGATGCCTAGGATCATGCACAGTGCCAGGGCCGAGACCAACGCCAAGAATAGCGAAACGCCCACCAGCACGTAGTCGAAGGCGCCCAAGGTCATGCCATACTTGGCCAGGTCGATTGGCGCACTGATCATGAGCGAGCTCATGTAGTAGCCCATGCCGACCATGTAGATGCCCGCCACCACCAGGCCGACGATGGCCGCGCCCACCAGCTTGCCCAGGACGATGGCCGTGCGACTGACGGGTAGAGTGAGCAGCGTCTCCAGGGTCTTGTTCTCTTTCTCCATGCCCATGGAGGAGATGACCATGCTCCCGGCCATGATGATGACCATGAGGACGATCAGCGGGACCACCAAGCCCTGCTGCGAGACCACCGAACTGATGATGTCCGGGCTGATGCCCACCATCATGCGACCTTTGAACTCGGTGTCCTCATGGCGCTTGAGGGGCTGCAGTATGACGCTTGAGTTCTCGGTGACGTGATGGTCGATGATGTATCGCGAGAGATTGGTGGTCATGACAGCAAGCACAGCCTGCACTGGCGCCATGGAGAAGGTATCAGCCATCCCCGCGCCTCTCATGATCCAGACGACCGTGATGCTCGCCGAGTGATTGCTGGTGATGTTCGACTGGAAGTCGCTCTGAAGCACGATGAGCGCCACGCCGTTCTTGGCGCTCACCTCCTTGATGCCAGCTTGCACGTCGCTCTGGTTGTAGACTATCTTGCTGTTCTTGTCGAGCTGGGAGTAGACGAACTGCGAAAGAACGGAATGGTCCTGGTCTATGACCCCTACTATAGGCTTCTCGCTAAGCTTGCTTGTCGCACCTCCGATCGCGCCTCCAAGTGAGCCAAAGATGAGAGCCATAATGATAATCGGGACCAAGGTCGCGGGCGTGAGAAGCTCCTTGACCTCTTTCTTGATGATATTGGACAGGCTGCTCATTTCGTCACCACTTTGACGAAGACCTCTTCGATGTTCGGGGCGTCGTACTGCTCCTTCAGCTCTCTCGGCGTGCCAGAAGCCACGATCATCCCGTCGTTGATGAGGGCGATGCGGTCGCACATGAGCTCCACCTCGAGCATGTTGTGCGAGGAAAGGAGCAGGGTCATTCCTTGCTGCGCCGATGTCTTGACGGTTCGGCGTATCTCCTGCGCGTTCAGGACGTCCAGGCCCGAAGTGAGCTCATCCAGGATGGCTAGGCGTGGTTTGATCATAAGCGCTCTGGCCACCAGCAGCCGGCGGGCCATGCCCTTGCTGTAGGTATCCACCTTGTCGTCGATGCGCTCGTCCAAGTGGGCGAACTTGAGCCCCCTCTCCAGCATATCCTTCCGCCCCTGGCCCTCGCCAAAGAAGGCGGAGATGAAGATCAAGTACTCCCGTCCGGTCATGTTCTTGTATGCGCCAGCGTCCTCCGGCAGATAGGAGATTATCTTGCGCACTTCGTTGGCTTCCTTGACCAGGTCGTGCCCGAAGATCTTCACTTCGCCGGACGTGACCTCCAAGAGCGTGCTCAGAACCCTCAGCGTGGTGGTCTTTCCCGCTCCATTGGGACCGATGAGACCGTAGACCTCGCCCTCCTTCACGCTGAACGAGATCTCCTTCAGGGCTAGGAACTGCCCGTACTTCTTGGTCAGTCTGTTGACTTCGATGGCGGCCATGTGCCAAATCTCCAAAGCAAGCCTATGGACGGAGCCAAGGCCGAGCTTCGAATGAGGTCGTGCTAGTAAAAACTATCGTCCCAGGGTGTGTCACATCCTCTCAGCGCTTGCGCTTCTGCACATGCCGGAAGTGCTCTTCCGCTGCCGCCACCGTATTGCTCATGAGCATGGCGATGGTCATTGGACCCACTCCACCAGGCACGGGCGTGATGGCCTTCGCCTTCCTTGAGACCGCCTCGAAGTCCACATCCCCCACCAGGCGGTACCCGTGCTTGGCGGAAGGATCGTCCACCCGGCTCGATCCCACATCGATGACCACGACGCCGTCCTTGACCATGTCCGCTTTGATGAAAGCGGGCCTGCCCATCGCAGCAACCAGGATATCTGCCTGCTTGGTTATCGATGCCAGGTTCTGCGTTCCCGAGTGACATACCGTCACCGTGGCGTTCGCCCCCTTGGCCTTCTGCATGAGTATGGCCGCGACGGGCTTGCCGACGATGTTGCTGCGGCCCACGACCACCACGTGCTTGCCCTCGGGGCTGTTACCGCTCCGTACCAGCAGCTCCTGGATCCCATGCGGCGTGCAGGGCAGCATTCCCGGCATGCCGATGAGCATCTTGCCCACGTTCACCGGGTGGAACGCATCCACGTCCTTCTCCGGGTCGATGTGCAAGGTGATCTTGTCGCTGTCGATGTGCTCTGGCAGCGGCGTCTGCACCAGAATGCCATGCACCCTCGGGTCGGCATGCAGATAGTCGATGTTCTTCAGCAGGTCCTCTTCGCTGACCGTTTCAGGCATGTTGACCGAGCGCGAATACATGCCCAGCTCCTCGCAGGCCTTGCCCTTCATGCGCACATAGACCTCGGAAGCGGGGTCGTTGCCCACCAGCACAACGGCCAGACCGGGGATCAGCCCGGTCGCCCTCAGGTTGGCGATCCTCGGCTTCAGCTCTTCCTTGATCTTGGAAGCGATGCCACTGCCATCGATGATCTGTGCTGCCACTGTCTCCACCGGATGAGAGAGGTGGATGGGTGGGTATGAATCTTGCCTTTGCGGCGCTCCATTGGCGCTGCAACCCGTTTAATACCACTTGCATCATAAGCGCCAACCGACGCAAAGCGGAGGAATGGCCACGAAGACGAACATCGAGATCGCCCAAGAAGCGAAATGCGCGCCGATCGAGAAGGTGGCGGAGAAGCTCTCCCTGACGAACGGTGACCTGCAGCTCTACGGCAAGTACATGGCCAAGGTGCCTTTGGACGTGCTCAGGCGCTTCGAAGGACAAGAGGATGGCAAGCTCATCGTCATGACCGCAATCACGCCCACGCCCGCTGGAGAAGGGAAGACCGTCTCAACCATCGGTCTGGTGCAGGGCCTGGGCAGGCTCAAGCTCAGCGTCATGGGGTGTTTGCGTCAGCCCTCCCTCGGTCCGGTGTTCGGCGTGAAAGGCGGTGCCACCGGAGGCGGCCGGTCCCAAGTGTACCCCATGTGGGACATCGACCTTCATTTCACCGGGGACATCCACGCGGTAGCGGCGGCCCACAACCTTCTCTCCGCCATAATCGAGAATCACATCCAGAGGAAGAACGAGCTGAACATCGATCCGACCAGGATAATCTGGAAGAAAGCCATCGACATGAACTGCCGCGAGCTACGGCAGATCATCGTCGGGCTCGGAGGACGAGGAGATGGAGGCGTCCCGCACGAAAGCGGCTTCATCATCACCGCCGCCTCGGAGATATCGGCCATACTCGCTCTGGCAACCTCGATGGAAGATCTGAAGAAACGGTTGGCGAAGATCGTGGTCGCCAGGACCTACGACAAGAAGCCGATCACCGCCGGTCAGCTGGGCTGCGTCGGGGCCATGGCCCTGCTGTTGAAGGATGCCATGGAACCCAATCTGGTGCAGACGCTGGAAGGCGAGCCGATCTTCATCCACGGATTTCCTTTCGCGAACATCGCCCACGGCAACAATTCCATCCTGGCGACGAAATACGCCTTGAAGATGGTCGACTACGTGGTCACAGAGGCAGGATTCGCGACCGACCTGGGCATGGAGAAATGCTTCGACATCGTCTGCAGAGAGAGCGGCTTTCGTCCCGACTGCGTGGTAGTGGTAGTATCCATCAGAGCGTTGAAGATGCATGGCGGATGCCCGTTCGAGAAGTGCGACGTGAAGAACGTCGATGTCCTGGAAAAAGGCTTCGTCAATCTGGACAAGCACGTCTCCAACGTGCGTAAGTTCGGCGTGCCCGTGGTCGTGGCGGTGAACCACTTCTCCGCCGATACCGTGGAAGAGGTGGATGCGGTCATGGCCCACTGCAAGAAGACCGGAGTGCGGGCGGCCGTCTCTTACGTCTTCGATCAGGGCGGGGATGGAGGGGTCCTGCTTGCCAGGCAAGTGCTGGAAGCCATCGAGAATGACAACAATGACTTTCACTTCCTTTATGACGAGAAGCTGCCGGTGCGGGAGAAGATAGAGAAGATAGCCCGCGAGCTGTACGGCGCCAGAGCGGTCAAGTTCCATGCCGAGGCGGAGAAGGACATGAAGGAGATAGAGGCCATGGGCTTGGACAAGCTGCCGGTGTGCATAGCCAAGACCCAGCATTCGCTCTCCGATGATCCGAAGGTAAAAGGTGCGCCGACGGACTGGGTGTTGACCGTGCGCGATCTCAGCCCGTCCGCAGGAGCCGGTTTCATCGTGGCGATCTGCGGCGACATCATGCTCATCCCTGGTCTGCCGGCAGAACCAAGCGCGTTCAACATGGACGTGAAGGATGACGGCACGATAATCGGCCTGAACTGAACGCTCTATTTCGAGGTCGATTGCAGCCGCTGCAGGACGTGCGAGCCGAGCACGGCCAGGTCCTCCGTCGGAAGGATCGATGCTGTCAGCTCATCGAAGAGCATGCTTGCGTTGGCTGGAATCTCTTCATCTCCCTTCCAGACGATCGCGGTAACGGGCATCTTTGGAAAGACCAATAGTCTGATACCCGCGTCACCGAGCGGAACTCGTTCTCCGTGCAACACCTCTCCGGCCCGAAGCATTTTGCTTGGATCGCTCCCGAATGCCTCTGCCAGACGGTCGAGCACCCGTTTCTTGAACGCCTCCAAATAGACTGGACCGCCGGGAGCTTGGGCGAAGGACATCGGTCGCCCGGTCAGCGACCGATCATCGCACCCCAACAGATAGTGGAGGGCCAGGACCTGCAGATGCGGTTGGACCTGTGCTCCGTCCTCGAACATCGTCCTATCCGCTGGGCGTATCCTGAACGACGTGGATAGATGGCGGAGATCCAGCTCATCCTCTTGGAGGCCGCAAAGGGACGCTCTCGCGATATCCCTAAGGTCCGAACGGGACAATGAGCCCCAGGCGAGATCGAGCGCATCGTCGTACTTTCCTCCTCCGTCCTTTGCCTCAGGCATCGGGTTCAAGATCGATCCCTCACCATGATGTCCACGACCTCGTCAGCGGTGCGGAACTCCATGCCCAGTTCCGCTATGCCCTCAAGCACCCTACGCAGGTTCCACAGATTCATCTCCACCTGCATCTCGTCCAGGAGGCCGTGGCCGTAGGTCTCCACCATGTGCCAGCTGTGCGTGGCCAAGACCAAACACCCCGCTTTCAGCGATTCGGCCAAGGCCACATAGTCAGAAGGTGAGCGTTCCCCTTCATGCATGGGCCAGAGGTAGGAGACGATACGTTTTCGTTTGGCGTCCTTGCCTTCCGCTACCGGCAATTCCCAAAGACCTTCATCCAATCTCCACGGGTCGATCCTGCCCTTTTCCATGCGCTTGACCTTGGAGGAATCGTAGCGGAATCCTTCCTTGGCCAGTATGGCGAGGGTTTCGCTGCTCGCGTGCAGATAGGGAGCGCGGAACCCGGAAGGTCGGCGGCCAGAAATGTCCTCCACGATGGAAGCGCTCTCCCTCACGATCTCAGCGATCTCCGGTCCCGTCAGGCAAATGCCCGTGGTCTCGCCAGTGAGGTCCTCATGGCAGACGCCATGGCAGGCGACCTCGTGCTTCGACAGCAACGATCGCACGTCCGTGTGCTTGGCCAGAGCGCGCAGCGTGTCCCCTTCGAGGAAGAAGGTGGCATGGATCCCTAGCTCGTCCAGGACGTTGACCAGTAGTTCCAGCCCTCTTGCGGACGAGGTGTAGCGGGCCGCGGTCTCGCCCGTCTTGCCAGGAGAGGAAGCGGCGTCGTAGCGTCCCTCCTCGGCCACGTTCACATCCCTATCCACGTCCACGGTGAAGACCGCGTTGCGCACGTTCCTCCTATCCCCCTCCGAATATAATCCGCTTTCTGCGCTTCGATGGGACCAAGTCCAAAGCTGGCAACCTATAAGAATCCGGAAGGCGTGGCATCGCATGTAGATGAAAGAAACAGTGGAACCAGTGAAGGCCAGGTCACGGACCGTGGCCATCATCGGAGGGGGCGTCGCCGGGCTCTCGGCGGCGGTGCAGTTGGCGGAGAAGGGGATCAGGCCAGTCATAGTGGAGAGCGAGCCCGAGCTTGGTGGCAAGGTCAAGGCATACGGCTGCAAGGGCGTGCGGGAGTGCGTTCATTGCGACGTGTGCCTCGGTGTCAACCTAATCAAGGAAGTGAAACGCCTGGGCGTGGAACGGTTCAAGGACGCCAAGGTCCTTTCCCTGAGCGGCAGACCGGGCAGATACCGCCTGCGCCTCAGCGTCGGTGGGTCCTCTCCCACAAGAACGCTCAGCGCGGGGACGGTCATAGTCGCAACGGGTGCCGAGCCGTTCGATTCCTCGGTCGAGAAGCGCCTCTCCCACGGGCGGATCAAGGACGTCATCTCGGCGGTGGAGGCGGAGCACCAGATCCGTGCCTCGGGCAAGCTGCTCGTCCCTTCCACCGGCATAGCGCCAAAGAGCGTGGCCTTCGTGCAGTGCGTCGGCTCCCGGGACCTGAGCAAAGGGTCGGGGGCATGTTCCAAGGCCTGCTGCAAGTACTCGTGGAAGATGGCGCAACTGCTGAAGCGCATGGACCCGGAGACATCGATACTCTACCTCTTCATGGACTGGCGTCCGGTGGATGCGCAGGACGACATCCGTTCCTGGGCGGCGGGGCAGAAGAACGTCAGGCTGGTCCGCTCCCGACCATCGGAAGTGCTGCTTGGTGAAGATGATAGGCCGCTAGTGAGGTTCGCCACCGGCGACGATTCGATCATCGAGGAGGAGGCCGTGGACCTGGTCATCCTTTCCGTGGGAATGGTCCCTTCTGCAGGTTCGAAGGAGCTCAGCCATGCCCTGAGACTCGAGGAGGACGCCCAGGGCTTCATTCTCACCAGCGAGCTGGATAGGCATCAGACCTCAAGACCTGGTGTATACGCGGCCGGCAGCTGCACCGGGTCGAAGGACATCCGGGAGAGCGCCAAGGACGGAGAGAGGGCCGCGGGAGCGGCCGCGAGATCGCTGGAGGAGATGCAATGAGCGAGAAGCGTATCGGCGTCTTCATCTGCGAGTCTGCGGGCGGAAGCGAGGGATCGCTGGACCTGCGCTCCCTGGGCAAGCACGTCTCATCCTTGCCAGAGGTCTCGTTCGTCCGCTTCATCGATCAGGTGTGCAAGGAGACCGGCCAGGCGCAGATGCTGCAGGCGTTGAATGAGGACGAGGTCGATCGTTTCGTCGTCGCCGCTTGCTCGCCTCTGAGCAAGGAGCGAATGCTGATGCGGTTGGCGGCCGAGGCCGGACTGAACCCTTTCATGTTCACCATCGCGAACGTCCGCGAGCAGAGCGCCTTCGTTCATTCGAAAGCAGGGGCCGACCTGAAGGCGAAGAGGTTGCTGAGGATGGCCGTGGAGAAGTGCCGCCTGCTCGCACCAGCGCCTTACGATGTCAGGACCCCTGATAGCAGGACGGTGCTCGTCATCGGGGACGGCCTGAGGGCGGCCTTGGCGGCGGAGGAGGTGAGTGCCCTCGGCCTCGAGGTCATGATACTGGTGGAAGAAGGCATGCTGCGATTGCCTCGCTTCCTCGATGACGCGCTGGCTGAGCCATTGAAGCGCAGCGAGGAGGGCTCTCCGATCATATCCGGGCAATTGGCATCATTGGATGGGGTTCCAGGAGCATTCGATGTGCTCATAGAAGGAAAGACCTCCGGAGCGCTCAGATGCGGTGCGGTGATCATAGCGTTCGATCCTTTGCCCGCGAAGCTCGAAGAAGGTATCAAGAGCCCGATGCATTTCGAGGAGTTCATGGCCAGCGGAGCGCCGCTGCCTCTTTCCCTGGTGATCGTGGTCGACGATTGGAAATCGGACTTCCATTCGCCTCAGGCCATGGAATGGGCCATGCGAACGGCGGTAGCGATTCGAACAAGGTCGCCCGAGTCCTCGGTGCGCATCCTTTGTAGGGACATCTCCTCGAGGGGCGAGCTGGAATCGGAACAGCTTCGAGCACAACGCCATGGAACGATCTTCGTGAGAACGGAACGAATGCCCACCATCACGCCAGGAGTAAGAGCAACCGTCAGAACGATCGACCCCGTCGTCGGAGAGCTAGCCCTGGATGCGGACGCAGTGGTTCTGGTTGGTTCAGATATGAACGCGGGAAGCGCGAGCACCTGTTTCGTTCTTGGATTGGCGATGCGTCCCGACGGCATGCCTCGAGAATCGAAGGTGAGGCTGCGCGCTGGGGAGAGCCTGCGGGCCGGGATCTACGTCATCGACCCATGGGGCGAGTGGAGCAGCGCGGACGTCCGATCGGATTGCGCGGCCGTTGCGGCCAGAGTGGCCGCCCTCCTGCTTTCTCCGGGGATCGAGGAGGGCGGTGCGGTGGCCCAGGTAGAGGCAGGCAAGTGCTCGGCCTGCCTGAGCTGCGTGCGCATCTGTCCTTATGGTGCACCATACGTCACGGAAGAGCGCAAGGCAGAGGTTAGATACGAGCTGTGCCAGGGCTGCGGGATGTGCGTGACCTCCTGCCCCAGCAAGGCCATCGACATGCATTGCTACTCCGACGCCCAGATAGCTGCGGAAGGGAAGGCGGCACTTAAGGAGCCACGTCCATGAAGATCATCGGCTACGTCTGCTCGCACGCCGGCTACGCAGCAGCGGACCTGGCCGGAGAAGAGCGACTGCAATATTCCCCGGACATCATTCTGATCCGACTGCCATGTGCCGGTCGGATCGACGTCGTACATTTGCTCAAGGCGTTCCGCGAAGGGGCCGACATGCTCTTCGTGGCGGGATGCTTGGAAGGCAACTGTCACCATCACTATGGCAATCACGAAGCCAGGAAGCGCATCGATCAGGCCAAGAGCATCCTGGAGGCATTGGGCATGGATGGACGGAGGATAGAGATGTTCTACCTTGCCTCCAACCAGGGCTGGAAGTTCAAGGAGATCGCGGATGAGATGATGAGAAGGGCGAGCGAGCTAGGGCCGAACCCGCTGGAGGTGAAGGAATGATAATCGGAGAACAGAAGCCGCTCCAGGAGATCTGCGCCATGCTCGAGGGACATCAGCGCATCCTAGTGACAGGGTGTCGTTCCTGCGTGGCCATTTGCCTCGCGGGCGGAGAGAAGGAGGTGGGCATCTTGGCGGAGAGCTTACGCCTGCACTCCGACCTTCGAGGGAGGAATTGGGAGGTGACCGAGTTCACCACGGAGAGGCAATGCGAGAAAGAGTGGGTGCGTGAGCTCTCCGACCTGGTGGCCAAGAGCGACGCGGTCGTCTCCATCGCCTGCGGGGTTGGGGCGCAGACCATCCAGGCGCTTTTCCCGGAAGTGAGGGTCCTTCCCGGGCTCAACACCTCGAACATGGGTGCGCCCGAGGAACCGGGCGTCTTCATGGAGAAATGCGGGGGCTGCGGTGACTGCGTTCTGCATCTGACCGGAGGGATATGTCCCATCGTCCGCTGCGCCAAGGGCATGCTCAACGGTCCCTGCGGAGGGAGCCAGAACGGCAAGTGCGAGATCGGTCACGATACGCCCTGTGCCTGGGAGGAGATCTACCACTCGCTCGAGCGCCTTGGTCGATTGGACCTGTTGGAGGAGCTGATACCTCCGAAGAACTGGCTGCCCAGCCGTAGCGGCGGACCGAGGAGGATCATCAGGCCGGAGGCGGTCCTGACCAGGGAAGAGAAGGAGATGAGAGGATGAAGGCGGGCAGCAAACTGGAGAAGGTGCTTTGCGACGGGAGGTTCGCCGTCACGGCGGAGATCGGGCCGCCCAAGTCCGCCAGCGCCGAGAGCGTCCGTCGGCACGCGGAGGAGATGCGAGGTTGTGCGGACGCCTTCAATGTCACCGACAACCAGACCGCCATGGCCAGGATGTCGTCCATCGCCTCTGCGGTCGTTCTCATCGAGGAAGGCCTGGAACCGGTCATCCAGATGACCTGTCGGGACAGGAACCGGATCGCCATGCAATCCGACATCCTGGGGGCATCGGCGTTGGGCATCAAGAACGTGCTTTGCATCAGCGGCGACCATCAGACCTTCGGCAACCAGAAGGAAGCGAAGAACGTGTACGACGTCGACTCCATCCAGGAACTGATGATCCTGCGCAAGATGAGGGACGAAGGCCGAGTGTGGAGCGGCGAGGAACTGGAAGTAGCTCCAAGACTATTCCTGGGCGCGGCGGCCAATCCTTTTGCCGATCCATTCGAGTTCCGGGTCGCCAGGCTGGCGAAGAAGGTGAGGGCGGGAGCAGATTTCGTGCAGACGCAGAGTATCTTCGACATGGAACGCTTCGAAAGGTGGATGGAGCTCGTTCGGGTCAGGGGGCTGCATGAGGACGTGCATATACTGGCGGGCGTCCTGCCGCTGAAATCGCACCGGGTGGCGCTCTACATGAAGAACAAGGTGTCAGGGATGCTCGTCCCCGATGCCATAGTCGAACGCATGAAGGCGGCCAAGGACCCGAAGGAGGAAGGCGTCCGCATCTGCGTGGAGCAGATCAAGCATCTGCGGAGCATCGAAGGAGTGCACGGCGTGCACATCATGGCGCCCATGTGGGAAGAGAGGGTGCCAGAGATCGTCCGCAGAGCGAAATTGCGTCCAGATGCTCGAATCGAGTGAGAGTCATGTGCACCGAGGCTTCAATGGAGACATGTTCTATCCTAGACGGTCTGGAATCATCACTGGTATACGGTCAGGGAGCGGGTCCTTCGATGGAGAGCTCCTGGCGCATGAGAAAGTACTTATCTGCTGGGAAACGAAGACATAGCAGGACAAGTGAGATCGATGTCGCAGGTCAACCTTGATTGCCGGGGACAGAACTGTCCCGTTCCTTTGGTGGAAGTGAGGAAGGCGCTGAAGAAAGCGGCCGTCGGGGATGTCATTGAGGTCGTTGGAACACATCCTTCGTCAAAGAAAGAGATTCCGATGGCAGTGGACGCGCTGGAGCAGCAGCTGTTGGAAGTGAAGGACAACGGTCCGGAGTGGATCATCCGCATCAAGAAGGTGAAGGGGTGATGGAGTGACCCAGAAGACGACCATAGTCGTGCACAGCGGCGACATGGACAAGATGTTCAGCGCATTCATCATCGCCAATGGCTCCATGGCCATGGGCATGGAGGCTTCGCTCTACTTCACTTTCTGGGGCCTCAATCGTCTCAAGAAGGGAGGATTGGACAAAGGCCCCCTCTCCAAGATGAACATGCTTGGCCTGGGAAGAAGGATGGTCAGGCAGCGGATGGAGAAGGCGAACGTGGCCAAGTTGGAGCAGATGGTCAAGGACTTCAAGGAGCTCGGGGGTAAGATCATCGCCTGTGAGATGACCATGGAGATCATGGGGATCAAGAAGGAGGACCTCCGGCTGGATTGGATCGATGAGTTCGGTGCCGTGGGCACATACGTGAACGAAGCGAGGAGATCGGACATCACGCTATTCATCTGAGGTGTTCTCATTGCCCGACAGGACGATCTACATGGACAACGCCGCCTCCACCAGGCTGGACGAGCGCGTGCTGGAGGCGATGAAGCCCTATTACTTCGATTCCTATGCGGTGGCGACATCGGAGTTCGGGCATTCCATGGGCATCGAGGCCAAGGAGACGCTGGAAGCAGCGCGAGCGAAGCTGGCCGAGGCGCTCAAAGCCTCTCCCGAGGAGGTGCTGCTCACTTCCGGGGATACGGAATCAAGCAACCTGGCCCTCAAAGGAGTGACCAATGCCCTTGCGGGCAAGAAGGGCAAGCACATCGTCGTATCGAAGATCGAGGACTTTCCCGTTCTGAACAGCGCCAAGGCGTTGGAGAGGTTGGGCTACAAGGCCACCTATCTGGGAGTGGACAAAGAGGGCTTCCTGGACCTGGCGGAGCTGGAGCGCTCCATAACCAAGGAGACCGTCCTGGTCTCGATCCAGCACGCCAACCAGGAGATCGGGACCGTGCAGGATATCGAGGCGATCGGGAGGATCTGCCATGATAGAGGAGCGCTATTCCATACGGACGCCACCCATACGCTCACCCGCATTCCATTGGACATGGGCCGAATGGCGGTGGACCTGGCCACGATAACCGCCCACACCATCCACGGGCCAAAAGGGATCGGGGCGCTCTACGTCCGCAAGGGCACTCCGCTGATGAAATGGATGGACGGCGGGTTCCAGGAGTTCAATCTGCGGGCGGGACTGGAGAACATCCCGGGAGCGATGGGATTCGCCAAAGCTATAGAACTGGTGACCGAGGAGGAGAACGAGCGCCTCCGCGCCATCCGGGATTCGCTCATAGACAGCTTGCTGAAGCAGGTGCCTCGGACGACCCTGAACGGCTCTCGGACCAGGAGGATCCCGCAGAACGCCAACATCACCTTCCACCGCGTGGAGGGCGAGTCGATAACCCTTCATTTGGACATGCGAGGCATCGAGGTCTCCACCGGCTCGGCCTGCTTCTCCCGGTCATTGGAGGCCAGCCACGTGATCATGGGCATCGGTGGGGACCACGAGCGGGCGCACGGGTCCATACGATATTCACTGGGCCGATTCAACGACATTAGCGAGGTGCCAGAGGTCGTGAAGGCGATGACGGACATCATCGGAAAATTGCGGAGCATCAGCCCGCTGAAGGATTGAGGAGGTTCGGAGCATGAAGTTCCCGTACGGAGAGAAGGTTCTGGAGCATTTCAAGAACCCCCAGAACGTGGGCAAGATAGAGGACGCTGACGGAAAGGCCATCGTGGGAAGCCCGGCATGCGGGGACATGGTGGCGGTGTACCTGAAGATCGATCCGAACGAGAACCGGATCGTGGACGCGAAGTTCGAATCCTATGGTTGCGCTTCGAACATAGCCACCGGCTCGATCATCACCGAGCTGGCCAAGGGGAAGACCATAGAAGAGGCCAAGAAGATAAGCTGGCAACAGGCCTCGGAGGCATTGGGCGGGCTGCCGAAGATCAAGGCGCACTGCTCAGTGCTGGCCGTGGAAGGCCTCCGCGAGGCCATCACCAATTACGAGGAGAAGCACGGTCTGATCAAGGAGCGGGAGCCGACCACGGCGGAGGTGGTGAAGCGCCGCCTCAAGAACGTGATGAATCCGCTCACCGGTCTGGACATCGTTCGCGGCAACCTCATCAAGGAGGTGAAGGTGGAGGAGGGAGTGGTCAAGATCTCGGTGGACCTGCCTGAGAGCCACATCTTCGCCAGCAACATTAAGGAAGAGGTCAACGAGCGCATCGAGACCCTGTGGGACGTGAAGAAGGTGGAGATCAGTTTCAATCCTGCTTAGGTCCGATGGTTTCTCTCAGGCTTTCATTCTGATCGGTCCCCTCATCTCGAGCGCGAACAACGCCGCTCCTACTACGAGGAGGGCGGCCGCGAGACCGAACCCAGCCAGGAATGAGATCGCCCCCACCACGATGCCAGTGATCAAAGGACCGACGGAGTGTCCGATGTCCATCACCGAGCTGAGCACGCCGATGGCCGAGCCATGCGCGGACGAGCCGGCGATCTCCGTCACCAGGGCGGAGGTGGACGCGGTGACCATGGCCACCGTGAGGCCGAAGGCTATGGACAGGATCGCCAGGAGCAAGATGTTCGATGTCAAGGGCATGAGGAACATGGCGACCGCGCCTAGGATCAGTCCGATGACGATCATCGGAACCCTGCCTTTCTGATCTGAGACCCGGCCCATCAGCGGCTTGAACAGAAGCATGCTCACCACCTGCACGCCCATGATAGCACCGATGTCCAAAGCATTGAATCCCAGGGACTTGGCGTAGAGGGGGAGGAAAGCTTCGAAAGCGCCCATGGCGAAGTACTGCACCCCTTCCATAGAGGAAGTGACCATGATCTTGCGCTCCTGCACCACCTCCTTCAGGGCGGAGAGCATGGAGCCAGAGAACTTCTTCGCTTTGGCGATGGTATCACCGTCATCCCAGGGAACCAGGAGCGAAAGGGCGAGCGCGACGATGGCGGTGATGCCACAGAGGAGATACAGGGAACCGAAGCTAGCGTAGAAGATCAAGGCCCCGCCGAGGAACGGCGCGATGAAGCGCCCCGCCATGGTAAAGGAGGAATATGTCCCCAAAGCCTGACCGCGCAGGGACGAGGGGTATCGGTCCGCCACGGCGGCCATGGCCACGGGCATGAAGATGGCAGTGGCGAACCCGTGGTAGAATCTGACCGCGGCCAGCTGCCAGAGATCCGTCACGAACAGGTAGAAGAAAGGCGCCGAGGCGAAGATGAGCAGCGAGGGGGTGATGACCCTTGACCTCCCCTTTCTATCGGAGTAGGCACCGGCGAAGCTGCTCACCAGAATGCCGGGTATGGGGCTGATGGCGGATATGAGGCCCACCTGCGCGTCGCTGGCGCCGATGCTCGCTGCCAGAAGCGGAAGGGCGGGGTTCTTGGACATGGTGGAGGTGAATATGGCCAGAGCTGCCACCACTCCGAGAATGATGAGGAAACGATGAGCCCTCGGATCGGACATGCTGCGCGTCCAATCGTTCCGTTGGGATATGACGCTTTTTGTGTCTCGGCGGAATACGGCGCTATTTCGACGTCCTTGAAAAGATCAGGCCGTCGCAACACAAAGCGGTTCGTCGGTCATGCAGCATGCGATGAAGCCATCGACATCGCAAGGGGCGGATGATCAAGCGCGCAGGAAATCGTCGCAATAGAGCTTCTGGTTCAGCAGCACCTGTCCGGCCTTGATGGTGCTCATGAGCTCCTGGTCCTCGGGGTCGCAGATGACGGCGCTCAGGCCTGCGCCCATCAACATGGCGAGGTAGGTGCGGTTCACCAACGGCCGGTATTTCGTTCCGTTGGAGACGTTGCTCAATCCGACCACCGTTCGAGGGGCAGGTTCGTTCAAGCTCTGGAACATGCGCAGGGCCTCGATAACCTTCTGTCCCTGGTCCTGGGCCGCCTTCGTCGGCAGGACCAGCGGATCGAGGTATAATCGGTCCGGCATGATCTCGTGCTCCATGGCGGTGGTAATCATGAGCATGGCCATCTCCGCGCGTGAGGCAGCGTCATTGGGGACGCCGCGCTCGTCCATGGTCAAGCAAATGATGTCCGCGTTGTGCTCGCGGGCCAAGGGAAACAGCTTCTCCATCTTTGCTTTCTCCGCCGTAGTGGAGTTCATGATGGCCCGGTTCCGACAGGCCTTAAGTCCGGCCGTCATGGTCTTGATGCCCGGCGTGTCGATGCTCAGAGGAACGTCGGTCACTTCCTGCACCGTCCTCACGAGCCATTCCATCACCGCCGGCCCGTCCTCTCTGCCTGGACCGGTGTTGATGTCCAGCGCTTGCGCTCCCTTGGCGATTTGGTTCAGCGCATGCTCCTGGATCCATTTCGCGTCCCGCTGGTCGATGGCTTTGGAGACGGAAGAGAAAAGGCCATTGATCCTCTCGCTGATGACGTACATGCTCTTTCCGAGGAAGGTAACGAGCAGCGGACTAAAACGATTGTCCCTCACAAAAGCGGGAGAACAGGAGGAGAAGGCCAAGGGCAAAGGCGCCCTAGGACCGCGGAAGAACGTTGATTCGAGAACGTCCGAGAGAAGTCTGGCCATGCCTACTTCTTCTTCGTCGCTTTCTTCTTCTTCGCGCCCGCCACCGACTTACCTCCATGGAATATACGCGCGAGCCAGCACTTAAACATATCACTCCGATTGCGAAGCGAACGCTCAGAATGGTTTATGTTCCGGCGCGCAATATCCTTCCGGCATACTGTTCTCAAGTATGCCTCATGATGCGGAGGCGTTTCGTTTGGCCAGGATCGAAAGGGCGCTGATCAGCGTTTCTGATAAGACCGGATTGGTGGAGTTCGCTCGCGGCTTGAAGGACATGGGTGTGGAGATCATTTCCACGGGCGGGACAGCGGCCCTGTTGGACCGGAGCGGCATTCGCACCATCGGTATCTCTGAGATCACTGGCTGGCCAGAGATGTTGGATGGCCGGGTGAAGACCCTGCATCCCATCGTGCACGCGGGCATCCTCGCCCGGAGGGATTCCCCGGAGCACATGCTGCAGTTGGAGAAGTTGAAGATCAAGCGCATCGACATGGTCGTCGCGAACCTCTATCCTTTCAAGGAGACGGTGCTAAAGGGCGCTTCCTTGGACGAGATCATCGAGAACATTGACATCGGTGGGCCGAGCATGATCCGGGCCGCGGCCAAGAACTACCAGGGCGTGGCGGTCGTCACCAACCCCTCCAAGTACCAACCGTTGCTGGAGGAGATGCGCGCCAATGATCGCACGCTGAAGGAGGAGACGCACGAAGCGCTCATGCTCGAGGCCTTGAGGACCACGGCGGTCTACGATTCCATGATCTCCACCTACCTGGCCAAGGTCTTTCCATCGGAGCTTTTTCCTTCCACTTACACGCTTGGAATGGAGCGGTCCTACGATCTGCGCTATGGCGAGAACCCGCAACAGGAGGCGGCCTTCTACGTCGATCCTTTCTCCACTGGCGTCAGCGTGGGCAGGAGCGAGAAGCTCCATGGGAAGGAGATATCGTACAACAACATCCTGGACCTGGAGTCGGCTCTTGAACTGCTGCGGGAGTTCCCTGACCGACCTACCGCGGTGGTGATCAAGCACACCAACCCTTGCGGCATCGCCTCCGCGGATTCTCTGGCGGATGCGTTCATCATCGCTTACAATGTCGATTCGTTGGCGGCGTTCGGGTGCGTCATCGGGCTGAATCGGGAAGTGTGCGTCGCCACGGCCGAGCAGATCGCATCGCACTTCGTGGACTGCGTCATCGCACCCGAGTACTCGCCGGAGGCGCTCGTCATCCTCGCCAAGAAGAAGAACATCCGCCTGCTGCGCACCGGAGCGGCCATAGTTCATGATGAAAGGCCGGAGCTGAAGATGAAGAAGGTGAAGGGCGGGTTGCTAGTGCAGACCGCTGCCACGAAGCCTCTTGACCCAGGCACGCTGCGCGTGGTCACCAAGCGCTCCCCCACCGATGAGGAAACGCGGTCCATGCTCTTCGCCTGGAAGGTGTGCAAGCACGTTTGGTCCAACTCCATCATCCTGGCCAAGGGCGAGCGAGTGGTGGGCATCGGGGCGGGACAGATGAGCCGGGTGGATTCTGCCATGATCGCTGCCTACAAGGCCAAGGAGAATGCCAGAGGGGCGGCCATGGCCTCGGACGCCTTCTTTCCCTTCAGGGATGGGATCGACGAGGCGGCCAAGGCTGGCGTCACCGCCGTCATCCAGCCTGGTGGTTCCATCCGGGATGAAGAGGTCATCAAGGCGGCGGACGAGCACGACATGGCAATGGTTTTCACTGGTGTGAGGATCTTCAGACATTGAGCGCTCCGCCCGCGCTCGATGATAGAAATAATACCCCAACAGGAATGCTTGCTCAGGGATTCAAATAGACAAGCGCGTGGCCGCTTATCGGGCTCAGCGTTATCTAATCCTCTAGGCAATCCGGGGGCGAGGAGAGTTGATGAAGAAGTCCCTAGGCGCGCGCACCCTCCTATATCCAACGCCAGTGCTAGTGATCGGAACCTATGATAAGCAGGCCAAGCCTAACGCCATGACCGCGGCCTGGGGCGGCATCTGTTGCTCCGACCCTCCTTGCGTTTCGATCTCATTGCGCAAGGCCACTCACTCCTATGGCAACATCATGGAGCAGGGCGCGTTCACTGTGAACGTTCCATCTGAGCAGTACGTTGCGGAGGTTGACTACTTCGGCACCGTCAGCGGTCGGGACGAGGATAAGTTCGCCGTCACCAGGCTGACCCCGGTGCGCTCGCAGCTCGTCAACGCCCCCTACATCGAGGAGTTCCCCCTGGGGCTGGAGTGCGAGATGCTGCACGCCAATGAGATAGGACTGCACACGCAATTCGTCGGCGAGATCAAAGATGTCAAAGTGCAGGAGGAGCTGGCGGAGAAGAAGGGCGATGGGCTGATCAAGCTGATCCGTCCTCTCATATACGCTCCGGACGACCGCAGCTACTATGCGGTGGGAGCGCAGATCGCAAAGGCGTTCCAGGAAGGTAATAGGTTCAAGAAATGAAATGAGAGCACGCTCAGCGCTCTTGTTTTTCCTCGTTCATCGCACCGGGTCGGCGGAACACGCAAACCTCGCCCTGGCAAGCTTCGTATTCAAGTTGCAACGTGGTGTGCGAGATCCTGAACTTCTCCTTTAGAAGGCGTTCGCAGTCCTTGACGATGCAAGAGCACGCGCTCACAGGCTGATCGTTCACCTGAAGGTGCGCGCTCATGGCGTAGACGTCCGAACCCAACGTCCAAGCATGTATGTCGTGCACGTCCACCACTCCGGGCACCATCCTCATCTCCTTCCTGAGCTCCGCCAGGTCCAGGTTTCCGGGCGTGAACTCCAATAGGATGTAGGCGGACTGCATGACTATCTTCGCAGACCCGTACAGGATGACCACGCCGATGACCAGGCTGATGGCCGGATCGGCGATCCTCAGCCCGAAGAAGTAGATGAGCAGCGCGCTGACGATGACGCCCACGGAAGAGAGCAGGTCGCCCAGCACATGCAGGAAAGCGCCCTTCACATTGAGATTCTCCCTCGCCCCTGGACGGAGCAGGAGAGCTGCGGCCACGTTGGCCGCCAGACCGGCCACCGCCACCAGGAGCATGAGCTGGGACTCGATGTCCACCGGGTTCTGGATACGCACGACCGCCTCGTACATGATGATGATGGAGACGACCCCAAGCCCCACTCCGTTGATTAAGGCCACCAGGATCTCAGCTCGCAGATAGCCGAACGTCTGCTTTTCGTTAGCCATGCGCATGGCCACAACTCCCGCCCAAAGGCTGAGGGCCAGAGCGAGGACGTCCGTGAACATGTGGCCGGAATCGGAGATAAGGGCCAGGCTTCCGCTCAGGAAGCCTCCGAAGAGCTCGACCACCGCGAACGTGAGGGTGATGGCGAGGGCGATGAGCAAGGGACGGGTGGAACGTCCATTCCCCCTCAGGTCATCGTCGGGATGGCCACGCATCGGAAGAAATAACGCATCGCCGAGCATAAGAGCTATTGTACTCTTGAGCCTCGTTCAACTTCCTGGCCGCTGACAAGAGCATTAAGTAATGGCAGAAAAATGCTATTCACCAAATGAAGTTCAAGGTACGCTTCCTTCCCGATCACGTGGTGGCCGAGTTCGTTCGCGGCACCACCGTTCTCGACGCCGCCTCCAAGGCGGGAGTGGAGATCCAGACCACCTGCGGCGGAAAGGGGACATGCCGCAAGTGCAAGGTGATCGTGGAAGGCGAGTCGGAGATGGCCGCCGACACCAAGATGGACAAGGAGATCATTGAAAAGGGCTACCGGCTCGCTTGCCAGACCTACGTCACTGGGGACATCACCGTTCATGTGCCAGAGGAAGCCAGGGTGAAAGAGGGCCAGATACTGACCGCTCATCCTTCCTTCCGGCCAAAGAAGCTCGAGCCCATGACCCGCGCGCTCGATTTGCATCTGCCCCGCCCGGGCCAAAAAGACAACCTTGGCGACCTGGAACGGCTGGCCAGAGCACTAGGCAAGGAAGCGGGTCAGCTCCGACCGCCGGTCGATCTGTTGCGCCTTCTCCCCCGCAGGCTAAGAGATCTGGACTGGAAGGTGAACGCGCTGCTGGCGGCGGATGATCTGGGCGGGGAGATGTTGGACATCCTACCCGAAGGAAGCTGCCATCTGGGCGCCGCCCTGGACATCGGCACGACCACTGTGGTACTTTCTCTGGTGGACTTGGAGAAAGGGGACATCATTTCCACTGCCTCAGATTACAACAAGCAGATGCGCCTGGGTGACGACGTGATCACGCGCATCTCCTATGCCGAGGAGGGAGGGTTGGACGAGCTGCGGGAGCAGGTGTTGCAGACGATCAATCAGCTCGTGCTCTCCGCCAGAGCGAATGCGCCCGAGCTCGTGGCCGATTGCGACATCTCCGCTCTTTCGGTGGCAGGCAACACTACCATGATACATCTGTTCCTGGGCTTGGAACCGAAGCATATCCGATACGATCCCTACATCCCGACGACCAACGTGCCTCCCCTGCTCAGAGGGAAGGAGACGGGTCTGGTCATGCACCCAGAGGGTCTGGTGTACTGCATTCCGGGCAGAGCTAGCTTCGTAGGCGGGGATGTCACGGCGGACGTCATCGCCTCGGGAATGCATGGACGCTCGGAACTCGCCCTGCTCATCGACGTCGGCACAAACGGCGAGGTCGTGCTCGGCAACCAGGAGTTCTTGGTGGGTTGCTCCACCTCCGCCGGACCGGCGTTCGAAGGTGGCGAGGTGGCCTGCGGCATGCGGGCCATGAGCGGAGCCATCGAGAAGGTCTGCATAGATGAGAAGCTGGAGACGCAGCTGAGCGTCATCGGGGACGCAGAGCCCTTAGGCGTGTGCGGCTCCGGCCTGATAGACCTCCTAGCGCAGATGTTCCGCTGCGGGCTGGTGGACCGCAAGGGGCGCATCCAGGGTGGCAAGTGGCCCCGCGTCAGGCAGACCGAGATAGGCCCGGAATACGTGGTGGCCTTCGCCGAGAAGGGCAAGGTCAAGAAACGGGAGATCGTCATCCGGGAGGACGACATCGCCAACCTCATCCGCACCAAGGCGGCGCTGTACGCAGGATGCAGCGTGCTGCTCAAGAGCGTGGACAAGGAGTTCTCGCAGCTCGACCGCGTGTACATAGCCGGCGGCTTCGGCAACTACATTGGGATCGAGAACGCCGTCCTCATCGGACTGCTACCAGATCTGCCCCGAGACAGATTCGAATTCATCGGCAACGGAGCATTGGCGGGCGCGGTGCAGACGCTCCTCTCAGCGGAGAAGAGACTCGAGGCCAGGCAGGTCTATGATGACATGACCTACATCGAACTGAGCAACTCCCAGCTCTTCTTCAACGAGTTCTCCTCAGCTTCCTTCCTACCGCACACTGACCTGGAGCGCTTTCCTTCCGTGGCGAGACAGCTAGGCAAGAAGTGATCGGTTGCGAGGTCCTAGGAGGGCTTCGCGGTCCACGTCGGGCAAAATGGCAAAGGCTTTATCAAATGCGAGCGGAATGTGCGGGAAGCATGTCCTGGAACTGCCTGCCCCTCTGCATCGGCTCGTTGCCGCACAACGACCCAGCGAAGGCGGTGGACCTGGTCCTCCGGCATCTCAAGCGCATTCCATACTGGCCGCAGCTTCCTGCCTTGGGGTTCAGGGAGAACATGTACGCTCAGTATTCGATCAAGCTGCCCGGCGCCCGCATCGACGAGGAAGGCAAGCGCATCATCGTCGACCTCGCCAATTACGATCCTCATGAGTTCTACGAGGCGGTGATCTCGGAGGACCTGGAGCATTTCGCTCTTCCCCGGGAGAGCTTCCACGGACTGCATGAACTGCTATCTCGCCCTTTGTCGGAGGAGGCCGTGGCCATCAAAGGCCAGGTGACCGGACCGGTGAGCCTGGGGCTGCAGGTCTTCGACTCCACGGGCAAATCGGTCATCTATGACGACGCTTACGGCGAGATCGTGCGCAAGAACCTCAACCTCATGTTGCGCTGGCAAGAGTCCAAGCTCCGGGAGAAATGCCCCCGGACCATCATGTTCCTGGACGAACCGTCGCTTTCGCTGGTCGGTACGCCGTTCGCAGCCATATCCTCTTCTCAGGTCAAGGCCTGGATCGATGAGGTGTTCGAGGGGGTCAAAGGCTGCAAGGGACTGCATTGCTGCGGCAATACCGATTGGCCGACGGTCCTGGACACGAAGATCGACATCCTGTCCTTCGACGCCTACAGCTATGGCCACACCATCTCCCTCTATCCGGGAGAAGTGACTTCGTTCCTCGATCGCGGGGGCACCATCGCCTGGGGAATGGTGCCGAACAGCGAGGAGGCGTTGAACGCGGAGACGATGGGCTCGTTGCTGGAGAGATTCGATTCATCCATCGAGAGACTGGTGGCCAAGGGCATCCCCCGGAGCAAGATCGTGGAGAACTCGCTCGTGACCCCTCAGTGCGGCCTGGGCGGGCTGAGCGAGGAGCTGAGCGAGACGGCCGTACGGATGCTGGTCTCCCTTTCGGAGGAGTTCCGCAAGCGCAACGAGCTGGAGGAGGCATGAGCTTCCGCATCGCCGTGGCGGGGAAGGGGGGAGTGGGAAAATCCACCTTGGCCGCGCTGCTGGTGCACGCACTCCATGACCGATCAAAGAAAATCATCATGGCCGTAGACGCCGACCCGAACTCCAACCTGGGAGAGAAGCTCGGGGTCAAGGTCGAGAAGACCATCGGCGACCTGCGAGAGGAACTGCTAAAGAAAGCGGATGAGCTTCCTGCTGGTCAGAGCAAGCAGGAGTATGTGCGCTATCAGATGCAGCTTGCCCTGATGGAAGGGGAGGGGTTCGATCTGCTCACCATGGGGCGGCCGGAAGGGCAGGGATGCTACTGCTACATCAACAACATCCTGCGCACCTTCCTGGACATGGCCATGGACGACTACGAGTACGTGGTCATAGACAACGAGGCGGGCATGGAGCATCTCTCCCGCCGAACGACCAAGAGCATGGACGTTCTGCTGCTCGTGTCCGATCCGACCAAGGTCGGATTAGAGACGGCGAAGAGGTTGCTGGATCTGTCGAAGGCCATGGAGATCAAGGTCGGCACCTCGCTTCTTATTATAAATCGAGCAACGGGGCCATTGGACCCGAGGCTGGACGAGCTGATACGCTCAGCGGGATTCGATCGCGTGGAATTTGTGCCTCAGGACCCAGAAGTGGAACGAGCGGCAATGGTGGGTCGGCCCCTGATCGGCATCGCCCCGGAGAATCCAGTGCTCAAGCGAGTGGGCGAGATCGCGTGGCTGCTCGCTTGACGCCAGAGCGCACGAAAGATTAATCATATGGCCTAGAAATCTTCATTTTTGATTTGACTTGACAGAAGCGAAGTCGAATGCGTCCGTCAGTTTCAGCAAAGGACTGATCATCTTCGCAGCGGCTGCGCTCCTTTGCGCTATCTTGTTGGCAGGGGAGTTCGTCTTCTCGGCCTTCCGGGTCTCTGATGTGATCATCATCTTTTGCATCGACATGTTGTTGTGGATAGTGGCAACGATATCCATCCTGGGCGCGGTGGCCGATGCCATGCGGGCGCGTGGTCAGAGGATAGAAGGTCAGAAAGCATCTTCGCCGTTGGCCGCTTGGTCGCTCCTTGCATTGGATCTCGTCAGTTTCGCTCTGGTCATGGTCTTCATCTTCACGCCCCGAAGTCTCACATAATCATCCAGACGTTGCAAAATCTGAAGGATGATCAAGACGCCGAAGCTGTCCTAGAGCGACTTCAGGAATCTCGGCAACCCGCTCGACTCCTTAGGCCCTACGATGATCTTGAGCCCGGTGGCATCCTGCAGCTTGCCGCTCATGCGCGTGACCATGCCCGGAATGACCAGCTCCCCTCTCCTCGTCTTCTGCTTCACACCGGATGCTTCCAGCGCCTTGGCCACACTCTCAGGGGTTAACTTACCGGCGGCGAAGGCGGTCATCACGCTCAGCCCTTCCGTGTCCACGACCAGCAGCCAGGCCGGCACCTTGCTCTTCTCGATGTCCGCCAGCACGGTGAAATATGTGAGCGAGAAGTTGGTGGTGAAGAGGATGGGCGAGC
>Ga0315291_10002073_pt1 | contig 26489 bp, 16 predicted proteins | sample YL17G12_20_MG_FD_203070 | JGI IMG/M metagenome (GOLD analysis project Ga0315291, IMG submission 203070) | Sediment microbial communities from Yellowstone Lake, YNP, Wyoming, USA - YL17G12_20 | ecosystem: Environmental > Aquatic > Freshwater > Lake > Sediment | place: USA: Wyoming | collected...
CTGCTGCTGGCCACCGGCAGCGAGGTTGGTCTGGCTCTAGAGGTCGCCGCCAAGCTCACCAAGTTCCGCGTCCGCGTCGTCTCGATGCCCTGCTGGGAGCTGTTTTCCGAACAGACCGCAGCGTACCACGAGGAGATCCTACCGAAGCATCTGCGCCAACGCGTCTCCATCGAGGCCGGCACGACCTTTGGCTGGGAGCGTTATATTGGCCTCGACGGCCTCGCCATCGGCATCGACCACTACGGTGCCAGCGCGCCGGCCGAGGTCTTGGCCGAGGAGTATGGCTTCACCGCCGCGAAGATCTGTGAGAGGATCCAAGCGCACTTTGCCAAGTGAGCTGAGATGAGCCGGAATATGCTGCAATGAGCTGCAACGAGCTGAAGAGGAGCCGAGGATGAGCTTGAAGATTAGACGTGCCGCGGTGCTGGGATCGGGCGTCATGGGAGCCCAGATCGCCGCGCATCTGGGAGCTGCCGGAGTTCGCACCTATCTGCTGGACCTTGCCTCGGCAGAAGCGCCGACGGACAAGGCTCTGGCCAAGGTCGTGGGCAAAAACTTTCGCAACGCCCGCGCCGTCGTCGCGATCGAAAACTTGAAGTCCTTGAAGCCGTCGCCGCTGTACTCGGCGCAGGCCTTGAGCAATATCATCCCCGGCAACTTTGACGACGACCTGTCGGTGCTGGCCGAGTGCGACTGGATCATCGAGGCGGTCATCGAGCGCCTCGATATCAAGCGCAGCATCCACAAGCGCATCGCCGAGTACGCCAGGCCCCACGTACCGGTGACGACCAACACCTCTGGGATCAGCCTGAGCGAAATCGCCCAGGAGCTGCCCGAAGAGTACCAGCAGCGCTTCTTTGGCACCCACTTCTTCAATCCCCCGCGCTATATGCGCCTGCTCGAAGTCATTCCGCATCCAAACACCTCGCCCAAGCTGCAAAGCGAGCTAGAAACCTGGATGAGCGAACGCCTCGGCAAGGGCATCGTGCACGCTAGCGACAGCGTCAACTTTATCGCCAACCGCATCGGCGTGTTTGCCTCGCAAGCCGTGATGCAGCATATGGCCACGGCCGGACTCAACATCGAAACCGTTGATAACTTGACCGGGCCGCTCATCGGCCACGCAAAATCTGCAACGATGCGCACCACCGACGTCGTTGGTCTCGACACCTTCGCCGCCGTGGCGCGCAATACCTACGACAAGGCGCCAAACGATCCCTTTCGCGACTGGTTCAAGATGCCGACTTGGGTCGACGAGCTGATCGCCAAGGGTGCACTGGGTCAAAAGTCCAACAGCACTGGCTTCTACAAAAAAGACAAAGACGCCAAAGGCAACACCGTCATCCTCGCCTACCGGCCCGAGACCAAGTCCTATGTACCGCAAGAGGTCAAGGAATTCCCCTGGGAGGCGGAGGCGAATAAAGAACGCGATACCGTCAAACGCATCAAGTTTATCTTGAGCCAGAAAGACGCCGGGGCGCAGTTCGTCTGGGCCTCTATCCGCGATGTGTTTAGCTACGCGGCGCTGCTGCTTGAGGACATCGCCGGCGGCTTGCCACAGCCTGTTGACGATGCGATCCGTTGGGGCTTCAATTGGGAGATCGGCCCGTTTGAACTCTGGCAAGCATTGGGCTACGACGAGGTGTTGCAGCGCATGCAAGCGGACAAGGCCAAGTTGCCTGGCTGGGCTAAACCCGGCGTGAAGTTCTACGAACCGACGCCAAACAGCAAAGAATGGAGCGCCAGCGGCGGCGCGACCAAGCAGATTCAGGCGACTGGAACGCAGACCAAACTGGTCTCAATTCCAAAACCAGATTATGTTTACACCTTGCCGTCGTTTGAAAACAAGGACGATAAGCGCGTCGTCTTGTCCAACCGCAGTGCCAGCCTGGTCGATATCGGCGACGGCGTCGCCTGCTTGGTGTTCCACTCGAAGATGAACAGCATCGACGAGCACATCATCGAGATGCTGCAAAAAGCCGCGCTGAAAGTCGGTCAGAGCTTTGACGCGCTGGTCATCGGCAACGATGCGCCGAACTTCTCCGCCGGCGCCAACATCAAGATGATCTTAAGCGCCATCCAAACGCAAAAGTGGAGCGACATCGACACCTTTTTGCGCGGCTTCCAAGGCGCCCTACAACTGCTGAAATTCGCCGCCTTTCCGACCGTCTCGTGTCCCGCTGGGCTGGCTCTGGGCGGCGGCTGCGAAGTCACGCTACACACCACGCTGCGTGTCGCTGCAGGCGAAACCTACGCTGGCTTGGTCGAAATGGGCGTCGGCCTCATCCCCGCCGGCGGCGGTACGAAAGAGCTCGCGCTGCGCGCCTACGAGGCCGCTAACCAGGGCGACAAGGCCGATCCGGTGCCCTTCCTCCAGCGTGCCTTTCAGCTGATCGGTATGGCTCGGGTGTCCAGCTCGGCGCATGAAGCCGTCGAGATGGGCCTTTACCCGCAGACCACTCAGATTTCCTTGTCGCGCGAGCATATCGTCCACCGGGCGAAACGTGCTGCCTTGACCTTAGTCGCCGATGGTTATGTGCCGAAGACCCCTGCCCTAGCGATTAAAGTCGCTGGCGATCCCGGCATCCAGACCTTCAAAATGGCCTTGTATAATATGGTCCAAGGTCGCGCCATCTCGGCCTACGATGCGGTCATCGCCGAGAAGGTCGTGACCGTCCTCTGCGGCGGCGAGGTGGACTCCGGCACTGCGGTGAGCGAGCAGTACTTCCTCGATCTCGAGCGCCGCGTGTTTATCGAGCTATGCCAACAAAAACCGACTGCCGACCGGATCGAGCATATGCTGACGACCGGCAAACCACTGCGCAATTAATCAACCGACCGGAGGAGTTCCTATGCCAGCCGCATATATCGTATCCCCGCTGCGTACCCCCGTCGGCAAAGCCTTCAAGGGTGGGTTGCGCACCAAGAGACCAGATGACTTTTGTGCCGATGTGATCCGAGCCGTGGTCAAACAAAGTGGTGTTGATCCGGCCTTGATCGAAGACGTGATTTTAGGTTGCGCCATGCCCGAGGGTGACCAGGGCATGAACGTCGCACGCTTTGCCCTGCTCCTCGCCGGGCTGCCTGAGCGCGTCCCAGGAGTCACGGTCAACCGCTTCTGCTCGTCGGGCCTGCAGACCATCGGCATGGCCGCCGCTGCGGTCAAAGCCGGCGACATGGACTGCGTGTTGGCCGGTGGCACGGAGTCGATGACGATGGTGCCGATGATGGGGTTCAAACCCGTCGGCAGCCGCACCATCAATGACATCCATCCCGACTTCTACCTCGGCATGGGCATGACGGCCGAAAACGTCGCCAAAGAGTACAAGATCAGCCGCGAAGATCAGGACCGTTTTTCCTACGAGTCCAATATCAAAGCCGCGGCCGCGATCGAACAGGGCCTATTCAAGGCCGAGACCGTCGCCATCGACACCAGCTTTCGCAGCCCTGGCGCGAACGGCGCGGTGAAGATCGACCAAGCGACCTTTAGCGTCGACGATGGCCCGCGCGCTGACACGACGGTGGAAGTCCTCGGCAAGCTGCGCCCCGCTTTTCTTGCGGGTGGCTCGGTCACCGCGGGTAACAGCTCGCAGATGTCCGACGGTGCGGCGATGGCCTTGGTTTGCTCCGAAGCCTTCGTCAAAAAGCACAACCTACAGCCGATGGCCCGCCTGCTGAGCTTTGCCGTGGCTGGCGTGCCGCCGCGGATCATGGGCATCGGCCCCGTCGAGGCGATTCCTCTGGCACTGAAGAAGGCCGGCCTCAAGCTCGGCCAGATCGACCGCGTCGAGCTCAACGAAGCCTTTGCCTCACAGGCCCTGGCTGTCTTGCGTACGCTGCAGATCGATCCGACCAAAGTCAACAAAACCGGCGGTGCGATTGCGCTTGGTCACCCGCTCGGGGCGACCGGCGCCAAGCTGACCGCCACGCTGCTGCACGGCATGCGCCGCGACAAAGAGAAGTACGGCGTCGTGTCCATGTGCATCGGGACCGGCATGGGTGCGGCTGGGGTGTTCGAGCTACTCTAAACGGATCGGACAGAGTCGGGATGGTGTGCTTCTTATGCCCTCGGTGGTGATTCGCTTCAAGGATCAGATACAGCGCTTAACGGTACGCAGAGGGCTTGGCTTTCAGGCCCTCTGCGCCGAGCATGAGACGCCGATCGAGTTTGATTGCCGCGAGGCGGATTGTGGCATCTGCATCATGCATGTCGTCAAGGGCATGGAGCACTTGAGTCCGGCGGTGGGCGAGGAGAAGGATTTTCTCAAAGCGATGCACGCCGACGCGGATGAGCGTTTGGCGTGCCAGTGTCGAATTATGGGTGATGTCGAGGTGGTCGTCGACGAAGCCTAAGGCTGCGCCGCGTGCTGCGGATCTAGCTTGCTATAGGTACGACTAAACTCCACCTCACCATCTTGATCCAAGACATCAAGAGTCGCCGTGCGACCGACGATCGTGAAATGCGAGAAGCCGTAGGTGCTTTCCGCAAACACCGTGCCCTCACCACGCCCCACCGGGCGGATCCGCGCGCCGCCCGAACCAGTGATGATAAAGTTCAGGCCATCTCTTTCGATCACTTGCTTATCGTGGTCATGCCCCGTCAGGTAAAAGTCAACCCCTGCGGCCTTGAGCAGTGGCAGAAGGTGTTCCTTTAGACCATGGTTATCCCCGTGGCTGCCAGAGGAATAGATCGGGTGATGCGCATAAACAATCTTCCAGGGTTTGGCACTGGCCTGTAGGCTCGCCTGCAGCCAGTGTTCTTGATCTTCATCGAAGTCATCCGAGTCGATGCCAAAGAACTGAACATCACCATTGGTGAACGTGTAGTAGCGTCCCGGCATCTTCCAGTGTGAGGACGTCCTCGCGTAGTCCAACTGCGCCTGCGTGTCGCCGTGGTGGTCGTGGTTGCCTAAAACGGGATAGAAATCGAGGTCGAGACCTTGATACGGCTTTTCGAACTTGGTCTTCCATTGGTGATCCTTCGTGCTGGAAACACCGTCGTTGTAAAAGTTGTCGCCAAGCATCAAGACAAAGCCACAGGCGCCGTCATGGTGATGGCAGTAGTGATCAAGCCCAGCCGCAACATCATACTGATGCTCATCACCGCTTCCGGCGTCGCCAAAGAAGACAAAGCGACTTGCAGCGCCAGGGCGGTCGAGTGCCTCGCTGCTAGCGATGAGCGCAGCTCGCGACCATACCATGGTCGGAGCAGCAACGACCGGGCGCCAAAATTCCAACGTCGGTAGCTCGGCACTGGCCCGAAGGCGCAGCGGCTTTGCACCGGTGGTGATATCTGGTCGGTAATCGGCCAAAAGCTCGCCGTCACGGCTGAGGCTCAGATCCAGGACTGCGGGAGCCAGACGGTCGCCCTCGCCATCTAGACTTAAGAAAGCACGGCGAATGCACTGAGTCAGATCGCCAGCGATTGCCAGCATCTCCGCAGTGCGACAATGGCTCCAGTCTAAATGCAGCGTGCCAGATTGACTCCATGCGTCGAGGTCGACCTGACTGGACGGGGCCGTTAATTTAAAGACCTCGCGACCATGGTCTTTGACAGTGACGTTCAGGACCTGCTCGCCGATGCTATTTTGCGTCCAAGTCTCAAAGTGGGTCATTCCCGCTGCCCAGGCCGGGCCTGCCACTAACGCCCAAACCAAGCATAGTCCGTTGGTCCATGTCATCAGATCGCTCCTTAAATCGATACGGTTTGCGAGTGATATCGGCCTCACCATAGGGGCATGAGCGACCCACCGCAAGCCGCGGCCCTACCTCCAAACATAGTTTAACCATAGATTAACAAGATATTTTTGCTAAATCCGCAAGCACCACGAGCTCCCCGGTCATCCTGTCGGTCTCAGCCCAGGCCTAAAGTCCTGGAGCCATAAGCCGATCGCACTCAGCAGAGGACTGCCGGAGGGTGAATGCAGGAATTTGATTACCTTATCATCGGTTCGGGATTTGGCGGTAGTGTCGCCGCGCTACGCCTTGCAGAAAAGGGCTACCGCGTCGCGGTCATCGAAGCCGGCAGCGCCTTTCGCGACCAAGACTTTGCCAAAACCAACTGGAACCTACGCCGCTTTATCTTTGCGCCGTGGCTCGGTCTGCGCGGGATCATGCGCATCAACTTCTTTCGCGGCGTATCCATCCTATCTGGTGCTGGGGTCGGAGGCGGCAGCCTAGTCTACGCCAACACCCTCATCAAGCCTCGGCTTGGCGCATTGCGCGGCCCCTCATGGCCACGCCTAAGCGCCGTATCGGACTGGGCCGAAGCGCTCGCGGCGCACTACCAGACCGCTCGCCGCATGCTCGGCGTGACCCCGGCGCCCGTGCACTTTCCCGCCGATCAACTGCTCAAGGAGACAGCCACGGCACTGGGCTACGGCGACACCTTTAGCCCCGTCGATGTCGGCGTCTATTTTGGCAAACCAGGTCAAACCGCCGCAGATCCTTACTTTGGTGGCGAAGGACCGGAGCGCTCCGGCTGCACCCTGTGCGGTGGGTGCATGGTCGGGTGTCGCAACAACGCCAAGAACACCCTCGTCAAAAACTACCTCTATTTTGCAGCAAAAAGGGGCGCGACGATCCAAGCCGATAGCGAAGTGATCGACGTGCGACCATTGCCGGACGGTCGTTACCAGGTCGTCATCAAACGGCCAGGGGGCTTTTGGTCGTCCCGTCGCCACATCGCTGCGAAGCAGGTGATCTTCGCTGCCGGGGTGCTCGGGACGGTGAAGCTTCTGCTGCATTGCCGCGACGTCGCCAAAACCCTGCCGAAACTATCGCCAACCCTCGGCCACGGTGTTCGCACCAACAGCGAGTCGATCCTTGGTGTTCGCATTCCGTCGCCGCGAGTGCCGATGTCGGGCGGCATTGCCATCGCTGCTGGAGTGCATCCGGATGACCACACCAGTATCGAGGCGGTGAGATATCCTGCGGGCTCGGATGCGATGGGCCTATTGGTGATGCCGCTGGCAGGCGGTCGAACCCCCCTAGAGCGGCTGCTCCGTGTGGCTTTATATACCCTGACCCATCCCCTAGTGGTATGTCGCAGCTGGTTCCCGCGCGGCTTTGCCGTCGAATCCGTGATCATCCTAGTGATGCAGTCACTGGATAGCACGATGCGCTTTCGGCTAAAACGCAGCCTACCCTGGCCCTTTCACAAAGTCCTGAGCGGTGATTTTGTCGGCACCGCACGGCCTCCCGTGCTGATACCGCAGGGCGTCGCCTTCGTCGAAAAGCTCGCAGCGACGACCGGCGGAATCGCCGCCTCATCGTCCAGCGAAGTCGTGGGCGTCCCTTTGACCGCGCATATCTTGGGCGGTTGTCCGATGGGCGAAACCGCGGCGGACGGAGTCATCGACCATGCTCACCGCATCCATCATTATCCCGGACTTTTCGTCCTCGGTGGCGCGTCGGTACCGGCAAACCTCGGCGTCAATCCGAGCCTGACGATTACAGCGATGGCCGAGCGCGCCATGACCTTTATTCCACCGGCCAAAAGCAGCGGCGCCTAACCGGCTTTGACCTTCGCCAGCGCAACAGCGCCGACGCAACCTCTCGCTACAGCCACACATCTCGTGGGTTGGGTTCAGGACTTTTATCAATAAATTCAGACCTATGCGGATCCCGGCTAAAGTTTTTGCCGGAAATTCCGATACAACCGAACCAGTCGCGCACATTCAAAGTATTGAGATGCAAAAATGCCAACATTTACATATGCCATGATCGTCCTTGTCGTACTGGGATCATCTGCCTGCAACGGCGATCGCTCGTCCGATTTTTCAGCCGCTAGTGCTTATAATGTGAACTCTGATCCGATCGTAAATGTCATGGCAGAGTCCGAAAAAACTCCGCAAGGAACGCAAGAACTACGGCAAAAACTTACGATCGCTGCGTCCAAACCCGCGTCCTACCTGGTTGACAAAATCAGGCAGCTGCCATTCGGACCGGCAATTTTTTCCGATCATTTCATCTCTAAATACAAAAATACTTTGGCGACCGTCTCAATTGCTGGCCTTTACAACGTAAACCCAAATCATATTATATTTACAAAAAACGGAAGATCTGACTTTATTCGGCTAGCTGTTCGATTCGATACCAAGGAGCTCCCGCAGCCAGACACGCATTTGCAGCTACTAGATTTCCAAGCTCCCGGCGTTTCATCCGACTGTAACAAGATCCAAAAGGATTGGGAAGATTCTTCCGGCATCACGAAGCAAGTGGAGATTCTCGATGGTACATGCAACTTTAGCTGTGCATACGCATCGACATTCGCGGGTCAGATAGGTGGTATCAATACTCAGATGGGCGGCCCGGCCTCAGGAGGAGCTTTGAAAGCAGCTGCTGTCCAAGGAAAATTCTTGGTAATGATGAAAGCCAATCATTGCGGTGCGTCTGACAGTAACTGCTTTTCAACTTCCTCTGGTCAATTGGGTGGTGTCACAGGCGATGACTGTAACGGTAACGTCACAACGCACAAAAACAAGAGAATATGTGCTCGCTTAGGCAGCCAAGGGTCCATCTATCATAGTGTTAACTCCGAAAACAAATCGCTTTACTGCCGTTGCAATGGCGATAAATGTGCGCCAGGCACCTGAGTCAGGCTGCAAAACCTAAATGGTCAACGGTGCCTCCCCGGTCAGGCGGCCCTCAACTCAGCCGCAATTCCCGCTAGGCGAGAACCGCGCAGTCCGTGATGAGTCGGCGCCGGAGCAGTGCGCCGACGCCTTGTACGTGGTGCACTTTGGCCCAGCCCACAATCAGCTCGGAGCGGGGCGCTCCATCACCCACTGGGCCAATTAGGTTCAAATTTTAACAAACTTGACAACTAAACATCATTTATCGATAACACCACGTCACACCTGCCCTTGACCGCAAAAGGAGTCACCCTTGAACCTACGTCCGTCGCTAAGCTCGCGCGTTTTGACGATATCGGCCCTTGCGCTAACGACCCTGATCGCACCGACCACGCTCAAAGCGACATCTAACAAGACGCCTTTGGTCCACGTCATCATGACCGTCGACTGGGAAGGGCGAAACCTAAGCCCGACCAACATCGCTGCGATGCAGCAGCTGCGCCAAGACTATCCAACACTGCCCATCCTCCACTACCTCAATGCCGCCTATTACTTTAAGAGCGGTGCCAACGCCGAGCAGACGACCGACACCATCCACAGCACCCTGCTACCGATCGACCAGCTGGGGCTGCACATTCACGGCTGGCAGTCTTTGTTTACCGCCGCCGGCGTCACCTTTCGCAATCAGCCAAATTGGAATCCCGGTGGCAAGCCCCTGACCGACGCAGAATGCGCCTCGGACTGCGGCCACTCCATTCCGATCCGAGCCTACAGCGAGGCTGAGTTGAGCCAGGTGATCAAGTTCTCGATCGACACCTTATCGTCGCACGGTTTTGGTCGCGCCCAACACTTTCGCACCGGTGGCTGGATGCTCAGTCAGAGAGTCAGCAATGCGCTCACCGCCAATGGCATCGTCAGCGACAGCTCAGCGGTTCCTGCCGAGTTTCTGCACGCTAGACTCTACAACTACCCGCTCTATCAATGGGCGGTCCAAACCTGGACTGGCATCACCCAAACCAGTCAGCCCTACCTGCTGAACACGAAACACGGCGCACTCCTCGAAGTACCCGATAACGGTTGCCTGGCTGACTATATGAGCGGAGCGCAGATGCTCACCGTTCTCAGGGCTAACCTGGCCGAGGCTCAGGCCAGTGGCGAAGAGCGCATCGTCGTCGTCGGCTTCCATCAAGAGACGGCAGCCGATTGGTTACCGCACATTCGCGACTTCTTAAGCGGCGCCTTTGCCCTCAATGCCAACGGCCAAGTGGTGAGCTTTGGCGCGATGCCGACTCAGCTGTAGCAGCGGCGTGGCCTTTTGCATAGGATGGCCTGAGTCCAGACACTCTGAGGCCAGCCGCTGTTATGACGCTTCGCATCCTCGTCGCACCCGATTCGTTTAAAGGCAGCCTCAGCTCACCGCAGGTGTGTCAGGCCATGGAGACTGGTATCAGAGCCGTAGTGCCCGATGCCACGGTCCACTGCTTCCCCATGGCCGACGGCGGTGAAGGGACGATGGAGGCGGTGGTCAGCGCTTGGCAGGGTCGGCGCTGCGCCGTCACCGTCACTGGGCCCATGGGGCTGCCAACACCTGCCGCGTTTGGTCTATCCGGCGATGGTATGACCGCGGTCCTCGACATGGCCAGCGCGTCTGGATTGACTCTGGTCGCACCAGCGGAGCAGCGTCCGTTACTAGCGAGCAGCTTCGGCACGGGTGAGCTGCTCGCTGCGGCGCTGGATTCGGGCGCCGAACATATCATCATGGGTATCGGCGGCAGCGCGACCAATGACGGTGGCGCGGGCATGCTGCAAGCACTTGGTTATCGCCTGTTGGATAGGGAGGGGCGGGACATACCGCGTGGTGCCTTTGGCCTGACACAGCTGACGCGTATCGAAACGCATGAGGTGCACCCACGGCTAAAGGCCGTGACGCTTGCGGTGGCCTGCGATGTGGTGAATCCCCTGCTTGGCATGAACGGCGCGAGCTTCGTCTTTGGGCCGCAAAAGGGCGCAGGTACCGAGGTGATCCCAGTTTTGGAAGCAGCCTTGGCGCACTTTGCATCGGTGGTAGAGCAACATCTCGGCAAGGTGTTTCGTCATGAACCAGGCGCCGGAGCCGCGGGTGGTTTGGGCTTTAGCCTGCTCAGTTTGCTCAACGCGCGACTACAAAGCGGTTTTGATTTAGTCGCGTCGATCACCGGCTTTGACACCGCGGTGCGGACTGGATCCTACCGGTGGTTACTCACGGGAGAGGGACAGGTCGATACGCAGAGCCAACAGGGCAAACTGCTCAGTCGCATCGGTAGGCTGGCGCTTGAGACGAAGACTCCTGTGATTGCCTTTGTCGGGGCTATCGTGGGTGACGCTCATGCCCTCGCGCTACCTGGGGTGGACCACATCTTTCCGATTGTGCCGGGGCCTTGCTCACTCGGTGTGGCGATGGAGCAGGCGGGAGCTTTTTTGACGGCGGCAGTGACGCGCGTCATGAAGTTGGCCGGCTTGGCGTAGACCATGGCCGACTCTGATTCGATCTTGGCCTTCTCGGCAACTGATCCTGCTGGCCTCAATAAGTTACTCACTATGGTGGTGGAGAGTTGCGCAGTCGCTGCTAGCAGTGCCGCTACTGCCCAATAGCAATCAGGCTCACATAGATGGCGAATGGACCAAGGCAGGTCGGCGCCTCTTTGGGATTGACGAAACTGTTGGGGTTGCTGCTGGCTTGGTATAGAACCAGCTCGGTAACATAAGCGGTGACGCACTTCGCTTCGCGCCACATGCAACCTGTCGTACTAATTATTGTATTTAGCCTGACTCAAGAAGTCTCCTAAATATACCGAGGACCCAGTGGTAGCTCCGTTGCCGCAGGGAGGTTGGAGATGTTTAAGACGCTAAGGGCCGACCGGATACTCGGCGCTGCTATTGCTAGCATCATGTTTTACGCCTGCAGTTCGCAGACGCCGGCCAACCAGCGTCAGACCCCGACGATCAAAACAGCGAGTTTGCCGGCGCAGTTCGCCAGCACATCGGATGCCTCGGCGGTAGCGTCTGCAAACAGCACAGCCAAACCGGCTTCAACGACGGGGACGCCCCAATCAGCGACCGTCACAAGTGCCACGTCAACAGGGAGCGGCTCGAGCGTCGCGTTAGCGACTGCGCCGACGCCAGTGGTCGGCGTCCCGCAAGCCTCGCCGGCTGCAGCGGGCTCCAGTCCGAGCACTAGTTCAAGCACAGGGACGCTTTCAAACCTCACGAATATACCTGTGAGAGTACACCCGGTCGTCACCTGTCAATACAATAAGAAAAATTATAACGTGGGAGACTCGTTTGACTCGTCTGATGGTTGCAACAGATGCGGCTGTCAGGATGGAGGACAGGTGGTCTGCTCGGCAAGGGCTTGCCTAGCGCCACCGCCAGCCTCCTCAGGACACACCGTTGGTATGTGGTATTCGGCTTGGTACACCGTAAATGCACCGACGTCGCCGCAAAATCTTTGGACCGACTGGTCGATTCCCTATGTCCCACGCGTCCTGGATCAGTTCCGGGTATACGACTCCGGAGAAACAGCTGTCATCGACGAACACATCCAGATGCTGACCAACGCTGGAGTGGATTTCATCATTCTCGATCTGACCAATCATATCGGCACCGGCTTCATTCTCCAACGGGCGCAAGCTATATGCAGCCGCATTATGCAATGGAACAGTACCCACCCGACTAAGATGCTTAAGTATGCCGTCGCTATAGGAGCAACTCAGTGGTCCGGGGATCCCGCGGACATAGAGACCGAAGCAGGCAATACATTGAGCTGGTTCGTCCAAACCTACGGGGTCAACAACTACTTTCAATGGGCTGGTAAACCCCTACTGGTTGCTAATGATCAGGGTGTGCGGGCGAAATGGAACGCGCTGACGCCGAAGCCCAACAGCGACAACTTCACGTTCAAATGGTGGAACGGCACAGTCACATCAAGCAGTATACCGGTGACAGAATACGGCAACTATGTGGGCTGGGCTTTCACTAGCGGAGCGCTTCCAAGCAGTGAGGCCATGATGGTGCTGCCGGGCTGGAACAATATGAAAGGCGCTTCACCCATTGACCGATATCTCGGTGGCGTCGAAGGTGGCTTCTATCAAACCCAGGGGTGGAACATTGTTCTCGCCAATAATCCAAAACTGGTGGTGATCAACTCGTTCAATGAATATGCCGAAAACACCGCCATTGCACCCGCGAAGACCGATAACCTAGCCAATACTGCGGGAACAAACAAGTGGAGTGCCCCGGACTTTTATTGGAATCTGACACAGCAATTTATTGCCCAATACAGGTCGTTGCCGACTGATGCCATCAATAACAACCCTATGCACATCGTGGCCGGAAACTACGGGGTCAATGGTAGTATCTATTATTCAAATGGCAGTTCCATTTGCTCGATTCCCTTTATCGAATTGTATCAAGCCATGGGTAGTCCGGCCTTCATCCCGCTTTACGCCGTACCCACGCTAACTAACAGTGGGGGGTGCAATTATCCGCCAGGAAATTTCCGGGTCGGGACGGCCATCTACTATTCCAATGGCTCGCAGTATTGCCATATGAATAGCATTCCTCAAAATTGGACGCAGTTTCCGGCCTTGCCTTCGAACATGCCATTTAACGGCGACTGCTGAATCGCAGGGTCTGTTTATCTCCGCCAATAGCGCCAACAGCGACCACGATATCGTCGAGGAGGTGGGCCAATTCGCGATGTCAAGCGAGAACTTGTTTTAAGGTGCCGAGTTGTTATACCTACAACTCGGCTAAAAGCCGCAAGCCTTCAAGCCACGGAAGAGCAGTGACGGGGCCGAGCGTAAAAGCCCGTGGCGTGGTGCAAAAGCAGTACTGTGGAACTCCAGGATACTCGGCGGCAAACAATGCCATACTCGTCAAATCTTCTGCTGCCGGTTGGCTGCTTGACTTGATTTCGATCGCCAGTAAAGGCTTGGAGTTAGTGCGTGACACAATGACATCGACTTCGTGGCCATCTTTATCGCGCCAATAGTTGAAGCGCAGTCCCAAGTCAAGATAGTCGCTGCGTCGCAGCATTTCTTGGATCACGAAAGTCTCAAAGAGACGACCAAAACGAAACGACGATTCTTTTAGCTCTGAACGCAGCTCCCCTGTTAAAGCGCCTACCACTCCACAGTCGAAGAAATAAAATTTTGGCGCCTGCAACAACTGCCGCTTGATGGAGTGGGACCATCCATCCAGTCGCATACAAATCAAAGTGTCGACAAGGATACTGAAATAATCCTGAGCAGTTTTAGTCGTTACACCGCACTGACGACCGAGCTTAGAAAAATTGATGGGCTCGCCGTTGAGTTGGGCCGCCAACTCGAGAAAGCGCGCAAATCGATCGACTTGCCGGACCAGAGCTTCCGCTTGAATCTCCTCTCGCAGATAGGTGCTGACGTATGCCTCTAGGGTCGTAATCTCAAATGCCTGGGTATCCAAGTAGATGGCTGGCAGCGTCCCGTAGCGTAAAGCCCGCGAGAGATCGACGTCCAACTCCATCGAACACAGGGGATGCAAGTGGCGGGTCAACGCACGACCGGCGAGTAAGTTAGCGCCACCTCGTTTTAGTTTTCGAGCGCTTGAACCAGTAAGCACGAAAGCCACACGGCCTTTGTAACTTTCGATCAGCGAGTGCACTTCATCGAGTAAAGACGGTAGCTTTTGAACTTCGTCGATGGCCACGAGGGTCAGTGGGTGCGTTGTCTGTTTTAGGTGAGCTCTAAGCTCTGCTCCCAACAGCTCCGGCCGACTCGCATAGCGCTGAAAGGCCTCACCGTGGAGGAGATCGATGCGCAGAAGGCTCGGCCAATCGTGCAAGGAGTCGTCGAGCAGGCAGGTTTTGCCAGTACCACGGGCCCCGAACAAAAAAGCCGATCGCCCTTTCTCTAATATTTTCATGATGTTTTGGGATCGTGTAAGCATGCTCCATATTTATATGATATTTATGGAGTAGCAGTCAAGTGCCGAGGACGGGTGGCAGGCCACGGCCATGGCTGAACCCCGACCCAACCTTTGGCGCACTGTCACGCCCTTGCCGGCGTCACGATCAAAGCCGGCTCACGCCTGGAGCTTGCTGGTAAGCGTCGGTCTGCGGATCCAGCGCCGCCGCTGTCGTCATCTCCTCCAGAGCCTTGTCGTTGCGACCCAACTCACGCCAGCGCAGCCCGATCTGATAGTGCACCACCGCGTTACGCGGTCCGTAGGCGAGTGCCCGTTGCAGCCTCGCGTCGCAGCGACTGAGGTCGCCTAAACGCTTGGCGGCGATCGCGCTATTCACTTCAATATACGACCAGAAGAGCTGGTTGTCGCTTGCACTCGGTAGAAAGCGCGTGCTGTGTTTAGGCCCAAGAGCCTCCCACGGTTGCACCAGCTCGAGGACTTTTTTCGGCTGTGACTCGAGTAGGTAGAGTCGACTGAGATAATAGAGCGGCAAGGTGTGTCCCGCTTCCAACACCAAAGCTGCCCGCAGGCTTTGCTCCGCTGCAATCGACGTGGGATCGGCTGCGATCAGGGCCGCAGCGAGGTTGACCTGACCGTTAAAGCTACGCGGATTGATTGCCACCATGTGACGATAGAACGTCTCATTGCTTGCCCAATAAGCTTGCTCCCGGACCGTAAGCACCAACAGAACCGACAGAACCGACAGAACCGAAAGTAGTAGAAAAGGTGCGCCACGCCAGAACCATGGATACACCTGTGGCCTTGAGTTCACGACTTGCGACTTGCCGTCTCTAGGGATGAGCATCACCCCGAATCCGATAAAACTAAGGTAGGCGTAGTGATCAGCCGGCGTCGAAAAATTCTGATGCAAAAAGGGCATGAGTCCCAGAACAGGAAGCAGGATCACGACGACCACCAAGGTACCGCGCAGAACCCCGAGTGAACCTCGGTACAGCATAAGCATCACAAAGACGACCGGTGGCACCCACGTCCATAGCCATTGACGAGATAAAAACAGAGACTCAGGTGAGCGTCCGTAGTCGGCGCCAAAGGACAGAGGCAGAAATAATTTGTAGCCGTAGAAGGTCAGAGTATCTAAGGCTACAGGCAAGCGAAACCACAACGGTGCGACCCAGTCGAAGGCAAAGTCTACCGCCTGGGATTGACTGAGCCACAAACACGGCAGCGCACCGATCAAGGTCACGGCGGCCAGCCTAAGGCAGCGCCGGTCCATGACCACCGCCACCAGCGGCAGGGTCACGATGCTAGGCTTGGCCAATATCGACAGCCAAAATAGCAGTGCGGCTGTCAGCATCTGCTTAGTCGAGCGACTTTCATGCGCGACATTGAGCGCAGCAAGGCCCAGGCTGGCACCGAAGAGGTCGCGAAAACCTGAGATCCAACTGACGGTACCGGCCTGAATGGGATGGCAGACAAACAGTAGGGCCACCACCAATGATAAGTAGCGTGGCACCCTATATCGCAACAGGAGCAGACAAAATAAAACCCCGTTGATGGCGTGAATGACGACATTGAGCAGATGCAGGCTTTGGACCAGATAGGACGGCGCGACCAAGGCGACCAGCTTCAGCCACATCCCCCATGCGGAGTAGGTAAGCGGAATATAGAGGCCAAAATAGGGCTGCTGCCACACATTGGCCAACTCGGCCCAGCTGCCGGCTTGAAGGTAGGGATTGGCGAAGATATTCTGCGGGTCGTCCCAGCTCAAAGCGGCAAAGCCGATCGTTCGGGCGTAAAGCGCGACAGCCCCAACAAAGATCAAGAAGCATGGGATCAAGGCGACCTTCTTGCTTTGCGCATCGCCCATTAGCATCTGTCCTATACAGGGTCGCTCAAATACCACCGCTAAAGTCTAGGTGGCCTAGCTCCACCTGTCCAATCCGTAGGTTGGGGCTTTGTTGCATAAACCCTGCCCTCCAGCCTTCCCGGCCTCCCAGTTTTTGGGCAGCGGCTTTATTCCGCGCAGTTGGGAGGGCGGGCAGGCTGGAGGGCAGGGTTTATGCAACAAAGTCGTAGGCTGGAAATAAACATATTTGATTGCTAAACTTTATATTCAATTAGGCATGAGGCAGATAGCCTTTTGCATTCCTAAGCGAGCTAACGATGAGCAGACGACCTCTACAAGTCCTGATCCCATGGTTCCTGGCCTTCACCGCACTCCATTGTGCAAAGAGGCTGGAGGTACACGAGCCGGTTAGTGCGTCGGGACTAGCCTCGATATCGGTTGCTAACCCCTCCGGCCTGGAAAAGGTGACCAAGATGGAGGTGACCATCTCGGAAGATAAGCCGAATGGTCAGATCGTTGCCTTCAAAGAATTCCTGGTCGGCGATCAGCCCGGCATGACGGTCGAACATCAGATCACGGTAAAGCCCGGTCCAATCGTCCTCAAGATCAACGGCTACGACAGTGCCGGAACGATCGTCTATAGCACTGATTATTGCCCAGAAAAGTATCTGGGCTCGCTAAAAATGCAACTTATGCCGGGACCAAATAGCATCTCTCCCGTCGTCTGCCATAAAGACCAAAGCAAGGACCCCATCACGCAAGGACCGCTGCCAAAGCAAGGCCCCACACAGCGACCACCACCGCAGGTCTGGACCAGCTTTCAACAAGGCTTTGCGACCAGGTATTGGGATTGCTGCAAGCCGCATTGCGGCTGGCCAACCAATGTCCATGGTAACACCAACCCCGTACGCACCTGCAGCCTTAACAACATCAGCCACCAAACGGACTTTGCGCAGCAGAATGGTTGCGACGGCGGCGACGGCTTCACCTGCTACAATATGGCACCTTGGGTCATCGACGCCCAGCTTGCTTATGGCTTTGCGGCCGTCCCAGCGAGCGGCGATATCTGCGGCAAATGCTATGAGCTGCGCTTTACTGGGGAAGGTCGTGACGGCCCCGATGCTGGCTCGGCAAAGCTTGCGAGCAAGCGGATGATTGTACAGGCCACCAATATTGGCTCAGACGTCGGCAGCGGTCAGTTTGACCTGCTGATCCCGGGCGGCGGCGTCGGGTTGTTCAATGGCTGCAGCAGGCAATGGAACATTCCAGCCTCGGCGCTGGGTGAGCAGTACGGCGGATTTCTGTCGTCTTGCAAGAAGAAGTTGGGATCGAATGCATCACCAGATGCCTACAAGGACTGCGTTAGAAGCAGCTGCAGCAGCGTCTTTAGCCAGCCAAACCGTGCCGACATGCTGCGTGGGTGCATGTGGTTTGTCGACTGGTTTGAAGTCGCCGACAATCCCAAGCTGCACTACAACGAAGTGGCCTGTCCGCAGGACATAAACGGTATATCTTTTATGATCGGGGGAAGCCCGCTACAGTTGTGATACGAACATTCACCTGCGCAACTCAAGCCAGATCGATCAGCAGGTCGCCTTCCGCTTGTAGCATCTTTGAGTTGATCGAAGCTTTCTACAATCCCCAGCGATTGAGCGATTTGCCAATATCGTTAGAGATGTCAAGTCGCTGCCGCAAGCGGTCAGGCCTTCCCACATTGCAACAGTCCTTTGGATCGCGCCGACTACTGGCGCAAGCCGCGGGGTCTGCCGGCTGCCCTTGAGGACAACTTCAGGCGGCGCCCAAGCTTTTGCTGCCGCGCCGAAGGCTGCCTGCTGTCCGCCATCGAGCGCTATGATATGCCGGTGGGGATTGAGGTTGAGCCCATCTCTTGATCGCCTAAAGTAATTATAATCGGCTATGGTGAGAGCCGTCAATTACGCGATCTAAACAAGATACCATATAGAGCGGGATGGATAGCAAGGTTGTCTTGCCGACGGTCTCCACTACTCCGTGGTCTAAAGCAGGCCTTCGCTTTGACCACGAAAGAAGGGAGTGGGGAGAAACGGTGAGGTATTTATTCAGCAGCGCCCATCGATTGGGCTACTGCCTCAATATGATTTCAAATTATATCATAAATATAATTTTATTGATTACTTTATGTTTATATATTATCATATTTTAGTTAGTTATTATCATGACCACAAATTATGGTGTAACATTCTTAATCGCATAGCAAAAACCTGCGATCAGCACCCGACATGCACGGCCTTGCGCGGCACCGACAGCAGATCGTTGACTTACGCCCAGCTTGACGCTGCCGCTAACAGGTTCGCGTGGCTACTACGCCATCGCCACGGCGTACAAGACGGCGTGCTCGTCGGTCTTCACGTTCATCGCTCCATAGACATGGTCGTCGCTATGATCGGCATTATGCGCGCTGGCGGCGGCTTTGTACCCATCGACCCCAGCTATCCCAAGGCCCGCATCGAATACATGCTTGACCAGAGCGAAGCAAGACTCGTCGTCACGGAGCGTGCCCTTCTGGGCAGCATCGACCTTGGCGGTAGACAGACCATGTTGCTTGACGATTTGGCCAGCACCTTAGCGGAAGTTAACCCGGATTCTGCCAGTCAAATTGCTCGTCCATGGAGTGAACTCAACGAAATCGTCGCCTATGTGATTTTCACCTCTGGCACCACCGGCCAACCTAAAGGCGTTCTGGTCCCGCACCGAGCCGTCTCAGCTTTCCTAGATGGGATGATCGACCGTCCAGGCTTGCAATATGCCGACCGCTTGTTAACCAACGCGTCGATTAGCTTCGACATGACGATCTATGAGATCTTCCTGCCACTGGCCGTGGGAGCTGAGGCCGTCATCACGTCCCGCGACGTCGCCGGAGACGGCGATCGGCTCGTGGAGGCTCTGGAGCGGTTTCAAATTTCCTCAATGATAGCCACTCCAGCCACCTGGCGCTTGATTCTTAGTGCCGGCTGGGCTGGGAACCGCAAGTTCAAGGCCGTGTGCGGTGGTGAGGCCTTCCCACGCGACTTGGCGAACGAGCTGCTGGAAAAATGCGGCTCCGTTTGGAACATCTATGGACCGACGGAAACCACGGTTATTTGCCTAGTCGAAGCTGTCCGGCCTGGCTCCGAGCCGGTGCTACTAGGATTTCCAACGCGGCGTAGCGAGCTCCACATTATTGACGCCGACGGCCGCAAGGTGCCCGAAGGCGAAACCGGCGAGCTCCTGATCGGCGGACCGCAGGTCACCCTGGGCTACCTAAAGGCCCCGGACCTCACTGCTGCTAAATTCATTGCCAATCCATTCAACCGCACCCAGGCGGCACCAATCCTTTATAAGTCTGGCGATCTGGTGCGCATGCGCGTCGATGGCAACCTCGAATACCTGGGCCGCATAGATCACCAGGTCAAAATCCGCGGATACCGGATTGAACTCGGCGAAGTCAGCGCCGCACTGGCGCGCTGGGCCGAGATTAAATATTGCCACGTCACGGTTCGCGAAGACCGCCCAGGCGATAAGCGTCTGGTCGCGTATATTATTCTCATGACCGAGCAGCCGCGGCTTTCGATCACCCCCCTTCGCACCCATCTACGGGAGTTTCTCCCTGACTACATGATCCCGCACCACTTCGTCGTCGTAGATGCATTTCCCATGACGGTGAACGGCAAGGTTGATCACGCCGCACTCCCCAATCCTCTCTCCAAGCGCTCTGACCTTGACGACCCGGAGGTCGCACCAAGGGATGCCATTGAACAATCGCTTTCGGCTGTTTTTGCCGATGTTCTGCAGTTTGACCGGCTAGGAATAAATGATGATTTCTTTGCCATGGGGCTCAACTCCCTGTTAGCAACCATGGCTGCGGTTAAAATCCGCGGCCTCGGCCTACATGTGACCCCGGCGATGATTTATGAACTTGCGTCGATCGCAAAGCTGCGGGGTTCATTCACAACAACAGCCGAAGGTGCTGGTCCGACACCGCTCGCATCGCCTTCAGCTGCTCCGCTTGAAGCGCATCACGAACGCTCGGCCGATAGGCTTGACCGTCAGATTGCCATCATTGGCATGGCTGGTCGCTTCCCCGGCGCGGAGAATATCGATGAGTTTTGGCACTTATTGATCAATGGCAACTCCGCCATCACCAATTTTGGCGTGGACGGCCTTAGCCCGCGGGTGCCCCAAAGCCTGGCGGATCATCCACAATATGTTCCTGCGCGCGGCATCCTCAAGGACGCTGAGACTTTTGACGCAAAGTTCTTCGGTATCACGCCGATTGATGCAGCCATGATCGATCCCCAGCAACGCATATTCCTGCAAGAGTGCTGGCATGCTTTGGAAAACGGCGGCTACGCGCCCCAAAGCTTCGATGGCCAGATAGGTGTGTTTGGCGGCATGCATCGCAGCACCTACCTCATGGAAATGATGCAGACCAATCCCGCCGCAATTGAGCGCTACGGCGACTTTAATACGATGATCGCCACCGAAAAAGATTACGTCGCAACCCGCGTTGCGCACCGCCTGAATCTGACCGGTCCGGCCGTTAGTGTGCACACGGCGTGCTCCACCTCTGCCGTGGCCACCATAATGGCCGTCAATGCTCTGCGTGATGGCCAGTGCGATATGGCCTTGGCCGGTGGCGCTTCGATTACATTCCCCCAGCGCAGCGGCCACCTATTCCAGGAAGGCGGCATCCAAAGCCCAGATGGGGCATGCAAACCTTTTGCAGCCGATGCCAATGGCACCGTATTTTCCGACGGCGTCGGCGCAATATTACTCAAGCGCCTTGCCGATGCCGAGCGCGACGGTGATCATATCTATGCCTTGATCCACGGCGTCGGCATCAATAACGATGGTCGGTCGAAAGCCAGCTTTTTAGCGCCGTCAGCGCCTGGTCAAAGGGCCTGCATTGAGCAAGCTCTTGACGATGCAAACCTGAGCCCTCACGCCCTAACCCATGTCGAAGCCCATGGTACCGGCACAGTCATCGGCGATCCAATCGAGACTAGCGCCCTGCGTGCTGCTCTAACCAAGGGTGGCGTGGTTGCTGATGTCAGAATTAGCAGCATCAAAGGTAACTTTGGCCACATGACGGCTGCGGCAGGCGTAGCCTCAATGATCAAGACATCCCTAGCCATCAAGCATCGCCTGCTACCGGCCTCGTTGCATGCCCAATCCTTGAACTCAGACTGCGGATTTGACGAGCGTTTCCGTGTTAATGCCGAACTCGCGCCATGGGGTAAACAAGGTGAAGTCGTCTACGCAGGTGTCAGCTCGTTTGGCGTGGGCGGCACCAACGCACATATTGTTCTAGGCTCATACGACAAGCCCGCCCCGTCGCTTACCACGACGCAGCTGGTCGCGCTGCTCCCAATATCAGCACGGTCGGAGGCCTCGCTCGCTGAGTCCATGATTCAGTACCAGGACGCATGGAAGCACCTAAGCTCGCCATCACAACGACTCGCCGCAGCGTGCACACTGCAAACCGGTCGACAGCACTGGGAACAGCGTGCATTCATCATCGCGGGTTTGCATGCAGCAAACGCGGCGACGAGCGCCGTGCTTGGCGATAAGGTGAAAGTGCCCGCGATCCCGCCGCAACTTTGCTGGATGTTCCCTGGACAGGGCACCCAGTCAGTGGGCATGGCCGCTTCATGGTACAGCAACTTCCCTGCATTTCAGGCTGCCCTTGACCAGAGCATGGCATATGTCTTGCGCAAGCATGGGGTCAACCTTCGCCCCTTGCTCCTTGGCAGCTGCGAGGACGTCGAAGCGAACTCGATGTTAAGTCGCCCGGAAGTCGTCCAACCAGCCATTGTAGCGCACTCCCTAGCACTGGCTGATCTCTGGACATCGCTTGGACTACGTCCGACGCGAGTTATTGGCCACAGCATAGGCGAATTTGCCGCGGCGGTGACGGCCGGCATTATGGATGCTGAAACAGCCCTAGATTTGGTGACAATACGCGGACAACTCACGGCATCTACGTCATCTGGATCGATGCTCGCGATACGGACGGGCATAAACAACCTGACGCTTCCTGATACTCTATCGCTAGCTGCACACAATGGACCAAGCCAAATCGTCGTCTCGGGACCTAATGCTGCGATAGAGTCCCTGCACGCGGAATTATTGGCTGGACACATCACGTGCACCAGGCTCTCCACATCACACGCCTTTCATTCCTCGCTGATGCAGCCGGTAGTCGAGGGGCTGGCACGGTTCCTTGCCACGGCAAACCTTTCACCCCCCAAGATATCTATGGTTTCGACCGTGACGGGCAAAGAACTGCAGCCGGCTGAAGCCCGCTCTGCTGCATACTGGTCCAATCACGCCCGTGCTACAGTTCGTTTTGCCGACGCTGCGGCAGCGGTAAAGCAACAAGCCAACGCCTACCTGGAGATCGGTCCAAAGGGTACCCTGTCCGGATTGATGCGCCAAAATGGTGTGCAAGACAATCTCATCACATCAGCCAGCGCCAGCGGCAACTTGGATCTTGATGAAGTTCAATTTCTTAAAGCCATAGGACGCTTGTGGCAACTTGGCTGCAAGATTTCCTGGCAAGCTATGGCCCCTATATCATTGCTGCGAAAACAGCCGATGCCAGGCTATGTATTCGATCGCACAAGACATTCTGTACTGCCAACGCCTTAATCGTAAATATCAATACCAATTGACATCAAAAATGCCGTCAGGAGATGCGACACATGACTTCACGTAAACAACAACAAATTATTGATGAACTCGCCCGCATCCTTGAGGCCGCATCGGGCATTGATGTGCGCGAGTACGCGCCGGACCAAAACTTTCTAGACATTGGCATGGATTCTTTAATCCTCACTCAAGCCAGCATTCAAATCGAACGCATGTTCGGCGTCAAGCTTCGCTTCCGAGACCTCCTAGATAGCCTGGGTAGCGTCGCCGCCCTAGCGGCATACCTAGAACCGCTCACAAAACTCGATATCGTTGATAAAGCCACCGTCGCCGCGCCGGAGGCAACGGTCTCCACCCCGATCAATTTAAGCTCCGCGCCGCCACCTAAGGCCGATACGGCACCCAATGCTACACCCGCAGCCACGGCGGTACCTCCCACCGCGCCAGCATGGCAAGCGCCCAGCGCAACATTGACCGCCCAAGGGACGCAACTCAGCGCCTTGAGCACCGCGCCGAGTCGCGCCGTTGACCAGGACAGCGTCGCTGCGATGCTACAGCTATTCCAGGTCCAGCTGTCGATCCTGCAGCAGGCTACACTAGGAATCGCAGCTCCCACCGCGCCCTTGCGGACCCCGCCGACTTCTGCACCAGCGGCGCCGGCTGCCTCGACTCCAGCAGCGCCGACCTCGATCGCGCCCACAACCCTCACTGCAACTCCACAAGCGAACGCACCGGCACCCACGCCAGCCAACGATCCTGAAGCTAAACCCTTTGGCGCCATTGCTCGCATCTCCAAAGATGCTGCCAGCATGCCTCCCGAGCAGGAGAAATTTTTTAAGTCGTTTATCGCCAAGTACCAAGCCAAGACCATCAAATCGCGCGAGCACACCCAGGCTTACCGGTCAACCCATGCGGACCCACGCGTGGTGACCGGATTTAAGCCCCACCTTAAGGAGCTTGTGTATCCCCTCGTGATGAATCGCTCGAAAGGCGCTGAGCTTTGGGACATTGATGGCAACCGCTATGTCGACCTGACCTGCGGTTTTGGTTCAAATTTTTTCGGTAACATGCCGAATTGGCTCGAAGACCGTCTGATTCAACAAATCCGTTGTGGCGTCGAAATAGGTCCTCAGCACGAGCTAGCCGGCAAAGTTAGCGAAAAGCTCACCAAGTATCTTGGCGTCGATCGTGTTGCCTTCTGCAACACCGGCTCAGAAGCGATTCTTGGTGCGATTCGCATCGCCCGCACCGTGACCGGCCGCGATAAGATCGTGACATTTTCCGGATCATATCACGGCATCATTGACGAAGTGATCGTCCGCGCTAACAAGACCGGCAAATCCATGCCAGCCGCTCCAGGAATCATGGGATCAGCCGTGGGCAACACCATGGTTCTGGAATACGGTGTGCCAGCATCGCTTGAAGCTATCAAAAACAATGGCCATAACATCGCTGCTGTTCTGGTTGAAAGCGTGCAAAGCCGGCGCCCCGATTTTAGACCCGCTGAATTCCTCAAAGCACTGCGTGCCCTCTGCGATGAGTCCGGCATCGTCCTCATCTTTGATGAGATCATCACCGGCTTTCGCAAAGGGCGCTACGGTGCTCAAGGCTATTACGGCATCAATGCCGACCTGGCCACCTACGGGAAGGTTATCGGTGGCGGCATTTCGATCGGCGTCATTGCCGGCAAGCGAGCATTTATGGATGCGCTGGACGGCGGCGATTGGCAATATGGCGACCACTCCGTTCCGGAAGTCGGCGTCACATACTTCGCGGGAACCTTCGTTCGCCATCCCCTAGCCTTGGCGGCAATTGACGCCGTTCTAGACTTCCTGAATAGCTCGAAGCCAGACCTGGCAGAGGGTCTCGACCACAAGGCTGATCAGTACGTCGCCCGAGTCAACGCCATGTTTGAGCGCCATCATGCACCGTGGCGCTACGTCAACTGGGGTTCCATGATGAAACTGAACCCAGCCGATGATCTGCCGAATCTTGAGCTGCTCGTTTACCTACTACGCTATCGGGGTGTCCATACCTGGGACGGCTTCCCGAATTTCCTCACGCTTGCCCATAGCGATGAACAAATTGACTTTATCATCAATGCCTTTGAGGAAACCGTGCGTGAAATGGCCCAGGCTGGATTTTTTCCGCAAACAGCTAAGCAAGTGGGTCGGAATATTATGTCTGCGACGACCGCCGAGCCAATTTTGATCGGACGCGGCGCTAACGGCGAGCCACGGCACTTCGTGCGGGATCCTAAAAACCCTGGACTCTACATCGCCACCAGCAACTAACCGAAGAGCACAAGAGATTCTAATGACACGTTTTGCCGACACCAGCGTCACGCCATCGACGACCGAATCCCAGCGGGAAATCTGGACCGCATGCCAGCTCGGTCCCGATGCTTCCTTGGCCTACTCAGAGTCCGTCACCCTTGTGCTACAAGGGATGCTTGACGTACCGGCGATAAAGAAGGCACTTAACCAGCTGGTCCAACGCCACGAATCGCTGCGCATTCGCTTCAGTGAGGATGGGCATAGCTTTCAGGTGACAGATGCTGGGGTCCTTGAAATTCCGCTCCACAAAGATGTATCCGATCATTTGTCCCAGGCTAAACTGCGCGCCGTCAACACGCCTTATGACCTAAGCAGCGGGCTGCTATTTCGCCCCGAAATCATTGTCGGAAACGACAAAAGCTATGTCATCATCAGCGCTCATCATATTGTTTGTGATGGCTGGTCCATGGCAATTCTCATGCGCGATCTCGGCGCCTTATACACCGCAAATCTTACTACCAAAGATACCCCTGCGACCCTACCGCCAGCACCAAGCTTTACCGACTTCGCTACCCACGAGCTTGAGTACCAAAATGGTTCTTCCAGCAAGGAAGATCTCGACTATTGGCAATCAGTATTTGCCAGCGGCGTGCCGATTATGGATCTTCCCGCTGACCGTAATCGGCCAAAGATGCGGACCTTCACCTCAGCTCGCATCGACCGAATCATGCCTGCTGATCTGATCAAGTCCATTAAAAAAATTGCTTCCAAAGAGCGTTCCAGCTTTTTTATGGCACTATTCGGTGCCTATCAAATCCTGCTGTGGAAAATCGCCGGCACCGAATCTGGCGTCGTGACGGCTGTGCCTGCTGCAGCGCAAACTACCTCGGGCCTCTTTGACCTCGTTGGCCACTGCATCAATACATTGCCAGTACGCGGCGAGCCGCAGGCTTCGCAATCGTTTATTGATTGCTTACGCAGCACCCGTCAGCGTGTGCTTGATGCCTTCGAACACCAGCGTTCAACATTTGGTCGAATTCTTCAGGTCGTCAATGTCGAGCGGGATCCAAGTCGCCTGCCACTGTCTCCCATAATCTTCAACGTCGATAAGAAATTCGAAAGTAGCGATCTCGGCTTTCAAGGCCTCAATGCCACCTACGAATCTAACCCGCGCAT
>Ga0315291_10002075_pt1 | contig 26460 bp, 24 predicted proteins | sample YL17G12_20_MG_FD_203070 | JGI IMG/M metagenome (GOLD analysis project Ga0315291, IMG submission 203070) | Sediment microbial communities from Yellowstone Lake, YNP, Wyoming, USA - YL17G12_20 | ecosystem: Environmental > Aquatic > Freshwater > Lake > Sediment | place: USA: Wyoming | collected...
CGTAAGCATTGGCGGCAGAACTATCCCACCCGCCAGCGTCACCTTTTCCATATTCTTTATGTGTATGAGATTCAGCGGCATCTCCCTCGCCACCAGGACCAGCTTCCTTCTTTCCTTCAGCACCACGTCTGCAGCCCTGAGAAGCAGGTTCTCCGAGTACCCGTTCGCTATTCCCGCCAGTGTTTTCATAGAGCAGGGGATGACCAGCATGCCTTCCGTCCTGAATGAGCCGGATGCTATGGGCGCGAACAGGTCGTCAATCCCGTGGACGTGCGTAGCCAGCCTTTCGATATCTTTAGCATTGCGGCCGGTCTCCTCTTCCATGACCTTTTTAGCCACGTCCGTTACAACCAGGTGGGTCTCCACCTTCATCCTTTTAAGGGCTTCCAGCGCCCTTATGCCTAGTATGGCCCCAGAGGAGCCTGACATGCCTACTATGAGCTTTTTTGCCATCAGAAACACCTTTAATCTGCTTCGTAACAATCTCCTTCTTCATTCATTCCCGACCACCTTGATTGTCGCCCTGTTTTGACCTTCTACTAAAAGTGGAAGTATATGCGAAAGCAACTGTTCTGCTGTGCATTTTCGCACTGCTCCATTTGTAGTCTGTGTCCACTGACCGTCGACTTTTTGAAATGTCTGGGTCCATCCAGATTTTAGAACAATCAAGATTTTGCATTCGTCATTTCTCATCTGAACACCTACACACCCATTCACAGGCGTCGTCATAATCACCCCAATCGTCTGGGTGAACTTTCGGTTTTCCTCATTTCTTGCATTAGCTAGCCTACTTTAACTGTTCCTTTATCTGCATCAACAGTGAGCATGTCCCCGGTCTTTATCCTGCGTGTGTCTATCTTGTCGACGCAGGGGATTTCTGCGATGATTGCGCCCACGGCTATGATGGTCTCTATCTCATTGTTGACTATAGCTGCTGGTGCAGTCCCCCTCTTCTTCATGTCGTATATTATGTAAGAGCCGACGGTGCTTCCTTTGCCGGTGGGGAAAACCAGCACCTTCCCTGTGATGACCTGGCCTTCGAGCGGGTGGCCCTTCTCGACCACCTTTCCGGTAGCAGGGTCCACGCCTCCGTAGAAGGATACGGCCTCCGACGAAACCAGCGCAGGCCCCCTAGCGCTGCCCTTGTAGACCTTCCTTCCTTTAAGTATCATCGTGTCGCCTCCTCTATCAGCTCCCGGATGTTGCGGAACCTGGTCCTGAACGAGTGCCTGCCCCTTGCATAGAAGCAGCCCTTGGCTGAGTCCGTCCCGAGGCATTTGAACCTGCCCCTGACCGGCGCTACCACCATGCACGTGTCGCACGCGAACTTGGCCCCTGCATCCTCGATTGCCTTTGAGTAGCCAATCTGGTCGGCTATCCTCTTTATGGGCCTTGCCACGCATATCCACATCTCCTTTTTGACCTTCTTCCCCGACAGCAGCCTGGCGACCTCCTCCACCTCCCTTATGCTCAGGTGAGGGCAGCCTATGGCGAAGAAGTCAGCCTCTTCGCCGTCAGTCAGGTCCTTTTTGGCAGCATCAATCTCCTTCTGGGTCACCCCGACCCTCTGTTTAGGGACCCGGGTCCTGTCCGGGGTTATGCCCTCCATGTGGAACAGGGCCGTTCCCCCGTAGGTGGCTATGGACGCGCAGAAGCTCTTCAGCTGTTCTATGCTCGCCTTTTCAACGCCTTTTATGAGCGGGATTTTCTTGCCTATCTTCTTGCCGATGACGTAGCCAAGGGCTCCGAAGTCGGTGACGTCCTCCATCCTGGCCGCCACGTTCACTACCATCTCGGCCTGCCGGTTCCTGTCCAGATGCAGGCCGGACTCTGGTGTCTTCCCTGTCAAAGCAGAAGCAAGGGCGCTGGGACCCCCCTCCCTGTTGGTCTTCAGGCCCAGGACCGAGTTGGCGTAGCACACGGCCGAACTCTCGCTCCAGGCCACATGCTCGCCAAAGTGCGGCACGTTGCCTATGAAATAGGGTGTGCACGTGCACGTCGTCACGACGCCCATTCTTTTGAAAGCTTCAATGACCCTTATCTGTTTCTCCGCAAACTCCGGTGAAATGCCGAGCCTCTTCCAGTTCTCCATGTCCATGCCGGCCGGGTTGAGCGTGGTCAGCACGCGGACCCTGCCATCTTTGGCCAGATCGGAAAGGTAGTTCAGGCCCGACTCCCCAAGGTTGTCGTAGGAGACCCCTGCTATCTGGACGCTGGACACGTCTATAAGCCGTTTTGCGCCGAAAATCTCGCCCAGGGATACAAGGATGTCCATGCTGCTCTTGACGGCCCTGCCGTGCTTCCCTGCAAGCATTTCCTTCTCTTCTTTGGTAAGCTGCATACCACTCCGCTCCTTTATTTCTTGGACGGACATTATAAAAACCCGGGCTAGGCCTTGCCTTCAAGGATGCTGTCGATATTGGCCAGCACATCATTGAGGTCTAGGAAAGCCGCGCAGCCCTCCTTTTTCAGTACACTGAGCGGCCATTCTCCGGTGGCAACGCCTACGCAAACCATCCCGGCTGCCCTGGCAGACCTGACGCCCACGACGGCGTCGTCTATCGCTATGCATTCTCCAGGCTCTACGCCGAGCTTTTCAGCTGCCCTGAGGTAAATCATGGGGTCCGGCTTTGCCTCCGCCACCTCGCTCCTGTCAACGAAGGTGCCGAACATCTTCCCCACGGGGCTCCTTTCCTTCGCAAGCTCCAGGTCCTCCCTTGATGTTGAAGTTGCAACTGCAAGCCTGAGGCCCCTGCGGCGTATCTCGGAAACCAGCTCGGCTGCGCCAGGCATCATGACCGGCCTCGCCAGCTTCCTGTACTCGCGGTTTTTCTCATTCTCCATTGCCCTGACATCACTGTCGCTGAAACTGTCAAGCCCGTTCTCCCTCAATATCCCCCTGATTATGTTAAAGCTGCCCATTCCGAACTTGCACCTTATCTGCCTTTCGCTGGCGCGGATTTTGTGCATTCCCAGCACTTTTTTGAATGCCTTCATGTGGTCCGGGTGGCTGTCAATCAGCGTGCCGTCCAGGTCGAAAATGACAGCCTTTATCTTGCCCATAATAACTACTCCAAAAATCGCGGGTCAGCTACCCCAGAAAATCCCTGACATTTACCTTCGGGAACTCGGCCTTCTCGAACTTCTTCCTCTCCTCGCCAACGGGAGCCGTCAGGTCGAATCCGGCCTTGGCGGTCTCCTTGGTCATGGGGTCCGCGCTCGGGTCCAGGGAAGAGCCTATCTGGGCATCCTTCACCACCAGGTCCTTGTTGGCCTGGAACCTGGTGGCCATGGCCCACTCCACCTCGAGCGGGTCCGAGATGTTAATGTCCTTGTCGACTATGAAAACGTGCTTCATGGACTTGTGGCCCTCAAACGCAGCTTCGATGGCCTTCTTACCATCATCTTTCTTTCTCTTGTTTATCTGGACTATGCCGTGAAGCCAGGAGCAGCCTCCAGGGTTGACGCTCACGTCCAGGCACCTCACCCCGGCCTCGTTGACCTTCCTGAATATGGTCGGCTCCCTGGGCATGCCCATCAGAATCCTGTGCTCCAGCCTACCCGGCAGCAGGGCGTGCCAAACAGCTCCTCTTCTGTGCGTGATTTTCCTGACCTCGAAGACGCGCTCCTGCCTGACGATGTCATAGGTGCCGGTCAGGTCAACGAACGGGCCTTCCGCTGCCTTTTTCTTGATGAACTTACCCTCGAGGACGAACTCCGAGTCCGCGGGTATATAGAGGTTGCAGGTCCTGGCCTTGACCACGGCCGTGGGCTCGAGCGCGTTGGCTATCCCCATCTCATCCTGGCCTTCAGCAACGGACGTGGCCGCAGCCAGCAGCACGCCGGGCGAGTTGCCTATGCATATGACCGCATCCATCTCGCCGTCCGTCCTCTTTATGGCGTTGTCCAGATCCCTGTGGGGTACGATCCTGACCGAGAACTGGTTTTCGCTTATCTGCATGCACCTGTGGAAGTCCATGTTCTGGCCCAGGCCGGCCCCCTTGTCTACGACGAAGACGCCGGAGCTTATGTAGTTGCCGCCGTCTTTGGCGCAGTGGAAAAGTATGGGAAGCCTGTTGAGGTCTACCTTGCCCATCTCCACCTCCTGGCAGGGCGCATCCTTGACGACCTTCGGCTTGACCGGGCTCTCGATGGCCTTTATCATCTTGGGGATCAGGTCGCCGGGCTTTATGCCGAAGTAGGCCGCGAACGCCTCCTTGGAGATGCACAGGTTGCCTGCCACCGGGAAGTCGCTCTCCTTTATCTTCTCGAAAAGCACCGGCCTGTCGCCCAGCTCTGCAAGTATGGCCGAGGCCTCGAGCCTCCTGGAAACCGGCTTCTTGATTACGGCCAGCCTTCCTGTCTTGTTCATCGTCTCAACGAAGCTTCTGAAGCTCATGTCATCACCTTAAAAATTTTATGGTTTTAATTACGGAAGCCGTACTTTAAAAGGCTGGAATACGTTCAAAATCGGCTATGACATGGGTTTAAAAAAGTTTGCTACTTACAGGTTAGTTATTTCGGTGAAAAATATGCAGCTTGTAATACCTGCAATAGACGATGCAAACTATCCTGTAAGGGCCGGTCCTAATCAGCAGTATACAGTATTGAGAAATCCAAGCGTCTCTTATGGCGATTTTGGGGTATATGGACCTGAGCATGCGCTGAGGCCGCTCAGCGACCAGCAGTTCAGTGCAGAGTGGGAACTTGGCTCTGATAATCAGATGGCCATGGTCAGGGAGGCTGCAAAAGAGGCACTGGGCGACTGCCCGGGCCTGCTTTACCAGACCGAACGCAGGGTTATCCCTCTGGTCGTAAGACACTTCATTGAGAGGGGTGTGAATCCCGTCAGAATCACCGAGCCGGGCTTTGGGAAAAGCACAGTAGAGATGTACAAAGCCCTTCTTGAGCACAACATAAGCCCGGATCAGGTTTTTGTGACCGGCATAGAGCCGTCCGCGAGAAGGGTCGAGACCATCAGCAGAGAACTAGAAGGCATGGGCATAAGGAACGGGCAGCATTTCGCCACCCATGTCGGAACAGACATTCAGTTTCTCCCGTACATCAGGGGGCAGCATCTAGTTAAATATACAGCGACAATCCATCACCACGCATACAACGACACGCCCATCGTGATGTCGTACCATTCGCTGGCCCCGGGCGGTGTCTTCTCAGACTCGGACTGGTTTGAGGCCATGTGCATGCATCCTTATCTTGAATACAGCTTCCTGAGAAGCCTTGACGAAGATGCCCTTAAGTGGGGCACGAAGCAGCAGGATCTCGCAAATTACCAGAAAGTTCATCCGAACTGGAATGATCCATCTTTTGCGGATAGTTTAAGCCCGGCCGACCTGATGGCGGTTGCCATGATCGGCAGCTTCTGGGGAGACGGGTGGTCAGTCGTCAGGGCCAGGCAAAGAAATGCTGGCACCTTTGACCCGAGGGATGATTACTTTTACAGGGAGGCCCACGGAACGCCGCAGTGGTACAGGGACACCATAGCCAGAGCCGGCTTCAGCTTCGATTTCCCGCAGGCATCGGGCATAGCGGCCCGGGCGGGCCTTAACGGCAACCCACACAGGATAACAACCAAGGAGGCCATGGAAGAGATAGGGATGATGCCCGGGCTTGAGCGCACCATAAGTCGCTACGGCATAGGAGGCGGAATAACGAAAGTCCCGGCAGAGGGTAGCAACCTTCTGATGAATTTTCTCGTCCAGAAACCGGAGTGACTTTTTACCCAATGCTCGTTTTATACGTCTTAAAGCCCCGGGCCTCTATCGCCTTCGCAACCTTTTCCTGGAGCTCCTTTCCCGGCGTAAGGCATATGACGTAGCCGCCCTCCAGGCGATGGCGGCCTCTCTATGCCCCTGCCACCATACCCTGCTAAAATTAAAAAACCTTAAATATTAGCAGGGATAAAATATTATCATGGCTTCCTTAAAATACATCGAACGTGACCTTGAGGCAGAGATCGGAAAATATGTGGAAAGCAGGGAAATAATCGCGGTCGTCGGGCCCAGGCAATGCGGAAAGACGACTATGATAAATAAGATGCTGGACGAAGAGGAGACGAAAGGCAAGGTCGTGGAGAGGGTGAGCTTCGACGACCAGAAGATCCTGGGTGTCTTTGAGAGGGACGTTGATTCCTTCATCGATCTCCACGTCAGGGGAAAGGACATGCTTTTCATAGATGAGATCCATTACTCCAAGGAGAGCGGAAGGAGGCTGAAGTATATCTATGACACCTGCTGGACGAAGATTATAATTTCCGGCTCCTCGGCGCCCGAGATGTCGATATACAGCCTGAAATACCTCGTGGGAAGGATCCTCACCTTCACCCTCCATACCTTCTCTTTCCGGGAATTCCTGAGGTGCAGGGAGCCGTCCATGCTTGGCGTCTTCGAGAGGGGGGATTATAAGGGGGACATCACGGCCCGTCTCAACAGGCACCTCGAAGAATACATACTGTTCGGGGGGTTCCCGAGGGTCGCCCTTGCGGAAGGGAAGGACGAGAAAAGGAAACTGCTCGACGGGATTGTCAACACATACCTGCTGAGGGAAATAAGGGAGATACTCGACATCAGCGAGGATTACAAGCTGCTGGACCTCCTGAAGTCGCTCTCGCTCCAGACCGGGAACATAATCAATTACAACGAGCTCTCCGCGCTGACAGGCTATTCGTACGCCGGACTCAAGAGGTATCTCAACATCCTGGAAAAGACGTTCATATGCAGCCTTTTGAGGCCGTTTTTCAGCAATAAAAGGACGGAGCTCGTGAAGAACCCCAAGGTATATTTCCTCGACGCGGGGTTCAGAAATGCATGCATCGGGAATTTCAGTACGGAAAGGACGGACAAGGGGAGCATGTATGAGAATTTCGTCTTCTCCGAACTTGCAAGAATGGGTGAAAGGGTGAAGTTCTGGAACACCAAGTCGGCCGCGGAGGTGGATTTCGTGGCCGAAAAGGAGGGGAAAGCGGTCCCTATAGAAGTCAAGAGCAGGCTCGGCGCCAGGAAGATAACAAAGTCCTACGGCTCCTTCATCTCCAAGTACTCCCCTGAAAGGGGATATTTCCTTTCCCTGGATTCGGAGGGCCGTGAAAAAATCAAAGGCTGCACAGTGATATTTCTCCCGTTCGTGAAATTCTCCTCGCTGGGGAAGATATAGCAGTCAGTTCTCATCACTTCCCTATGCTCGTCTTCATGACTTCGAAGCCCGCTTTCTTTATGGCCTTGGCCACTTTGTCCTGCAAAGACTTCTCCGGTGCCAGGGCTATGACATATCCGCCCCTGCCCGTGCCTGTTATCTTCGCCCCAAAGGCGCCGCTTTTCTTCGCCGCGGCTATTATCTCCTCGGCCTCCCCGCAGGACAGGTCCATTTGCCTGAGCAGCTCGTGGTTTTGGTCCATCAGGTTTCCCAGCTTTTTTATGTCGTAATTCTCAAGGGCTTTTCTCGCCTCATTAACAAGATTTTTATAATCACTGAAAATTTTATCGTATTTCTTCGGGTCTTTTTCTTTCGCCTTCTTCACGTCCGCCACCACCGTACTGGTCTCTGACGAAAGCCCGGTGTTGCCCAGGACTATCTCGACGGGCCTCTTTATCTTTATCAGCTTTATCGTGTTCGGGCCGCCCTGCATGTTCTTCTCGAACCAGAGCAGGCCGCCGAAGGTCGCACAGGTGTTGTCTATGCCCGACGGCGTCCCGGCCGAGCCCTTCTCGCCCTCGTAGGAAATCCTGTTGACCTGCTCGTCGTTGAGGCCCAGGCCGAAGTGCCCGGAGAACGCCCTGGCGACTGCGGTGGCCATGGCGGCGCTCGCCCCGATGCCGCTGGTGCAGAAAAGGTTCCCGGCCAGCGTTATCTTCACCGGCTTCCTACTGACGTCAATCTTCATGAAGTCCAGGATGAGCTTCATTGACCTTTCCATCTCGCCCTTCTTCAGGTCCTTGTACCCATCGATAGCTGGCCTGTTATCAACCAGCATATATTTGCCGGACTTCTCGATGGTCGCGGTGGTCACGTCGTTTATCGCTGAAGCTATGCCCGGCAGGCCATAGACGACAAAATGCTCGCCGAACAGTATGACCTTGCCAAAACCGGAACCTCTTCCTGTTTTTGTCATACCATAACCAACGAAAAATTATCAGATTTCCCTCTCCACCATGAAGTCCGCGAACTCCTTCAGTTTCTTCTTTGCTTCGCTGGCAGGCAGTATGGCCTCCACGTCCCTCCACGCGTCCCTGACTATTTTCTTTGCGAATTCCTTTGCATATTCAACGGAGCGGTATTTCTTTATTATTGCGATTGCTTCCTGTATCAGCTTCTGGTCCTTGGTGTGCGTGTTCAGTATTTCTATGAGCCTTTTCCTGTCCCCTTTATCTGCCTTTTTAAGTGTGTGTATTACCAGCAGGGTCCTCTTGCCCTCGTTGATGTCATCGCCGGTCTCCTTGCCCCAGCCGCCGGTGGGGGCTATGTTAAGTATGTCGTCCTGTATCTGGAAGGCCAGGCCTATGGACTCGGAGAATTTGCCCAGTTTCTCCTCAAGCTCGGCATCGCCTTCATTCAGAATCACAGCAAGCCTTGCGGCGAGCCTCGCAAGCACGCCGGTCTTGTAGGCGCACATCTGCAAGTATTCCCTCTCGCTGGCGCTGTCAGCGTCGGCGAGTCCTCTGTGCCAGGCGATGTCGGTCCCCTGGCCGTAGTGGATTCTTGTGGTTTCCTCAAGTACAGCTTCCCAAGCCCTCAGCATCGTCTCCGCCTTGAACTTTTCCCTGTTCTTGATCAGCGGGAAGAACGCGAGGAAGTACATGAAGCTGCCGGCGTTTATGGCCACGTCAATCCCGAATTGCTTATGGGTGCATGGCTTCCCCCTTCTCATCTCTGAGTCATCCTCTATGTCATCGTGCATTATGCTGCCCTCATGCAGGAACTCGAGCGTTGCCGTGAAGTCCTTCACCCTCTCGACATCGCCGCCGAGAGCCTCTGTGAACAGCAGGAACAATGCGGGCCTCCACCGCTTGCCGCCGCGGTCCAGGAAGTCCCATATGGGCTCGGCCAGGGACTTGTCCAGCGGTTTTATCGTGTACTCGAAACCCGGCTTCCCGAGCAGCCACTGCACATACCTCTCATCCAGCTTTTCAGGAAGGTATTTCTTCAGTACACGGTCTATAAACTCCCTCCTCATCTCCAGAAATTCGAGTATGTCCGAGGGCATAATACCTATATGCGTGAGTGATTTAAGTGTTTTACAGCATCTGAAAAAATAAATAACCCCAGCATTGGAAAGGCGGTGCAAAACAGACGGTTCGTCATGAATTTAAGTTGGTTTAAACAAGTCTATATTATGGCGTTAAGAGTGCCCACGGGCATACCCGGCCTGGATTCTCTCATGGAGGGCGGCCTGCTGAAGAACAACATGGTTATGGTAACGGGCGGTACCGGCACGGGGAAGACCATCATGTGCCTGCAGTTCCTGTGGGAGGGGCTGCAGAAGGGCGAGCCATGCGTGTTCCTCTCCTTGGAGGAGGAGCCCGACGACATCAAGGCTGACGCCCTGCAGTTCGGCTGGGACTTGGCGAAGTACGAGGAGAAGGGGCTCTTCAGGATAATGTTCCACGACCCGTTCGAGACCGACGTTAGCTCCGTGCTCGTCAACCAGATAGAGTACATCAAAGCCAAGAGGCTCGTGGTCGATTCCATGTCCATGCTCGGCCTCTACATGAAGGATGGGGCCACAGTAAGAAAGCAGCTTGGCAAGCTCATGAAGGCCGTGAAGGGCTCGGGCTGTACCACCCTCACAACGAGCGAAATAGTCGAGGAGAGCAAGGGCCTCTCCCGCTTCGGCGTCGAGGAGTTCGTTGTCGACGGCGTCATCGTACTCAACTATCTCGGCATTGGCCAGGAAACCAACAGGAGCCTGCAAATCAGGAAGATGAGAAGAACCAACCATGGCCAGGACATATACCCTTTCAAGATTACATCGAAAGGGATAAAGGTCGTTGCGGAAGAGGAGATGGGATTGGGGAAAAACCGATAATGATATCTACAACAATTACAGATTATTTATATTGCGAAAAAGAAGATTAGTATATGAGGAAATTAATTAATTCTGGCATCCACAGTAATATTTATCTCTCAATCGGAGCTTTATCATTGGCTTATGTGAGTTTTGTTCTACTTAAAATGAGTTTTAGGTGGGAACCTCTTTTCATCGCTTTTTCGGGAACATTTTTTCTTTATAATCTAAACAGATTAACCGATAAAAAAGAAGATGAAATAAATTATCCCGAGAGATCAAAATTTGTTAAAAAATATGGAGGATTGTTTTTTAAATTTGGGTTTTTTCTATATGGTTTGTCTATTTTTTTATCTTTATACAATGGTATTTATACGTTTTGCATTGCACTAATTCCTCTTATCCTTGTAATATTATATAGTGTTTTTCGGTTGAAAAAAATTTTATATGTTAAAAATGTTATTGTTGCCGTAGGCTGGGGTACTATAAGTTTTTTAGTTGGCTCATACTCTAATGTTTTTAGTTTAGAAATTTTATTGATATTTTTATTCATCTTTATCAGAAGTCTTATACAATCTATAATTTTTGATATAAAAGATGTCACTGGGGATGGATTTTATAAAATAAATACTATTCCGAAAAAACATAACATAGAACGCACAAAAAATATTTTATTAATACTAAATACTATATTTGCGTTCTATTGTATTTTTTTAATATATTCTAACTTACTAATCCCAACAATATTCTTGCTTAGTTTTGTGGCTTTTTATTCCTATTTTTACATTTTGGCTGTTGGAAAGGTTGAAATTAAAATATTATGCGAAATCGCCGATGGTGAGGATATTCTACTTGGAATTCTCGCTTTATTGAGTACTCTTGTTTGGTGAGATCATGAAAGATAGAATAGTTTCATGGTATATACGTAAAATCTTAGTACCAAAAATAGAAGAAATAGATAAGCCGGGTTTTGTAATGGAAAATCTCGCAAGAGCTAGACTGATGAACATTGTGTTGAGACAGGTATTTTTACCTGAAAAAATCCTAATTGATCTGGAAGAAAAAATGGTAAAAAAATTTGACAATGTTGGTAAAAATGTTTTATATTCCATTGGCAAGAAGTTCGGTTATTTCTACTCCCATGTTTCAAATTTTCCAACTTTTAGAAATGATAAAAATTTTATGAGTTTTCTTGACTACACTATAAAATATATTGAAACTACCTACGCAGGAAAAATAAATTATACTCTAAAAGATAAAATAATTTCATTCAAAATGAAAGATTACATAATATGCTCAAGAAATGGCATCGGATATTTATTTAGTTCTGGGGGAATTGCAGGAATTTGGGCGTATGTTACACAAGACCCGAAAGTAGAAGCCGTCAAGCCAAAATGTCAGGGTCGTGGAGATAGAGAATGTGAAGTAATTTCTGCAACATATGAAAATTTGGTAAAAATCGGATACAAACCGATGAAGTGTACAGACATTGTATATTTAAAAGGAATGGATAATAGGTACGAAGAAATAAATAAAATTGCATTGACAAACTGGGCAAAAAAATCTTTAAAAACACTCATAGATTCTGGTTTTATAAAGTATAAGCACGGACAGATAATTTATCATAATGAACGCTTTTTCGAATTCGAAATAAATTTTATGTATATAATCGAAAAGGAATTGTCAGCATTAAAGGGGGCATCAGATGTTCTGTGGAACGTCAGCTTTGAGTGGGGTAAAGAATTAGCAAATGAAGTTGGTAAACAGGAACCTGTAAAATTTATCATGGATTTTTTCCCGGCGCTCGGTTTTGGAGATATTCTTGTTAAGAAAAATCCTTGGAAAGTGATGGTAAATTATTTTCCTTGGACTAGATTATATGAAGAGGTAAATTTTGTTATGTTTAGAGGAATGATATCAGGACTTATCTGTGGGCTTACTGGAAATGTTGTTAGATTAGAAAAAACAAAAAAAACTTTATATAATAAAGGATTTTCAATAACATTTGAAGAATGAAAAAGAATTTATGATAAATCGTTGATTTAGTGATCAAGACAGATAGTATAACACCTCATGTAAAGATTGCAGCCGTACACAGAGAGACTATTCTAAATCCAGAAACCTAGAACAAAACACGAAATGAGCGTGATGACTGCTCCTAAATACTGGTGTTTCGCTATTCTTTCTTTGTTTATCCAAAGGCCGATTATTAGGGCAACTGCCGGAGAACTATTAGTAATTGCTATTGTAATAGAGAGCGTATTACTGAAAACAGCAATGGCGAAGAGCAACCAAGCAACGGTCTCGAATATTCCCATTGCTAATATGAGGCCCTTGAACTTTGATGCTCTTTTAATTGTCTTGTGAACGCCGTCCCTTTTCATCAGAAAGGTAAACGACATAATAGCAGCGATCGTCCAAGGAGTCCATATAATCATCAATGGTGACATCTGCCGTGATCCAACCGCAGTTAGTAGGTTGACGAATCCCATCGCAATGGCGGCCAGCACCGCCAGGAACACTCCCTTTTCTATACCCTTCCGCAACTTAAGTGGGCCGTTGCCAACCGCTATTAGGGCTACCCCGGCCATTATTAATCCTACTAAAATCACCTGCATTATCGATAGTAATTCTTGAAAGAAGAGGAATCCAAGGATGACGGTGATAGGTAGCTCTATCTCAAGTACAACATCGATTACGGAGAGTTTTCCTTGTTTGAGTGCCTCAAAGTTTAGCATGGCCGCAACCAGAGCTGCGATGCTTAGTAGGAAAATGAGCAAGATATTATGGAACTCAAATAAAAGTGAGATATCACTTAGTATGAATGGTGTCAGACCTATGGCACCTATTGCACTCATGAAGGCGATTGTTTCTATGTCACCTATCTTCCTTGTGGTGCGCTGGATGAAGAAGTCGCCAATCCCCCAGCACAGCATAGCTCCAAAAGCTGCAAGGACGCCAACTTCCCAGTACATAAATAATAGATAAATTGTTAGCTTAATAATTTTAGCTTTTAAAAACAAAAGACAAAATAGATGTAATATGGTGTTTCAATGGTCAAAGTCAAAGAAGTCATGAAAAAGCGGGTTATCACGATAACTCCAGAGAAAACGATGGCAGACGCCGCCAGAGTCATGACCAATAACAGGGTAGGATCGCTTATAGTTGTCAAGAATAGCGATGAACCGAAGGATATAGTTACAGAGTCCGATGTCACAACTGTGGTCGCGAGGGGTCTTGACCCGAAGAAGATAAAGATTTCTGATCTTCACATAAAAAAGATAAAGAGGAGGCCCAATCTTATAACGGTTAAACCAGATGACAACATACTTGATGTCGCCAAGCTAATGGTAAAAAACGGCGTTAAGCGGGTTCCTGTGGTCGAGAATGGCAAGCTGAGGGGGGTAATAGCCGACAAGGAAATTCTCCTAATTTCACCAGAACTGGTCGAGATAATGTCGGAGAATCTGAAAGCTAGGGTAAATGCGGTTTCCAGACCGAACCAGACAATCTCTGGCATGTGTGAGGACTGTGAAGGATATTCCGACAAGCTCAGGCAAGTCGGTGAAAGATGGATATGCCCTGAATGTAGGGCTGATGAGTGAGTATCACTTTTTGAAATATTTCAGAGTTTTATTTCTAACGAGTTCGGCAACTTTCGGGTTTCTGTTTATTATAACATTAATTTCCGTTTTCTTGAAGATGATATTTTCATATATCTTTCTGAAAGTGTCAGTAGAACCTGATTTAAAGTTCTGATAAGTGAAATCGAAAATTTTCTTTATTTTCAAAGGTAAATAAATTTGTACAAGATAATCCTCTATTATGAACAGTTCATAGTCGTTTGCACAATTCACTCCAAGTCTTATTTTAATGTTGGCTCCTCCAAAACTTTCGTAAAACTTCGCCAGAAGCTTATCTGCATAAGTATTTCCTGCACAAATGAAATAAACACCACTCTTATAAGATGTACCTCTCGAGAACTTCGCATGTTCCTTTTCAGAACCCACAAGTGCCCACCACATATGAGAATAATGTACGATCCCTGGGTGTTTTGGTTGTGGACAGTGGTCCATAAAAAATACTATTGTCCCCAGTATAAACTTGTACATATCAAAAACAGTCTCGAAAGTGAAGCTCTGATAGCCTGTTTTTATGACATTCTCCAGTGAGGTTTCCTCCTTTCTCTTATAAGATGAATCGAGCCTGTTCCCGAGTTCTTTTATTCTTTCAATCCATTCTTGACTAATCTGGTACTTACCTTCCGTTTTCCCGACAACACCGTCGGCAATGAATTCGCCCAAAGTCTTGTGCACTGCTTGGTAGCTTACATTTATGCCCATGTTTTTGACGCCATGATAAATCTTCCTTGCCGTAAGCGGCCATTGGGAAACTAGTATGGAAATTATGGCGTCTTTAACCGTTCTTGGCTTTTCGATGTTCGGTATTGTTATGCTTATCGTCATATTAATCACCCTTATCGAAACACCTGACGACATTTTCTATGATTTCTCCGGCCAGGTCTTGGTCTCTTTTTATTATGACATTTACCCTGACTTTCTTGTCAAAAATCTGATTATACAGTTGGCTCATGTTTGCGGTGTTGATGTCATTGACGCTTTCGTAAAGTTTGTCCAGCTCTGCCTTCAGCTTCCTGTCAAAGAATATCTGTATGACATAGCCGCCACCCACCATAACGTCACAGTTTCTCGCACAGTCCACGCCTGTTCTCACTTTCGCCCCGAAGCCTTCGTAGAACTTGGCCAGCATCCTGTCGGCGAATGTATCCCCCCTGCAGATGAAATATGACCTTGGATAGAGCTGAAAAATCCTTTTGAACTGTTCCTGCTCCTTTTTTGATGATGCAAGGGCCCAGTACATGTGGCTCATTTCATTTCCACAGTGCTGGCCTTTAGACATCTCGACTATTCTTTCTATGGCAGTAAGAATGAAGGAATAGAATTCATAGAGGTTGTCGAAGTGCATTTCCGTCAGGCTACTGCTCAACGCTTCTTCTATTGTGGGCTTTCCGCTGCTTTCAATCTTTAGCCTAAGCTCTTCGTAGAATTTCTTGTTCCTTTCTATCCACTCCGGGCTTATCGAGTACTCCTTGCCGTCTTTTGCGAGAGTGCCGTCCCGCACCATTTCTGCAAGCACTTTATGGACGGCCTGATAAGAAACTGACAGGCTGTGGGTCTTTCTGATAATATTGTAGATTTTTTTCGCGGTCAGGGGCCACTCATGCGAAAGGACGCTTATCACGGCGTCCTTGACGCTCTTCGGTTTGCCCAGCGTGGGAATGGTGACACTCAGGGGCATAATTAGGCGGTGCCGGGAGGATTTTTAAACCTTCTGGTTGATTTCTGTGCTGTAAAACATGTGTAAATCACTAGGAAAGGCTATTCTTTGTTCGGGATCTTAATGCAGACTATATCGCGCGTTTCTTTCGCCCTGTTCAGTATGCCAAAATTTATAAGCATGAATGCGATTATGGATAGTATGACCATCAAAAGAATTCTGGTCACCGGCAGCAGCGGAACCATAGGCACTAGGCTCTGCGAGAGGCTGCTGGGGCTCGGCTACAAGGTGACGGGCCTTGACATAAAGCCGAACAAGTGGTCCAAGGCCGTCAACAGCATTACCATGATTGGTGACCTAAGAGATGGTAAGGCCTTCGACAGGCTTCCGAAAGACGTGGATATGGTCATTCACCTGGCAGCCAACGCCAGGGTGTACGACCTGGTTCTCAGGCCTGACCTGGCGAGGGACAACCTGGACATGCTGTTCAACACCCTGGAATTCTGCAGGAAGAGGAATGTAAGGAAGTTCATGTTTGCTTCGAGCAGGGAGGTCTACGGGAATACTAGGGAGCCCGTGCACGCTGAAGACGACGTGCACGTCAGCATGTGCGAAAGCCCGTACACGGCCTCGAAACTCGGCGGCGAGGCTATGGTGCACGCATACAGGCAGTGCTACGGCATCGATTTCATAATAATGAGGTTCTCCAACGTCTACGGCATGTACGATGACAGCGACAGGGTCATACCGCTGTTCATAAGGTCCACGAAGGCCGGCAGGGACCTCGTCATCTACGGAAAGGACAAGATGCTGGACTTCACCTACATAGACGACGCCGTTGATGGTGTCATGAAATGCATATGTAAATTCGACGCGGCAAAGAACCAGGTCTACAACATCGCCTTCGGCGAGGGGGCGACCATAATCAAAGTGGCCGAGCTTATACGCAGCCGCATGGGCAGCAGGAACAAAATCACGCTGAAGGGCAACAGGACCGGCGAGGTTGTCAGGTTCGTCGCCGACATCACGAAGGCCAGGAAAAAGCTGGGCTACGGGCCTGTCACGGGGCTGGAAGAGGGCATCGGGAAATCCGTGGACTGGTACACCAGGAACAGGGACTGACTACTTCACGGCCTCGAGCTCGAAATTTATTTTGTGGGCCAGGTTCCCCACGAATCCCCCAAGGAAAGGCAGCAGCTTCTTTTTGAACGGCACCAGACTGCCGTACCTGGTCGGCGTTACCTCAAGCTTTACTATCCTCCATACACCGGTCTTCTCCGTGTACGAGTATTGGCCATTTCCCGTGAAGTACTGGAACGTGCTCAGGTTGAAGAAATGCTTGTGCGTCGGGTCGCCGAATGCTCCTGCGTAGTTGTACCAGGGGACACCGCCCCTCAAAACTCCGCCGGGCCTGAGAACCCTGTGTATTTCGCCCATGGACCTGAGAAGGTCATCGAGATGCTCGAGAACCGAGTTGGCATAAACCTCTTCGAACTGGTTGTCCCTGAACGGCCAGGGGAATCTGCCCAGGTCGTGAACGACGTCAACCCACGGGTATTTTATCAAGTCGAGATTCACGTAGCCTTCCATGGGCTTCTTCCCGCAGCCAATCTGAAGCTTTGCCTTTTCCATAACAATATTCCTTTTTACTGTATATTATTTTGTTGCCTGGTGGGCCGCCTTAAGCCTCCTGTCCCTCATCCTCTTGACCTTGTCCGCATCAATCGGATTCAGCCTGTCGCCCCTCAGGTTATAGTTTATGCCGGCCCTGACCATGAAGGCCACGTCCCTGAAAATGAGGCTGGGCTCCTCCCTGTAGTACATGGAGTTCCTGTTCATGTACCTCCTCATCGGAGCTATCCACTTGGAAAGGAACCTGCTGTAGGTCTCGAAGTTGTAATCGAGCATAAATGAACTCTTGGCGTTCAGTTTCCTTATCGCAGATATAATATCCTGGTTGACGAACGCGTGCCTTGCGTTTTCGGTCAGGTAAAATACTATATCGTATTTTTTTCCCGCGGCGCCGGATTTTGATACCCCGGCTGCGTTCATGTCATCAACCGCATACACGTTCCCGAAGCCGATTTTGCAGTACTCGTCATAATCTATCTTGTTTATGAGCAGATCCACTTCAGCATTGGGGAACGATTTCCTTGCGGAATCGAGAAAGCATCCGACGATGGTTTTCGGCGCCCCCCTTGTGGTGAGCAGCACGCTTTTCACCCGCTTCGCCTTTTCGCCCGGGTATATCCTGTGCATGTTCTTTTCGAGGTTGCCGCCGAGCACAGAGACGTGGAACCTGTTTATTTCCTGCTCCATGCCATCCCTGAGTTTCCTGAAGCCCGCCAGCGCTTTCCCGGCATCGGGGCCGGTTTCCCCCGAGAGCACGTCCCTGGTTTCATGCGGGTCCTTCTTGAGGTCGTAGAGCTCCTCTGACTTCTGATCCCAGTAGTAAAGGTACTTATAACTGTCGGAACGGAGCGAGGTTATTCTTCCTGTGGCGAGGTTGAGCCGTGTGTCGGTCCTAACTGTTCTGGGCGCGCCCCTCCCCTTTACAGCTTCTATCAGCGACCTGCCCCTGTACGCAAAGCCTGTGTTCTGCTCTGGAATTCCCAGTATTCCGCATATGGTGGGGAAGAGGTCTATGACGCCCACGACGCCGGCGACTTTCTTCCCGGCCGGGCAGCCCGGGTACCTGATGAAAAGAGGGACCCTGATATTGTCGTCCGTGACTATCATGTCGTGCGTGAACTTCTTCATGGTCTCGGCAGTCAGGCCCGTTGAGGGGTCAGGGTAGCCGTGGTCCGAGCATATGATTATGATTGAATTGTCATAGAGGCCGTGCTCCCTGAAAAGGCCCAGCGCCCTCGCGACCTCACCTGAAACGCCCGGGTCGTCCCTGCAGTCGTACCAGAGCACATAGAGTGCCGGGGACGTCTGCTTTGCCTTCTTCAGAACGTTCTCAAGTATGTCCGTGACTTCCCTGTTGGTCCACCAGTTGTTGTGGCTTATGCCCCTTGTGAAGTACTTTTTTGAGAGCGGGTGCAGCAGGTTCTGCAGCGCCCTCCTCTCCTCCCTCGAGTTCAGTATGGAGTAGACTTCATAGCCCTCTTTCATGAGCGCGTTCGGCAGGGAGCTTATCTTCTTCTCATCGAAGTCGAAGTCGTTGAAGTGGCGGCTTATCATGTTCGAGGGCAGTCCCGTGAACATCGTTGAAGCCGTCAGGATGGAGCTCGGGGCGCTCGTGATGGCGTTGGTGAACTCGACGGAGTCCCTAGAGAACTCGTCCATCACGTCCAGCCTGTCCCTGTCGTCAACGCCGGACCGGTAGTTCCTCACAGAATCGACTATGATGAAAATTACGTTGTACTTTTTCATAATATCTTGACTGGATATTATGCATAAATATGTAAGGGGATTTTATAACAGGCAGCCTCCCAGTCCCCGTATGCGAAGCTCAAGTCATTTTTTAATACCATTTCTGAAATTAGAACTATGACACTGGCCAGCAGGATAACCACGGAAAAGAGGGTAGGGCTTTTGAAGAAGCTTTTGGCAGAACGGGGCTTCATAAGGGCCATAGAGGTCCACAGCGGGCTGAGCGCAATAATAGGGAACAGCGCGGAGATAGAGGCCGAGGGCAAAAGGAAAAGGTCATTCGATGCGTTGTGGATAAGCAGCTTCACCGAGACCGCCAGCAAAGGCCACCCGGACGCAGAGATACTGGGATTTGACTCAAGGCTTGGCACCATAAACGAGGTCGCCGAGGTGTCGGACAAGCCCATAATAGTTGACGGGGACACGGGCGGCGACCCGAGCCACTTTGAGTACATGGTCAAGAAGATGGAGAGGGCCGGCGTTTCCGCAGTCATAATTGAGGACAAGGTGTTCCCGAAGAGGAACAGCCTGGACCCGACAGCGAGGCAGGAGCTCGAGAATCCGAAGGTTTTCGCCAACAAGATAAAGCGCGGGGCATCTGTCAAGCTTTCGGGCTCGTTCATGATAATAGCCAGACTCGAGAGCCTGATAGCCGGCGCAGGAATGGACGACGCGCTGAGGAGGGCAAGGGATTACCTTCTCGCAGGAGCCGATGGCATAATGATTCACTCCAAGTCCCAGTCCCCGGACGAGGTGCTGAAGTTTGCCGCTGTTTATAAAAAACTGTGCAGAGAGCTCAAGTTGGAAAGGCCGCTGGTCGCTGTTCCGACAACCTACAATACCATAACAGAGGATGAGCTGAAGGACGCTGGTTTCAGCGTTGTCATATATGCAAACCACATGCTAAGGGCATCGAGCAGGTCAATGGAGAATGCGTGCAGGCTGATACTCACCAGCGGCAGGTCGCTGGAGACTGACCCGCACTGCTCCCCGGTGGAGGATATTTTCAGGCTCGTCGGCTTCGATGAGATTAAGAAGAAGGACAAGGAGGACGAGAAGCTGATGAAGAGCGAAATGCGGGTCATCATACCCGCTGCAGGCGAGCATCCCGGCCTGAAGGCCGTCCTGGGCGAAAAGCCGTGCTGCATGCTCGAGATTAAGGGTAAAAATGTACTGGAAAGGCAGAAGCACGTTCTCTCCGGGTTCGGCCTGGACAAGGTTATTGTAATCAGGGGCTATCAGAAGGGAAAGGTGAACGTGCCGGGCGTGAAATACTATGACAACGATGACTACCGGAAAAAGTCCATACTATACTCACTAATGCTCGCGGAAAACGACATGGAGCAAGGCTTCGTATACCTGAACTCGGACATTCTCTTTGAAGCTGAGATCGTCAAAAGGCTTCTGGAGAGCAGCGGTGACATAGTCATAGTCGTGGACGGCAGCTACAGGCACCACAGCCACGGCATAGAAAAGAAACTTGACCTCGTCAAACTTAAGTACAGGGACTCCTCGCCGAGGAGAATGAAGCATATCGAAAACCAGGCACTGAGAATAGGAAAGGATATGGTGAAAGAGCAGGCCGACGCTGAGTTCGTCGGCATCGCAAAGTTCTCGGTGCGCGGATCGGAAAGCCTGGTTAAGGTTTACGCAGACCTTCTGAGAAGCCACCGTGGCAGATTCCATGAAGCCGGTTCGCTTGAAAAGGCCGGCATAACCGATATGCTCCAAGAGCTTATTGACCGCGGATTCAAGGTCACGGCCATAGAGGTATTCAGGGGCTGGATGGAGATACACAACATAAGCGACTACGAGAGGGCGAAGAGAGAGGTATGATTGTGTGCAAAGGCTTTTTTTCGGCTACGGCTCTGCGGGGGAACTGAAGGGTATACTCAGGGAGCACAGGCCAAAAAAAATTCTCCTGATAACCGGGAAAAGATCCTATGAGGCCTGCGGGGCCCGGGACGTCATGGATTCCCTGCTGAAAGGGTATGATTACTTCAGATTCTCGGATATATCATCAAACCCCGGGCTGGAAGATGTTGAACGGGCTTTAGTAGCGTTCAGGACTGAGCGGCCCGATTTCGTCATAGCCGTAGGCGGGGGCTCGGTTCTGGATGTTGCCAAGGCAGCAAATGCGTTGTCTGCAAACACCGGAAGCCCGTCAGGTTATGTCAAAAAAGAAAAGGTACTGGCAAAAAAAGGCGCGTCCCTCGTGGCCATGCCGACCACGTCAGGCACGGGCTCTGAGTCAACGCAGTTCGCGGTGGTTTACATAGGAAAGCGGAAATACTCGCTGGACCACGGGAAGTTCATTTTGCCGGACTATGCGATAGTCGACCCGTGCTTCACCATGAGCCTGCCGCCTGACATAACAGCGGAGACCGGGATGGACGCGCTCGCACAGGCCGTGGAATCCTACTGGAGCACCGGCTCTACTGCGTCATCAAAAAAATATGCAAAGATTTCCATCAAAATGATAACCAGGAACTTTGAAAATTCCGTGAACAGGCCGGACAGAAAGTCCAGGGCCGCGATGGCGAAGGCGTCGAACCTGGCCGGCAGGGCGATAAACATAACCAGGACAACCGCGTGCCACTCCATTTCATATCCCATCACATCATATTTCGGCGCACCGCACGGCCAGGCTGTGGGCATTACGCTGCCATCCATGATGGTCTATAATTCACACGTTTCTGACGCGGATGTGGCGGATAAGAGGGGGCCCGGTTACGTTAAAAAAACGATGATGGAACTCGTGAAACTGCTGGGTGAAAAAAATCCTGAAGGCGCAGGAGCGAAAATGGAAAGCATGATGAGAAATACCGGGCTGAAGACCAGGCTTTCAGAGCTCGGCGTTAAAAAAGACAGCGATATCGAATTAATAGTGAAGAACGGCTTCAGCCCGGAAAGGATGAAGAACAATCCCAGAAGGCTTACGGAAGATTCATTGCGGGAGATGCTGGAGGGTATAAGATGAAAGCTGTCATACTGGCTTCGGGTGAGGGGAAGAGGCTCAGGCCGCTGACAAACAGTACTCCGAAGATTCTGGTGCAGTTGGGTGAAAAAACCATACTGGACCACGAGATTGAAAATCTGAAATCCGCTGGAATAAAAAAAATTCTGATAACGACCGGGCCGTTTGAAGATAAGGTAATTGACCACGTGAATGGGAAATACCCGGACCTGAAAACAGAGTTTGTCAGAAACCCGGAATACAAAACCACCAACGCGATATACTCGCTCTGGCTGGCGGGAAATAAGATAAGCGAAGACGTCATCCTGATGCACGGCGACATGGTCTTCGACCCGGCGCTGCTCATGAGGCTTTTGGAAAGTCCGGAGAAGAACTGCGTCCTTGTCAACAGAAAGCTTAAGCCGGAGAAGGACTTCAAGGCCGTCGTGGCCGGCGGTGCCGTGAAAAAAATAGGCGTGGAGTTCTTCGGCAGCAACGCGTATTTTCTGGCGCCAATCTATAAGTTTTCGCTTCGTGACTTCAGGGTCTGGCTAAAGGAAATTGACATGTTCGTCAGGGAAGGTAAAACAGACCTCTATGCGGAGAGCGCCTTCAACGCGGTGTCCGACAGAATAAGGCTCGCGCCCGTTTATTACGAAAGCGAGCTCTGCATGGAGATTGACGACAGGAAGGACCTTCTGCTGGCCAGAAGACTGCTGTCGCAGCAAAAACAGCCCTTTTATTAAAAACATCCAAATATCTATTGTGAATTTTCATGGTCACCTGCGAGATGCTTTACGGGATTTTCAGGAAGAACGGCCTGACCTTCTTCTGCGGCGTGCCCGACTCCACCTTCAAGGACTGGATGAAATTCCTCGCAGACGGCAGAGGGCCGGAGAACATAGTTACTGTAAACGAATGCGAGGCCGTCGCGCTCTGCGCCGGCTACCATCTCGGCACGGGCAAAATCGGGGTCGCCTACATGCAGAACGCCGGCGAGGGCCATACCGTAAACCCCATAGCATCGCTCTGCGACCCGGAGGTATACAGCATACCTTTACTTCTCATGATAGGCTGGCGCGGCGAGCCTGGGAAGCCGGACGAGCCGCAGCACAGGAAGATGGGTAAAATAACGCTGCCTCTGCTGGATGTTTTAGGAATTCCATATTCTGTTCTTGAGGATGACCCCAGAAAAATAGAAAGGGAACTCGGAAAGGCAGTGGATTACATGAAGAAAAAAAATGCCCCCTACGCCATTGTCATAAGGAAGGGGCTCGTTCAGGAATACGGGCAGAAGAAGGAAGCCGTGCAGTCCTGTGAGATGCTCAGGGAGGATGCCATAAAGGCTATAGTGGACAGCCTGAAGCCTGAAGATGTCGTGGTCTCCACAACAGGGAAGACATCGAGGGAGCTTTTTGAATACAGGGACTGTAAAAAACAGGGGCACCAGAGAGACTTCTACACGGTCGGCTCAATGGGCTGTGCCGCGCCCATAGCACTCGGCATCGCAATGCAAAATAAAAGGAAAAGGGTCTTCATATTCGACGGGGACGGTGCCGTGCTGATGCACATGGGCACCCTCGCGACAATAGGGCATTACGCGCCGAAAAACCTTTACCACATAGTCTTCGATAACGAATCCCACGAGTCGACGGGCGGCCAGCCTACAGTCTCGCCCACTGTGGATTTCGCGAAGGTTGCGCTTGCATGCGGATACAAAAAGGCCCATGAAGTGAAAGCTGAAAATGAGCTTGAAATGAAATTTAAAGATATGATAAAACACGACGGCCCTTCAATGCTTGTCGTAAAAGTCAGAAAGGGTTCCAGGCCGGACCTTGGGCGGCCAACGACCACACCCATCGAGAACAAGAGCGCACTGATGAAATTCTTAAGCAGGAAGTAGGCTAATTTCCATTATCCCTTTCGTGCTTCCTTATCTTGCTCATCATCCTTTCCCTTTCCCTTATGTGCATGTCCATGTCCAGGAAATTCAGAAGCTCCTTCTCTGTGTTGAGTATGGTTTTCCATTTCCCTATGTCAAGGTATTTTCCCTTCAGGACAAGGCCGTGAACCTTCTCACCGTTCCTCAGGGCCAGTGATATGGCGTCGGTCACCTGGATTTCACCCTTTGCGCCGGGCCTGGTCTTTTCAAGGTAGCTGAAGATTCTGGGATCGAATATGTAGGCGCCGCACATGGCATAGTAGTCTCCGTTTATCCTGTACTCAGATGCCTGTTGAGCCGTGGGCTTCTCCCTGACCTTGACTATCTCCCCTTCGCCGTCGTGCAGGCTTCTGAACTTCGCTACACCGTAGCCCTTGGGATTCTTGACACCGAAAAGCATGAGCGTTGCGATGGGCCTGTGTTTTTTGTGTATTCTTATAAGCTCACGGATTTCATTTTTTGGCTCGATGAAGGAGTCTCCGAGCAGTGTAACAAACGGCGAGTCTATCCACTCCTTCGCCTGAAGTATTGCGTGGCCAAGACCCCTTCTTTTCATCTGGTAAACATATGCGACGTCCACGCCGAAAAATGAGCCGTCCCCTATGTAATCCATAAGGGCCCCTTTCTGGTAGCCGACGACCATGAATATCTTCTTTATTCCCCCGGCCCTGAGGTTATCTACACAGTGCTCGATTACAGCCTTTCCAAGAATCGGGTACATCTCCTTTGGCACGGCCCTTGCGAATGGGTAAAGCCGTGTCCCGCTCCCGGCGGCTGGAATCAGACCGATTATATCGTTTTTCATATTACCAGCAAATTCCTTCAAATTTTTTAACCTTCTTACTGTCAAGTATTCTCCTTCCCTCGATTATAATCTTTCCGCGCATTTGCTTAAAATCACTGTCCTCAAGCTCCTTGTATTCAGGCCACTCAGTAAGCAGCAGGCATGCGTCTGCGGACTCGAGCGCATCTTCCGTGCTTCCGCAGTATTCAACCTTCCTGAAAACCTTTTTGAAATTCTCCATGGCCTGGGGATCATGCGCCTTAACCTTCGCACCGCCGGCGACAAGGGCTTTTACAATCCTGAGGCTCGGCGCCTCTCTGATGTCATCCGTGCCTGGCTTGAATGACAGGCCGAGCACAGCAACGGTTTTGTTTCTCAGGACCGGCATCCTCTTCCGGAGCAGCTCGATCATTTTCATTGGCTGCTCATTGTTAACATCTTCTACGGACTCGAGAACATGCAGACTTATCCCCTTTCTTCTGGAAACAGCGGAAATCGCCCTGACATCCTTCGGAAAGCACGACCCGCCATAACCTATGCCGGAGTCAAGGAACTGTCTCCCTATCCTGCTATCACGTCCCATCCCTTCAGCGACTTCGTAGGTGTCTATGCCCAGTTTTTTGCACAGGTTCCCGATTTCATTGACGAATGAGATTTTCGTCGCCAGCATGGCATTGCTGGCGTACTTTATCATCTCGGCCGTTCCGGGTGTCGTCTTCAGAACCGGGCATCTGAACTTTGAATAGAGCCTCTCAAGGGCCTCACTGGACACCTGGTCCATTGCTCCTATAACGATCCTGTCAGGGTTCATGAAATCCTCTACTGCGCGGCCTTCCCTGAGGAACTCCGGGTTCATGGCGACACCGAAATCCTTTCCGGCCTTCATGCCTGAGTTTTTCTCCAGAAGAGGCGCGACCACGTTTTCCGTTGTCCCGGGCACGACGCTGGACTTCACGACAACCGTATGGAAGCCTTTCTTGTTTTTCAGTGATTTTCCAATCGCGGAAGCTGCACCAGTTACCTGAGAAAGGTCTATTTCGCCGCTTTTCCTGCTGGGCGTGCCTACGCAGATGAAGGTGACAACGGTCCCGTTTACGGCCTTTTCAAGATGCGTGGTTGCGTGAAGCCTGCCATTTCCCACGTTCTTCCTCAGCATCCGGTCAAGACCTTCCTCGTACACCGGCGATATGCCTTTGTTTATCTTTTCTACCTTGTCCAGCACAACATCAACGAGAATTACCCTGAACCCGAGCTCGGCCAGGCATGCGCCGGTGACCAGTCCGACGTAGCCGCTGCCGACAATGGATATTTTCATAGTATTAGGTTTTGGATTGGTTTTTTAAATAAGATTTATTCCTGCATTTACCGGTGTCAGCAAATAATATGTTTTATTCGGACGCCGGGTGGCATCTTAAGGAACTTATCGCCCGGGTGCCGCCCTGATTATTAAAGGTAATACCGCAATATTACTTATGCGAAAAGTCCGCATATCAATGACCATATCACAGGACGTTCTGAAGCGGCTTGACTCCATAGTAGACGGCAGCGCCAACAGATCCAGGTCAGAGGCCATCGAGCATGTGCTCAGCCAGTACCTGGAGTCGAACAGGGTTGCTGTAATATTGGGGGGCGGCGACCCGGACAGGCTGCGAATAGACGGCGTGCTGAGGCCGCTCGTGAGGATACACGGCAAGAGCCTTATAGAGCACAATATCGATGCGCTGAGAAAGTCCGGTTTCAGGAAAATTTACCTCATAGGGAGGAGTGAACTCATTGGCGAATGCTTCAAGGTACTTGGAAACGGCTCGAAGCATATGGTCGATATAAAATACATAGAGGAGCAGAAAAGCCTCGGGAATGCGAAGACCCTGCAGCTTGCGGAGCCTTACATCAAGTCGCCATTCCTGGTGCTTCCTGTTGACAACTTCTTCGATTTCGACCTTGGATATCTGGCAAAGGTTCATATGTCGAATCCGGGCACCGTCACACTGGCTGTCCAGGCCGACAGGAAGTCCGTATCCGACCTGGGCGTGGTTGAGATGGCCGGCGGGCAGATTATCAGCTATGAGGAGAAGGCCAAGAAG